>Ga0137397_10002833_pt1 | contig 12055 bp, 8 predicted proteins | sample czorhiz116metaG_FD_106658 | JGI IMG/M metagenome (GOLD analysis project Ga0137397, IMG submission 106658) | Vadose zone soil microbial communities from Angelo Coast Range Reserve, California, USA - czorhiz1.16 metaG | ecosystem: Environmental > Terrestrial > Soil > Vadose zone | place: USA... | reverse complement strand
TTCCGCCGGCTGCCGATGCCGCGGATCTCACCCAGGACTACCGAATAGGAGTGGATGACCGCGTGCAGGTGAATGTGTGGCGCAATCCGGAGTTGTCCATTGCGGGGCCGGTGCGGCCGGACGGGAAGATTTCGGTCCCGCTCATCGGGGACGTCGAGGCCGGCGGTCGCACGCCGACCGAAGTGGCGGAAAACATCAAGAAGCAGCTTTCCACCTACGTCCGGGATCCGAACGTCGCGGTCATCGTCATTGAGCTGCGTTCGCACGAATACCTCACGCGCGTGCGCGTGACCGGTGCCGTGCGTACCCCGCGATCGCTAACCTACCGTCCGGGAATGACCATACTCGATGTGGTTCTGGAAGCCGGCGGTGTGAATGACTTCGCGTCCCCCAATCGAACCAAGCTTTACCGCAGGGGTAAGGACAAGACTGAGGTGTTCGACATCGAGCTTGGCGACATACTCAGCAAGGGCCGGCTCGAATCCAATGTGTCTCTCCGGCCCGGGGATGTGATCACGGTTCCCGAGCGGCTGTTCTAGCAAGACTGCGTGCAGCGGGAGTACGCAATGCAGTGGCCACTCGAACATATTGTCGGCAACGACGCGTACTCCCCAGACCCACTGAGAGAAATGTCTACGACCGTCGTAGCGTGTGCATGCGGATTCCGGCTCTGGCACGGGGAGGCGCGATTGTCGGGGGCACCTGGGTGATCGGTGGAGGCAGCGCAAGCACCCGCTGGCTCGGAATCTGGTGCGCGACCCTGTGCTGGGCCGGGCTGGAGAGCGCGCCAGTGCTAGCCGGCGAGCTCGCCTACGGCGGCGGATATTCGCTTGCATACGATAACAACATCACGCGTGTTCCCACCGACCCGATCGCCGAGTTTACGCAGACCCTGTTCGGCGGGTTCGGCTACGAGGAACGCACGGCCGATTTGAATATGCGGCTTGTCACCCAGGTCGAGCGGCGCAACTATCTTCGCAACACCTACGTCGAGGAGAAGGCCTACTACGTCAACGGATCGGCGTTGTGGACGATCTCGCCGCAGAAACTCACGTGGATCCTCGATGACTACGCCAGCCAGATACCCATCAGTTATGCCACCGTTGACACGCCGACCAACCGCACCAACGCGAATGGACTGAACACGGGCCCGGACTTGACCCTTCGCCTGAATCCGGTGGATGCTGCGATAGTGGGCGCGAGATACGGCCGGCTCGACATCCAGGGCCCGGGGGACAACGAACGTTACTCGGCGTATGTGCGCGGCTTGCACCAGATTTCGCCGAACACGAACGTGTCGCTGAACTATCTGACGACACGCGTGAACTTCCAGGACTCCGAGACTTTTTCCAATTATTCCCTTGATGCATGGTTCCTGCGTTATCAGCTGCTGCCGTCTCCCAGCGGCATGACAGTGGAGGCCGGAACCGCCCGCATCCAGCAGGAGAGGCTGGAAACGCCGCCGCCGGGGCGCTACGGGCGATTCGTGCTCTTCTACCCGATCACGCGGGAGGCGACGCTCAGCGCGTCGCTCGAAAGGCAGTACTCTGATGCCGCCATCGAGCTGCTCGGAGGGGTGACGAGCGCGGCGCAGCAGCCGCCGGCGGCATCGAAAGTTTCCATCACCGCGGTCTCAGGCCCGTTCTATGGCAAGCGAGGCGATCTCGGCTTCGACTATGGAGGCGCGCGCTTCCAGGTCATTGCGCGGGGATTCGTGCGCAGCGTCGATTACCTGCAATCGGACCAGAGTTACGAGGAACGCAATACGCACCTCGAGTGCAATTGGTTTTCCGGTCCGGCGCGAATCCGCGCCTACCTGGATTCCGTGAAACGCACTTTCCTGGATTTCTTTCAGGAAGACAGGAATCGTGCTGCCGGGGTTGTCTTCGGCTACAGGGTGAACCGCTTCATGGGACTCTCGGTCGAGGGCTCGCGTTTGGATGGATCGAGTACGGCGACGCAGAATAATTTCGTGGACCGGCGTGTGAGCTTCGCTTTGAGCTTCAGCACGGGGTCGCTCTATCCGGCGGCGACCAGGCGGTAGTCCACCATGTATCTGGAACATTTCGGCCTCACCGCGCAGCCGTTCCGGCTCACCCCGGACAGCGGCTTCCTGTTCATGAGCGAGCCCCACCGCCGTGCCAAAGCCTTCATGGACTATACCGCGTGGAGTCGTGAAGGCTTTGCCGTGATTACCGGGGAAATCGGCTGCGGGAAGACGACGCTGATCCACAAGCTCCTTTTGGAGTTGGACGAGAGTGTCGTCGTTGTCGCCAAGCTTTTTCAGACGCAGCTCGACGAGATGGAATTCCTGCAGGCGGTGTTGCTGGAATTCGGGCTGAATCCGCAGAACGCCAGCAAGGCTGACCTGCTCGACATGCTCAACACCTTCCTCGTCGAGCAGTTCGTGCAGCACAAGCAGATCGTCCTGGTCGTGGACGAAGCGCAGAACTTGAGCAGGAAGGTCCTGGAGGAGATCCGCATACTCGCGGAGGTGGAGACGCAAAAAGAGAAGATTCTGCACGTGATCCTCGTCGGCCAGCCACAGCTGAACGAGATTCTCGATCAACCGGAGATGGCGCAACTGATGCAGCGCGTAAAGTTGCGCTATCACATTCGCGCCCTGACGGATGAGGAAGACGGGGGCTACATCCAACACCGGCTCAGCATCGTTGGAGCATCGAACGGAACGCTGTTTCCGCCGGAGACGCTGCCGCTCATCTACCAGTACTCCGGGGGCATTCCGCGCCTGATCAACACCTTCTGCGACACGGTGCTGACCTGCGCCTGGGCCGACAAGGTGTCGGAAATCACGACCGAGATCGTCGAAACGGCCGCGAAGGAGCTGCAGTGGCCCCACTACACGCAGCGCGTCGACAAACGGCGGCCGAAGGCCGCGCGCCGCGCGGCTGACGGCGGCGTTCAGGACATTTTGCGCCAGCATACCCAGGCACTGGCGGCGATTGCCGCACGGATCGGCAGGCTCGAAGCTCTGGTGCCGGCGCTCGACACTATCGGCAAGAGGCTGGAGGCCATCGAGACTCAGGTGCGGAGCCTCATGCAGAACCGCGGCGTGCAGCCGCGGTCGGATTCAACGGTAGACCGAAAGCAGGGGTCCGGCTGACACGAACGATTAATTGGGTCTGGGTGCAGAATCGCATCGCAGTACCGGAGTGGAGAATGGACAACCCAATTGCAGCGAAGGGCGTGTACAATCGCCGTTCAGGTACGAAACTTGCTTATTTTTCCTGGGATTAGCCCGAATCTGGGCAGGTTGAGAATACCCGGAGGATCTGAGTAATGCACGAGTTGGTCGAGAAGGTTCTCTCGCAGGTGGTGGCCATCTGGAGGCACCGGTGGTACGCGGTTGCCTTCGCATGGATCATTTCGCTGGCGGGCTGGGTTGCCGTCTTCCTGCTGCCCGATCGCTATCAAGCCACTGCCCGGGTGTACGTGAACACGCAATCAGTCCTCAGACCCCTTCTGGCCGGTCTCACGGTGCAGCCCAACGTCGATCAAATGGTCGGGATGATGGGACAAACCTTGGTGAGCCGTCCGAACCTGGAGAAGTTGATCCAGATGGCTGGAATGGACGCCGACCTCAAGACCCCCGAGGACCGGGAGCAATTGATTACCCGCTTGACCAAGGATCTCACCATCAAGGGCGCGGGTCGCGAGAACCTCTACGCCATCGCCTATACCGACAAGAACCCCCAAGAAGCAAAGCGGGTGGTTCAGGCGCTGCTCACCCTATTCGTCGAAGGGACCCAGGGGGACCAGCGAAAAGACTCCGAATCGGCCCGGAATTTCATCGACGACCAGCTCAGGATCTACAACGACAGGCTGGTGGCCGCGGAGAAAGCGATGACCGATTTCAGGCGCCGGAACATGGGGCTCATGGTCGGCGACAGACGCGACTACTACACGCGACTGGTCGAGGCTCAGACTGCTCTGGACGGGGCGACCCTTGAGCTCAAAGAATCGGAAAACAGCCGTGATGCCATCAGGAAGCAGCTCGACGGTGGTACGGAGCTTCCCTCTCTGCTCGCCGACGAAACCGACATCGGGGTTCCTTCCGAGATCGACATGCGCATCCGGGCGCTCGAGGAGAAGCGCGACGGCCTGCGGCTCAACTACACGGAGCAGCACCCCGATATCGTCGCCATCGAGCGCATCATCTCCCTGCTGAAGGAGCAGAAGAAGGCGGAGCCCAAGCGGAAGTCCTCCGGTGCGATGCAGGTCAGGGACCCGATCCGCCAGCAGCTGAGTGTTTCCCTCGCGGCGGCCGAAGCAAGCGTGGCGGCCATGAAGGCCCGGGTGGGGGAGTACAGCAGGCGCTATAACGAGTTGAAAGCGACGGCCAATGCCGTGCCCCAGGTCGATGCGGAATATACGCAGCTTACCCGGGACTACGAAGTAACGAAGAAGAACTACGAGAACCTCCTGGCGCGGCGTGAGTCCGCCCAGATTTCCGGCGACATGGAAGCACGATCGAACGTCATGGACTTCAAGGTCGTCGACCCGCCCCAGGTACCGTCGGTCCCCAAAGCGCCCAACCGCCAGCTGTTGATGTCTCTGGTCCTGCTCGTGGCGCTCGTGGGGGGTGTCGCAGGTGCTTTCCTGGTGGGGCAGAGCAGGCACACGATCGATGACGAGCGCAGACTGAGCGAGGTCAGCGAGCTGCCGATACTCGGGACGATCATGATGGCCTGGACCGATGCCCAGGAGCGGCGCCGAGCTCGAGGGCTGGTCGTCCTGGGAGTTTCCTTGGCCGGTTTGTTTTCGACCTACGCCGCGATCATGGCGGCACTCGTTCTAACCGCAGCGAGGACCTAGGATGAGCATCATTGAAAGGGTGGCGGAGTTGCTAGGGCCGATCGCGCCGCGCAACCCGAAGTATCGCCCGTTGAGCGGGGCGGACGCTGCCGCGCACGCGGGCCTGGTCGAGAGGGCGGCGGCCCAGGGCAACGAGCGCTTCAAGGGTCCCGAAATAAGGCCCACGCGTCCCGCCCGAACCACCGCTCGGACTCTGAACATTGATCTGGACAGGCTACGCAGTCAAAGTATCCTCACCCCGGATGCCGTGCGCACCCCCGTCGCCGAGGGCTTCCGGCGCATCAAGCGGCGGATACTGGCGAACTTGGCCAATCCCAAGGCCGCGGCGCCGACCAATCTCGTGATGGTGACCAGCGCGCTGCCGGGCGAGGGCAAGACTTTCTGTGCGACGAATCTCGCGATCAGCATCGCCCTGGAGATGGACAGAACGGTGCTTCTGGTCGACGCGGACGTCGCCAAGCCGAGCATTCCACAGGCACTCGGTCTCGAAGCCGAGCAGGGACTGATGGATGTGCTGCTCGATCCCCGGATCGATCTGGCCGATGTGCTGTGGAAGACCACCATCGACAAGCTCATGCTCCTTCCAGCCGGCACAACGCACCAACACGCTACCGAGCTGCTGGCAAGCGAAGCGATGGCGATGTTGCTGCAGGAAATGGCTGCGCGCTACCGGGACCGCGTTATCGTTTTCGACTCTCCTCCGCTTCTGGCCGCGAGCGAGGCCAGCGCCTTGGCGCACCATATGGGGCAGATCGTCATGGTGGTGGAGGCGGGAAGGACGACCGAGCGGGCGCTCAAGGACGCGGTGGCCCGCATAGAATCGAGCAATGTTGTCGGAATAGTACTCAACAAAGGGCCCGGCGCCGGTCTGGGGTATAGCGGAGGCTATGGCTACGGGTACGGATCCGGTTGACCGAGCTATTCTGGCAGGCCGATCGAGTGCTACCCAGAATACGTTAGCGCGGGAAAAGCGGTGCAGGCAACACTCCGGAAGAGGTTTTGACGCTCCATGTACGAAGATTACTACCATTTGCAGGCCAAGCCGTTTCAGCTGAGCCCTGATCCCCGCTTTTTTTTCTCCAGCAAGGTTCACCGCCGCGCCATGTCATACCTGGTGTACGGCGTGCATCAGGGCGAGGGGTTCATCGTCATCACCGGAGAGATCGGCGCCGGAAAGACCATGCTCGCGAACACACTGGCGCGCCAGCTCGCATCGCCGGACCTGGTGCTCGCCCAGGTGGTGAGCACTCATCTGAAGGCCGATGACTTGGTGCGGACGGTCGCCGCGGGCTTCGGCCTGCCCCAGGAGGACAGCAAGGCGGTGTTGCTCAGCAAGGTGGAGCAGTTTCTCCTCGGCTGCTACAGGCAGAACAAGCGGGTGCTCCTGATGGTGGACGAGGCGCAGAACCTTCCGCCGACGTCGGTGGAGGAGTTGCGGATGCTGTCGAATTTCGCGTGCGACGCGAAGCCGCTTTTGCAGACTTTCCTGCTGGGACAGCCGGAGTTCCGCAAGACGCTGCGGAGCCCGAGTATGGAGCAGCTCAGCCAGAGGGTCATCGCCTCCTGCCACCTGGGGCCGATGGAGGGCGCGGAGATCGAGGCCTACATCGAGCATCGGCTGCAAACGGTGGGCTGGCGCGGCGATCCGTCGTTCGGCGAGGATGCCATTGCCGCCATTCACAGACACAGCGGCGGGATTCCGCGAAAGATCAACGTCCTCTGCGATCGGCTGTTGCTCATGGGGCGCCTGGATGAGAAGCACGCGTTTACCGGCAAGGAAGTGGCCGCAGTGATCAACGAAATGAATCAGGAATTCGCCTCCCCGGATATGCTGGCCACCCGGGTTGGGGAACGTTGATGCTGTCCCGGGAGACCGGAGCTTCCGCAAGTCGACGATGAGCCAGCTCGCGCTTGACGGTCTGCCCCCCGGCGGGGCCACCGCCGCGACGGCGCCGGAGGCCGTGCAGGTGCGGGAGCTGCAGCCCGCCGACTTCTCCCGATGGGATGAATTCGTATCCGGCTGTCCAGAAGCCACTTTCTTCCATCGTGCCGGGTGGAAGACCGTCATCGAGCGGGCATTCGGGCACCGAACGACGTTCCTCTACGCCGAGGCCGGCGGCCGGATCGAGGGCGTCCTGCCGCTTGCCGAGGTGAAGAGCCCCCTGTTCGGACATGCGTTGGTTTCGCTGCCCTTTCGCGTCTACGGTGGGATCGCGGCCGGGAGCGAGCGGGCGCGGCGCCTGCTCGACGAGGCCGCCGCGGCGTTGGCGGAAAACCGGCGCGTCGACCACCTCGAGTATCGCTCGCTCACCCAGCATCATCCCGAGTGGGCGCATACGGATCTCTACGTCACCTTCAGAAAGGCGATCGACCCCGACGTCGAGCGCAATCTCAACGAGATTCCGCGCAAGCAGCGGGCGATGGTGCGCAAGGGGATCAAGGCGGGACTGAAGAGCGAGATCGACCAGGGTTTGGAGCGCTTCTTCGCCGCCTACGCGGACAGCGTCCACCGCCTCGGCACGCCGGTTCTCTCCAGGCGCTACTTCGGGATACTGCGGGAGGTCTTCGGCCCGGACTGCGAGGTGCTGACGGTGACCCGGGACGGAGGGCTGGTCGCAAGCGTCATGTCCTTTTATTTCCGCGACGAGGTGCTGCCCTACTACGGCGGCGGGAAGGAGCAGGCGCGGGAGGTGGCGGGCAACGATTTCATGTACTGGGAGCTGATGCGGCGCGCCTGCGAGCGCGGGATTCACGTGTTCGACTACGGCCGCAGCAAGCGCGGCACCGGCTCGTTCGACTTCAAGAAGAACTGGGGCTTCGAGCCGCAACCCTTGCATTACGAGTATCGGCTGGTGAGGAGCAGGCGCGTGCCAGAATTGAACCCGCTCAATCCCAAGTATCGCCTGCTCATCAAGCTATGGCAACGACTGCCGCTCGCGCTTGCCAACCGGATCGGGCCGCTGATCGCCAAGAGTCTGGGTTAGCGGCTTGTCGGGCCCGAAAGCGCCGCTGGTTGCTCATGTCATCTTTCGCCTCGACATGGGCGGGCTCGAGAACGGTCTGATCAATTTGATCAATCGCATTCCCGCGCAACGCTTTCGCCACGCGATCGTGAGTCTGACCGACTACTCGGAGTTTCGTCGGCGCCTGACGCGCGGCGACGTCCCCGTGTTCGCCCTCAACAAGCCCCCGGGCAACAGCCTGGCCACCCAATTCAGGCTGTGGCGGTTGTTGAATCGGCTGCGCCCGGACATCGTCCACACGCGTAACATCGGCACGCTCGAGGCGACGCTGCCGGCTGCGCTGGCCGGGGTCCCCGTACGTATCCACGGCGAGCACGGCCGCGATGTCGATGACCTGGATGGCACCAATACACGGCGCCAGATCGTGCGCCGTCTCTACAAGCCTCTCGTGCATCAGTACATCGCATTGTCCCAGGACCTGGCATCCTATCTGCGAGACAGGATCGGAGTGCCGCCTGCGCGTGTTGCCCAGCTCTACAACGGAGTGGATTCCACGCTGTTCCATCCCGCCGGGGAGCGTCGCGATGCAGTGCCACACCCCGATTTTTCCGGACCCGGGCACTTCGTGATCGGTACCGTGGGGCGGATGCAAGAGGTCAAGGACCAGTTGACGCTCGCGCGCGCATTCGTGCGCCTCATGCGGGCAATGCCCGGCGCGGAGCAGCGGCTGCGGCTGGTCATGGTCGGCGACGGGCCGCTGCGGGAGCGCGTGCGCGTGCTGCTGGCCGAAGCGGGAGTAGACGGGTACGCATGGCTGCCCGGGGAGCGCAACGACGTCGCCGGCATCATGCGCAGCTTCGACTTGTTCGTGTTACCGTCGCTCGCGGAGGGTATTTCCAACACCATCCTCGAGGCAATGGCAACCGGACTGCCGGTGCTGGCTACCGCTGTCGGCGGCAATCCCGAATTGGTTCAGGCGGGCGTGACGGGGACGCTGGTGCCGCGCGATGACCCGGAAAGCATGGCGCGCGCCATGCGCGCCTACGCGGAGAGCACGGAGCTGTGCAGGAGCCACGGAGTCGAGGCGAGGTGCACGATTGAACGCAGGTTTGGCATGGAGGCGATGGTGAACGCGTACATGACGATCTACGACAGATTGCTCGTGGGCCGCCGCGTCCGGTCGTGAAGGTTTGGCGCGCCTCCTGGAGACTCGGCGTATCGGTTTCATCTTAATGGTTTGAGGCGAACGATGTGTGGCATCGCGGGCATATTCGACAGCAGAAATAAGCGTGATATCGATCGCAGCCTGATCGAGCGCATGAATTCCTCCTTGAGTCATCGCGGCCCCGACGCCGATGGGCTGCACCTGGAGCCGGGCTTGGCGCTGGCGCACCGGCGCCTTTCCATCATCGACCTTTCGACGGGGCAGCAGCCGCTGTACAACGAGGATGGCAGCGTGGCCGTCGTGTTCAACGGCGAGATCTACAATTTCCAGGAGCTCGCCAAGGAGCTCGCGGACTGCGGTCACAGCTTCCGCACCCGCTCCGACACCGAGGTCATCGTGCACGGGTGGGAGCAGTGGGGCGCATCTTGCGTAACACGCTTCCGCGGCATGTTTGCCTTTGCGCTCTGGGACCGCAACCGGGAGACCCTGTTCCTCGCCCGCGACCGCCTGGGCGTGAAGCCCCTGTACTACGCCCAGCTGCCCGACGGACCCTGGATCTTCGGCTCCGAGCTCAAAGCGCTGCTGGTTCATCCCAAGCTGCCGCGGATGATAGATCCAATGGCGGTCGAGGACTACTTCGCCTACGGCTACATCCCCGAACCGCGCACCATCTTCAAGGGTGTATTCAAGCTTTCGCCCGGACATACCTTGAGCCTGAAGCGAGGCAGCCCTGCGTCGGAACCGGTCGAGTATTGGGATGCGCCCTTCAAGACCGGTGCGCCACCGACCGAACAGGACGCGGCCGGGGAGCTGATCGAGCGCCTGCGCGAATCCGTGAAGCTCCGCCTGATATCCGAAGTTCCTTTGGGTGCGTTTCTCTCCGGCGGAGTGGATTCGAGTGCCGTCGTGTCGATGATGGCGGGCCTTTCCGCCGAGCCGGTGGTCACCTGCTCGATCTCCTTCGGTGACCCGGCGTTCAACGAGTCCGCATACGCCGAGGTCGTGGCGCAGCGCTACCGGACGCAGCACCACGTCGAGCAGGTCGACCCGGAGGACTTCAGCCTGGTCGACCGCCTGGCCGGCATGTACGACGAGCCCTATGCAGACAGCTCTGCGATTCCCACCTACCGCGTGTGCGAGCTGGCGCGCAAGACGGTGACGGTGGCGCTTTCGGGCGACGGAGGTGACGAGAGCTTCGGCGGCTACCGGCGCTACCGGTGGCACATGAACGAGGAGCGGGTACGCTCTCTCGTGCCGCTCACCCTGCGGCGGCCCGTGTTCGGTCTGCTCGGCCAGTTGTATCCCAAGGCCGACTGGGCGCCGCGGGTGTTCCGGGCCAAGTCCACCCTCCAGGCGCTGGCGCGGAATTCCGTGGAGGCTTATTTCCACAGCGTGTCCCTCCTTCACGACGGGATGCGCCGTGAGTTGTTCAGCGAGCGCTTTCGCGGCGAGCTGCAGGGCTATGCCGCAGTGGAGGTGCTCAAGCGCCACGCCGCGCGTGCTCCGACCGATCATCCCCTGTCGCTCGTCCAGTACCTGGACCTCAAGACCTACCTGGTGGGGGACATCAACACCAAGGTGGATCGCGCCAGCATGGCCCACTCGCTCGAGGTGCGCGAGCCCCTCATGGACCATCCGCTGGTGGAATGGCTGTCGGGCCTGCCTCCGGATTTCAAGCTGCGTAACGGGGAGGGCAAGGTTCTACTGAAGAAGGCGCTTGCGCCGTACCTTCCCCCCGAGATCCTGTATCGGCCGAAGATGGGCTTTGCGGTCCCCCTTGCCAAGTGGTTCCGAGGACCGCTGCGCGAGCCGGTGAGGAAGGCCGTGCTCGGGCCGGTGCTCGCGCAGACCGGCTGGTTCAACTCGACCTACCTGCGCCGGCTGGTGGAAGACCACCAGTCGGGGCTGCGGGACTACAGTACACCGCTGTGGACGTTGCTGATGTTCGAGTCGTTCCTGCGCAACGTGATGGGCGCTCAGTCCGAGCGCGTCGCGCGCGCCGTGGGCGATTGAGCCACGGACAAGGCAAGGACGGAAACCGCGTTAGCCGATGAGGGAGCTGTTGTTCCTGGCACATCGGATCCCGTATCCGCCCGACAAGGGCGACAAGATCCGTTCGTTCCACCTGCTCCAGCATCTTGCCCGTCGATACACCGTGCACTTGGGCGCGTTCATCGACGACCCGCGGGATTGGGAACATGTCGACAAGGTGCAGAAGATGTGCGGCGAGACCTGCTTCGTCGCGCTGCACGCCGCGCGTGCGAAGCTGCGCAGCCTCGCGGGGTTCGTCACCGGGGAGCCCCTGACGCTGCGTTACTACCGCAGTGCCCGGCTGATGCGCTGGGTCGCCGACCTGCTCGGCTCGCACCGTATCGAGCGCGCGCTGGTATTCAGCTCTGCGATGGCGCAGTACCTCGAGGGGGTGTCCGCGGATGGAATCCGGCGCGTGCTCGATTTCGTCGATCTGGATTCCGACAAGTGGCGCCAGTATTCCCGGAGCAAGCGCGGACCCATGCGCTGGTTGTATCGGCGCGAGGCCGAGAAGCTGTTCGAGCTCGAGCGCCGCTATGCGGCGGCCTTCGACGCGAGCTTGTTCGTGTCCGAAGCGGAATCGCGCCTCTTCACGACGCTGGCTCCGGAGGCGGCCGGGCGCGCGTCGGTCGTGGAGAACGGCGTCGATACCGAATATTTCTCGCCACAACGGGTCTACTCGAGCCCCTACGGCGCGGACGAGTCGGTGATGGTGTTCACCGGCGCCATGGACTACTGGGCGAACGTTGATGCCGTGGCATGGTTCGCACGGGAGGTCTTTCCGCGAGTGCTCTCGAATTGTCCCCAGGCGCGCTTCTACGTCGTCGGGGCCCGCCCGGCGCGCGAGGTTCGCGATCTGGCGCGACTCCCGGGTGTGCGGGTGACAGGCGCCGTTCCCGACGTTCGACCCTATCTGGCGCACGCGCGCGCGGCGGTCGCGCCGCTTCGTATCGCCCGGGGCGTGCAAAACAAGGTGTTGGAAGCGATGGCCATGGCGCGCCCGGTCGTCGCAAGTCCGCAGGCGGTCGATGGTCTGCGGCCGTGCCCGGAGCTGCTGGAA
>Ga0137397_10002832_pt1 | contig 12059 bp, 8 predicted proteins | sample czorhiz116metaG_FD_106658 | JGI IMG/M metagenome (GOLD analysis project Ga0137397, IMG submission 106658) | Vadose zone soil microbial communities from Angelo Coast Range Reserve, California, USA - czorhiz1.16 metaG | ecosystem: Environmental > Terrestrial > Soil > Vadose zone | place: USA... | reverse complement strand
GTGCTTTAGAATGAATAAAGCAGTTCATGTCGGGGCGTAGCGCAGCCTGGTAGCGCGCCTGCCTTGGGCGCAGGAGGCCCCCGGTTCAAATCCGGGCGCCCCGACCAAACTTTTCAAATACTTAGCGGAGCAATCCATTAGCTCACCTGAGCCTGGATTATCCTCAAGAGATAGACGGGAACTCATGTTCACGCGAATGAACATGCGGAGGGGGCTCAGTTCCCTTTCTCATCTTTGAGACTAGATCAAAAGCTCCGCCGGTGTCTGCCTCCCCCGCCAGCTGAGTAATCAGAATTCCTTTATTGCAGGGTGTCGTTCAAACGCGGGCAGAACGCGCCACGGACGATGTCTCTAACCTGTGCTCGTTCCGCAAGGCTTCCGCAGCGCGCTCGCCGACGATGATGCAGGGAGCCATGGTGTTTCCTGTCGTTACGCGCGGCATGATCGAGCCATCTGCGATACGAAGGTTTTTGATTCCGTAGACCTTGAGTTGGGCGTCTACGACCGACATCGAATCGCGCCCCATTTTTGCAGTACACGTCTGATGGTAGTAAGGACCGGCCGCATCGCGAATGAAGTCTTCAAGCTCAGCCCCTGTCAAGTTGCCGGGCATCACCTCGCGTTTGCTGTATGCACGAAGCGGCGCGGAGTTTCCAATCTCCCGACAAAGCTCCACACACGCTACTGCAGCCTTCAGGTCGTCTGGATGGGACAGCGTATTGGCCTCGATCTCGATAGGATCGTTCGGGCTAGGTCCCGTCAAGCGGATCTGACCTCGGCTTTTCGGCCGTACGACACCTCCATACAATGTCCAGGAAGCCGCCGGTGGATTGAACTTGGCGGCTGTCTCGGGACTGCAGAACGGCATTTCACCTTGGCATGTCTGCAAATCCGGGGTGTCAAGACCAGGATTGCTCTTCCAGAAGAACGTTGCCTCACCTCCGTTGTTGCGGGGAGCGAGCGGTTGCTGATACTCCCAGACACAGCTAATACCAAAATGATCCTGAAAGTTCTGTCCTACACCTGGAAGATGCTGGACGACCGATATGCCCAGGCGTTGCAGCTCCTCCTCATCGCCAATGCCAGAAAGCATCAACACCTTCGGCGTGTGTATCGCGCCCAACGACAGAACAACCTCGAGTCCAGCCGTAATGCGTTGAATTTTTCCGTCAAGAGCGACCTCCACACCGGTGGCTCGCTTTCCCTCCAAGGTAAGCTTGGTAACCAATGCGTGCGTGAAAACTGTCAGGTTTGGCCGGTCCATGTAGGGGAAGGCATAAGTTCGAAAGACGGATAAACGCTTTCCATCGCGTACGCGCAAATCGATGATAGAGGCGCCGCCATCGCCTTCCATCAGACGGCCGTTGTTGCTATCGAAGGTCGGCATCCCAATGGAACGCGCTCCTTCCACCATGGCGGGAGCGATTGGATTCGGATCAGGCGCGGATTGTACAAAAACCAACCCGCCGGTTCCACGGCGCGTGGGATCTGGCGCGCCCTGCCAGTCTTCAATCCGGCGGTAGATATTGAGTACCGACTCGTAGTTCCATGCCGGATCGCCGGACTCGGACGCGAAGAAATCCCAATCGTTCTTATGGCCACGCACCCAAGCCATCACATTGATGCTTGATCCCCCGCCGAGCACCTTGCCCATATCTAGCGGGATGGAACGCCCTTTGAGGTGCGGATTGGGCTGGGCCACAAAGTTCCAATCGCGCTCGGTTCCGAGGTTTTCAAACCACCGAGCCGCTTCTGTCACGCTTGGCACATCGTCGCTGCCACCTGCTTCGAGCATGAGCACGCTGACATCGGGATTCTCTGCCAGGCGGCGCGCCACCACCGAGCCAGAGGAGCCTGATCCACAAACGATGAAGTCATAATGTGACTTTAGACCAGACCTGAGCTTCTGCTGATTCGGGCGAACGCGCTCCACGAAATCCACTGCTGATAGTTTTCCATTACTCGAACTCATCTCAGTGCTCCTTGCTCGTGTGAGGCTTACCATGGCTTGTCCGCCTTAGTGGATTCTCATACTTCGCTCTGTATAACACCGAGCTTCGACAAGTATTCCCAGGACGAAAACACGTTATGCGGAATCTAGCGGGTGTGTGAGTTCCCTTTAGCGAGAAGCGCATCAAACGGATTAGCATGGAGGGCGCAGCGTACTGAGCTTGGCGCCTCTCCGGGCTGGACATGGCCGCCGACATGATTGAGCAGGCGTTTGGGAGGAATCGGTCCCTGGATTCGGCCGGGAAACGCTCCCAGGCATCTCACCCTAGGTGGTGAAGCTTCGCCCTAAGCCGAGAGCGGCCAAACCCTGTCTGTATGCGATGGAACTTTGATCCGCAGGAAAATGAGCTTCCGCGTTCAGATCGAGTGGAAGATCCTCTGGGAACTGGCGCTCGACAATTGCCATATCTTCCGAAAACACTTGGTGATTGAAATCGAGGGTCGCCTGAACCGGAGCATCTTGGTCAAAATTCCGGCAGATGGGAACGAAGAGCCGCATCTTTCGCGCGGACAGGGGCGATGCCGCGTTTAGGATGTGAAGCTGTCCGTTTTTGGGGAAAAACACCGTCAATTCTGCAGCAAACGGGAGGAAGACTTCGAACCGCCTGCGCCAGAGAAAGCCCGGTGGATTGAGATGTTTGTGCTCGTGAGAATAATTGCGCACGGTGCTGATGTAGTCTGCCACAAAGCCGGCAGAGGTTTTCGTTACTCGATAATCAGGCACAACGGGATTATCTGGTTCTCCAAAGCTCTTCGCGTGGATAAACGCAAAATGACTTACGTCAAGAAATCCCTCGACCTGTCGCCCTGCGGAAGCCTCCATGGCAACGCTTTCAGGGAGTACCTGGAGGTAGCCTGGATCATCCCACTCTTCCATCTCAGGAAAAGGAACCGCGCCATTATCTACCAGTCGCACCCAAACCAGACCGTAACGCTCTTGAACTGGAAATATTTGGAGGCGCAATCGAGGCGAGATTGTGCCGCCCGGATGGGCGGGAATACAAGTGCATCTGCCTTCCCGGTCGTATCGTAAACCGTGGTATTTGCAGACGATTTCATCTCTCTCGACGTGGCCGAGACTGAGGGGAACTCCACGGTGATGGCAGATGTCTCGTGCTGCGACCAAAGAACGATCAGAAAGTCGATAAACCACTAACCGCTCATCAAGCAGCGTCGCTGCGTAGGGCGTGTGTACGATCTCATGGGAAAAAGCGACCGGGTACCAGAATGGGGCAAGCGCCTGCCAATCCGTGTCCGTAAAGGTGCATCCCCGCGGAAGAACGGCTGCTCGTGTCGGGGTTGTGGTGGAAGTCGAGGATGTCATCAAAATGGGCCTCCGATGTTTCTCGGTCTCATGAGCAAGGCCACCGAGTTCGGACATCACAGGTACTGACTAGAGTTAGACACGAAAGGGGAGGGCTTATTCCCGAGTTTGTCCGCCTTGGTGTTTAGATGACCGTCCTAATATCGAGAGAGTCTAAACGGAGGCAACTGCTTTACCTTTGAGGAATTTGGTGTCGGCAGCGAGGCCGAAGGCTTCTAGCAGTTTGCCTTGCACTTGCTTTGAGAGGGCGTTGATCTGGTCGATACCGTAGCCCTGGGGGCTGACGAAATACCTCAGATGCTTCTCTCCCGCAGGAGTCTCGATAATCCGCAGAACGGCGTCCGCGACTTCCTGAGCATTGCCGGCGTTTGAGGAAAGTGCCGCGCGGATCTTCGCAGGGATCTGCTTGACAGCGCTCGACCGAGGCGTCGTTGGTCACATCCAGCTCAAGGACGTGAATGGGCAGTGAATCCTTTTCCGCAAGCGTACGGATTTCGGAGGCATTCTTGGCATTGCGGCCTCCGGGGTCACGCATCGTCGCGAAAACGGTGTGCCCTTTGCGAGCCAGGGTTTCGGTGAATAGTCTGCCGAATCCGGTGCTGGAAACCGGTGATGAGAACCACTTGCTTGGAATTCATGATTATTCCTCCTTATGGCGCTACCGTGAACTCAGTCCGACGCCAATGCAAAGCAGTTGGATACAAGGACCGCGATCATTGCGGAATTTCTGATGGTCTAGCAACGCTGTGCTGCTTCCTGCAGCAACCACTCGCGCCGATGCTCGGGAATACTTCTCCCATGAAGTATCGCCAGAGCTTCGTCGATGGCAAGCCGTACCAGCCAACTGCGGAAGGCGCCCTCGCAATCAAATGCCGGTACGTAGTGACAGGCCGAGAACAGGCAATTTTCTACAGCAATGGCGGCTCTGTCAGGACTGCCAAGCACACGGTCTGCGACAGAATGGAGCAAGCGGCGATATCGCGTCGCCCGGACATATGAAGACCTACGGTTATCCGCCGAAACTCTCGAGGCGGGAATAGCTTCGTGTGAGTGCAGCTTCGAGTTCAATGTGGACCTCACTTTCACTTCTACTTGCTAAGTTCGGCGCTCTGCGTTATTGCGTCTTGTTGCCGCTCAGCTACGGCTAGAAGTAGGACACGCGATACGAGGTTCTATTCCCTCGCACTGCGCTCGCAGTGAAAGTTTGCCATTTGTTAGCCGATTGACACTTCGAACGAAATAGCTCGGGACTGAATCGCCTCGCTCCGCTCCCGTTACTGTTTGAAGAGATTCTTGTCCGCCATGTTCTGATGGCACACGAGACAGGAATGTTGCGGCGAACCGGCTAAAGGTGACACTAGTGCGTACGCAAGACCGTGATTGGTCCAAGTGATCACCTCGGAGTTTGCGCCACTCCGATAGTGAAATGTGAGATTGCCAGAGCGGACTTCATCTCCGCCTGCCACAATCGCAGACTTGCTGGAAGCAACGAGAAGACTGATTTTCTCCGTAGGCGTCTCGTAGGCGACGAGTGCGGCTGGACTACCCTTGTAGCTCACTAGGCGTGCACCTATCAGCCAATAGACAGCTTTGCCGTTCGGCTCAGACTGCGAGGTCGGCAGCTGAAAGTGGAATGGAGTTTTGCCTGCAAACCAAGCCGTGACTACCTCGGGCGAGTGGGAGCGGCATTGGAGTGGCAGAGCCCCTTCCAGGTAACTTCGGTGACTCTCAGTAGCGGCCTCTACGTAGTCCCTGGCGCGTACCCTCTCGACGGCACCTGGAGTGAAGACCAAACTTAGAACGAGGACTAGTGTCATGGCCGCCAGAGGCTTCCAACTGAAAACAGTCCGAGTGCCGTCTCGCCACCATCGCGTCAAATTTTGCATGCGCGTTTTGCGGCTGTGATCAGAGGCAGGAGAGAGCCCGGAGTCTTGCTCTGTGGCGGCCGCGGCTATACGGGCGCGAAGTGTCAGTGGCACCAAATACAATGGCCGTGCTTCACGCAAGAGGCACGAAAGCGCTCGCTCTTCCTCCAAGCGTTCCCCGCAATCAGAGCAGCCTGCCAAGTGCGCGCGAAAGTCTTCAAGCTTTTGGCCAGTCAATGCATTGTCAAGGTAAAGCAGGATATCGCTGGCTCGCTCTTCGCACCGGTTCATTCTGCGGCTCCCTTCGCTCGTCCATCTGGAGTGCGTAAACTGCCGGAAAGAAGTGATCGGAGTTTGGATCGCGCTCTTCCGAGGCGCGACATCACTGTGCCGGCCGGACAGCCCAAAACATTGGCGATTTCCTGGTAGGACAGCTCTCCATACTCCCGCAGCACGATAATCTCGCGAAACTCCTCGGAGAGCTGCTGTATCGCTTCGCGTACCTGCTCGCGCTCCACTTTGCTCACATAAAGAGCATGAGGATCTTTGGATGTTTCCACAGCGAATTCCGCAGTGCTCTCGTCCACATCAAGCTCGACAATCTTGGGCGCGGCACGCCGTCGTCGCAGCTGATTGAGCCAGATGTTTCGTAAAATCGTGAACAGCCAACCTTTCACATTACTGTCGGGCCGCAGACTTTCTATCGCTTGGACGGCACGAACGCATGTTTCCTGCACAAGGTCCTCTGCCTCGGTGCGGTCACGGCTGAGAACCATGGCATAACCGTAGAGCCCATCGAACACTTCATCGAGAACCTGACTAAGGAAAAGGCGTTTCTCGGGAGGGAATGTCACACCCATGTAGGACACACCGAGAAAGGCGGGAACTGAGCGAGTAGAACTTTGATGATCATATCGTCCATAAAAGCGACCATTCCTTTCGGGCGAAGAATAGTTGTCCTCGGTGCTAGTTCGTTTTGTGGAATTCTCTTTTGCCGCCCTATTGGCAGACGGCTCTGGGTCGACGAAATCGTGGCCGAAACCCTCCCTTGAGAATGCTGTCTCAGAGCAGGCCGCAAAAAGCGTGGTGGAACTTGCCATGGTTCGGACGCAACTCCCAAGTGGCGTTGACATGCTTCGCTCTATATAACACCGAGCTTCGACAATTATTCCCGGGACTATTCCCAGGACCAAAACACGTTTATGCGAAATCTAGCGGGCCTTTCTTCGGATGTGCGCACATTTTCTTCTTCCGTTCGGGGAATAATATGACGGGCGACTTGTATTGCCTTCGTGCGCGAGATCGGTTGCGTCCGCCGCACGATGGAGTTCTGACGTGCTTCCGTATTTGGGCCCGGAGATCATCGCTGTCATGCAAGCAGCGTGGAGCTATGCTCCGGACGATTCACGGAGTGCCCCTCTCCTGACTTTCCGCAAAAGCGACGACAGAAGCATTCCGCTGATGGTCTTGTCATCCAGTCTGAGGTCCTCCAATTCGAAGACCGTGGGTGTCTTCAACGTTTGGGTCCATTGGCGCCCCTGATGCATCAAACGGATGGGCATGTAAAGAGGCAAAGACGAGGTCGCAGTGTATTGAGCTTGGGTTGTGTCCGGAATCCGCACATTTCTCTTCTACGCGGCCAGGTTCTATTGAGGTGGGCTAACAGAGGAAATCTTTATGGCATCTAACCCTAACAATCCATCTTCTCGCCTCGCTCATCTAACTTGTCCTTCTTCCGTTGTCGATTCAAGCGATGGCTATTCCTGGGACGGCATTATCCTTGAGCATCACAGGATTCCTGAAGGCGAGCGGATAGAAACTGTAACTGATCGGCACGTTCTGTGGCTTTGGACAGCGGGTTATTCCGGCGAATATGCGGGCCATGGTGGGCGCTTTGTTCGTTGTTCGAAAGGGCGCGGAGCAATCACTGTGACGCCGGTCGGACTCATCCCAACGTTGCACTCTTATAGGCGGTCGGAAGTTACCCTCTGTGCCTTGGATTCACATTTCATAAGAAGCATTTTGTCGGAGTTGGATCGACAGCCCAGGACTGAACCCATCATCCGTCCTAAGTTAGAGGACTCAGCTATTCGACGGCTCATGACACTTCTCTTGGAAGAAGTTCGAGCTGGCGGTCCTTCAGGCAAGTTATATTGCGATTCGCTCGCTCATGCGCTCGCAATCCGATACCTTCTGTTGGGTGAACGTCCGCAGCACCAAAGAGCGGATTCGGGCGTATCTGCGCTTCCACCCCACGCGTTGAAGCGTGTTCTAGAACGGATCGAGCATAGTTTCCAGTCCGAGGTCAGCCTCGCCTCGCTCGCAGAAGAGGCGGGTTACAGCCGTGGACACTTTCTTAAAATGTTCCGCACGTCGACGGGCATGACACCACATCAATATCTACTGAAGCGCCGGATCGACCACGCTCGATCGCTCTTAAAAAGGCCGGAAATAAGCATTATTGACGTTGCTGCAGACTGTGGCTTCTCCAGCCAGGCGCACCTGACTCAGGTCTTCCGTGAACATGTCGGAGTCACCCCAGGCGACTACCGTCGCAATCAGTAACACGATCCTGAAAAAATCTCACTTCTCTGTAAGACGGGTCGCCGCAAAAAGTCTATCGTTGTCCATGGTTCCACTCGAGCATATCGATGGACTGTTCGCCTATGCGATAGTGCTCACTCGCAACTCTTTCGAAGCCGAGGACTTGGTACAGGAAACGTACGTTCGCGCCATAGAGGCGATGGGACGGCTGCGCGAAGACAGTAATGTAAAGGCGTGGCTGTACGCCATCTTGCGAAACATTTGGCTCAACCAAGTACGGCAACGACGTACCAGGCCGAAATTAGTCGAAATTGACGCTGATGAGAATGCCGCAGACCTCATCATAGACTCTGCCAGAGACCCTCACGCCCTTTATGTGAGCAAAGTAGAGCGCGAGCAGGTACGACAAGCGATCCAACAACTTTCCACGGAGTTTCGCGAGATTATCGCCCTGCGCGAGTTTGCTGAGCTTTCCTATCAAGAGATCGCCACCTTGTTGAATTGCCCGCTTGGGACCGTCATGTCTCGCCTTGGAAGAGCGCGCTCCAAACTCGGAACCTTGCTTTCTGCCACACAGACATCCAGTGCACGCGGAGCCAAATTACCAGAAGACATTGTCGGTGTGAGCTCTGAGTGACTTTCGATCAGGCTACATCCTCTGCAATTATCTCCTAGTCTGACGACGGGGATGGGAATAACAAGCAAGTGGGCTCGCAGCCCATGTTTTACTTTGGGAGGCTGTGAATGTCCGCTGAATCCTGATATTCTAATCCTTCCACCAGCCTACCCAGCTTCTACACGTGTCCTCAAAAAGGCAACTGAACATGGATGCCGACAAACTCCGGAGCGGCCGTGACAAACTCACGCGCGTATTCCGCTACCTTGAAGCACTCAACCAGCATCGCAATCCGGCCAAACGGCAGATTCGCGAGCAACTCTGGAACCTGTGGCTGCACGACCTTCCTGATCATCCGTCCATCAAGCGAGGCGGGTTCAAATCCAGGGCATCGAAAGTTGCGAGCACGGAAAGCCAGAACGGCGAGACCGGCGGCGCTAGTTTTGTTCTAAAGGTCCAACGGCCGGCGCTGACGCCTCCTCCCACGCCTCCTCCAGAGATTGCGGAGTGGCTGGAGACAGGCTGGGAAGATCCCTCGCGTGGGATCTCCGTCCCCGAATCCCGGCCCGAGCCCGAGGAACAAATCGAATCTCGAGTCGTGAGATTCGCCGACAGCGCCGAAAGACCCGTGGCATTTCAGCGCTGGAAGTCCCTCCGCGATGAATGGGCAAAAAATGAAAAGCCCGCTCGTGCTTGCATGAAAATCTTCGAGACGCTTTACGCGCTGTACGGCCGCATCGATCGCGAGGCCGAACGCGTCGAGCTTGTTTTGGGGGACGGCATTTTGAGCTGGAGCCGCCCCGAGGGCGGCATCTACCACCCCGTACTTCTTCAGCGCCTTCAACTGCAGTTCAACGCTTCGGTACCCGAATTCACGCTCTCGGAAGCCGACCATCCGTCCGAGCTTTACTCCGCCTTGTTCCAATCGATGACTGACGTGGACGGGCGCGCGATCGGACGCTGCCGCGAAGAGTTGGAGCGGGAAGGATTTCATCCGCTGTTCAATGGCACGGCTTCTGAATTCCTGAAACGCCTGGTTGTGCAGCTCTCGCCGCGTGGAGAATTCAACGAGGAAGGCGCACCGGACGGGGAACAAAATGATCCTCGCATCGGCCGCGACCCGGTTATATTTTTGCGTGCCCGTACGCTGGGGTTCGCGGCAGCAATCGAAGGAATCCTTGCGGACCTCCGCACGCGCGAAGACTTGCCGTGGTCTCTTCTGAACATCGTCGGCGAAGAATCCCCAATTCCTGATGCCGGAGAAGCAGACAGGCCGGAGGGAGGCGGTGGCCAGACCGACGCTGACGTCCTTTTGAGCAAGCCCGCAAATCCTGAACAGATCCGAATCGCGAGACAGCTCGAAGAACATGGTGGAGTCCTCGTGCAAGGCCCGCCGGGAACAGGAAAGACCCACACCATCGGCAATCTCGTCGGCCATTTGCTTGCGCACGGCAAGAGCGTTCTGGTTACGAGCCACACAACGAAAGCCTTGCGCATGGTGCGGCATCACATCGTGCCTGAACTGCGTCCCTTGTGCGTCAGCGTCCTAGAAAGCGATTTGGACAGCCGTAAACAGTTAGAGAGCGCAGTCGGGTCGATCGCGGAGCGTTTCTCTCGCGCCGACGCCGGCGCGCTTGAGACGGAAGCAAAAAAATTAGCATCTCAGCGCCTCGATCTCCTCAAAAAGCTGGATGAAATTCGGAATCAGCTTAGCGAAGCTCGCGCGGATGAGTATCGCGACGTCGTTTTAGGCGGAAAATCCTGGGGGCCCGCCGACGCTGCTCGCAAAGCGGCGCAGGAAAAAGACACTTGTAGTTGGATTCCCGGACCTGTCGCTGCCGTCGCCCCTTTGCCGCTTTCACCAGGTGAACTGGCCGACCTTTACCGCACGAACGCTTCCGTCTCCCGCGAGGACGAAAATGAGCTCTCCGGCCATCTACCGGAGCTCCACGATCTTCCTGGCCCTGAAGAGTTCGACGCTGCCGTAAATGAACAGAATCGTCTTGGGATGGAGGATTTGGACTTTCGCTCCGATCTCTGGCAATCGCAGGCTCCTCAAGGTTCGGCGGACGATCTACAAACTCTTATCGTCAATTTGGCGCACGCTGTCGAGCCTCTTTCCGGCAAGGACAAATGGAAGCTGGCTGCGGTTTATGCCGGAAAGTACGGCGACACATACCGCCAGCCCTGGGACCAATTGGTCGGCTTCGTCCGCCGCGTTCATCGTGAAGCCGCAAACACGCAAGAATCATTTGTCAAATTCGGCCCGCAAATCTCTCGCGATTCCTCGCTCGAGGATCAGGAACGCGCTGCAGGCGAAATCCTGAGCCATCTCGAAAATGGCGGCAAACTTGGTTCTTTCACGCTTCTCACGCACAAGTCTTGGAGCCAATTCATAGAGCAAACGAGAGTCAATAACGCCCGCCCTCGTCTTCCCGAGCACTTTCATGCGCTGCGTCAACTCTCCCGGCTCAAGAGCCTCCGCCGGGATCTTGCCACGCGCTGGGATCGCCAAGTTGCCCCTCTCGGGACTCCCCATTCAAATGAAATGGGTGAGGAAGTCGAAAAAACACTGATACAATTCTGCGATTCCATCGAAGACTGTCTCGGATGGCACGAGCACACATGGCTCCCTCTCCAGCAGCAACTTGAAGATCTCGGCTTCCGGTGGGAGAAATTCCTCGCTGAGCAACCGGCGGTTGTCGGTTCCGACGGCGAGCTGGTTAGGATCGGACTAGCGGTGACCGATTCTCTTTCCCCCGTCCTAGACTCGCGCTTCAAGAAGCTGAAATTGCTCCAATTGAATGAGGAACTCCGTGATCTGAAAAACCGGCTCAAACTTGCGGCCCGCCTTGCCAAATCGTCTAAGGTGATCACTCAGCTCCTCGAAACGGTGAAAGATGAAAATTCGAGCGGGTACCGCAGCGCTTACGAGCGTCTCCTCGAACTCAAAAGCCGTCAGGCCGATCTCGATCTGCGGCGCGCGCTGCTTGCCAAGCTGGAGACCGCCGCACCCGCGTGGGCCGGCGCGATTCGCAATCGCACTGGCATCCACGGCCGGGGTGAACCGCCTCGCGATCCCGCGTCTGCCTGGACCTGGCGCCAGCTCAACGATGAACTCGACCGCCGCGCCGTCGTTTCACTCGAGGCCCTCCAAGTTAAAAGCGAAAAACTCCGCGAGCAGCTTCGCAGCGCCACCGTTGAACTCATCGACAAGCGCGCATGGTCTGCGCAAGCGCGCCGCACCTCGCCTCGCCAGCGTCAAGCGCTCGTTGGCTGGCTCGACACCATTCGTCGCATTGGCAAAGGCCACGGCGTCCGCGTCGCACTGCTGCGCGCCGAAGCTGCCCGGAAGATGAGCGAGTGCCGCGGCGCCGTTCCGGTTTGGGTCATGCCGCTGTCACGGGTAGTCGAAAATTTTGATCCGCGTACAACTCGCTTTGACGTCGTCATCATCGATGAAGCCAGCCAGAGTGACGTTATGGCTCTCGTCGCGTTGTACTTGGGCAAGACTGTCCTCGTCGTCGGAGACCACGAGCAGGTCAGTCCCTCTGCCGTCGGCCAGGATCTCGGCATCATCCAGAACCTCATATTCCAATACCTCCCCGGCATTCCCAACGCCGATCTCTACGACGGTCAAATCTCCATCTACGATCTAGCGCGCCAATCCTTCGGCGGCACAACCTGTCTGGTCGAGCAT
>Ga0137397_10002831_pt1 | contig 12061 bp, 6 predicted proteins | sample czorhiz116metaG_FD_106658 | JGI IMG/M metagenome (GOLD analysis project Ga0137397, IMG submission 106658) | Vadose zone soil microbial communities from Angelo Coast Range Reserve, California, USA - czorhiz1.16 metaG | ecosystem: Environmental > Terrestrial > Soil > Vadose zone | place: USA... | reverse complement strand
GATTCTTCGGATCCCGGATGTCCAGCAGGATGCCGTTCCCCGAGCACGCTCCCGCGGCCAGGCCGATCTCCGCGAACACGGTAATGTCGTGACACTGATTCGTCACGCTCGTCTTCTGCGTCCCCGGCCCGTGGTCGCCGCCTTTCTCGAGGCCCGCGATCGCGCCGGTCGCGGTGTCCGCAAAGATGCGCGGCCGGTTGACGATGCGCGCGTTCTGCGGCGCCGCCAGCGGCACCTGAATGACGTCGATGCTGAAGAGCGCGGTGTTGGGATCCTCGTCCGGCTTCAGCCCCGAGCAGCCCGCCAGCTCCTCGGCCGATCGCACCGAGCTCGTGCCCGACCCATACCCGTACAGGTTCGTCTTGTCTTTCGGATCGGGCACCAGCGTGTGCGTGTGCGACCCGCGCCATGTCTGCCCCGCCGCCACCTGCCGCGGCTTGCTCATGTCGCTGATGTCGAAGATCCGCACGCCGCGAAATCGCTCGGCGCTCACCGGCGTCTGCACCCCCTGCGTGCCGCAATCGAGCCGCCCGCGCGTCTGCTCCACCGACAGGAACAGCAGATGGCCGTGCACGGACACGTCCCCTTGCCCGCCCGGACACACCACCGACGCCAGCAGACGCGGCCGCCCCGGCCGCTCGATGTCGTACGTGTTGAACCCGTGATAGCTGCCGACGAAGGCATGCGTGCCGCTGAACGCCAGGTCCGAATTCGTGAAGCCCAGCCTGTTGGACGCCACCGGGTCGAAGGGCGGCGTAACGCCCTCCGGCGTGGGAGGGCCGCCCGGCGCCGTGGGGTCGAGCTCCGGCGCGTCCGGATTGCGTTCAGGGGGAATCGGAGTCCCGCCCGGCGTTTTGGGATCGAAGAAGCCCTCCGGCTTGGGCAGGCTCGCGACGCGCTTCATGTTCCACGCCGCCTCTCCGGCGTCCCGCAAACCCGCCTTGAGTCCGATGCGCGGATCGTTGGCGGCCGCAGGGCGCTGCTGCGCGCGTCCCTCGATCACGACAAAGAGCAACGCAGCGCAGAAACACAGCCAGCCGGCGGCGAAGGATCTCATCACTGACGCTCCTCGAACTCTCAACGCTCGACTCAGGTGAAAATCATCCGCGCAGCCTGGCGGTGCGTCCTTTGATGGTGGCCGCGAGTGATCTCAGGCGACCGGCGTCGCGTCCACTCGCCGCGCCGGCATCGGTCTCCAGTTGCGCCGCTATCGCGTCGAGCTCCGCGAGAATTGCGGGGGCGCCGCGCTCCTTCCCGGTCCGGAGCCCGTCGGCCTTGTCGAGCGCAGCCTTCACCGCCCGGGCACGCTCCGCCTGAATGCCCTTGGTGCGCGTGAGCTGATCGACGTACGCGCGCGCTACCGCCACGGTCGCCGGCCAGACGACCCGCGTCTGGAGCTGCGTGTTGAGCTCCTCGGATCGGACCATCATCGCGGCATCGATCTCGTTCTGCGACAGATACTCGCTGGGCGTCAGGCTGAAGACGTCGATCCCGCGCGCGATCTCGGAGCCGTAGATGCTGCCGTTGTACCAATAGGTCGACCAGTACCCGCCCGTGATCAACTGCCTCGGATCGATCGGCCCGCGGTCGAAGAACGCGATTTCCACGGGCGTCGTCGAGTCGGTGAAATCGAACACCGACAACCCGCCCTGGTACCAGGCCTGAACCATGATGTCGCGCCCCGGCACCGGAATCAGCGAGCCGTTGTGCGCCACGCAGTTCTCCTGCTCGGTCTGCGCCGCCGGCATCTTGAAGTAGCCGCCGAAGCGCAGTTTGCCATCGATGATGTCGAAGATCGCATCGGCGCCCCAGTTCAGCGAATCCGTCGCGCGGCAGCGGGGCCGCGTGCCGCCGCCCCACTCGTCGGTGAAGATCACCTTCGTGGCGTCGTTGTTGAACGTCGCCGAGTGCCAGTACGCGAAGTTCTTGTCGGCGACGTGGTCGAGGCGCACGGGATTCTTCGGATCGCGAATGTCCAGGAGGATGCCGTTGCCCGAACAGGCGCCCGCCGCCAGGCCGACTTCCGGGAACACCGTGATGTCGTGGCACTGATTGGTCGCGCGCGAGGGCTGCGCACTCGGGCCGCGGTCGCCGCCCTTCTCGAGGCCCGCGATCGCACCGGTCGCGATGTCCGCAAAAATGCGCGGCCGGTTGACGATGCGCGCCTTCTCCGGCGAGGCGAGCGGCACCTGGATGACGTCGATGCTGAAGAGGGCGGTGTTGGGATCCTCCTCGGGCCTCAGCCCGGAGCAGCCCGCGAGCTCCTCGGCCGACCGTACCGAGCTCGTGCCCGACCCGTACACGTACAGGTTCGCCGGGTCCTTCGGATCGGTGACCAGTGTGTGGGTGTGCGATCCGCGGCAGGTCTGCACGGCCGCCACCTGCCTCGGCTTGCTGATCTCGCTGATATCGAAGATGCGCACGCCGCGGAATCGCTCGGCGCTGACTGGCGTCGCCACGCCCTGAACGCCGCAGTCGATCCGTCCTCGCGTCTGCTCCACGGACATGAACAGCAGGTTGCCGTGGACCGAGACATCGCCCTGGCCGCCGGGGCAGACCACCGTGGCGCTGAGCCTGGGCTTCCCCGGGCGCTCGATGTCGTACGTCGTGAAGCCGTGGAAGCTGCCCATGAACAGATGGTTGCCGCTGAACGCGAGGTCCGAGTTCGCGAAGGCCAGCATGTTCGCAAATCGGGGATCGGGCGGGCCGTTGGGATCGCGTGGCACATTGAGCCAATCGAGCTCCGGCGCGTCGTTGCTTCGGTCGGGCGGTGCGGGCCCGCCGCCCGGCTCCTTCGGATCGAAGAAGCCTTCCGGCTTGGGGAGGCTCGCGACCCGTTTCATGTTTCTCGCGGCTTCACCGGCGTCCCGCAGGCCCGCCTTGAGTCCGACGCGCGGATCGTCGGCGGCCGCGGGCCGCTGCTGCGCGCGTCCCTCGATCACGACGACGAGTAACACGGCACAGAAACACAGACACCGGGCGGCGAACGATCTCATTACCCAAGCTCCTTCAGTCATCCGCGCAACCTGGCGGTGCGCCCCTTGATCGTGGCCGCGAGCGCGCGCAGGCGGACCGCGTCGCGTCCACTCGCCGCGCCGGCATCGGTCTCCAACTGCGTCGCCAGCGCATCGAGTTGATCGAGGACCGCGGCGGCGCCCCGCTCCTGCCCGGTCCGCAGGCCGTCGGCACGATCAAGCGCCGCCTTCACGGCCCGGGCACGCTCCGGCTGGATGGTCCTGCTGCGCGTCAGCTGATCGACGTAGGCCAGCGCCACCATCGAGCTGGCGGGCCAGACAATCTTCGTCTGCTGCTGCGTATTGAGCTCCTCGGATCGGATCATCATCGCGGCATCGATCTCGTTCTGCGACAGATACTCGCTGAGCGTCAGCCGGAACACGTCGATCCCACGGGCGATCTCGGAGCCATAGATGTTGCCGTTGTACCAATAGGCCGACCAGTACCCGCCGCTGTGCAGTTCCTTCGCATCGATCGGACCGCGGTCGAAGAACGCAATCTCGACCGGCTTCGCCGCGTCGGTGAAATCGAAGACCGACAGCCCGCCCTGGTACCAGGCCTGGACCATGATGTCGCGCCCCGGCACCGGAATCAGCGAGCCGTTGTGCGCCACGCAGTTCTCCTGCTCGGTCTGCGGCGCCGGCATCTTGAAATACCCCCCGAAGCGCAGCTTGCCATCAATGATGTCGAAGATCGCGTCCGCGCCCCAGTTCGGCGGATCCGTCGCGCGGCAGCGGGGCCGGCCGCCGCCGCCCCATTCGTCGGTGAAAATCACCTTCGAACCATCGTTGTTGAACGTCGCCGAGTGCCAGTACGCGAAGTTCTTGTCGCTCACGTGATCCAGCCGAACCGGATTCTTCGGATCCCTGATGTCCAGCAGGATGCCGTTCCCCGAGCACGCCCCCGCGGCGAGACCGATTTCCGGGAACACCGTGATGTCATGACACTGATTCGTCGCGCGGGCGGGCTGCGCATTCGGGCCGCGGTCGCCGCCTTTCTCGAGGCCCGCGATCGCGCCGGTCGCGGTGTCTGTAAAGATGCGCGGCCGGCTGACGATGCGCGCGTTCTGCGGCGCGGCCAGCGGCACCTGGATGACGTCGATGCTGAAGAGCGCGGTGTTGGGATCCTCCTCCGGCTTCTGTCCCGAGCAGCCTGCCAGCTCCTCGGCCGATCGCACCGAGCTCGTGCCCGACCCATACACGTACAGGTTTGCCTTGTCCTTCGGATCGGTGACCAGCGTGTGCGTGTGCGACCCGCGACACGTCTGCACCGCCGCCACCTGCCGCGGCCTGCTCATGTCGCTGATGTCGAAGATCCGCACGCCGCGAAATCGCTCGGCGCTCACCGGCGTCTGCACCCCCTGCGTGCCGCAGTCGATCCGGCCGCGCGTCTGCTCCACTGACAGAAACAGCAGATGGCCGTGCACCGACACGTCCCCCTGCCCGCCCGGACACACCACCGAGGCCTGTAGACGCGGCCGCCCCGGACGCTCGATGTCGTAGGTGTTGAACCCGTGATAGTTGCCGACGAAGGCATGTGTGCCGCTGAACGCCAGATCCGAGTTCGTGAAGCCCAGCCTGTTGGACGCCACCGGATCGAAGGGCGGCGTGACGCCCGGCGGCGTGGGAGGGCCGCCCGGCGCCGTGGCGTCGAGCTCCGGCGCGTTCGGATTGCGTTCCGGCGGAGAGCCACGGCCGGCCGGCGCGTTGGGATCGAAAAAGCCCTCCGGCTTGGGAAGATTCGCGATGTGCTCCAGGTTTCGGGCGGCCTCCCCGGCATCGTGCAAGCCGGCTTTGAGTCCGACACGCGGATCGTTCATGGCCGGGGCTGCCGGGATCTGCTGCGCCGCTCCCTCGAGCGCGACGAACAGCGACACTGCCGAAACACACAGCAACGTGGCGGCACCGGATCTCATCTTTGAATCTCCTTGAGCATGGCGCCCATGCGATCGATCTCCATGCGCTGATCGGCATCGACGTCCGACGCGAACGAGAAGATTTCCGGCTCCTGCCCCGCGCCCGGGCTGGAGAAGAGATCGTCAACCATCGCCAGGGCGCCCGCGTGATGCTTGATCATGCCTTCGAGGAAGAGGCGATCGAACTCGACGCCCTTCGCCGCCGCGAGACGGGCCATCTCGTCCGGCGTCAGCATGCCAGGCATCAACGTGGCACCGTTCATCAGATGGGCGCGCGGGTCGGGGAGCCGCTGGCCGCGGACTTCGAGCCAGCGCTGTATCATCTTGATCTCGTCCTGCTGCGACACGTCGATCCGCAGCGCGAGCTTCTTCACATCGTCCCGGCTGGTCCGCGAGGGGACGAGGGCGACCATCTCCACAGCCTGTGCGTGGTGGCCGATCATTCCCTGCATGAATTTGATGTCCGCCCCGATGAACTGGACCTGCGACAGATCGGTTGCCTTCTCGGCGGAGATGACGTGGCTCGCCTCGCCCGGGGCGCCCGGCTGTACGATCGGTGGAGGCGCGTCCCCGCCGCCGGCAGGGCGTACAGACGCGGTCCGGCATGATGGGCCTACTGAGACCACCAGGAGCAGCGCGGCGATCGGGTGTTTCGAGGTCGGCAAGAGCTACAGGATACACATCTCGCCTTCAGTTCGGCTACGCATTGATGCAGGTCGGAACTTTTCGAGCGGCCGCGGTCCAACGTCACGTCCGGGAGGCCACACGGGAAGACCGCGCGTCCGCACGTTCGCGATCCTGTCGCTCGCGCTCGCTGCCTGGACGGATCCGTCTTCTCACCCTCGCTTTTCGTGGGCGTCGACGACAACCTCGCGCTCGAAGTCGTCGACTGCGAGATCAAAGCATTTGCAGCGACCCTGCCATAACCTGTATACAGGTCTCGATACCTCCGAAGGGACCACACACTGGACGTCCACCTGATCGACGGCACGTACGAGCTGTTCCGGCACTACTATGCCCTCCCGTCCGCGAAAGATGCCGGCGGACGAGAGGTCGCGGCGGTGCGGGGCGTGGTCAACTCCGTGCTGGGCATGATCACGGCGGGGGCGTCGCACATCGGGGTCGCGACGGATCACGTGATCGAGTCGTTTCGAAACCGCCTCTGGCGCGGCTACAAAACCGGCGCCGGGATCGAGCCGGACCTCCTGGGACAATTCAAGCTGCTCGAAGAAGCCATTGCCGCGCTGGGCATCACGGTCTGGCCGATGGTGGAATTCGAGGCGGACGATGCGCTGGCGGCGGCGGCGAAGGTCGCCGACGGAGACCCGCGCGTTGACCGCGTGTTCATCTGCACGCCGGACAAGGATCTGGCGCAGTGCGTGCGCGGCGATCGCGTCGTGCAGCTGGATCGGCGCAAGCGCACCGTGCGGGATGAGGCCGGCGTGATCGCGAGGTTCGGCGTCAGGCCGGCGTCGATCCCGGACTATCTGGCGCTGGTGGGCGACGCGTCCGACGGCTATCCCGGTTTACCCGGGTGGGGCGCGAAGTCGGCGGCGGCCGTCCTCGCGCGATACCACCATCTGGAATCCATCCCGGACGATTCGCGCACCTGGGGCGTCAATGCGGCCAGTCCCGCGCGGCTCGCCCGCACGCTGGCCAGCCAGCGCGATCAGGTGTTGCTGTTTCGAACGCTGGCAACGCTGCGCACGGATTTCCACGTGCTCGATTCGGTCGATGATCTGCAGTGGCACGGGCCAACGCCTGACTTCGCGCCGCTGGCCGCGCGACTCGATGCGGTCGGGAGATAGCGAGGGCACGCCCGCTCGAATGCAACCACGAAGACACGAGTTTTCTCCGGGGCCTTCTCGCGTCGGTTCCTCACCGCCGCAGCAGCGCATCGAGCTCGAACACGGTCCCATCCTTCACGACGCGCTTCACCCGCCTCAGGTCCTTGATGTTCGCCAGCGGGTTGCCGTCGATCACGACGAGATCCGCGAGCTTGCCCGGCTCGATGCTGCCCAGATCGGCGCCGGCGCCCATCGCCTCTGCGGATACGGTGGTTGCGGTGCGCAGCACTTCTACCGGTGTCAAACCGCCGGACCCGTAGTTCTCCAGCTCCATCAACAGGCTCAGACCGTAGGGATTGATCGGCGCGTCGGTGCCGGCGGTGACCCGGCCGCCGCCTTTGACGATCTGGTAGACCGTGCGCTCCTGTGGCGTGACGAGCCGTGCCGCGTCCTCGATGGTCGCGGAGGATGCCGGCGTGCGCGTCTGCTCACGCCAGCGCTGCGACACCGAAGGCGGATACAGCCGCTGAATTCGCGGATCGTCGATCCACGACGCGTCCCTCAACGTCTGGAGGCGGAATCCGCCCTGGATCCCGATCGTCGGCGTCAGCGTCATCTTCGATGCGATCAGCAGATCGATCACATCGCGATACGAGCGTGACAGCCCGCTGATCTTCGGGGAGTACCCGCGACGGCTCGTGCCGCGAATGTGCTCCACGCCGTCGGCGCCGTACGCGACCGCCGGATAGAGCTCGTGCGACGTGACCGGCATCCCCATGAGGTGCGCTGCCTCGATGATGCGCTTCTGCATCAGGTCCGGGAGCCGGACGTACGTCTTGATGAAGTCGAAGCCGGCATCCCTCGCGCGCTGCAGCGCGAGCGGCAGCTGGCCGGTGTCGTCGAGCGACGTGCCGCCCGGATAGTAGACGCGCGTGCCGTCGAACGGCTCACCGGTCGTAAAGAGCCGCGGTCCGATCCGCGCGCCCGATTCGAACGCTTCCCGGTACTCCATCGTCTCGAACGTGTTGGTCGCGGGATTGCGGACCGTCGTGATCCCCCAGGACAGGAAAATGCGTCCAAGCGCTTCGCCGTAGTCCTTGTTCAGGTGCGTGTGGATTTCAATCAGGCCGGGAATGATCGTCGCGTTGGGCTCGAGGATATCGGTGTTTCGGTGCAGGTCGTCTGGAGGCGCAGGCCCTACGCTCTTGATGCGATTGCCCTCGATCGTGATATGCACGTGGGTTTGAAGCGTGTCGGTCCGGCCGTTCCAGAAGCGGCCGGCGTGAATGATCCTGGTTCCCGTCGGCTTTGCGGCAGGCGTCCACGTGAGGCGCGGATCGATCTCCTGCACGGCGCGGGAGGCCACGTCGACCAGCTTCAACCGATTGCCGCTCTGGTACAGGATGCGGCGCGAATCGCCCGTCCATGTCGGCGATCCGGCGAGCTCGGTCGATAGCGGACGCGGCGATCCTTGCGGCGCGCCGTCGCGCGCGACGGGCCAGACGGTGAGAAGGCCGTCGATGATGGCGGCCATCTGCGTGCCATCGGGCGACCACACGGGGCCGTAGTCTTCGCGCATGCCGACCGACTTGTGCGGCATCGGATCGAACCAGCGATCCGGGCGGCCGTCGAGCGCGACCCGCAGCACCTGGTTGGTGCCCTCGCGAAAGCGCGTCGAGTAGACCTTGAGCGACGAGACGACCAGCGCGGTGCCGTCGGGCGACCAGCTCGCGCGGCCGGCCTCATTCAGGTGGTCGTGCGCCTTCCTGATCGCGCCGCTCGTCACGTCGACGACCTGGATTTGCCCTTCCGGATCGCTGAAGGCGATTCGCGATCCGTCCGGCGACCACGCGGCTTGCATCGCGGCGGCCGCGCCGCGCGTCAGCAGACGATCGGCGCCGCTGTGCAGATCGCGGACCCAGATGTTCATGGAGCCGCCCCGATCGGACGAGTACGCCAGCGACTTGCCGTCCGGTGACCACGCGGGATCGGTTTCGAGGAAGACGTCGTGAGTCAGTCGCCTCGGCGAGCCGCCCACCGGCATTACCCACAGATCGCCGACCGCCGCGAAGGCCACCTGCGTCCCGTCGGGCGACACAGCCGGGTGCATGATCCCGCGCACGGGCTGCGGCTCTGCGAGATCGAACGTCCGTCGTTTCGGCGTGAACGCGGGACGGGTGAACGACACGTCCGCCGTGAACTCGACCACCTTCGCAGCGCCGCCGGCCGCCGGTCGCCGTTTGATCCGGCCATCGGCGGTGTAGAGCACCTCGTTTGGCGACGCCCATTGCGGGCGGAACGGAAACACGTCCTCGTCCGGGTCGGCGATGTTCCTGTCCCCGATCATCAGCCGGGTTCTGCCGCCGGCAAGCACGGTGAACGCAATCGATGAACCGTCGGGAGCGAACGCCGGTCCCGCGACAGCACCTTCGGAGGCCGCCACCAGCCGTTCGGTCGCGTTCGAGCCGGAAGCGCTCGCGGCAACCGCGTAGACGCCCGGCTTCTCGCGGCGATCGGACACGAACGCGATCTCGTTCGACGCGCCGCGCCACGACGGGTGAAACTCGTTGGACGGATCCGCGGTCACCTGCGCGATGTCGCCGGTCGCGAGCGCCAGCACCCAGACGTCGTAGCTGCCGCTGCGGTCCGACGAGAAGGCGATGCGCCGGCCGTCAGGCGACCACGATGGCTCGCGATCGTCATACGGTCCTGACGTCACCGCCCGCAGGTCGCTGCCATCCGCGTTCATCGTCCAGATCTGCCAGGTGGTGCTGCGATACGCCTGGAACGCGAGGCGCGTACCATCCGGCGACCATGACGGCTGCCTGGCGTCCATCGCGATGTCGGTGATCGGCTTCGCGATGCCGCCGCTCGCCGGCATCGTCCAGAGCGTACCCAGGAGATCGATCGCGATGGTCCGGCCGTCAGGCGACAGCGCCGCGGCCATCGACGTCCCTTCGTGCAGTGTGACGTGCACCGCGCGGCCGTCGGGCTGCTGGGCGTTGACGATCAGCGCCAGCGCGATGAGCCCCAAGACGACGAGAAGGAGCTTTCGCACCATGGAGCGTAGTCTACTGCCGCCTGCTCGTATCGCAAGGCGATGATCGGATCTGTGCTGTCGGATCTTTGCTTGACATGCGTTGCGCGACGTGTAGGATAGCGCGCCAGCATCAGACCTTTCAATGCGGCGACGTGGCTCGCTGCAATGACGCAGAACCCTCGCCGCCCAGAGCGCTGCCGTCGCGCAAAGAGGTTCTATGGCGCAGTCGACCCTCGTCCGGATCCACATGATGTGTTCGCGCGTTCTCGTGTTCGTGTGCCTGGCTGCGCTCCTGGTCGTGCTTTCAGCGCGGGTGTCGGCCGCGGCTCAAGACCCCGTGCTCGAGTGGATGCAGATTGTCAACGACATCGTCCCGGCGGGCAGTAGCGGGATAATCGTCGGCCGCCAGGTCGCGCTCGTGTCGTCTTCGGTGTTCGATGCCGTGAACGGCATCGAGCGGCGCTATCAACCGATTCGCGTGAGAGCAAGAGGGCCGCGCGACGGGTCCCAGCGTGCCGCCGCGATCCAGGCCGCATATGCGATGTTGATCAGATTGTATTCGACACCCGCGCAGGTGGCGGCGCTCACGGCGCGTCGCGACGCCTCGATTACAGCGATCTCCTCGGGCCCCGGAGCGGACCGCCCGCGATCGATCGAGGCGGGCACGGCGTGGGGGCAGTTTGTCGCGGACAGCATCTGGGCGTGGCGGGAAACCGACGGGTTCAACCCGAACCCGCCACCGCCGTTTCTCGGTGTCCTTGGCCGTCCCACCGCTGGTGTCTGGCGGCCGACGCCCCGAGCCGACGCGGGAACCCCGGCGTCCGGTGCCGGGCCGAATTTTGCCACGATGACGCCGTGGGTGATGGCGCGGCCCTCGCAATTTCGTCCGCTCGCACCGTATGCATCGCCAGCGACGGGTCAGCCCGACTTGACCGGCGCGGCATACCTTGCCGATTTCAACGAAACGAAGATGTGGGGTACCTTCTCGAGTCCGAATCCGCGAACGGCAGATCAATCGGAGCTGGCGCTGTTCTGGGCGGGCATTACCCCGCTGTTCTGGATTCGGATCGCGTCCCAGGTTTCCGCGGCGCAACATTTGACCTTGTCGGAGAACGCCCATTTGTTCGCGCTGTTGAACGTGGCGATGGCCGACGCGGGGATCGCGTGCTGGGATGCCAAGTACCGGTTCGTGCTCTGGCGGCCGATCACCGCCGTGCGCGAAGGAGCCATCGATAAAGACCCGACGTGGAAACCGTGGCTCGATTACTTCGCGGCCGGCACTCCCGCGCATCCCGAGTTCCCGTCGGGCCATTCGACCGTGAGCGGCGCCGCGGCGTTCATCCTGGCGTCGGTCTTCGGGGATCACACATCGTTCGACGTCGGGACTGAGTCGCGGCACGTCGACAACTCATCATTCGAGAAACGGCCATTCCCGAGCTTCTCGGCCGCGCTCGCCGAGATTCACGACGCGCGGGTATTCGGCGGCATTCACTGGAGGACCGCCTGCCTCGTCGGAAGCGCCATCGGGCAATCGGTGGCTGCTTACGTGTCGTCGCATGCCATGCAGTTGCGGGACGGTGACGAGAACGACGATCGAGAACACGAAGATCGACGATAGCGCGCAAGCGCGAGCGCGCGGATGATCGAGGACCGCTCCAGGTGGAGCGGTCCGCATCAATACCCGGAAATGAATTGCGGCTACCTCGTGCCGAGCGCTGGAGCCGCTGGCCCTGGCCGATCCACGTCCATCCGTCGGCGCGGCGCTCGATCCGCTTCAGGTACATGCATTCCGATGTGGGACGATTATCGTCCTCCACGACCGGAAGCAGGTTGACGGTACTGCTGAAGCAACTTCAGGTACTCTCCGTCCTGCACACGGTCGGCCGCGCCCATCGTGATCGACCGCAGCATGCGCCGCGCCCGGCGACGCTCCGGCGAGTCGGCCGCCGCATTGGCCTGGCGTGCGCTGCGTGACAACCAGTCGCGGAGCCGGCCAAGAGTCTCCAGGTGGCGGCTCTCGTCGCGAAGGCCTTCCTCGAGCGTCGACAGCTCATCCAGTTGCCGCGCTTCCGCCTCGTCGTCTCCGCGCTCGCGCGCGAGGGCGCTCTTCACGTCCTTCTGCTTCGACAGTACCGACGCCCGGGCCGCCGCCGCTGACACGTCGCGGAGGCCGCCGAAGTCCGCCGCGAGATCCTCGAGCAGACGTACGGTTGCCGCCGGACTGGTGGAGGCCTCGATCGCGCGCTGCCGCTTTTCGAAGAGTTGATCGATGAGCGCTTCGTCGCGCGTCTTCCGCCCGGACTT
>Ga0137397_10002830_pt1 | contig 12061 bp, 7 predicted proteins | sample czorhiz116metaG_FD_106658 | JGI IMG/M metagenome (GOLD analysis project Ga0137397, IMG submission 106658) | Vadose zone soil microbial communities from Angelo Coast Range Reserve, California, USA - czorhiz1.16 metaG | ecosystem: Environmental > Terrestrial > Soil > Vadose zone | place: USA... | reverse complement strand
CGATGTCAAGTATTCTCTGAAGTATCTCCGTGCTCTCAATCACGAGATTTCGACGCGGCATTGCTCTCAAGGTGACTCAACTCGGATATTTTGGCAGGCTGCCTTCATGCACAACTCGCCGCACCCGACTCCCCGAGGGCATATCTGAGTGGTACACAGTTGTATGTTCCATGTAAACATTTTGGTAATCGTATCTCTCTGGCCGCTCACGTACTGGCACAGATTTCAAAATCCTGCTGGCTGTGATGAGATGTATGATTTCCTATACCTGCCTCATACCGGATGCCACCCGCAGACCTGTAGCTACGTCGAGGCTTTCCGTGTGTTTGTGAGCTCAGCAGGACGAATTACCGGTCCCTACAAATTGAAGGCGCGCAAGATATAAACTATAAGGTGCGGTTTATGGTGCCAACCTCGGCGCACTGTGCGAGTTACCTTTTCCGTGGTGCCTCTGGGCCTCTAATGTTTTCGCGGCGGTTCATGGAACTCTGACGGGAAACTGCATTCTTAGTCAGATGAAGGACTCCTGAAACCTCTTGTTTACGGAACTCAACTTCCGCGTACTGTGCGACGACCAACATGCGGGCGGACGTCTCAATCGGTCTATTAACTATGAAGAAAGATCAACCACTCATGCACGTCGTTGGTTCCGTCCTGTTCAGCCTTAATCCAGTAAGCAGGGATATTGATATTCAACGTTGCCTTTTTTAACATGTTTGAAAGTCACAGTCCTAGAAGCCGAGGAACCGGGAGAATTATGGGTTAGACTTGATGGCTACGCACTTGTCGCGTGTTAGTTGTCCAACACGATGTGGTGCGTATCTAACTTCCGACGGAGTTCACAAAAGCTGAAGCGGTCCTCGTTCTACTAAACCCTTTGGTTTGGAAAGGTGCCCCGTTTTGAAGTCAATGCTGATGTACTCAGCTGTTCTGTTCACACCCTGTCATCTCAATCTACTCATCGTCCTGCCTTTCTTTACGCCACTCGTCTCCCAAATTCGAACCACTCATTTCACGCCTCACACGCGGCCGCGCGCCGTAAATTTTAGCCTTGCGTTCCCGTTCCCGGAATTCGACCTTCCTCTAAGGGGAAACCCTCCGCCCAGCCAGTGAATCAGATACCCACAACCCCTTCACATGGGTACGACTGCGGAGACGCTTGATACGTGGCTACTTATCTTCATCACGATGAAATTGAGAATGTCATGAGGCGACGTAGTGTTAAAGTTCGGCCAATAACTGGTTTTTACTCTTATCGCCATTGTCTAGAGAAAGCGATAAAGGCACTTCTTTATGCGTTCCACCTGGCCAACACTCACGGATATCGGACTCACACCGGTGCTTACGCTATCTTGGCTCGTTCGAATCCTGCCCCAAACACAGACGCATGAACCCCGAGACTTCGCATGTAGGCCTTAGCGCGTAGGCGCGCATTTTCTCCGAAAGCGGAGCGCGCCTACGTGAGCCTTGCCCTGGCAAGAACGACCGATATGCTGTCTTTGTAGCCCAAGGCCCAGACTCCATTTTAGGTTTTCACGGGACATAACGCACTCGTTCTGACCGTTCCTGGCGGGGTATCGCCTATGTGAATCATATGTTAACAACGTGGGAGTGGGGGGAAATTGACTAGATGACGCTTTACATCACCATTCTGGATAAGGCAATAACCACTGATGCCGCGTGGAGTCGTGGACACCCCAAAAATCAAGTTGACGTTGAACCCAGTCACAATGCTGGGGTTCCTAGACTTGCCAGCGAAGCCGCGGTTGACATTTGATAGCGCAGGTACCTTCTTGTACTGCGGAGATCGTGCGTCTATTCTTCGGACGTTCCGATGTTCCAAGCCCACTGATATGATGATATCCATTGATACAGCAAACGTGGAGCCCATGGGTCACGCCTTCCATCCTCGATCATCACGAGCCTAGGCTTCTAAACACGCGTTTGATCTTAATGGCTAGACTTGGTCATAATTCTCGGCGTGTGCGCTGGAACATCAAACACGAGGACTGACTGCCCCGATAAGATTGTAACGTCTTTGCTGATTTCGCGATCGTAGTACATCCCCATGACCGAGAATGCGATTTGGGTATCAAAACCTACTTGCGCACAGCTCCTAATAGCCATAGGGGACCGGCGTTAGGGACTTACACCAGGTCAAAGGCTCCTCCGCGCACAGATATATAGAGCGATGTAACTGCATCCCAATCAACTCAATCCGTCAGCACGGATACTTCACACCTCATCGTCCTCCCTTTAGCCCCGATCTTATTCGGACTTTACCTGCACATCATAGCCCTTTCATCCCTACCATCACGATATACGATGCCCGGGAATGCTGCCAAAGCAAACACCACTCCCAGTGTTGACACAACCGCTCGCCATCATCGCGATTACTATCTCATAGGAGGGGACCTAGTAATCAGTGTAAGTGACTTTCTGATCAAGTATCGTGCTGTCGACCAAGACAGTATGTTAACAGGTGGAGAACACGCTGTTTCGCGCACATCGTTACTTCTTCCTTCGCGATTCAGCGTATTTTCGGGAGAAACTTCCGCAACCACCATCTCCTCCAGACCTTGACATCGGCTCCTCGGATAAGCTACCTTTAATTCTGGATGACGCCTCCACGGTCGATTTTGAGCGTTTTCTATGGGTATTTTATAATCCGTATGTCGCCTTTCATATGCACTCTTACTCCATCTGATTTACCGCCTTAGAAAATACTCCCTCTACTACGCCAGCGTCGAAGTATGGACATCAATTCTCAAGCTCGCGCATCAATGGGACTTTGTCGAGGTGAAAGAATTGGCAATTCGCGAACTCCAAGCTCTCTCCATCGCACCGCTTGAAAAGATTGTCTTGTACCAGAAGTACGCGGTCAACAGAGACCTTCTCCAACCTGCTTTCATCGCGCTCACAATACGAGACGAGCCTATCACCATTGAGGAAGGTCGTGAGTTCGGTCTGGAGACCGCACTGCAATTAGCGGAGGCCCGCGAAGTTGCGCGAACTCCCGTTTTCACCGGCAAGAAATCGGGGAACCCACGCTCTCCAGTAAATCTCGCAGGAGTCGAATTGGACAGGCTCACAGAAAAGGTTTTCAACCTGACGCCAGCCACCGGCGGGTCCTTTACCACAAACTGGGATGACACCTTTGACGGGGACTCGTCCCCAGGTGAGTTTCGTCGATAGATGCTTTCTTCCCGCCTTACTGTATGTCCTGCTGACCTCCGGACGTAGACACGGGAGGTTCAACCAGTGGGTTCGCCAACGGCCACGCAAATGGCAATGCAAACGGCCACACGAATGGCACGAGTAACGGTGCTAACAACACCACCATCCTGAATGGTACGCCCAAAAACCTGTCCAATTGGCGCAATACCCAGAGATAAACCCTGTGGGAGTGCCAAAAAAAATCGTTGGGGTTGGTGCGCCGGTGCGGACCCGAGGACCAGGATTGCGTCTAGATTCCAGGATCATGTATATAGTAGCCAACTTGATTGAACGGAGTTGCTTCATAGTAATGAGTAGACGAGGAGAACGCGTTGTCATTTCAGCCGAAGTTGAACGCTGCTGTGTATAACTGAACTGGAAGGCGCTCAGGACAAGACTCGATTCGCACTTGAACGGAGATCCGGTCCGGATGGTTCACATGAGCACAAACAACCACGACTGGCCCAGCACATGGCCACGCAAATCCGGTCTCTGTACAGGCCTTCAAGCTCGTCACAAAATATGAAGATCTTGGGATAGGCGCAAGTCAAAGGCTGTCGTCTTGCGCCAGGAACATAGCCAGTATCAACCGCTCAGGCTCGTGTACCCTCATGCTCTTTCGAGGCCATGATGCGTGACCCTCCTCGGCTAGCGAGCAATCTCAGATGTCTCAGTATTTCCTTCCAATATACAGCTTATATTCTACACACAGCCCCAAACGCCATTCCCTGGCCACCTGCGTCAGTCGTTAGTCTCCCTGCCGACCTAACAGTCGACTCGGACCATGACGCGCGGGTGCTCCGTTCTTCCTACGGTGACTGCGACGCCCCCCGTTGCCAGTACGTATGTCAGCGTGCTCGGCTTCGCGACCAACAACCAAAGACCTGTGGCGAGTCTCTCTGCGGGGCCTAATTCTAGCTGGAGGTCATATGCGCGATGATCTACCGAACAAGGCTAGCGCGGGCGCCCTTTGACTGGAACATGCATAGAGGCCAGCGTGGCGTGTGATCATCCTCCCGCAGCTCAATCTTACTCTTATGCGGTGCGTTTTTGCCACAGCCTTACTTATCTGAGTCCTTGCAGTACGATTTTCTCAGTTACCTGCTGATTTTAGTTACATTACCTGAATGCATTGTCCATTGTCACGCCCCGATCTTTTCTCGCCACTTCGATCAATATCAACCCCTAAATGATTAGCTTGTGTCCATTCCATAAGACATTTCGGCGCAGCAGACGTTCCTGTCTTTTGGCGCGCCGTAATTCTAGAAGTAGACGATCTTCCAAGCACAGCCATCCACAGCCTAATAAGTAACGGAGTCGTAGAATTGGGACGAGACAAGCGGGCTCTCTCCAGGCTGACAAGAGACCGACGGCGCATAGCATATGGTGTACTGTACAGCGTACAGGTAGTTCGCCGTAGTTGTAAATCAAACTAAGCTCACACCTTCGTGAAGGAAGGCGTGTCAGTGGTGGTCGTTTCTCACCAGTCCATATTCAGTCTACCCGAGGTGCCGACGGAAGTTTTTTGGATAATACCAGGTCAGTCGCCGCATCGTCCCACGCGTCATTTCCTAAGGATCCACTGACAATAGATCGGTCGGTGCTCACCTGCTCCGGGCGCCCGCCTTTGCTGATTCCGGGGCTTCCAAAGCTTTCATAGAAGAGACGCACACGTTGCGGGAAAGGCTTGTTGCAAAGGCCAGTTCCGTCCGTGGCACCAAGTGTTAGTGGTCAGCGGAACCCTGTTTCCAATCACACGACCTACAGATATCCCCGCTGCCTTCGCGCTGGAATCGATACCATTTCTAGAGCCTCAAGCCCGGAAGGTTCAGTTGCAAGGAGCCTTGAGCACGGGGCTCGGCGGCCACGCTTAGGCTCATGTGAGCGACACACCGAATCCCGCAGACGTAACAAGTCTTGTTTCCTTATCTCTAAAAACATTTCTTGGAGAACGCTGTTTCTGGGAGCTCTGGAGCTAGGCCATCGAAGCTGGCTTACCGATGACCGTGGGTATTCATTCGTCTTTGAAGGGTGCGTTAATCAGACTTCGCGATTGGCGTCAGATAACGCAATAGCCCCGGTACCCTTGTTTTTCCATCAAAGCTGCGGGAGTGTACAGCTGCGGATGCTGTGTGTCCCCCCCTATCCTCAACCAGTCATTACACGGTCTCGCTCACCCGGCTGGCCATCATCAATCGATTGATACCAATTGATCCACGTGATGTGAGCTAATGGCCACGCGTTTGCCTCACGTTTAGTGACATACGCATGCTTTTCATAATAACGTCTGGGCTAGGGCTGGGCTCGGCTGAGGTGCCATCATGCATCTTGGCGCGTGTTGCTAGCTCAGCCGTAACCCTACTACCCAGGGTGGAAATGGCTTCACGCATGACCCACCTTGATCTCCCATGCGCTTCCTCGCCTGCCCTCTGAAAGTCCCCCATCTCGACCAGAACTGAACTCCCATATCTGAACGAGCCCGGGCCCCTGCTTCTATTTTCGATCTTTGCGTGCGCTAGAAGTAATCCGATATATAAGCACTCTGGCAGCCGACCTCTGATAATATCATCATCTGCTTATCGACGACCATTGCTGCATCTCCTGACATCATGTCGTCCATCCCACAAACTCCTACCACACTTACGGTCCCACTGATTCGTCATAAGGGATATTTTATTCATGAGGCTGACGTGACAATAAGGGTACGTCGTGTCTAATGTTCTTCTGCCGGCTTAGAGTTGACCATCGCTTGTCTCGCACAGGTCGAAAACTACCTGTTTCGCGTCCACAGGTATTTCCTACAGCGCGAATCGGCATTTTTTAGGCTTCGACTCGACCCAACCTCGACTATCCCTGGCCAGGATCTCCCAGGATCTTCAGAGGCAAACCCGCTTGTCCTGGATGATGCGACAAGCGACGCCTTTGCATGCTTCTTGTGGGTTTTTTATAACCCGTAAGTCGTCATCCATGTCCACTTCCCAGTCAACTAACGTTTCTAAGGAAATACTCCATCTATAATGCGACACACGATCAGTGGTCGTTGATTCTAGATCTGGCAAAGAAATGGGGGTTCAAAGATGTTGAACACCTCTGCATACGAGAGCTAGAGAAGATGAATTTGTCACCGGTGGACCGGATTTACATCTATCAAAAGCACGGACTTGATGATACTCTACTCCTCGACTCGTACGAGTCCCTTACAACTAGGGATGAGCCTATCGGCTTCGAGGAAGGTGTTAAGCTTGGCTTACGAACCTGTCTCCATCTTGCACAGGCGCGAGAGATGTCGCGTGGGCCCGATACGGGCGGAGGTCTACGAAGCCCCTCCGCTGTCCAAGTACATGGCCCAGACCTTCGTTCCCTTCTATCCAACATTTTCAACTTACGGATCCAAACTAATGGGGCAACTTACTTGGGGCCATTCACGGCTCCTGTGAACCCCTCGGACAAGCTTGACAGGGCATCAGCCCTACCCGCCGTGAGTAATTGTAATGCTATGTATTTTTGATTGCGAGATTCTGATCTCTATCGCTCTTTAAAGACGGCACCCACAACGCCATCGAAGCCGGGGGCGCTTTCTAAAAGCACATCGACCTCGGAAGATCACCCTCCAACGACGGACACTGCCAATCTGAAAGTGCAGACTCAGGACGTGGGCAGAAGTCATCGGAATAGGAACAAAAGCAGTACGTCGCGGTGGGCGAATACTTTTGCTTACCTCTGAGCATCCCCCGCGTTCACAGGCAAATAGTAGGTGGCTGACGGGTTGTACTGTATCTCGATATCATGTATTGCACTGGATGTATCAATCGATCATTGCACACGTTTTTTTCGCGTCAAGTCGCTGGCTTTCCCTTGTGCAAGCCGGGACGAGTACTATACCGTTCCAGGCAAATCGGCAGCGGCGTGGAAGAAGGTCCGTGGCTACGGGGTTCATTAATACCGTTGGATGTGAGTGGCCGCGTCATGTGCTTAGACCAAAGCTAGAAAAGAGAAGGAGACAACCCCCGAAAGAGTCACGTAAGAAACAAATTCTCTGAGCGAACAGAACAAGCTCAAATGCGCTATCAATGAGGCGTAAACCTCTGAGACAGCAACAGGAAAGCTATAGCCGGTGCTAGGCGGGGTATTCGTCATGGCTAATGGGGAATACGCCAACTGTCTGGACACAAGTGGGGTGGGGGACTTCTTTCCCTTCATGACGCCAATGGCCTGCTTTCCAGGTTCACCTGTTCCCACAGGAAAGCGCGGAAGTTTGCCTTCTTATCAAGCGCTACTGCGCACCCTTTCCGTATCCGCGGCTGTTTCTGCATAAGACCACGGAAGCTTGGCCGTGGCTCTAGATATGATAGGGGGCCCACGAGGCTCGGGTAGGGGATCTAGAAATGTTGGCCGGAGACGCGGAGCAACACGAGGTGTGATTGCGTTGGCACGATCGCAGCGCTTTTTGCTGGGATATGAACCTCATGGGAGAAGGAGTACGAATTCCGAGGATACTCAGACGCTCTCGTTATCGACCCCCCGGAAACTTGGTTCGGGCGCTCTTTCTCTGACAGAAAACGAACATTGTTCATCTTGCGCATATATAAGCGAAGGCCTCATGCGTTCAACACGTGTAGCCCACCTTTTTTTTCTTCCCTACAGTCACCTAACGAGTTTTCCTCCCTTTCTACGTCTTCCCCACCTGTTTTTCATTCCTATCACGTTTTACGACTGGAAGTGACGCTACCGTCACCACCTTTTGACGATCATGAGTTCGGCGGTGAGCCCGAACCCGGCTGCCGAGCGCGTCGTGCGCAGCGTTGATTATTACATCATCGGAGGGGACGTTGTTTTCCGCGTATGTGGTTCTGTGCATCGACTGTCATGTCAGTTATCAACGAGTGACCCATTCACAGGTGGAAAGCACTCTATACCGAGTTCACCGCTACTTTTTCACACGAGACTCTGCGTTTTTCCGCGAAAAACTTCCCCATCCCCCGCCTCCTGGCGAGTTCACCAAAGGATCTTCCGATAGCAATCCTTTCTTCCTTGAGGACACACTCAGGATCGATTTCGAGCGACTCCTTTGGGTGTTCTATAACCCGTACGTTTACCATCATTTCGCCTTTCTTGCGTTATTTAATATCGTATTCCAGACAATACTCTATCTACGATGGCCCTGTCGAAGTATGGTCGTCCATCTTGAAGCTTGCTCACCAATGGGAATTCATCGAGGCCAAAGACTTCGCCCTCCGCGAGCTCGAGAAACATCACATCCCAGCCCTTGAAAAGATTATTCTCTACCACACTCACGACATCAACCGAAACCTTCTTCAAGAAGCATATGTCACGCTTACTGTACGCGAACAGCCTCTCACCATCGAGGAAGGTCGGGTGCTTGGCTTGGAGACCTCTCTATTGCTCGCCCAAGCCCGTGAAAAAGCACGTACACCCGTGTTTAGTAGCAAGCAATCCGGAACCCCCCGCTCTAATATCTACCTCGCGGCCGCCGAACTGGATACGCTCATCAAAGACTTATTCCAGTTGTCCTTGCCCGATACAAACAGAGAGCGCCCCCCAACCCCGCAAACGCCTACCGGACGTGGCACTCCAATATTAGGCGGTCGTAGCACCCCTAAGCTTGACATTCAGACAAATGGGGCCTCCCCGGCTAACAACGCATATCGAGGTGGATCGGTGATGAGAGCCTGTTCTTCCTTTTCATCTCACGCTGACTTGCCAGTGCAGGGGCAGCCAACGGGATCAACGGCCACGCAAACGGTGCGCCCAACGGCCAGGTCAACGGCCGCCGCCGATGAAGCCGCCCCAACCACGGAGCCTACTCAAGACACGGGAGCGGTGGAGCGTCCGCATGAAAGAAATGGGAGAGTCTCATTGGTGCCAGATGGGCCGGAATCAAAAGGGAAGGAAGCTGCAGCAGCGGAGGCGAGTCTGGATCCTGTTATATTATGCACTTGGACATCAGTAAACGAGATTCTTATGAAAAAGGTTGTTTCGGACGGTCATCGATCTGAGTCTGCGATAACGCAAGCAAGAGCTGACATTGTAGAAACGAAGGAGACCAAAGAGGCGCAGGGCGTCCCGTCGACCTCGAAGAGTGTATCTGACAAAAACGGCCAGGGGCCTGTCAGGAAGAGCGAGATAGCGGGGCAGGGCTCTGACACTGCGCGCCCGGAGCGTGCACGTACCCAAAGTGAGAAACCGGCGACCACCACATCTACGCAGGAAACACGTTCTGGGCGCTCCCGCTCGCGGACAGCAGAGCCGACCAAGAAGGAGCAACTACAGATCAACATGACGACGGTTCCTGGTTCCGAACGACGAAAGCGCGACACCACCCCGACCCCCACCCGCGAATCTGCTGCCTCTTCTTCCTCCGCCTCCGCCGCACAAACACAGCGCCCCGTTCAAAATAAGAAGCAGAACGCCTCCACCTCTACTACCCCCGCCACGTCCACGTCCAGCGGATTATTCGGCTTCGTGACCAACCTCATAAACACTGGCAGCGGCGACCCCGGCTACGAGTCATCTTCGCGCGAATCGGAGGATGATACACCAATGGCTGGCGCGTGGCGCTCCCGATCCCGCCAGGATCGTGATGCCGAAACCAGGGCGAAGGCGCAGGAGGCAACGCGGCTGCGTGTAGAAGCTGAAGCCGCCAAGGCGCGAGCTGAGGAGAAGGCACGCGCGGACGCTGAGGAGAAGGCACGCAAGGAGGTGGAGGACAAGGTACGCCAGGAAGCCGAGGACAAGGCACGCCAGGAAGCCGAGGACAAGGCACGCCAGGAAGCTGAAGACAAGGCACGCCATGAAGCTGAAGAGAAAGCACGTCAGGAGGTGGAGGAGAAAGCACGTCAGGAAGCTGAGGACAAGGCACGTCAGGAGTCGGAGGAGATGACACGCAAGGACGAGGTGACTCGCGTGAAGAAGATGAAGCAGGAGGCAAAGAAGGCCGCAAAGGCCAGAGCGAAGGCAGAAGCGGAGGCCAAGGCCAAGGAGGAGGCGGAGGCTAAGGCCAAGGCAGAAGCGGAGGTCAAAGCCAAAGCTGCCGAGGCCGAGAAGGCAAAGCGCGAGGCGGAAGTCAAGGAAAGGGCTGAGCGGGAGGCCAAAGCCAAGGCTGCCAAAGCTGAGAAGGCAAAGCGCGAAGCGGAAGCCAAGGAAAGGGCTGAGCAAGAGGCCCGAGCCAAAGCTGCCGAGGCCGAGAAAGCGAAGCGCGAGGCGGAAGCCAAGGAAAGGGCTGAGTGGGAGGCCAAAGCCAAGGCTGCCAAAGCTGAGAAGGCAAAGCGCGAAGCGGAAGCCAAGGAAAAGGCTGAGCAAGAGGCCCGAACCAAAGCTGCCGAGGCCGAGAAAGCGAAGCGCGAGGCGGAGGCCAAGGAAAGGGCTGAGCGGGAGGCCGAAGCCGAAGCTGCCGAAATTGAGAAAGCAAAGCACGAAGCGGAAGCCAAGGAAAAGGCTGATCAAGAGGCCCGAGCCAAAGCTGCCGAGGTCGAGAACGCGAAGCGCGAGGCGGAAGCCAAGGAAAGGGCTGATCAGGAGGCCAAGGCCCAGGCCGCGAAGGCAGAACTCGAGGCCAAAGCGGAAGCAGAAGAGGAGGCCAGGGCCAAAGCCAAGGAGGAAGCGGAGCTCATGGCGAAGGCAGAGGCAGAGGCGAAAGCCAGGGATGCTGAAGAAGCCGCCGCTAGGGAGGCAGCTGAACGCGACGCGAAGGCAAAGGAAGCCGCAGCCGAGGCGGCAAAGGCGGTTGCTGATGCTGAGAAGGCGGAGCAAGAGGCAAAGGTCCAAGCCGCTCTCGCCAAAGTAGAAGAGGCGAAGAAAGAGAAGGAGAGAAAGAGACTCGAGGAGATAGAAAAGGCCGAGTTGCGCGAACAGCAGGCCCAGGAACTAATCGCGAAGCAAAGAGCCGCAGACAGAGCCGCAAAATTCGCGGCTATCAATTCTCCCTCCACTCCAATGAGTCCACGGTCTTCCGGAAGCGGCTGGTTGGGTGCGTTGTCGGGAATGGTCTCAGCGATAGCTGGTCCAACAGACCAGTCGAGGTCTCCATCGAGATCAACTGCTACCATTAGTTCAGACCCGTGGACGAAGCGCCGGACCAAAAATCCCTCTTCTCCTAGCACAGAACACAGTCCCCGCAGTGCTACTACCGTTCGCCCGTCGCCCTCCAAACCTTTCCGTGGCTCCGCATCCTCACTCTCCGAAACATCAGGTACCACAGCTGGATCGTCTGCCAGCGTCGTATCTTCGGGAACCACTCTCGTGTCGCAGGAAACTCACATAACCAAGGACAAGCAAGAAGGTACGTGATCTTGATTGATAACGCTATACCTTGGCCGACCCTTCTCCAGGTGCTGTCGACGAAGACCAGGGCAACCAGGCTCAAACAGCGTCCCTGACGCCGCCGGCCGCCTCAGCGGGGCAAGTAGGCGATAACGAGGCTAAGGCCCAGTCAGCGGAGGTGGTGACTACGGATAAACAATCAAACCCGAATGCAGCGGAAACGACCCAGGCCAACAATGGCGCAACCCAATCTGCCGCACCTGACGCCTCGGGCGAGAAGTCCTCCAGCTCTGCTCCTATCCCAAATGAGGTTGACAACGCGCAACAAGCACACGAAACTACGCCCGCGAAAGCTGTAGATGAGCCCAACGAGCACAAAGACCCTGAAGTTCCCCCTCCAACAGGTTCTCCCGCACCTCCTCCTGTCCCTGAAAAAGATGGGGTTGTCAAGGAGGAGTCTAACTCCATCGCCGAGGAGCCGTCGACCTCACCTCCTCAAACTACCGAGACATCGATCTCGAAAGCGGTAGATGCGGACAAGACGAGCGAGACCTTAGCACCATCT
>Ga0137397_10002827_pt1 | contig 12066 bp, 14 predicted proteins | sample czorhiz116metaG_FD_106658 | JGI IMG/M metagenome (GOLD analysis project Ga0137397, IMG submission 106658) | Vadose zone soil microbial communities from Angelo Coast Range Reserve, California, USA - czorhiz1.16 metaG | ecosystem: Environmental > Terrestrial > Soil > Vadose zone | place: USA... | reverse complement strand
AGCAGGAGATTTAATATGGCGAAAAAGAATGCAGCACCGACCAAGTCTGAAATTCTCGCTAGCATTTCGAAGGAAACAGAGCTCTCTAAGAAGCAGGTCGGAGCCGTGTTTGACTCGCTTTCCGCCTCCATCAAGAAGAGTCTGCGCGGTCACGGCTTGTTTACGTTGCCGGGACTTCTGAAGATGAAAGTCGTGAAGAAACCAGCCACGAAGGCGCGTGAGGGGGTCAATCCTTTCAACGGCGAAAAAATGATGTTCAAAGCGAAACCCGCGAGCAAGAAAGTGCGCATAGCCGCGCTCAAGAATCTCAAGGAATTCGTGAATTGATTTGACTTGGGCTTTCGGAGCGGCTGGGGAGACTTAGCCGCTCCGAATCGCATCGACGACGGCGTCACGCAATTCGCGCAAACGACCGTGGAAGAAGTGACCAACCCCAGGCAGCACCACCAGCCGTGGTTTTGGGTCGAGGCCGTTCACCCAGTCGATGACCGTCGCCGGATCGACCACATCGTCGGCGTCGCCCTGAACGACCAGCCAGGGGCATCGCGGAACAGCCATCCCGAACGCATCGAACGGTTCCAGGGCGGGTGCAACGGTGATCAGGTGTCTCGGCACCCGCTGTTGCGCCAGGCGCAACGCGACGTAGGCGCCGAACGAAAATCCTGCGATCACCAAATCCCTGCCGGGCCACCGCCGCGCGCCCCACGTGGCAACGGCATCCGCATCAGTGGTTTCCCCCACGCCTTGGTCGTATTCGCCGGCGCTTGCGCCGACACCGCGAAAATTGAAGCGCACCGTCGGTATGCCGGTTTCGTGCAGCGCCCGCGCAACCGTGGTCACCACCTTGTTGTCCATGGTGCCGCCAAACAAGGGATGCGGATGACAGACTATCCCGTAGCTGGATCCCGGCACCGCGGTTTCTTCGACGATCGCCTCCAGCGCGCCTGCTTGCCCCTCGATGAAGAGACGTTCAGGCGCCGAACTCATTCGACGGCGACGAGATCGATGTCGAACACCAAAGTCGCGCCCGGCGGAATCACGCCGCCGGCGCCGCTGTCGCCGTAAGCAAGGTCGGCGGGAATGATGAGTCGGCGGCTCTCGCCCACCTTCATGCCCACCACGCCCTGATCCCAACCCTTGATGACCTGGCCCGCGCCCACCGGAAAGCGGAAAGGCTGACCTCGGGTACGCGAGGTGTCGAATTGCTTGCCTTTATTGTCCTTCGCGGCGGCCTCGTACAGCCAACCGGTGTATTGCACGACGGCAATTTTTCCGGCGGTTATTGCTTCGCCCGCACCGGGTTTGATTTCTATGGATTGCATGGAACTCACTCCGCCGGCGGGCGCCGCGCCGGGCTTGCCGCTGCAGGCCGCAATCAAGCCGACGAGGACGACGACACCGATCCGCCGCAGGGGTCTTGTGGATGCCATACCCGGCATCTTAAAGGATTTTACAGTAGCGGTGGCTCAACGCGGCGGCCGATCGCCCGAATCTTCAAGGTGGCGGCCAGGCTGAGCGTAATCACCGCGGAGCACATCAGTGAAATCTCGGCGCCTGTCGCGACTGCGACGGCGATGGCGCCGATCCCGAGGCTGCCGGCCGCCACCTTGCCGAATTCGGCGGCTACGCCTAAGGAACACAGCCGCAAGGCGCCGATGGCGTCATCGATTTCATCGACCACTTGTAACATCCACTCCATGCGGCTCGGAGTCTAGGCATGCGCTCGAGGTCCCGCTGTGAATGGGATCACACCCTTGCCATGGTGCCTGGGGCTGCGTAGGCTTGAAGGTACATGCAGCGAATTCTCGTCCTGAATCCGAAGGGTGGTTCGGGTAAAACGACGATAGCCACGAATCTGGCCAGTTACTTTGCGAGCCAGGGTGATCGTCCGCTGTTGTCGGATAACGACCCTCAGGGTTCGAGCACGCGCTGGCTGAAAAAGCGCAAACCCGAGCAGGCATTCATCCACGGCATCGCGGCTTTCGAACGCAACACCCGCATGACTCGAGCCTGGCAGATGCGCATTCCATCGGACGCCGCGCACATCGTAATCGATACCCCGGCAGCCATACCGGCGCAGGAAATGCCGGAGATGACCAAGAGCGCCGACGCCATCATCGTGCCGGTCCTGCCCTCCGATATCGACATTCATGCCTGCTCGAAATGCATCGCCGACCTGCTGCTGATCGCCAAGGTGCGGCGCGACGAGAATCGCATCGGCGTGGTCGCGAATCGGGTCAGGCGCAATACGGTGATCTATCAGTCGCTGATGCGATTTCTGGAGACCCTGCGGATCCCCGTCATTGCCACTCTGCGCGACTCGCAGAACTACGTTCGCGCGGCCGAGCAGGGCCTAGGATTGCACGAAATGAAGCGTCAAGCGGTGGAACAGGATGTGGCGGATTGGGAGCCGATGCTGGCTTGGCTGAAGGCCAAAGAGGGCGCCTGGCGCGAGACCGCGTAGGAGCCTGTCTGACTAATGATGCGCTTGCGGCGGGCGGTTTATTTTTTGTCTTCCCAGGAGCCGCGAATTTTTTCGGCCCAGTTCTTGTAGCTGTGCCAATTGTAGAGGTTGTTGGTGATCGCCGAGTGGCGACCGCCGGTCTTGTAATGATCTCGCGGAGCAGCGCCGGGTTTGAGCACGCCCGGGTCCGGACGAGGAGCCCGGCGGTCCACTCCGCTGTATCGAGTTTGATTCTTCAGTTCGCTCATCGCTTGTGCCTCTTTCGATGGTGACGACAGTAAGTGTCGCGCACCGTCTAGGGCAGGAACTGTGTCACAGGGGGCTCGGCACTGTCGCCGGCCGGCGACGCGCATTGCGATGCGCATCTCAGAGACTGTCACGGTAAGTTAAATGACCTGAAATTCCGCGCCTCGCCAGGCGTCGAAAAGCGGCTTCAGTTCCTCGAGCGAGGACGCGAGCGCCGCCGGCAATAACGTCGTATAGGCATCGAGCAAAGCCATCGCGTTCTGCGCGGGATCAGTCCGCGTGGCCGCGCCCAAACGGCGCGACATGCCGCGGTTCACGATATGCAGATTTTCATAGAGCTCTTCCAGAGCGGCAAAGCCTTGCGCGCCGCCTGCACCCGCGAGCTCACGCGCCAGCAGAAACATGCTGATGCTGCGATATACCGTTTCGGACTCACTCGCGAACGGCAGATGAAAGCGCGCCATGGGGCGGAAACGGTCGGCCCAGGGACAGCCTGAGGTCGCCATGATCAATCCGAGCACCGAACTCATGGCGAGCTGCGCGGTCGTTTCGGCGTACACCGTGCGCTCCGCCTGCGTCACCGTCACGCCGACCGTGTCGAACGAGACCAGCGCTTTGAGCAGTTCGACCGCCGACGCCATTTGCAGCGCGGCCGGACAATGCGGATGATCGGCGGCGCTGAGCGGACAATTGGCGCATTGATTGAACGCCAGCGCCGTCCAAAACGGCGGCGCGGCCGGCGCCGCATTGGAAAGGCGAAAATCCGCGGCGCCGAAGGTGAGATCCAGAGATTTCTGCGATCCGTCGGGCAAATCGAAGCGGTAGCGGATGCGCTGCGGATCGCTCATGCCACGAGCCGGTAACAGGGCCTGTATTCAGTGCCCGTGAATTTCATGCGGCCCTGGGCTACGAATGAACGCAGCAATCGATCGAGAGGCTCCATGATCGACGGCTCGCCGGCGAGCTCGAAAGGACCGCCGCGTTCGATCGCGTCGATGCCGTACTCCTTGATGTTTCCCGCCACGATGCCGGAAAACGCGCGCCGCAAATTCGCGGCGCGATCGTGCACCGGCTGATCGCGCGAAAGGCGCAAAGCCCGCATCGAGGCGTGCGTGACCTCGAACGGCAGCTGGAAATCCAGGGGAATCTTCAGCAGCCAGTTGAATCCGTACGAATCGCTCGCCTGCCGGCGGAAGTCGCGGACGCGGGCCAATCCTTGCACCATCGCGCGCGCGACGGCCGCGGGGTCGTCGATGATCACCTGGTAGCGCGACTGCGCGGCCGATCCCAAAGTCGACCCGATGAAGCGGTGAATCTGTTCGAAATAGTCGGCGCTGTCGGCCGGACCCGTGAAAACCACGGGAAATGGCATGTCCCGATTGGCCGGATCGAGCAAGATGCCGAGCAGATACAGGATTTCCTCGGCCGTCCCCGCGCCGCCCGGGAAAATGACGATGCCGTGTCCCAGGCGGACGAAAGCTTCCAGGCGCTTTTCAATGTCCGGCATGATCACCAATTGACTGACGATGGGATTGGGCGGTTCGGCCGCGATGATGCCGGGTTCGGTGACGCCCAAATACCGGCCGTCGACGATACGCTGCTTCGAATGCCCGATGGTAGCGCCTTTCATGGGGCCCTTCATGGCGCCCGGACCGCAGCCAGTGCAGACGTCCAGGCTGCGAAGCCCCAGTTCATAGCCGACTTTTTTGGTGTAGTCGTATTCGATCCGCCGGATGGAATGGCCGCCCCAGCACACCACGAGATTCGGCCGCACCTGCAGCTCGAGAACGCGCGCATTGCGCAATATATGAAACACCGCGTTGGTGATGCTGGAGGAGGAAGTGAGGTCGAAGCGGCCGCTTTCGATGATCTCGTTCGAAATGAACACCACGTCGCGCAGCACCGCGAACAGATGATCCTTCAATCCCCTGATCATCACCCCGTCGACGAACGCGGCGGCCGGGGCGTTCTTGATTTCGAGCTTGATGCCCCAGGCCTGGCGCACGATCCTCAGGTCGAAATCCCGGTACTTCTCGAATATCACGCGCGTATCGTCGATGTGGCTGCCGGAATTGAGCACGGCGAGCGCGCATTTGCGGAACAAGGGATACAGGCCGCCTTGCCCGGAATCGAGCAATTTGGCGATTTCCTGCTGCGAAAGATGCTCGAGGCTGCCCTTGGGCGCGACCCGCGCGTCGATCATGTCAGACGATAGAATCGTGGTTTCCACGCGGCACCTGCTACGGATAGATATCGATGGGAATGTTGTCTGGGGTGCGCATCCACACTTCGACCATATCGGAATTCGACAAGGCGATGCAGCCATCGGTCCAGTCATTCGTTTCGTAATACGACGCCGGATGTTTCGGCGTATTCGGGAAGCCATGGATCATGATCGAGCCCCCGGGCGCCCACCGATTCTTGTGCGCGCGCACTTCGTCTTGCTTGTTGGGGTAGGACACTTGAATGGCGAGGAAGTAGTCGCTGCGGATATTGCGCCGGGACAGGAAGTAGTGGCCTTCCGGGGTCCGGAAGTCGTGCTCGCGTTCCTTCTGTCCTGACGGGCTCAAACCGAGCTGGACCTTGTACTCGCCCAGCAGCTGGCTGCCGTTGTACAAGTACAGCTTGTGTTCCGCCTTGTGCACGACCACCAGGGTCGCCGCCGCGACTTCCTCGGCCGAGGCGGTCCGCATCGGCGCCGCCATGCAACAGGCTATTGACAGCGCCAGCCACAGAAAATTCCCCAAAGAACGGCCTGTTGGAACACTCATGGACAAAATTATAGCGTGTAGTCGGCAAGACATAATCGGCTCTAGCTCACGTCCCGTATAATCAGACCCATGTTCATTCCTCGAATTCCGGTCATTTTGCTCGTCGGATTGATGGCCGGCTGCGCCAGCCGATCTCCCATCAAGCCCGTCGAAGTCCTGGACGAGCGAACCGCGGTAACCTTCGGCGCGCTCAAACAACCGATTGAACTCCTGCCAAGCGCGCAAGACGCGGTGCTCATTTTGCGCAAACGCGCCACCTTCGCCTACTTGGGGCCGGTCGAGTGGAATCGCAGCGGCGAGCTCCGCTATGGCTTGTGGATCCACATTGCGCCCGGAAATGATCGGCAGCCGCCCGGCGATATTCATGCATCGGCCGCCGCCGCTCTGATCCTCGATGATGGACCGCTCGGGCTTTCGGTCATGGAGGCGCCGAAGCTCGGGCGCGAGCCATACCGACCGGTCGCTTCTTGGGGCCAAACGGCGTACTTCGGTCTCGACGTGGGGACGCTCAGACGGATGGCCGCAAGCAGCAAGCTCGAGCTCGATGTTCGCGCGGCGGACGGTTCCACGCTGAGCTTCAGCCCCACCGTGGATACCCGCGCCGTTCTGAAGCAGTACATGCAGGATCGCGGCATTACTGGCGATTGATGGGCACGACCCGCGGCAATGTGATCGCGGTCCCGGGCCGCACGTCGTTGAAGTCCACATCAGGGTTGTATTGAGCCACCAGCCAAACGGGCAGGTCGACATGTTGCTGGGCGATCACCCACAGCGAGTCGCCGCGCTTCACCGCATAGTTCTCGGTACCGGCGATGCGATGGCCGGCAAAAAATTCTTCTTGCAGGTGCTGGTGATACTCACGGCGTGTTGCCTCGAATTGCGCAGGCGTAACCCGCGAGAAATCCAATTTGACCTTGTGGCCGAGCGTCACCATCGCATTCTTGTGCAATTTATTCAGTGAGCGCAGCGCCTGCGAGCTCACTCCTGACCAGTCGGCGTAGTGTCCCAATGTTTCCGCCGCCTGCACGATCACGGTGTTGTCGGCGCCGACGCCGTAGTCCGTCGTGTCTGAAGTCCCCGTCGGCGCGGCGGCCGGCAGCAGCGCCGTGCTCTCGGCCTGTCGTACCGAGACTGGCTCCTTCGGTGGTCGCGGCGCTGCCACGGTGAGAACCGGCAGCATAGCGAGGGGTTCAGGCTGCACAACGCCGGTGGCGGCGGCAACCGCAGCCGCAGCAGCGGCGGTAGCGGCCGCACCCAGCTTGAGGCGCTGACCCGGGTAGATGAATTCCGCAGCCTTCAGGCCATTAGCCTCTTTCAATACGCGCTCGCTCGTGCCGGTGCGCCTTGCAATCGCGGAGAGTACGTCGCCCGGGCGCACCACATACTCGTGTTCGCCGGGTGTACCGGTTGCACCGGGTGTGCTGGGTGCGGTGATCGCGCCAAGCGCGCTCGGTGCGCCGGGGACTATCGGTGCCTCAGCCGTCGGAGGCGCGGCCAAAGCCAATGCCGCGGCCTCCGCAGGCGCGCTACCCGAGGCTTCCGCCCGCGATGCCGGCATCGGTACGCGTACCGTGTCCCCACGGGCCACTGCGCGCGTGCTGCTCCATCCGTTCGCCGCAAGCAACCGGCTCAGGGAGACCCCGCTGGCGGCGGCAACGCCTGCCAAAGTCTCGCCGCGGCGGAGACGATGAGCACCGTCGTTACGCTGCGCTACATAGCGTTGAGTCGGCGGCAGCCGCGCCCATCCGGCCGTGATCTCGGCCGGCGGGGGAGTGCCCGGCAATCGCAGCGCATAGCCGCGCGGCACGAATCTCGCGCCGTTCCAGATGGGCGGGCGCAGAGCCGGATTCAAGACGCGCAATGCGCCCATATCGACCTTGAACGCCTTGGCGAGTGCGTCGATGGGAATGTAATCGGGCAACTCAGTCGGGGTACTGTCCGTATCGGGAAGGCGCGTGAGCGGGCCGAAGAACTTCTCAGCGTTGCGATCGACCTCCAGGGCCGCCAAGAATGCGACATAAAAATTACGCGAGGCGAAGCCGAACGTCTTGCCCTGGTAGCGCTTGACGATGACGGCGATGTCGCTGGTGCCCAATTCGTCTTGGGCCCGCCGCAATCCGCCCGGCCCATGGTTGTACGCCGTGACCGCGAGCGGCCAGGTACCGAGCAGGCGGTAGTTGTACAGCATCAAATTCGCGGCAGCCTCGGTGGCGCTGTACGGATCGAGGCGCTCATCGACCACGCCGTCGACGCGCATGAATCGTTTGGCGGTGGATGGCATGAATTGCCACAGCCCGGCGGCGCCGACTTTGGAGTAAGCCGCAAGATTGAATGAGGATTCGACATGCGGGAGCGCGGCGATCTCCGCGGGCACTCCATGCTGCGTCAAAGTGCGCGCGATCTGCTTTTCCCATACGGCGGACCGAATCAATCCTTCATGAAATCGATCCGCCTGTCCCAATTGGAAACGTATCCGCTCGATCGCGTCGCGAAAATCCGCCGGGGTTGCCCTCTCGCCGAATGCGTGCAATATGCGCCGCTCATGCGGCGTGAGATCGTCGGCCGAACCCGCCGCAAACCGCTTCAGCAGACTCGTGTAGCGCGCCTTTGCTTCGGCAACGCGCCGTTCCCGCTGCGCCGGCGAGGCGGCAGGATCGAAGCGCAGTACCTCGTAGACCAGGCCGAGATTCCAATCGTCGTGGAGCAAGCCCTGGTCGGTGGTGACTTCCGTGTAGACGCGAATCCAGAAGCGCACATCGCGCTCGAGCTGCGGGGGGTGGACGAAGGGATCGGGTGCGTCCACGCCCGCACCGTAGCTGTTACACAGCGGTACCAGCAGTAGCCCGAGCGCCGCCATGGTGACCCATCGCATGGGACGCAACTTGTTAGCGAGCAAAATCAATGACCTCGAGGATGACGGCAAGCAGCAAGGCTACTATGCGGGGCTGCCCTTGGCGACCCAGGAGCCCCGGAGGCAAACCTTGGTTCGCGGCCGTGAGGGCCGTCCAGACAGATTTGCGAGTCTGTCACACGCTGCGACAGGCAAAACGATTCATGATTGGTTAGATTGGCATCTTAAAGACGCGATCTTTCGAAGCGATCCCAAGCCCCTACCCACCAAGGACGGTCTGCTTGATGAGCGAAGCCAATCAATTCAGACTCTTGCGCGAGCGGCGCTTCTTGCCGTTCTTCGTAGCGCAGGCTTGCGGCGCGTTTAACGACAATCTTTTCAAGAACGTGCTGATCATCCTCGTGACTTATCAGGCGACCCGCTGGAGCACTCTGCGTCCGGAATTGCTGGCGAACCTCGCGGCCGGCCTGTTCATCCTGCCGTTCGTGGTGTTCTCCGGGCTTGCGGGCCAATTGGGCGAGCGCTTCGACAAGGCGCGCATCCTCAAGAGCGTCAAAGGCCTGGAAATCGCGATCATGATCGTGGCCGGTATCGGTTTTGCGCAGCATTGGGTGGTGCTGCTGTTGTTTGCGCTGTTCATGATGGGCGTGCATTCGACTTTTTTCGCCCCGGCCAAGTACGGGCTATTGCCGCAGGTGCTCGACGCGGCCGAATTGGTCGGCGGAAACGCCATCCTGGAAACCGGCACCTTCCTCGCGATTCTGCTGGGAACCCTGGCGGCGGGTCTGCTCGCCGGACATAGCAATACCACCTGGATCGAGGCCAGTTTGGTGCTCATCGCCATCGTGGGGTTTCTCATCAGTCTTGCGATTCCAAAGTCCGAAGCGGTGTCGCCCGGTCAGCGCTTGGACTGGAACCCGTGGACTTCGACGCTGGACAATCTGCGGGCCGCGCGCGAATCGCGCTCCGTGCTCCTGTCGGTGCTCGGGATGTCCTGGTTCTGGTTCTATGGCGCTTTGGTGCTGGTCCAGCTCCCGCTGTATTGCCACAATGTGCTCCACGGCGATGAATCGCTGGTGACGATTACCATCGTCGCCTTCTCGATCGGCGTCGGCGTGGGCTCGTTGCTTTGCGAACGCCTGTCGGGCCGGCAGGTCGAAATTGGCTTGGTGCCTTTTGGGTCCATCGGTTTGACGGTGTTTGCCATTGACTGGGTCATGGCCTCGCCGCGGGTGGATCCGAACGTTCTCTTGAACTTGCGTGGACTCCTCACGCTGCACGGAGGCGTGCGCATTTTGTTCGATATCGCCGCGATCGGCGTCTTTGGCGGCTTTTTCGTCGTGCCCTTGAACGCGCTCGTGCAGCAGCGATCACGGCCGGAGGCTCTGGCGCGAGTGATCGGCGCCAATAGCATACTGAATGCCCTTTTCATGGTCGCCGCCGCGCTCCTCGGCGCGGTGGGGCTCGCCAAAGGGCTCACCGTCCTGCAATTGATTTTGGCGGCGGCGCTGCTCAATGCCCTCGTGGCGATCTACATTTACACGCTGGTGCCGGAGTTCTTGCTGAGGTTCATGTGCTGGCTGTTGGTGCACACGCTCTATCGGCTGGAGAAACGCGGCGCCCGCTTTCCCGAATCGGGCGCGGCGCTGCTGGTATGCAACCACGTCAGCTTTGTCGACGCCTTGGTGATTTCCGCGGCCTGCCGGCGCCCAATTCGATTCATCATGGATGAGGCCATTTTTCGCGCGCCCATCGTTCGCACGCTGGCGTCCGGCATGAAGGCCATTCCCATTGCCTCGGCCAAGGATGATGCGACCATCCTGGAGCGGGCTTTCGAATTGACCGCGGCGGCGCTGCTCGACGGTGAGCTGGTCTGCATCTTTCCGGAAGGCCGCCTGACGCGAGATGGTGAAATTGCCGCGTTTCGGGCCGGCCTCACCCGCATCGTGACGGAGACACCCGTGCCCGTGATTCCGATGGCGATCGCGGGATTGTGGGGTTCGATGTTCTCGCGGCGCACCCCCAAACTATGGCAGCGCCTGCCGCGCAAGCTCTGGCATCGCGTGGTGGTCAATGTGGGCGAACCGGTCGCGCCCGAGAACGCGGTGCCGGAGGAGCTGCGAGAGCGAGTGTGCGCGCTATATGCCGCTGCATCGTCACCGCGGCATTCTACCGAACCTGTCTCACCGGCCATCAAGATCGGCACTCGCAAGACGAGGACGTAACGTCTATGTGGAACCCCGTCTTATCGCGGACACGGTCGCCAGCACGACGTGGACTACCATTGGCCAGCGAAATCGTAAATTTCACGGTGTCGCTCGCGAAACAAGGGCCTGGAGTATTATTATAGGTTATAACATATTAGAATATATTTAACTATAGTGTATATGCTATTTTTATTTCCATATATATTGGCTATAAGCTATAATATTATATGGAACATAGGCTATACCCTATAGGTGATTTTTGTGTCGAAGTCTCAATATGCCACAGCTGAGCTGCTAGACCGCCAGCTGCCCGCTCTCCAGGCAGCGGCAAATACCCTCCGCTCGCGCCCGCCGAGAGGATGGATCGCGGCGATCCGAATGGCCCTCGGCATGAGCGGCACGGCGCTTGCCAAACGACTCAAGGTCAGTCAGCCGACGATCCTTGAATACGAGAAGGGCGAAGTGAGCGGTAGCATCACGCTCCAAACCTTAAGTCGAGTTGCCGATGCACTCGACGCTGAACTCATAGTCGCCCTCGTCCCGCGCAAGTCGGTGGCGGCCACTTTGCGCGCGCGCGCCGAGTCCATTGCGCGCGACGAGATGCGCGCCGTTGTCCACACGATGCGTCTCGAGGATCAGGAAGTCGAAAGCGAAGCCACACGCGAGGAGTACGAGAAGCTCGTAACCGTACTCCTTACGAATCCGCGGAAACTATGGCGCTGACAGATCCGCATGCGCCGGGCGCCACACCCCTGACGGTCGAGCAATTGAAGGGACTACGTAACCCCTTCATCACCAGCCACGCGGAATTGAACCGGGCGGAGCAGGCGAACATCGTACGCGCGCGAGTCTGGGCGCGCACGGCACGCTCGATCGTAATGCCAAAAATGCTAAGCCGCGAGTTCCTGGGGGATTTACATCGGCGCATGTACGCAGATGTGTGGACCTGGGCCGGCAAGCAGCGCATTGTCGATACCAACATTGGCGTCGATTTCCCGAAGATCGGCGTAGAGCTGCGCATTCTCTTTGACGACGCGCGCCATTGGTTAGAACACGGGACGTATCCGCCGATCGAGTACGCAGTCCGCATGCACCACCGGCTCGCCTTCATCCATCCATTCCCCAACGGGAACGGGCGGCTCTCACGGTTCTACGCTGATCTCGTTCTGACCCGGCACTTCAAACAAAGTCCGCTTACCTGGGGCGGTGGGCAACGAGGAAATGAAGATCCGCGACGGCAGCAGTACATCGAGGCCCTGCGCGCTGCCGATAACCACAACTATTTCGGTTTAATCGGATTCGCCACGAGCTAGCGTATCGTAGGAGCCTCGTAGCGCTGGGGCTGCAGTGTTTACCTATCGGCTCGAAGGGGAGCAGGACGGAAGGCGCCAAACGAACCAATGCCGACGGTCGCGGATGGCCGCTATATGGCACGCAATTTCAAGGTTGCGGGCACCACGAGTCCTCCTGGAATGTAGAACCGACTCGTTCTTGAAGAACAGTTCTTTACGCTCAGAAGGTCCAAGT
>Ga0137397_10002826_pt1 | contig 12071 bp, 10 predicted proteins | sample czorhiz116metaG_FD_106658 | JGI IMG/M metagenome (GOLD analysis project Ga0137397, IMG submission 106658) | Vadose zone soil microbial communities from Angelo Coast Range Reserve, California, USA - czorhiz1.16 metaG | ecosystem: Environmental > Terrestrial > Soil > Vadose zone | place: USA... | reverse complement strand
TACAATAGATCAATCAATCAGCGATGGCATCAACCTCTGAAACAACAACGAGGGAGCCAGGAGTAATGATGAGTTGTATCAATCAAACAGTCCATCAGATCAATCCACAATCGGTTACCGCACTCTCGGTCTATCAAACTGCTGCTCCATACAAACAAAGCCCCCTTTGATCCGGTTATCAGACTTACATGAGATGCGGCAGGTCAGAGCGAGCAGGCAATCTCAAGACCGGTAACAGTCCAAGTCATGCCGGTCATGTGCAGTCATGTGCAGTCACACTTATCATGCTTTCACCAAAAAGGAAATTTGATTATTTAAGAAAGAATCATGTGCATTCAGCAAAGAAATCGACTATAGAATCACTCAAAAAAAGAATCAATTCTTGCACCCCCGAGAATCAATTCTTCTGGAGAATCAAAATTCCTGATTCTTGTTCCCAAACACACTCTAAGTAATTTTCAGTTTTTCTGATGCTAGAAACTATAGTTCAAAAATTTGTGGATAGGGGGGGCAAAGCCCTCTGCTACACCCAGCATCAGCAAAAAGAAATTCATCTTATTCCTTACTTAAACCTCTTATTTTGGGGGTAAGAAAGGAATAAGCAGGAATAAGATGAATTTTTTTTTTCTGATGAGGCCATAGGCCCAGTTAAACACTTGTTTAGTTTACATATGTTGGGAGATAAATGGACCTCTCTTGAGTGTGTGACTAATTTTTAATTGTTTGTGTCACTATATTCATAATCATGCAACAAATAAAGAGGAATCAGTAAATGGTTCAATTGTCTTAGTCTAATTTGCAAGGACAACTTGGTCTACTTATCGGTCAAATTATTAGAAATTAATACATCCCTAAGTTGACTATAAGCGGACTCCGCTTATCCGCTCTTGCCCGTCGTGTCAGTCTCACTGGCACGCATACCGCAGCAATATGCCTCCCAGCTTGCCACTGTTCAAGAGGAGGCTCTTAAGGAAGCCTCTTCCCACTGGCAGATGGCTCTGGTGGGCTGTGGAGACTGGAAGCTGATTGAGAATTACAAGAGCACGTTCTCCTTGTTTAATCAGTCCTTCCAATACTCACTCGCTCTGTTCCACGAAAACAGGGGACTGTGAATTCAAAGGACATATCTATGCAAACCCAGACAGGAAGCTCTACGACGCTCTTGGCATGGTCTCCAACCTCCAGACCACACCCAAGGGCAAGACGAAACTGAGTTACCTTAAGCGCAGTCTCCTCAGGACTCGGACTATGTTATGGAGCATTTGGGTGCGCCACCCGCTGTTTTCTTGGCCTTTATATCTCTAAGCCCTTGCCCACCTTTCACAACGCGGCCCTTTCAGGAGTCCATCTCATATAGGAAAACAAGGAAACATCTCGCAGCTTGGTGGAGACTTTATCTTTGGGCCTGGTATGTATTTCCTGTCTCACATACGAATGGTCTCTGAACATAGTCCACATTAGATGTAACGTGCTCATATCTGTCTCGAATAAGGCACACGGAGGACCGTATGTCTTGATCGAATCATAGCATTTGTCCCTCTCACCATAATCGCAGATGTTGAAGTGGCGGAGCATATGAAAGCCGCTGGCATCACCTACCCCTCAAGTTTGCTTTTCACCCTTCACCCGCGTCCGTCCCACGTCAAACTCCCAACGGTAATGTTCTGTAGATCTTAAGCTTGTCATACCGCTGCAGGCATTTTTGTTCTCAGCCCTACGAGGCTTGATGTCAATTGCAGAAGGACAGTTTCGGACTGGGATATGAATCTGACATCGGCAGCCGTAGCGATTTAGTCAGCCTTGGAGAGCCCACGTGTAACGAGTCCGAAACTGGGTAACACGGCGTGTATCGTGCACATGCCCGATTTCTCGTTGGCGTGGCGAACATGACGAACTTTATATATTAATGTGCGAGATCACTGTAGCCTATGGGTAACGATGGGTAACAGGGATCAGTTAAAGATTATAGCTAGAGGAGCAATGATCGATCTCATAGCTTGAACCGGCGGCTGAAGACTTCGATTGTCGCACGGACTCTGTCCAAAGTACCAATACGAGCCGCGGAACGCGCACTCTACTGATGGATTATGGCGAGTGGCAGATCAGACGAAGACGATGATCCTGTCATAAGATCGAGTCCGGACCTCTCGTCCGACGTGGCAAATACATTCATCCCAGCTCGACGCCGCCAACCCGTACAGAGATCTTAAGAGGGAAGGGGGACACTTCAGAGTTTGTGATGGGGGGCACTGCGCCGCGACCTTTCTCTGACGAAGTGTGTGTGAGCATCGCGCGCAAACTCTTGGACAATGTCGCAGCAAGGTTCTTGTTGAATTGCTGTCGCTCTGGATGGACGAGTAATCATCTAGAATCAGGGCGCACTCGTATACATGGAGTCAGATGGGTGATGCACCTTGTTCAGACTTCGGTTGACGTATTTCGGCATTGATGATCCTGGTCAAAGTTGTCAGCGAAAAGGTATGGCAGTGAGCATTCCACGCGCCATTGTTCCCATGCAACTTCTTCCTATTTTCAGGAACGTAATAGGTTCACTGTGGTACGGTAAAGCACAGAGCTGGGTGACAAACCTCATACGTAGTTATCCCAAGCCAGGCTTTTCTCTGATCTTTTTTCGAGAGTGTGACTGAAATCTTGGACAACTCGTCAACCCTCGTGTAGAACCAGCGTTTAACAAACCTCTCCGCGCTTGAGCGCAACGTTTTCTAGACCCTTCCAGAAAGCGTCAACCTTCTCTTCGACAAGGCGTTCCATGGCCGGATCATCGACACCAGGCTACCACACATACACCCCCCGAGATGAGTATAAGGAGGTCATAGAGTCGATTGACCAAACGCACCATAGTGACATCAAGTACCTCGAAAGTTTGTGGTTTGATTGTACCGTAAAGGCGGTGGAAGAGAATTGCATGGAGAAGGGCGCACAAGATCTCACGAGTATTCTGGCGATCGAGTGCCTATTCGAGGATTGGGAGTTTACCAAAGTCATTGTCGAGAAGAGTAGCACTTACTATGTCGATCGTAACGGTAGCATGAGTGTTGTTCATGGTGTGGTAGAATCCGGATACCGGATGAACCAACGACGACTGCTGGATACAAAAAAAGGAGACGACACCAGCAGGATTCGAACCTGCGCTCCCAAAGGGAAATAGATTTCTAATCTATCGCCGTAACCACTTGGCTATGGTGTCACATGAGTGACGCCTTTCGTATCGTATAAGATCCCAAATCCCGCGCAAGATTGGTCGAACCATTTACCATTAACTTACAAGAATAGTACACTATCAAGAAATAACACAGACAGTGAACAATACAAGCCATCATTCTTCAAGAGAGAACATATTGAACAACGTTAAATCTGTATGCGTAATTAATTCACGTCATCGCAAAATGGGACGATACGCACGCATCCGAATGCCAGCTTTCGCCGCTTGCGGCTGCTTCAGCGCTTTCCTGGACCTTAGTCGCCCAACCCGACGAATGACCATGCTCGGGTAAAATAGAAGAATCACGTTTCGCAACGACCTTAAACTGACTCCTTCGCTCTGCACCCCTCGTGCCGACGGATTCCTCACCATCCTCACTCTTGCCTCGGAACGCAGAACGTAGTGCATCCGTTCTTGAGCCGTCAGGCGAAGTACGCGCCTCTCTCACGCGATCCCGTACCGCAACGAGTTGACCGTCGACGTACTCCATGCCGGTCATAATAGCGTCTGTAACAGCCTTTTGTATTTGTTTCTTGACCAGAGCCGTCGCTAACGGACGAAGAGTCTTATAAAGAATATCGTGCTTCGAGTCGCGGATTGAAAACTTAAGCGAATCGACTTTCGCGCGGATACTCTTCACCTTGAAGACCGACGACTTGTCATTATCCGCAGACACTAGATGAACGGTTACCTGCAACGGCGTCAGCGGGAGGAAGAATATCAGATGACTACGAACAGTAAGTCCTTGCCCGCCGAGTAACACGTCAGCTAATCCCGAATCGGTCAACTTTGGTAAGCCGCTTTTCTTGCGGAAGTAGAAGGCGACATCGCGCATATCCGCTTGAACATGCCCGAACGTTAGTATAAACTCATGATGGCTAACGTCGTTGATCGTATTATAAGGCGAAAATTTCATGAAGTTTTGCGTCTCAATAGATACGATGTTTGGGAACAGGTTGGAACCCTGGAGTGTGAGGTTTTCGACCACCAGGTCCAAGGAGTCGTCTGTGTACTCGATACGAGGAATAGGAATGTGTCCAACCTAGTCATGAATCAGATTCTGACTGACGCCGACTTGAAGCCAAAAATGCGTACACGGTCAACAATGGAGGGCAGGATAACTTTACGGATATCCATCCAGAGTTCCGGCTTAAACTTGAGACTGCCCTCGCTATCGAAGAGTAGGTCACGAGTGAGACGCGCCCAATCGTCGCCAAAACGCTTGTTGAGTGGATCTTCACCCATGGCGCTGAACCAGGTACCAATCGAATCGAAAAGGCGGTCGAAATGTGCTTTGTACTTCTGGTCATAGAAGCGGCGGCCGGACTCGCGGACTTCGCGACCTTCGGAGTTGCACCGAGGCTCAAGGACGTAACCGGGTTCCAACAACACCTTGCGCGCGTAAACGCCAACCGAATGGAACCAATGACGAAACTCCTCATCATTCTTGGCATCGTCGATGAGCTGGTTCATGGCGTCGATGATAATGTCCATACTCTTCCCGTTAGCGAAGCGCTCTAGCAAAGTGCGGATCTGAATTGTCGACGTCCGGAGGGCGTCATTCTAGCGAGACAAAAAGTCAGTGACGGCAACAGGTCTTTGAACATGACATACAGATAAAACAGTGTTTCCGGCCTCCTTTCCATGGCCTGCGATGTGCCTACCATGGTTACCGTATTCCTCAAAGATACCAAGAAGCCAGCGAATGCTCTCTTGATAATCGTTGTGCTTTTGACACTCGAGAATGGCCTTCTCTGCGTCGTTAACACCGTGAGCGGAATCACGACTGTAGCTACATTACCTTCTTGATGCGGTAAATGAATTGGTCACGACGATCCTCAGGAAAATATTCCTCTGCGAGACCTTTGCGACCTTGTTTAATTCTATCGCGCACCGCGTCCTTGTGCTCTTGAGGAATACTGTCGGACAGACCATTCTGATAGACGAGTTTGATAATACAGGACAATTTTTACCAGTGTTGACACTTGCCTTCAAGTTCTGAAAGCGGCTTGCGAGGCCTGATTTTTTGGTGTCCGCATCCGCCTCGCCATTGCTCATTTCCCTGTCAAATCGATCGAATCCATGTGAAAGATGGTCGGCGAGGGAAACATACTCTAGAGTGTCTTTGGCCTTAGTTGCCACGCGTTCTCGTGTCTCCTCTGCAACTTGACTCGCGGAACGCACTTTGTCGTTGTATTCGATCTCTGCCCCGTGGACCGGGTGGTGGCGAATTGCCGTATTAGATCCAGGGACGTCGAGCTCCGGGACGGGCGTCTCGCTAGGACCGACTTGGCGACCCCCAGCTGTTTCAAACTGATCTGACGGTGCCGATTGGTCAACCTTTGCGAGGGCATCATGTTTAGGGCGAATAGTCTCCGCCGCGTGAGAGGCAGTGCGAGCCAGGACGTCGCGACCAATGACGGAGAAGTCGGAGAGAACTTTCCGGACTTCGGAGTTCGTCGCAATGAGATTGCCTAGCGTGCGGAGATGACGGGCAGCTAAGTCAAAGTGAGAGATCGGGTTGAGCGCGCGCTGAAAAAAACACTCGAACCTTGGCGATTGTCATCTTGGACTTTCGACTTGTCGACGGGAAGAACTTCATTAGGATCCTTACTCGCGTCGCTGACGTCCATACTGTTGGTGTGCCACATGAAATTCTGGAACAATTCATCCGCATTCTTCTCCTGAACTATGAGGCGAGCAGTCTCGATGACGTCGCGGCAGTCTTGAATGAGCTTGCGACCCGCCGGGGAGAGCTGGTCATGATCTGGTACGGGAGAGCGGTCGAGAACGATTCTCAGGGCAGTGTCAATCTGCTTGTTGGAGGGATAACGCCCTTGGCGGAAAGCCTGTATGACGCTATAGAATCGGAGCTAAAGGGGACAGGGCGTCAGCGAAGGGACGGGATCATGTAACAGTCAGTCAATACCTTCCGGTCCACGTCAGTAGTCTTCTGCTGCTTATCGACGGGAGCAGAGACGGCGTTCTTTGCGGGATGCTCTGAGGTATCTTTGACGGCGGTCGGTAGAGACATGTTGGATTGGATGAAAGGGGTGGAGATGTCAAGCCATGGCTATATAACCAACCGCAAATGACGACGTCACTTTGAGCGGGTACGCCAAATTGAATTCCACAGTGATGTCATTGGTAGCGGGGAGGTTTCCACTGATGACTCTACCGTTGACATGTGGGCATGTTGCGTGGAGTTGTCATTTATCTGGTGTCATTGACGCACCCACAGCTGAGCTGTGCCCAAACAAATGTATGGATGTCTCTGATAGCTAGAGGCAGGTCCTCGCTCTTCTTCACTCCCGGCCGTACGGGCCGTAATTTAGTGAGAACGTAGGCAGACCAGAGTTGAGTAAGCGAGGGCTAATCCAATAGTACAAAGATGAGGTGGACAAGGGCGAAGCGAGGAATCACGCGAGGGGAGTTTCGAGACGAACGCGAAAGGGAAATTTCTCTCTTTTTAGCAGGCGAGACCGAGTCATTATATACATACAGAAAGGGCTGTACTTCAAGTTCTACGAGTGGCCGTCCGAGAACATCGAATCTATGAGTAAGCACGCGAAAATACCAGACAGAGGGAATAAAGGGAAGCGATGGTTAGCGGAAGTAGTGTGCGGTGGGGATCAGATGGTGGTGGAATGTGGCTCAATGAGCACGCGAGAGCAGTGACGAGGTGCGTGGCTGACGGCGAAGGGGCAGCGATATAGCTCACCTTGAGTGATGACTATCGTATAATGAGGGTACCGTCATGGGTGCTTTGGTTTGAGGACCGCAGCTCCAAGGGTTAGCACTGTGAAGGCAGGCTGCCTCGGGAACTATTGCTGTTTCCAGACGTCGTGCTCAAAGCTGCTTGCCGGTGTACTGTAACCGAGACTTGAACCTGTCCTGCATCATGTTTAACTCGCCTGACGTCATCGCTGTCTGCGGGCCCAAAGTGCGGATCCGTAGTGGTTACTTTGTAAACTCTATCAACAAATAGTCTTTCAAAAGCAAACATATTTTCGTCACTCACCTACTTGCTTCGGCGGGACAGGAAGCGGTCGCACATACGGTTGGGCCAACCAGTGCGGCAATTCCACTTCCACACCAGCGTTATCCCTTCCTGTCGCCTCGGCATCCCTAACCATTCTCCCCTTCATCTCCCAAACAACTTCGTAATAAGGCATTAAATCCGAGCCGCGGAGTTGGCCAAGGGCATTCCGTAAGTCCGTCTCGCGTGCGAGCGCAGGTCGCAACAATTTGAAGAGGTGTCCTTTAATCCCACTGGGCGGGGTTGGCGTCTTCTGGCTGGAGACAATGTCAAGGTATTCGAGTGCGAGGTCCGCATGTGGCGGATGTAACCCCCCAGTAGTTGAGGCGGGAGAAGGGGTGAAGAGCGCGGCATTGTATAACTGGCCTTCGGCGGACATAACTCCGTCCGCACCGGTTTCAGCGAGGCAGCGCGCAATGTCGCCGTGAGTAAGAATGTTGCCATTCGCGAAAACAGGAACAGAAACCGCCTCCTTCACGGCGCTTATTTTTGCCCAGTCAGCTAGGCCCTACGATACACATAAAAATCCACTCGGGTGAAGAGCGAAAGGACCTGCGCACAGTATTTTGGCCGCGTTGCTCGCGCGTCCGGCCATGACACGTCAGAATCTGTGCTCCAGCTCGCTCAAGCATCCTCGCATATTTAACGGTCCGTTCCAGCGAGTCGAACACGCGAAATTTTGCAGTGACCGGTATTGACAGGTTTACATGTAGAGTATTTACTGTTGCAAGAGACCCATGTTGAGCACAAATCTAGCACATGAAGCATCGAAAGAAACGCACTGAGCTTATAAATTAGATCCCATTCATCTTGCAAGAAGCTCCCGTAGTGACCTTTGCGTGCGATGTCTTGCGGGCAACCTAGGTTGATGTCTACCGCATCGCAGTGGCCCTCCAACGCTCGTGCAGAAGCGAGCAGTTGGTCAGGGTCATTCGCACAGAACTGGATGACGAGAGGTCGGTCTTCGGGACCTCCTTCCTCCCCGAATACGGTGTTGAAAGCAATTTCACGATAACCATTGCGCTTATTGTTCGCATACATTTTTGCGTTGATCATAGGGGTATATGCGAGCTAGAAGGACCCATGAAGTCAAAGCATCACCTGTGAGAAGGTTAGCAATTTACTTGAGCACCGTGACGCCTGGATAATGTCCTCCATGCCTACACCCGAACAGCGCTGTGAGGGATATGCACATTGAGATTTGACGTCACTTACAAGCTCGCTCTGGTCTACCATCGGCGCGACGACGTATCGAGGGCTTCCAAGGACTTCCCGGTAAAATTCATAGCCTCGTAACTTTTTGTGCGCCGGGCTAATCTTATGAACCACGCCTTCCATGGGTGCGCGTAAAGCGCGGTTTGCAGCCCTGGCTATCTTGAAGAGTCGATGATAAAAATGGCATAACCCTAACCAGAGTTTGCATTTGCAACATGCGCGTTCGGACCGCTTAGAATGTCGAGATTTTGCGACCTTTGCAAAGGCCCGGGTGTCGGGGCCACGCAACGTGCGATTCACCTTCACGATTAATTGGCATCGGATGCCTTGTCTTCCTTGGCTTCCCGTGGAAACCAACGGCTCTTCAAGCTTCAAGTTGAAATCGATACAGTACCACATCCGTTGCTGATGCGAGATAAAATCTTCTGAGGGAGACAACTTGAAATATCCTCACGATCTCATCTAACTAGCCTCTCGATCGATCTCGACAATATACATTGTCTCACGACCTTACAAACCCCTATTTATTTACAACTCACGATATCGACACACAGCCGCATTCACTCTCCGCCATCCCTCGGAATATGGGAGGGCACGTTGTGTCATCTCATTGAATGGGACCTAGCTGTGCCAGTGCCGCGCACGGGCCACTAATACTAGGAATGATATAATCCAGGTATTGGCTTCGAAGGACGAAGGGAACTCTTCGCGCCTCCGAGTCCACCAAACTATCAGTAACTGCTGCGACCTAGTTTCTGTAGCGCCATTGACAGTTCGAATGAGTTCTCGCGAAGATGACCGGTAATCGAGCAACGAAGGTGGCCAAGAATTCTCCGAAACAACTGTATATACACGCACAGTTAATACAGGCATTTGAAAGTGCCGAATGACAGAGAGCCACAGACGAAGACAAGTGTCCGCTTCTCTATCAAGTGATTTCTTGTACTACAACCCACCACCGCCGAGTATATACTCTATCGCCGAATGTACATTCCCGCCGGTCGCAAGCAGTGCGCGCACATTTTGGGAGGCATTAGTGAATCCCATATCTTGCAATTGCTGGAATAAGGGGTACGTGTTAATCTAATGGTGGCGCACAACAGAACTGCGCACTTGAAGTTGAACCTGGAACCGCTCCTCAGGAGGGCGTGTATCTGTGGAGGGAGGTGCACTGCCGAATGGCGAAGCTCCACCGAAACCAGGACCTCCCGCGCCCAGGAGCTGTAACAGCGAGCTCGGATCCGGGCCAAAAGGACTTTGCCCGAACAGATTCTGAGTCGGTGTCGTACTACTAGGCGCAGGACCCCCTCCAGGTGTTGCGGGTGTCGTGGCAGTGTTAGACGTTGGGGATGGGGTTGGATTTCCCGGTGAGGGGAAGGGTGATCCCCCAATTGGGGCCGCAAGTGGATCAAGGCCGGCACCACGCATCATCGAGGCCATCTGTAACATACTGCGTAGAGTCTCGGGGTTCGACCTGCTCAAAAATCAGCATGGCAAGATATGCGAGGTAGGAGATGCGGACATCATTTGACGGAAACGTTCGCTCTGGAACACCTCACGAGCTTGCGGAGCCATAGAAGAAAATTGAGGATTTAGTGCCAAGGCTTGCTCTAGAACGGCAGGATTCGACATCAAGGTAGACATCTGTTGTAGGAACTCGGGAGAGTTCATCATTGACTGCAGCTGTGCATTTGTTAAACATCTGTGATAAAGTGGAGGAGAGTACAACAACACAACCATGTTAGGGTCATTGGGATTGACTCCCATGTCGGCGAATGGGTTGAGACCGGCCATAAGCCCGTACCCCATATGGCTATTCAGTTGGGTGAGTGGGTCATGCACGTTCTGTCCTGTCTGCATGTTTGGTAGAGGTTGCGTAGTCGAGGATTGACCCGAAGAAGAGGCAGCCGTTGACCTGACAGCGCCTTTGACCATGTGAATGGTATGAGTAGATTGGATTTTGTACACAGAGAGCTGGTCTTCATCCTATGCGGGACGCCGTCCCGAAGGATATAGATCAGCGGGCAAAATACTGATGACGCAATCGGGCGTATTAGCACACCTTTAATACTCTCCCTAGAAATCTTTCATGAGCGGTAGAACATGTAAAATGAGAAGGTGAGAGCCGAAGACCTACCAGAGTATATAAGCCGCTGGCGATCCGCTGCCACGTCCGACTTCTCCGCAATAGCCTGCTTGAGGTCGGCCACAGTCTTGTCGGTGCTTATTGTGAGTTGAAGCTTGAGCTCGCTGGGACCTGGAGGCTTGTTAATGCAATCTCCGTTTATTTGATTCGAGAAATTGTTACTGAACCTTTAATGTTGATGACGACCTCGGAATCGGACATGAGGGCAGAAGCAGAAACGTTTGTTTATCATCCGTTCCGCCCGCTCGAGCGTCACTTCTCCTGACCCTAACCCTAAGTGTCAGCTCTTGGGTCAAACGACACTCAAACGACCCCCCTTGCACCTCATTATCACGAAAAACCCTGTAAAATTACAAGTCAATATTGACGGCATCGGCCTGTAAGTCTACAGGCATTCCTGGCATCTCCTGTCCCCAGGTGTATGTTTGTAGGACTAGAGTGCAAATGCACAGCAGTGTATGTCTCAGTCTCAAAGTGATGGACTATATTCAGTGGGAGCTAACCTCACTGATAAGTCTAGGACCCATGAATTTCAGTAGATATAACATGTGAAAGTGGCTGAGTTTTAATGCAAAAGATTGCTGAATTTGCATCGCAAAACATTATCAAGCATAGGCCATCAGGAAAACTACATTTGGGTTTTTGCATCTTTTTGCATCTTATCATGTCTTTTCACACCTTATTGCAGATATAAGGCCAGATAAGACAGAATCTACATATTGCATATCTTATCACATAAAAACATAAAAAATTTTGAAACTTTTCTGCATCAAATGAGCAAAAATAAGGCAGAAAATGCTATCATAAAATTCTTGATCTTATCATGTCTTAGCACAAAGGTTTTAAGGTGCAATAAGGTGCAATAAGGTGTAAAAACTCAAACACAGTTTTCCTGATGTATGAAATTTCAGTAGATTTTTCTCATGAAAGTCATTGGAATCTACACCCTTTTAAGGTGTAAAATCACTTATTATCAGCATCTCAATTTTTTATTTCTCGTATATGTGGGAGTTAGGGAGAATACCCAGTTATTTCATATTCATACTATGTACTGTTCTCTTATAGCCTGTACAGATAGAAGTGCGTATCTACATATCTGTGTCCGCAATGTCTAGACTGCTTATCTCATCTATCCATATATGTCAGGTGGGCAGTTTGCCTGATATGGGATCGCACGTGTTAGTGGTCCTGATCTAATCCGATTGGGGCTATGCAGATTGTTATTGCATGGTCCATCTCAACACCCCCTGTTAAGGCCGCAGCAGGCCTAGGCTAGTTCCGGTAGTGTAGTCAAGGCTGAATGGGCCTTACACTAGTTCAATGTGTGTACCAAGGCATCAGCAAAAATCAACATTTCTTATTCCATCTTATTCAATCTTACTACATCTTATTCCTCTTATTTTGGGGGTAAGAAGGGAATAAGTAGGAATAAGACAAGTTTTTTTTTA
>Ga0137397_10002822_pt1 | contig 12077 bp, 10 predicted proteins | sample czorhiz116metaG_FD_106658 | JGI IMG/M metagenome (GOLD analysis project Ga0137397, IMG submission 106658) | Vadose zone soil microbial communities from Angelo Coast Range Reserve, California, USA - czorhiz1.16 metaG | ecosystem: Environmental > Terrestrial > Soil > Vadose zone | place: USA... | reverse complement strand
GCGAGGTCGGCGAGCATGAACGCTCGGAATTCCTCGGGGGTGGTGCCGGCCGGCTCCGAGCCGTCCGCCACGATGCGCTCGCGCACGTCGGGCCGGTTGAGGACCTTGACGAACTCGTCGTGGAGCCGCGTGACGATGGGCGCGGGCAGTCCCGCCGGTCCGATCACGCCGTACCAGCCGACGACCTCGAAGCCCGGAAGCACCTCCGCAACCGCCGGAAGATCGGGCAGCGCCGCGATGCGCTTGGGCGTAGTGACCGCGAGGCCTCGCAGCTTTCCGGCACGCACCTGCGTCTGCGCGGCCTGGATCCCGGCGAAGTTGAACTGGTACTGCCCGGCGATGAGGTCCATCAGCGCCGGCCCGGAGCCTTTGTATGGAATGTGCTCGGCTTTGACGCCGGTCATAACCTTGTAGAGCTCGCCCGCGAGATGACCGCCGGTGCCGATGCCGGCCGAGCCGAAGTTGAGCGGGCCTTTGTAGTTCTTGGTCCACTCCACGAATTCCTTGAGATTCGTCGCGGGCGACGCCGGGTTCACCACCAGCATCAGGCCCGCGGTAGTGAGCTGCGTGATCGGAGTGAAGCTGTTCACCGGGTGATACGGCAGCTTCGGATTCAGCGCGGCGTTCACCGTGTGCTGGTGGTACGCGAGGAGGATCGTGTAACCGTCGGGCGGCGCGTTCGCCGTAAGCTCCCCGGCGATCACGCCCGACGCGCTCGCGCGGTTGTCCACGAGCACCGGCTGCTTGAGCGCCTCGGTGAGGTGCACGGCGAAGGTGCGCGCGAGGATGTCGGAGGTGCCGCCCTGAGCCGCTGCGGTGATGAAGCGGATCGGGCGGGCGGGATAGTCCTGCGCCGGCGCCTGGGCGGAAAGTGCTAGCGCGAAAAGGAGCAGGGCAGCGCGATGCATGGCGCCTCGCTATTCGAGCTTCAGGTTCGTGGTCTTCACGAGATTCCTCCACTTCTCGATGTCGGCGTGGAAGAACTTGATGAAGTTCGCCTGGTTGTCCTCGAACACCACGGCGCCGGCCTTTTCCATCTTCTCGCGCGTCTCCGGCTGCTTGAGCACTGCCTCGATGTCGCGGGAGATGCGTGCGGCGAGTGCCGGGTCGATGGTGGCTGGGGCGAAGAATCCCTGCCACAGCGTCGCTTCGTACCGCGGCAACCCCTGCTCCGCGATGGTGGCGATGTCGGGTGCGCCGCCGTAGCGCTGCTTGCTGGTCACGCCGAGAGCGCGTGCGCGGCCGGATCTCGCCAGCGGCAGTCCCACCGGCATGCCGGCGAAATAGTAAGTGATACGCCCGGCCATCAGGTCGGCGGACGCAGGCGCGCCACCCTTGTAGGGAACGTGGACGGCCCGGATTCCCGCCATCATGTTGAACAGCTCGCCGGCGAGGTGATCGGAGTTGCCGACCCCCGACGAGGCAAAGGTGAGGCTGCCGGGCTCTTTTTTCGCGAGAGCGATGAGATCCTGCACGGTCTTCCCCTGGAAGTCGGGGCCGACGATCAGGATGTGCGGCGTCGCCGACACGGGCACCAGCGGCATGAGATCGCGCTCAGCCTTGTAAGGCAGATCGGCCAGCGCTGCGGCGCTGATCGCGAGGCCGTTCTGCGCGAACAGCAGGGTGTAGCCGTCGCCCTGCGCCTTGGCGGCCGAATCGGCGGCGAGGTTGCCTGCCGCCCCGGCGCGCGTCTCGACGAACACGGGCTGTTTCCAGTACTCGCTCAGGCGCCCGGCCATGAGCCGGCCGATGAGGTCGGTCGTGCTTCCCGCCGCGTAGCCGTCGAGCACGCGCACCGGCCGCGTGGGGTATTGCTGCGCGTGGGCGGCGGTGGCGAGTGCGAGCGCACAAAAGACAAGACGAGTGATTCTCACAGTATCGGTTCCTTGAGCAAGCCGTCATCCCGAGTGCAGCGAGGGATCTCCGTGGGCACAGCGTACCGGCAGAGATCCTTCGCTGCGCTCAGGATGACATGATTAGTGATGCGCGAACATCTTCTTGCCCGGCACGGGCATCTCGGCGGTGAGGATCTCGCCGTTCAGGGAGTCCGTGATGTGCAGCGTCCGGCGCTTCGTGCCGCCGTAGGCGATATTGGTCATGAGGCGGTGATGCTTGCCGGCGTGCACGAGGTGGGTCGGAAGCGCGTTCGAGTCGAAGCGCCAGATGCCCACGCCGAGATGGCATACCGCGAGCCCGTCCTCGGCGTCGGTCTCGATGCCGTCGGGGCCGGCGTGGCCGCCCGAGAGCTGGATCGCCACGCCGGTCTTGGAAGGCGTGCCGCCGGCCATCAGCGGCAGGCGCCAGATCTGCTGCGCGCGCGTGACCGCGACGTAGACGTGAGTGTTGCCCGAGTTGAGGGTGATGCCGTTGGGCGAGGGCGCGTTGTCCACCAGGCGCTGCAGCTCGCCCTCATTTTCGCCCGGGCCGCGCAAGCGATACACGCGGCCGGTGGGATCGGCGATCCCCGTCTGTCCCTGATCGGTGAAGTAGAGGTCGCCGTTGTCGGCGAAATGCAGATCGTTCAGGCCTTTGAACCCTTCGCTGAACGCGGTCGCGAGATAGGTCTCGACCTTGCCCGACTTCGGATCGAGCAGCATCAGGCCGCGCTTGTAGTCGGCGATGAAAATCCAGCCGCTCTTGTGGATCTTCAGGCCGTTGGGCCAGCCGTCGTATTGAGCGGCGAGCTCCCATTCTCCTTTCGGGTCGATGCGGAAGACGCGCCCGAACGGGATGTCGACGCACCACAGGTTGCCGTCGCGGTCGAACGACGGGCCTTCGAGGAAGCTGTCGACCTGCGCCCCGCCGCGGTTGGGGTCGGACCAGGCGGTGCGCTTTTTCTTTCGAAATTTACCCGGGAGGGAGGTGAAAGCGCGCGCTTCGATGCGTTTGGTTTCTTGGAAAGGATTGAACAAGGCAGCCTCGCAAGCGGTGGCGAAGCATAACCCAAATGCTAGAAAGCGCGGCGAGCCGCCGCAGATCGAATGAATCGGCCGCAGTGCGTTTCGCGCAGCACCTAGACCGGATCAGGCGAGGCGGACGAATTATCCCAGTACGTGAGCCAGAAGACGGCCTCGGTCTCGCTCGCGAACGCGCGAAGCCTGACCCCGCGTATCCGCGCCATGGTGGCGATATATTGATGGGCGATGCGCAGCTCGATCGTGTCCGCCACGAGCGCGATCTTGTACCTCGATTCGAACGCGAGATCCAGATAGCTGGAGAACCCGTATCTCTCGACGGTGAAGATCGGAGCCGAATTGCGTACGCAGATCAACACGTAAGGGCGTCGGAACCCGAGGGCTGCGGCCAGCACGGCTTCCAGGAATTTCTTGGTTTCCTCGGCGGTGTGCCGATTGAACAACTCGGCTCGGAGGTAGCCCGGCTCGGCGCTAATGCTCCACGCGGCGGCGCTCCCGCGGCGCGTGGCCACAGCCCTGCCATGGGGTACGCTCGCCGCCGCGTTCCCGGGCGGATCTTCGATGGTCATATCGTCGCCTAAGACAGAGATAATTCCGCAAACAATAAGTCACTGAGACGACGGCAGTGTGTCGCGATAGCACTACATTCGGACTATGCTACTTCTTCATGCGCTCCTTGACCGGGTCCTTGACGTTCTCGATCTTGTCGATCTCGACGTTGAGCAGGCGGCCGCCGACTTTCTCGACGCGGCGGATGTAGACCGTCTGGATGATGTCGCGGGTTTCGGGGTCGATCGCGATCGGGCCGCGCGGGCTTTCCCACTTCATGCCCTTGGCAGCGGAGATCAGCAGCTCGGCGTCGGTCTTGCCGCCAGTCTGCTTCAGCGATTCATAGATCAGGTGCATCCCGTCCCAGCCGCCGACGCTGAAGAAGTCCGGGTTGCGCCCGTAGGCTCCGTTGTAGGCGCCGACGAACTTCGCGTTCGCCGCCGATTTGTGGTCGTGGTCGTAGTGAAAAGCGGTGATCAGGCCGAGCGCGGCGTCGCCCATGACCTTCAGCGCATTCTCATCGGTGATCTCTCCCTGGCCCATGACCTTGGTCTTCTTCGTATCGATGCCCAAGTCCACCAGCGCCTTGCCGAAGGCGCCCGGTTGCGCGCCTCCGGGGACGAAGACGAATATCGCTTCCGGATTGAGGTCCTTCGCGCGCTGCACGAACGGGAAGAAATCCGGATTCGCGACCGGGATGCGCACCGAGCCGACGATCTCGCCGCCTGCCGCCTTGAAGCCCCCCTGGAACGCACCCTCGGCGTCGATCCCGGGGCCGTAGTCCGACACCATGGTGTAGGTCTTCCTGATGCCGGCCTTCTTCGCCGCCCAGGTGCCGAGACTCTCGTTGATCTGGGGCGTGGTGAGCGAGGTGCGCGCCAGGTAGGGAGACTTGGTGGTGATGATGGAAGTCGCAGCGTTCATCACCACCATGAATTTCTTCGCTTCGGAGGACACGTCCGCTGCGGCGATCGCGTTGGGCGTGAGCACGAAGCCGGCGAGGATGTCGACGTTGTCGCGCACCACCAGCTCCTGCGCGTGACGCTTGGCGACGTCGGGCGCAACTCCGCCGGTATCCCTGCGGATGAACTCGATCTTCCTTCCGGCGACGGTGTCGCCGTGCTCCTTCACGTAGAGCTTGACGGCGTTGTCCATTTGCGTCGCGGCGTCGGCGAACTGGCCCGAATAGGGCATGATCAGACCGATCTTCACGGGCTGCTGCGCGAAGGCGGGAGACGCTGCGAATGCGAACGCGCCAAGAGCTGCTGCTGCAAATCGTCGGTTCATGATTTCCTCCTCGGAAGTTGGCACATTAGCAAAGTCGGACCCGGCGCGGCAACTTGGGCTCCGTCCCACATTGAGCGCGATTGCAGCCCTTATAATCCCGCGAATCCCATGCCGTCCTCATGCTGATTCTCGAGCGTATCGTCTCGGTCATCGCGCCGGTCTTCCTGATCATCGCGATCGGCTACGGCTATGGGCGCCGCAACAAGCCCGACCTGAAGACGTTCAACCACGTGTCGCTGCACGTGCTCGGGCCGCTGCTGGTGTTCACCTCGCTCGCAGGCGAGGACTTCCATCTGGAGGGCAACCTCGCCTTCGTCGCCGCGGGGGTCGCCGTGGTGCTCGTTTCGGGCCTCCTCGCCTGGCCGATCGCGCGACTGGCGCGCGTCAGTCCCCGGACCTTCGTCCCGCCGATGATGTTCAACAACTGCGGCAACATGGGACTGCCGCTCGCCGTCCTCGCTTTCGGCAGGCCCGGCCTCGCGGCGATGGTGCTGATGCTGGTCGCGAGCACCTTGCTGCAATTCACGCTCGGCAGCCGCATTGTGAGCCGTCACGGGGACTGGAAAGCTCTCGCCACTTCGCCGATGATAATCGCCAGCGCGCTGGGGCTCCTCTTCAGCGCTTTGGCCTGGAAGGTCCCCGAGGCGCTGATGACCGGGCTGAAGATGCTGGGCGACGCCACGCTGCCGATGATGCTGTTCGCGCTCGGCGCCCGCCTGATCGATCTCTCGCGCCACGGCTGGCGGCTCGGCGTGCTCGGCGCCGTCGTCTGTCCCGTGGGCGGATTCGCGGGCGCCTACCTCGCGCAATGGGCGCTGCATCTGCCGGCGGAGCAATTCGCGCAGCTCATGCTCTTCGCGAGCCTGCCGCCCGCGGCGCTCAACTACCTGCTCGCCGAGCGCTACAGCCAAGAGCCCGAGCGCGTCGCCTCGCTGGTGCTGATCGGGAACGCCTTCGCCATCGTGTTCGTGCCGCTGGGGCTGACGCTGGGGCTGCACCCGCTCTAGGGCGGGTGCAGCGGATCTACTTCTGGACGGCGGAAACCTTGACTGGGTTGGCCGGTCTGCGCGCTCTTGCCGAGCCCCGGTAGACGATCAGCCTCTGGCCCGTGGTCAGGACGCCCACGTGGTTCCAGCGCAGCAGGCTGTCGGTGCTCACGTGGTAGCGCCTGGCGATGCCGTAGAGGGTTTCGCCCTTACGCACGATGTGGACCGCTCCTCCCCTGCGCGCCGCAGGCAGGACCGGCTGGCGGAATACCGCGGGCAGGGGTTCCGCGCCCGCGCTCGAGCCCTTGAGGGGCAGCAGCAGCTCGAATCCGGGTTTGACCTTGGTTTTGGAGGTAATGCCGTTCGCAAGCTTGAGCTTCGGCAGGGCGATCCCGTGCTTGACGGCGAGCCTGTCCAGGCTGTCGCCGTGCTTCATCGTGTAGGCCTGCCAGGACGTCAGCGGCCCGGCGTAAGCTTCGAGGTTCCGATCGAAAGCGTCGACGTGGTCGGCGGGCAGCACCAGCGATTGCGTGTGGGGGCCCGAGATCATCGGGCGGTTGATCGCCGGGTTGAGCGCGATCAGCTCCTCCACCGACATCTCCGCGAACTTCGCCGCGAGGCGGATATCGATCGCGGTCGGCGTGGGCACCGTCGCAAAATAGGGCTCGTTCGGAATCGGCTCGAGCGACACCCCGAACGCTTCCGGATGCGCGATGATGTTCTTCAGCGCCTGCAGCTTGGGCACGTAGCCGCGCGTCTCCGGAGGCATCTTCAGGTTCAGGTAGTCGGTCGGCAGGCCTTTCGTCCGGTTCCTCTCGATGGCGCGGCCGACGCCGTTCTCGCCGAAGTTGTACGAAGCGAGCGCAAGGTGCCAGTCGCCGTACAGATCGTACAGAGCCTGCAGGTAGTCGAGCGCTGCATTGGTGGAGGCGACCACGTCGCGGCGCTCATCGGCCCACCAGTTTTGCGTCAGCTGGTGCTTCTTGCCGGTCGAGGGGATGAACTGCCACAGGCCGGAGGCGTGCGAACGCGAATACGCCATCGGATTGAACGCGCTCTCGACCATGGGCAGCAGCGCGATCTCGGTGGGCATGCCGCGCTTGTCCACCTCCTCGACAATGTAATAGAGGTAGAGCTTGCTGCGCTCGACCATGCGCTGCAGATAATCGGGCTGGTTCGCATACCAGCGCTCGCGAACGCCGACGAGCGGGCTGTCGAGATCATCCATCGCGAACCCGTCGCGGATGCGGTCCCACAGATCGTCCGCGGGCCGGGCGAGGTCGACCGGGCGCGGCGGGTCGAGATCCTTCGCCTCCTGGGCCTTCGCGGCCGCAGGGGCGGTCGGCGCTCCTGGATTCGCCGCGGCGGTTGCCGGGGTCGCGGCTTGGGCCGCCCGCGCAGGATTCGCCTTCGGAGCGGTCGCGACGCGCTCCGGTTGGGTCGGGGGAGGCAGCGGCAACGCCGCCGCCGGCGTAGATGAATCGACGCCGGCTGAGCCGGCGGCGGAATCCCAGGGGATCTGCGAGCACGCCGCGGTGAGGAAGGAAGCGGCCACCGTGACAAGCCTTATGTTATTTTTAATCAAATGTTTATCCGAAATTGTTCACAAAACACAAGAGCAGCGATACTACCCACGCATTCCTCCCCGGTCAAGCCATTCGGCGACAGGAGGTGATTTTTGGGAGCTTCGCTCAGAACCAGGTGCAATTAACGCGCCAACTCTGAAGCGGTGTCAGTAATGCGCGGATATTTCGCACCAGGTCAGAACTCGTTTTTCCACTGGCGCAGCGCCGCGAATACGCCCGAGGGATCGCTCACGCGCTTGCCGAGATACTTGTTGGCGGACTCGATGACCGCGGGCCGTGTCACGCGCACGAAAGGGTTGGTCGCTTTCTCGCGCCCGATGGTCGAGGGAAGCGTCGGCCGGTTCTCGCCCCGCAGGCGCGAATCGCTCGCTTCGCGCTCGAGCAGCGCCGCGTTGCCCGGCTCGACTGCTTTCGCAAAACCGATATTCGACAGGGTGTACTCGTGCCCGCAATAGACGAGCGTCTCATCGGGCAGGGCCATCAGCTTCTCCAGCGACGCATAGAGCTGCTGCGGCGTGCCTTCGAACGCCTTGCCGCAGCCGCAGGCGAACAGCGTGTCGCCACAGAACACCATGTTTGCCCCATAATAGGCGACGTGTGCGCGCGTGTGCCCGGGAATGTCGAGCACTTCGAACGACACGTCCAGTTGTTCGAGGGAGATCCTGTCTCCTCCGCCGACCGCCCGGGTGAGCGTGGCGATCGGCTCTCCGCGCGGCCCATACACCGGGACTTTGCTCGTCTGAAGGAGCTCGGCGATGCCTCCGACGTGATCCTGGTGGTGGTGCGTCGCGAGGATCGCGACCAGCTGCAGCCGTTCCGCGGCGAGATAGTCGAGCACCGGCTGGGCCTCGCCCGGGTCGACGACGGCCGCAAATCGCTCGTTTCGCAGGGTCCAGACGTAGTTGTCCTTGAACGCGCGCAAAGGGATGATCTGAAACTTTTCGGGCATGGTCGTTCCGCCGGCCTGGAGGCGGCATAGTGATTTTGCAGAACTCAATGCTAGCGGATTGGTTCGAAACCCCCAAGGGCACTTACGTGCTCGGCTGGGAACGCGGGCAGTTCGACGCGGCGGTGGAGGACGTATTCGGCTACAACGCGGTCCAAGTCGGACTTCCCGGCCTGGATTTCCTGCGCGAGTCGCGTATTCCTCTCAAAGTCCGTGCGGGCGTCGAACAGGGCTGCGGCCTGCGCTCCGATCCGGTCCAGCTGCCGCTCGCCTCGCAGAGCATCGACCTGCTCGTCCTGCCTCACGTGCTGGAGTTCTGCGCCCGCCCGCACGCGATCTTGCGCGAGGCCGAGCGCGTGCTGATGCCGGAAGGCAGCGTCGTCATTTCCGGCTTCAATCCCCTGTCGCTGTGGGGTGCGGCGCGGGCGCTCGGCTGGGACCGGCGGCGCTACCCTGGTTGCGGGCGATTCATCGGGCTGTTGCGCCTCAAAGACTGGCTGGCGCTGCTCGGTTTCGAGCTGGATGGCGGGCGATTCGGCTGCTACGCGCCGCCGTTTACTCAAGGGCGCTGGCTCGAGCGCTTCGGCTTCATGGAAAAGGCGGGAGAGCGCTGGTGGCCGATCTGCGGCAGCGCATATGTCGTTCGCGCCGTGAAGCGCGTCCCCGGAATGCGCCTGGTGACGCCGAGCTGGCGCACCAGCCGCGCGCCGAAGAAGGCGCTGGCGCCGGTCACCCAGAGGGGAAACGGACTGCATGTCGAAAATCGCGAGCAGCGCTGAGTTGGTACGGATCTATGCCGACGGCGCCTGCAAGGGCAATCCCGGTCCCGGCGGCTGGGGCGCGATCGTCAGGGCGGCCGGGAACGAGAAAGAGCTGTTCGGCGGAGAACCGCAGACCACCAACAACCGCATGGAGCTGACCGCGGTGATTCGCGCCCTGGAAGCGCTCAAGCATCCCAGTGAAGTCGAGGTCTACACCGATTCGCAGTACGTGCAGAAGGGCATCAGCGAGTGGCTGCACGCCTGGAAGCGGCGCGGCTGGCGTACCGCGGACAAAAAGCCGGTGAAGAACGTCGACCTGTGGCAGGAGCTCGAACGCGCCGCGGGCAGACACCGGGTCACCTGGCACTGGGTGAAGGGACACGCCGGGCACCCCGAGAACGAGCGCGCCGACGCGCTTGCGAACCGGGGAGTGGAGGAGCGGTCGTCCTGAGCGCGCGGTGTCATCCCGAGGCCGAAGGCCGAGGGACCTCGCTACGCGCGCTGCCGAAAGAGATCCTTCGCTTCGCTCAGGATGACGTTGAAGCTTATTGCTTCAACGTCACCTGGTCCGCAGACCATCCTCCGCCCAGCGATTTCATTAGATCCACCGTCGCCGAGAGCAGTGCCTGGCGATTGCGCAGCGCCGCGATCTCGCTCAGGTTGGCCTGGCGTTGCGCGTCGAGCACTTCCAGATAAGGCGAATAGCCGGCGTCGTAGCGCATGCGCGAGAGGCGCAGCGCCCGGCGCGCCGCATCCACGCTCCCCTGATAGTCCTGCTCGGCCGAAGACGTCAGGCGCACCGAGGAGAGCGCGTCGGCGACCTCGCGGAAGGCGGTTTCCACCGCCTGCTGGTACAAGGCCGTCGCTTGGCGCTGCCGCGCGATCGCCGCGTCGGTGAGTCCGCGGTAGCGGCCCCAGTCGAGAAGCGGCACGCTCACGCCCAGGCCCAGCGACCAGATGGAAGATGCTCTGTTGGCCGCGTTGGCGAGCGTCGTGCTCTCGCCGCCGCCGAATCCGGTGAGAGTGAACGTCGGGAACATCGCCGCCTTGGCGACGCCGATCTGAGCGTTCGCCGAGACGAGCTGCTGCTCGGCCTGCTGCACATCGGGACGGCGCTCGAGCAGGGCGGAAGGCAATCCGGAAGGGGGCAGGGGCGGAGTCGGCAGGGTGCGAATGTCGCCGTCCGCGAGGGTCAGCTCGAGCCGGCCGGCGAAGGTCGCGAGCTGGTGCTCGAACAAGGCGCGCTGCCGCTGCAGCTCCTTCAACTGGACAGTGATGTCCGCCAGCGCGCCCTCGGCCTGCGCTACCTCGAGCTCGGAGGCGATTCCGCCTTTCGCACGCGCGCGCACGTAGTCGAGCGACTCCTGCCGGGTCAGGATCGTTTCCCGCGTGACGATGATCTGAGCATCGAAGGAGCGCAGCGCGAAATACGTCTGCGCGGTCAGGCCCGCGAGCGTCAGCGCGACCACGTCTTTCGCGTAGCGCGTGCCGAGCATCTGGGCGCGCAGCGATTCGGCCTGGCGGCGCAGGCGCCCCCAGAAATCCAGCTCGAACGAGGTCGAGAGCGCGAGCCGCACGTCGGTGCGCACCGGAGAGACGCCAGGGGGAGTGGGGACGGCGGTGGTCGGGCTGAAGCGCGTGCGGTTGGCATTGCCGCCGAGGTCGATTTCCGGGAGGAAAGCGGCGTTGGCGACGCGCAGGTTCGCGTCGGCCTCCTCGATGCGCGCCACCGCGAGCCGGATGTCGGCGTTGCGCTCGAGCGCCGCGGCGACGAGCTCGTTGAGCAGCGGATCGCCGTAGAGCATCCACCAGTCCGCGCGCACCGTAACGACCTCGCCGACGTTCGGCTCGGTGTACGCTTCGGGCAACGCCATCGTTGGCCGCTCGTAGTCCGGCCCAACCGCGCAGCCCGCGAGCGCCAGGGCGCAGGCGAGGGCCAGGCTGCGCGAGCTCATGCGGGGCTCTTTCCGGCCCGCGCCTCCTTATCCGCCTGCCGCGCCTTACGCCCGGTGAGGAGGATGAAGAACAGCGGCACGAACAGGGTTGCGACGAATGTCGCCGCGAGCATGCCGCCTTCGACTCCCGTACCCATCGAGCGGCGCGCGGCGGCGCCGGCGCCGGTGGCGATCGCCAGGGGCATCACGCCCAGCACGAAAGCGAGCGAAGTCATCACGATGGGGCGGAAGCGCTGGCGCGCCGCGGCGACCGCGGCGTCGAACGGGGACAGGCCCTTCGCGGCGTTCTGCGCCGCGAATTCGACGATGAGAATCGCATTTTTAGCCGCGAGCCCGATCAGGGTCACCAGGCCGATCTGGAAGTAGACGTCGTTGTTCATGCCGCGTACGAGCACAGCCAGCAGGGCGCCGAGCAACGCGAACGGCACCGAGAGCAGGACCGCCGCGGGCAGCGACCAGCGCTCGTAGTTGGCCGAAAGAATCAGGAACACCATGACCAGCGCGAAGGAGAAAGCGATGATCGCCGCCTTGCCGGCACGTTTTTCCTGGAACGCCTGCCCCACCCACTCGAGGAAGTAGCCGTCGGGCAGGGCGTCGTGCGCGACCTGCTCGACCGCTGCGATGCCTTGTCCGGAGCTGACGCCGGGAATGGTGGCTGCCAGCACCTTCGCCGCAACGAAACCGTTGAAGCGGTCGATCTGGTCGGGTCCGACGATGGGCTGGATCCGCAGCAGGCTCTTCAGCGGCAGCATCTCTGCGGTGGTACCCGAGCGCACGTAGACATTGCCGAGGTCTTCCGGGCGCACGCGGAATTGCGGCTCGGCCTGGATTTGCACGCGGAAGGTGCGGCCGAACTTGTTGAAATCGTTGACGTACAGGGCGCCCATGGTGCTCTGCAGGGCGTCGAAGATGTCGCCCACCGGCACGCCGAGCGAGAGCGCCTTCTCGCGATCCACTTCGACGAAAAGCTGTGGCACGCTGGCCCGGAAAAAGCTGTTGGTGGCCGTAAGATCGGGCCGTTTCCTCAGATCGCCGAGGAACTGTTGCACCGCGACGGCGAGCTTCTTGGGATCGGCATCGGCGCGATTCTGC
>Ga0137397_10002821_pt1 | contig 12079 bp, 9 predicted proteins | sample czorhiz116metaG_FD_106658 | JGI IMG/M metagenome (GOLD analysis project Ga0137397, IMG submission 106658) | Vadose zone soil microbial communities from Angelo Coast Range Reserve, California, USA - czorhiz1.16 metaG | ecosystem: Environmental > Terrestrial > Soil > Vadose zone | place: USA... | reverse complement strand
TCGACGTTGTAGGCGCTCTCCCATCTCCACTGGCCGGTCCCGAAGTCGACCCCCTGGAATACGCCGTTCAGCAGGCTGGAGGACGACCCTGGCGGCGTCGGGTTGTCGAAGTCGACCATCGTGGGTTGACCAGGCCCCGGCGTGCCGCCGCCATCGCCGCTGTAGGTGATGTCATCGATCCCCAAATTCCATCCAGACGTGAAGGACACCGTGATGACGGTTGATGCCTGTGCCCAGCCGGTGGTGATGAGCTGCATCGACCCCAGCGTCACCGTGCGCGTGACCGTTTGGCCGAGGTCATCCGAGACCGTCAGAATGCCCGCGCCAATCGTAAACACCCTCATGCTCGTGAGCACCCGTGGCCCCGGAGAGAACTGAAAGCTCCGCGACGTCCCCGACAGCGAGTTGAGGACGATGTGGTTGGTCGGATCGACGTCGTAGGCGCTCTCCCATCTCCACTGGCCCGTCCCGAAGTCGATCCCCTGAAACACGCCGTTCAGAAAGCTGCCGGAAGACCCAGGCGGCGCCGGGTTATCGAAGTCGACCGTCGCGGTTGGCGCGCTCCCGAGCGGCGCGTCTGATGGCTGCCACTCCGGCCCGGGCGGAGTGCCCCCGTAGCGACGCACCCCGTTGCTCGGCCCGCCGGGCGCGCCGGAGCTGTCCGTGATGAGATCACCGATGCCCTCGTCGAGGTGGTAGAGCGCGACGGTGTTGAGGTCCGTCACGAAGGGAGCGGACGGCCTGGTGAAGTCGACAGGATAGCGGAGAACGTTCGAGAGCCTGATCTCATCGAGCCACCCGGAAAATGAGGGGAACTGCGGGCCGGCATCGTGCTTTTCAGCCCCGAACACGAGGTACAGATCGTTCACGCAGGGACCGCCACAGAAGTTGCCGGGAACGCCGTCGGCCGGGTAAGAGACGTCGCCGTCGGGGCCGTCAGCCTGGGTCTCCAGGCGGCCATCCACGTACAGCCAGAGCCACCCGTCGGCCCGACGGCGCTGGACCGCGATATGATGCCACTGGCCATCCAGGACGTTGGTCGCGCCACAGATCGTCAGCGAGCCGGTTCCGCTTCCACGGACGCCGAAGGCGACCACGCCCCCCGCGATCGAGAGGCCGAACGCGCGGCCCTGGTTGTAGCGGTCACGGTCGACCACGATGTTGCCGTAGATCCAGTTGTTGTTGGCGCCGCACTGCACGGCGGATGCAGGGTTCTCGGCCACCGTGGCCCTCAACCAGAGCTCCAGCGTGAAGTCCGTTGCCCCGACGTTGGCCGGCGGTCCGGCGGTCGTGGTCGAGAGGTCGTGAATCAGGACCTTCACGCGGTCGATGTCGTTGACGCCGTTCCCGTGGAAGCGGAGCGCGTAGCCTGCGGCACCGACCTGCCCATACCCACTGGCCGGACTGCCCACGATCAGCCAGAGCGTCAGCCAGGCGAGCGCGGCCGCTTTAGCCATAGTCGGTTCCTCTCTAGGCTACATCACTCGTGAACATAACGACGGTGGTGCCTGCCCTAGAGTCGAACGAACGCGGCGACCGACGGGACTCCGGCGCTATTGATGAGAAACAGCATGTAGAACCCGCGGGGAGCGAGGTTGGCGTTCGCCGGCGCTTGGACCGTGATGCTGTCGGAGCCCCGCTGGAAGCTGAGCTCCAGGAAGCGCTGGTCCTGATCGAAGGAATGCGTCACGGCACCGAGCCGAACCAGCGACACACGCGCGATGCTCGAGGCGTCCGGAGTCGACACCTGGAAGCTGTTTCCGTACGCCACGCTACTCGGCGCCAACGTGATCGTGGGACGGGCTCCCCAGAACAAGTACGGCGGAGAGTAGACTTCGGCGTTGAGCTGGTCGATCTGTGGATAGCCCTGGAACCGCCCACCCCCCGCGACCAGGACACGGCCATCGGGCAGCAACAGCGCCGTCGAATGATAGAGCCGGGGCACCTGCATGCGTGCCATGGTCGACCACGTCTCCGTCTGCGGCGACCACAGCTCGGCCTCGTACACCGCCTGTGTCAGATCCACGCCGTCGGTGGTTCGTCCACCTCCGACAACCAGGACGGTGCCGTCCGGCAAGATGGTCAGGTTATGGTGACCGCGCGGAAACGCCATCGGTGCCGTCTCGCGCCAGGCCGGCGAGGGCTGAGCCATGTCGATGACCCAGGTCCGGTTGATGGTCGCCGTACTGGGAAGGTCGACGTCGGCCGGGCTTCCCGACTTCATCACTCGCCCCGGACCGTACATCGCGGCACTGCCCCCACCGACCGGTACCGGGTCGACCATCGTCCACGTTTGTGCCTGAACATCCAGGACGCGGGTCTCGATGCTCGCTTCGTCGGAGCCGGCGTTCAAGACCCGCCCGTCAGGGAGCACAAACATGAACGGATACAACGGTAGAGTGAGCCTCGCGTTCGTGAGCGGGGTCCAGGTGTTCGCGGCGGGGTCGTATACTTCGGGAATGTCGGCGTTGCATGTCGAGCAGGTCGTCGAGCCGGACGTCACCAAGACACGCCCGTCGGGTAAGGTCGTTGACGTCGGATACCAGCGCGGGTAGGCCATCGGAGCCGCTGCGGTCCAAGTCTGAGCCACGGGATCGAACACATTGACATCCTGGATCCCGACAAAGTTATCGACATGGCCCCCAACAACAATCGTTCGCCCGTCGGCCAGGATGGAGTGCCCCGAGCAGAACAGGTTGCTGCCGTTCGGTACCAGCGTGAACGTCTCCGTGGCCGGGTTCCACAGACGCGCGGACGCCCCCCCGTCCTGTCTGTCCCACGCGAGGGCCTGACCGGAGGGCGAGAGCATCATGTGCACGGCGACAATGGGCCAGCCGAACCGACCCGACCACTGGCCGATCTGTGCAGGTCCCGACACGGCCGCGCTGTAGGTGATGTCATCGATCCCCAGATTCCACCCGGACGTGAAGGTCACCGTCACGACGGTTGATGGCTGCACCCAGCCGGTCGTGACGAGCTGCATCGACCCCGTCGCCACCGTGCGTGTGACCGTTTGGCCGAGGTCATCCGAGAGCGTCAAGGTGCCCGAGGGTCCAGAACCGGTCGTGAACACGTTCATGCTGGTCAGAATCCGCGGAGCTGGCGAGAACTGGAACGTCCGCGACGACCCCAACGGCGAGTCGAAGAAGATGTGATTGGTCGGGTCGACGTTGTAGCCAGTCTCCCATCTCCATTGCCCGGCCCCGAAGTCGATCCCTTGCATCACGCCGTCGAGTAGGCTGAACGAGGAGCCCGGCGGTGCCGGGTTGTCGAAGTTTACCGTCGTGGTCTGGGCGATGGCCGTGAGGAACCAGGCGAGGCTCATGAAGACGACGAGGGTTACGACGATTCTCAGCCGTTTCATGCTTCACGGTGTCAACGAATAAGGGCGGTGATGCCGTCGAGCATGTCCTCGACCGATATGCCGGCGGGGAACATGAACCGCATCCGCCCGGCGCGGTCGACGACGAACACGAAGCTCGAGTGGTCCACGCGATATTCAGCGCCGGGAGATCCGTTTCTGCTCGCGAGCACGCCGTAAGCATCGCGCACCTGTGCGAGTGCCCTGGGGGTGCCCGTCAGGGCGACGAAGGTCGGGTCGAACGTCTGCACGTAGGCACTCACGCGAGAGGCCCTATCCCGCTCGGGATCGAGCGTAACGAACACGACCCGAACCGCGTCGGCGTCTCTTCCCAATCGCGCCCTGACCTGTGCCAGTCCCGCCAACGTCACCGGGCAGGTGTCGGGGCACCGGGTGTAACCGAACACGATAGCCACGATCTGGCCACGATGGTGGCTGAGTCGAAACTCGCGGCCTGAGGCCGTGGTGAGCGTCACGTCCGGCGCTGTCCTGAGCGGTTCGACCATCCCCGACGGGAGGGCGAGAGCCTGAACCATCGGGACCGCGACGCTCACGCCGCACCCCACCAGGCCGCCCAGGACGGAGCGGAGGGCCATCCCGCCCAAGCGCCTCAGAATTGTCGCCTCATATGCGAGCCGGGACGCGGAGACCGCACGACGCGATATGTGTCGACGGCTGGGCCGACCCTGCGGCGCATCGGGTCATGGCCCATGAGACGCATGGCCAGTCCCATCGGCGTGATCAGTCCATAAAAGACCAGGCCGAGGATGATTCTCGTGTTGATCCAGTTCAGGGCGTTGCCCAGGGTCATCCAGACGCGATAGACCGGTGCCAGGCTCCTGGGCCACACCAGAGCCGGAAGCACCAGCGCGACGAAGAGCGTCACGGCCCAGAGCCGCGGATTCTGACCGCGGATCACCACGGGCCACACGCCGATGGCGCCAAAGATTCCCCCGACCATCAGGCCGAACTTACGAAGCTCCTTCTCGTCACACCGGGCCGTCTTCATCGCGCTCTCCTCGCTCAGTCCAGCTCGAATTCTTTTCTCCAGTCGCTGTCGTTGACCAGAGGTTTCTGTCTCGCCTTCTCGAGCACGCAGTTCTCGAGCACGAGCACATCGATCTCGGTGCGCATGAAGCATCGATAGGCATCCGCCGGGCTCCCGACGATGGGCTCGCCGCGAACGTTGAACGACGTGTTGACGACGACGCCGCAGCCGGCTCTGGCGTCGAACGCCTTGAGCAACGCATGGAACCTGGGATTGGTCGCCTCATGAACCGTCTGGATGCGGGCGGAATAGTCGAGGTGCGTCACGGCGGGGATATCCGAGCGCTGCTGGCGCAACCGCTCGATTCCCCACAACGTGTCCGGCGCCGTCGTGGCCTCCAGCCGGCGCTTTTCGAGCACGGGGGCGACCAGCAGCATGTAGGGGCTGTCGGTGTCCATTTCGAAATAATCGGCGACACGCTCCCGCAAGACCGCCGGCGCGAACGGACGGAATGATTCCCGGTATTTGATCTTGAGATTCATCACCGATTGCATCTCGGGATTGCGGGCATCGCCGAGAATGCTGCGTCCGCCGAGGGCGCGGGGTCCAAACTCCATTCGCCCCTGGAACCACCCGACGATCTTTCCGGATTCCAGCTCCTGGGCGACCCGATCGACCAGCTCACCGTCACTGAGGCGGACGTACGGAGCAGCCTGTTTCGTCAGGAACCGCTCGATTTCCTCGTTGGAGAAGGACGGTCCCAGGAAGGCCCCGCGCATCGCATCGGCCTGGCCATCCGCCTGTCGGGGCTGCCCTTCCAACCCGTGCCAGGCCGCCAACGCGACACCCACCGCGCCCCCGGCATCACCGGCAGCCGGCTGAATCCACAGGCCCTCGAACGGGCCCTCGCGCAAGATCCTGCCGTTGCCGACGCAGTTCAGCGCCACGCCGCCGGCCAGGCAAAGGTTCTTGGCGCCCGTTTCACGGTGGACCGTCCGCGACAGACGCAGCATCACCTCTTCGGTGACCTCCTGGATGGAGCGGGCCAGGTCCATCTCCCGCTGGGTGAGGTTGGTTTCGGGCTCTCGGGGCGGACCACCGAACAACGCGTCGAACTTCCCGCTGGTCATGGTCAAGCCGGTGCAGTAATCGAAATAATCCATGTTCAGGCGGAACGTTCCGTCGGGCTTGAGGTCGAGCAGATGGTCGTAGATGTTCCGGACGTACTTCGGCGTTCCATAGGGAGCCAGACCCATCACCTTGTACTCGCCGGAATTGACTTTGAACCCGGCGTGGTACGTGAATGCGGCGTACAGGAGACCGAGCGAGTGCGGAAATGGGATCTCCCAGAGTGGGGTCAGCTCGTTCCCGCGACCGAGCCAGGCCGACGTGGTGGCCCATTCACCGACCCCGTCGAGACACAACACCGCCGCCGTCTCGAACGGCGAGGGGTAGAAGGCGGATGCGGCGTGGGATTCGTGGTGCTCACCGAACAGCAACGGGGGCAGCGTCGGCTTCTCGCGCCCATCGACACACGCCAGCAGCTCCTTCTGCAGGAGTCTCTTGAGAAAGAGCTTGTCCTTGAGCCACACCGGCATGGCCGTCCAGAACGAGCGGATGCCACGCGGCGCGAACGCCAGATAGGTCTCGAGCAGCCGCTCGAACTTCACGAGAGGCTTGTCGTAGAACGCGACGTAGCGCAGGTCATTCAGCGAGACACCGCCCTCGCGGAGGCAGTAGCGCACCGCGTGGCTTGGGAACCCGGCGTCGTGCTTCTTGCGCGTGAATCGTTCCTCCTGCGCGGCCGCCACGATCGCTCCATCTCGAACCAAGCACGCCGCGCTATCGTGATAAAAGGCGGAGATGCCCAAGATGTCTGCCATAGCTAGTGTTCCCTCTCGGTGAGATATCGTTTCAACTCGACGAAAAATGGCCGGACGTCGTCCCAGCGATCCACCTCGTGCCTCGTCCCGGGTCCGAACCCTTTGACGAATCCGGCCATCGCTCGGTACTTCGCCCGCCATCCGGCCGATTCCTTCCAGCTCAAATAGAGATGGTCGAGATCACCGAGGAGCCAACGGTTGCGCACGCCGACCCGGTAACCGTCGACAGGCTTGGTCTTTCCCCCGGTCGCCAGCTGATACGCGAGCCAGGGGAAATCCACGCCGGCGTCGACGGCCAGCTGCAGCGAACCCCAGAAGCGGGGGTTGACTTCCATGAGGTAGGGTCGGCCATCGGGCCGAACTTTGAACTCGACCATCGCCACACCGTGCCACTCGACGTGATCGAGGAGCCTGCGACTGAGCTCGTGCATATACGGATCGAGGCGGACGCTCTCGCTCAGCACACTGACGCCGCCGGAAGGCGGTCGCTCGCGCAGGCGGCGGTGGGCAAAGAAGCTGACCGCGCGGCCCGTGTCGTACAGCGCGAACACGCCCGCTCCCTCGCCCCCGATGTGTTCCTGGACCAGAAACGGATGACGCCGGAAGACGTCCGCGGCCTCCATGAGCCGATGCAACTCCTCGAGTGAAGATACGTACCGGACGCCAGCACGAATCCACGTGTCTCCGCTCCAGATCCTGGAACGATAGGGTTTCACGACGAGCGGATACGTTAATCCGGCTGTCGCGATGCGCGCTTCTTCCGGACATTCGACGATCCGAGTCTCCGGCACCGGGATGTCGAGCCGCTTGGCGAGGGCGTGAATGCTCCGCTTGTCGGTCAGGGTCTCCAGCGCCGCGAAAGCCCCGACCGGGACACGCATGTCCGCCAGCTCTTCCCGGTGCCCGGCCAGCACGTGCGTCGTGACTTCGGTCATAGGCAGGACGACCCGTATCTTCCGTGCCGCCAGCTCCTTCGCCAGGACGTCCAGAAACAACGCCGGCCTCCGATAGGGCGACGGATACACGAACGAGCCCCGGCCGTATCGCGACGCGCCGGCGAGCGTGGAGTGCGTCTCATCGGCGGTCACGACGTGCACGCCACGCTGCCCGAGCGATCGCGTCGCCGCCAGAGCGCTCCGCTGATTCGCGGCGAGGATCAGGACCGGCTCCATCACAGGCGGGCCACCCGCGAGAGGTGAAACGCGAACAGCGAAAGGTTGGCGCTCACGTCGTCGTGCACGCCGACGCGCTTCAGACGAAACGGATCAGGCGTGTCCCATGCTTCCGCGCCCGCCATGGTGGACACGGCGGCGCGGTACCCCGATGCGCGGACCAGGCCCACGACGGCATCGTCGTAATCACCATTCGGATAGCAGAACACCGGTGCCTGGTTCACGGCCCGTCGCCGGAGCGCCTCGGCCGATCCCGCGACTTCGGCCCGAAGATCGGGGCTCGACAGCCCGGGCAGGAGCCGGTGGGTCGCCCCGTGGGCGCCGAACGCGATGCCGCCGCGTGACATCTCCTCGATCTCCCGCCACTGCAGGAAGACCCGCTGCTTGGGAAACTCCGCTCCCAACCGGCCCGACATCTCGAGGAGCAAGTCGGCGATCGCGCGATCAGACATGCGTTTGCAGGACTCGATGATCGAGTCGATCCTGGCCGGCGTGGCCCCGGACCGCGCCAACAGCCATCCCAGCTTGTCCGGCCACATCCATTCCTCGCTCCCGATCAACGCGGTCGAGACGAAGATCGTGGCCGGGGCGCCGTAGCGCTGCAAGAGCGGGTAGGCGTGCACGTAGTTGTCGCGCCAGCCATCGTCGAATGTGATGAGGCAATAGCGCGCGTCGGGGTCCCACGCCCGCGAGTCCCGAAGCGAGAGAAACTCGTCGAACGAAATGATGCGGAAATGCCGCCGCAGGAATCGCAGGTGCGCCTCCAGCACGCGCGGCCGCACGTACATTCCCGGCTGGACGAACTGCCGACGCAGCTCGCTCTCGGGGAGGACGCGGTGGTATCCGAGGATCAGCACGCGCCCCCGCAACCGGGCGAGGACACGCGGCGCTCGATCGTGCAACCGTGCGAGCACGTGACGGCCGGCGGACTTGACGTGCTGCAACATCTACCGCTCCGACGGGGCCCACATGAGGACTCGATGTCCGCGCGCATACCGATACCAGGCATGAAGGGTGGAGACGGTCACCAGCACGAAGAACGCTGGAACGCGCAGCACGGTCTGCCTCCAGACCATCTGACTGAACAGCCCGGCGACACCCACCGCGTAGAAGCCGCACTGCGCGACGAAGATGCCCAGGTACAGGATGGAGGCCGTCGCGAGGGCCGCATTCGTGCCGAACGCGACGAGGGTTGCCACCGGCGCCAGCCACCGGCACAGCTTGTGGCTGAACAACTGCCAGGCGAACAGCCCGTACCGCCACGGGTTCAGCATGGACAGGTTTCGCATGACGACGGGAATGCCGCGCAGGATCGTCCTGACTTTTCGCTCGAATTCCTTGGACCGATCCGGCAGGGTCTTGTAATAGCCGACGGCGTCGCTCTCCAGGACACCGCGCAATCCCAGCCGCACCGCGCAGAGCACGGTGTTGAAGTCGCTGGGCACGTCGATCGCCCACTCTCGGCACACCTCGCGGCGCACGGCGAAGCACGAACCGCTCAATCCCACCAGGCCTCCGACCTTCGTCTCCAGCCGGCGCAGGAGCATCTCGTATCTCACGTAGAGTCCCTCGCCGCTCGGTCTGCCGTTCCCATCGAGAGCCTGATCCACACTGCTCACGCATCCGACGGTGTCATCCGCGAAGGCTCTGACGATCCGAGCCACGCCATCCGGCTCGAGCAGGGTCGCGGCATCCGAAAACACCAGGACCTCGCCCGTCGCCGCGGCCACCGCGAGCTTCTGGGCAGCCTCTTTACCCTTCCGCTCCGATCCCCGCACGAGGCGCACATCGTGGGCCGCGAACGACCTGACGATGTCGTCGGTTCGGTCACTGGAGCCGTCGGATGCCACGATCACCTCGAACCGGTCCCTGGGATAGTCCTGGCGAAGCGTGTTCTCGAGCTTCTCGCCGATGCGGCCTTCTTCGTTGTAGGCCGTGACGATGAACGACACCCGTGGCCTGATGTCGGCTTTCCTCACCGTTCTGCGCCGGAGTCTCGCCACGACCGCCAGGGCGATCGGGTAGCCTCCGTACGCGTAGACGACGAGGGCGACGGATATCCAGAATGCGATTTCGATCATCGGGATTCACGACGGGCGGGGCGGCGGGCTCAGCACGTGCGTCGAGGGACACCTCGAGCGCTCGTGCTGGCCACGCCGCCCGCCGATCAGCGTTGGGTTGTACCGATTAGTGCGGTACGCCGTCCGCGCACGCGTTGCCGAAGATCAGGTCTCGGTCGGACGTTCCGATCGTGACCACGACCGTCTGGTTCGGAGGCGTCAGGTACACGCCATCGAGGATGTTCGCCGTCACGTTGTAGGTGAAGCTCGGATTGTCGGTGTCGCCCTCGGTCACGGTGTAGGTGCCGGGCACGAGATTGCATAGCGTGACCGGAGTGAACAGCTGCCCACCGATGAGGGCTCCGTTCGGATCGGTCACCGTGACGGGCCAATTGAGCGCCGGCTCGAGGTCATTTCCTCGCTTGTCCAGCACGCCGTTGCCGTTGGCGTCGAAGAACTTGGTGATCGTCAAGCACGCCACCTGTCCGCCGGCGTGCTTCACCTTGAAGTTGTCGGTCTTCGAGGACGCCGGGATGAAACCGTGGAAGTAGCCCGGTGTGTACCCGTTGTCCACGAGCGTGGGATCGCCGACGAAGGATCCCACTGGCGTCGCCCAGACCTTGTAGACGCCGCCCCGATTCGGAGTGTCATTGAAGGGGCACAGCTGGACCGTGAGGGCCCCCTGGTCTTGGTCCGTGCCGGTGGGATGGGTGCTCGCAATGATACGGCCGCCCTCGACCGTGAACTGCCGGTTCGCCACCGGATCGGTACTGAGCAGGACCTTCCCGCTCGGATCGGTCACTTGAAAGTAATAGTCGCCGTCCGGGAGGCTGGCCGCCGTGGCGGGCGCGTTCGGCCCGGGCCCGCCATCGAGATAGACGTCGCATTTGTTCTCGTAAATGTTCTGGTTGACACGGCTACCGTTCACGTCCGTGGTGAAGATGGCGCCCGGCAGCTGGGCCGAGGCCGGCAAGGCGCTCGCGAAGGCGAGCAACAGCGCCACTGCGATCGTGAGAACAAGACGGGTTCGCATATCCCTTTCCTTCGTCAGTATCGAGCTCGATGTGATGCGCCGGAGTCGATGCGCCGCGACGGAGGGCGGCCGTCGCATGGTGTCCCGCAGCTCAGACGCGTTGCGCCCTTCCCACCATCACGCCGCGATCTCCTGCCGCAGGCCCTGGCGGACCAGAGCGCAGACCGCTCGTTTGTCCGCGGCCGAGAGCAGGTGATGCGTGGGGATGGTCAGGAGCCGCTCGGCCAGGAGTTCGGCGGCAGGGGCGCGCTGACCGCCGGCGCTTGTCCTCAGCTCCTCGATGGCATGGATGGCCGTCGGATACATGACGCCAAGCCCGAGGCCCCGCTGCTCGGAGACCGAGTACGTGCGATCTCGCGCTTCGCGGCTTTCCATCACGACCGGCAAGCGGGCAGACGCCGTGGAGACCCGACCCGCCTGCAAGCCTAGGGCGGCGCGGAAATACGCCGCCGTTTCGCCGCGCGTCCGGAGCGTGCGCGACAACCGTTCCCGCCAACCGTGCAGCGCTCCCGCGTTGACGCGGGACAACCGCGTGATCGGAAAGCCGACGTCGTAGCGGGTCTGGCCCAGCCCCAGCCACGGCATCGCCTTCGGGATCCAGAACACGCTCGGATGGACGAACGCGCGCATGAGGAGCAGCCGCAGGAAATCGCGCAGCGCCTCGGTGACGGTGGGCTCGCGAACCGCGTCGTATTCCCGCGCGATCGCGCGGCCGATCCGATCCGAGTTCGTCACGATGATGCCGCCCGACCCACACGTGATCGTCTTGCCGCGAGCGAGGCTGAAGAATCCGACGTCGCTGGTCGTCCCCAGCAGCCTCCCGCCGTCCCGACCGCCCATCGCCTGCGCTGCGTCCTCGACGACAAAGGCACCGGCGGGCTCGCACAGGCGCGAGACCCGGGCCACGTCCGAGGGCACTCCGAAGAGATGTGTCGGCACCACACACAGGGTGTCCCGTATGATCGTCTTCGCGAGGCAGCCGTAATCGAAGTCGAGGGTTGCGGGATCGATGTCGCAGACCCGAACCTCGAGCCCGGCCCGGGTCACCGCGGCCGGGACGGAAAAGCAGGTGTAGGCGGGAATCACGACCTGTCGCCTGCCCGTGAGGCTCTTCAAAGCCCCGAGAATGAGGGTCAGCGCGGCTTGGCCCGACGATGCGAGAAACACGGAGCGGACGCCGAAGTAATCCTTCACCTGGGCTTCGACCCGGCGGCGGTATCCCGCTCCGACCACGATCCCCGCCGCCGCACGCAGGAGAGCCGCCGCCGTCACCTCCGCCGCTGCCGGGGGGAGTGTGCGCTGAACTTTCACCGCGAGCCTCGGTCCGCCGATCGCCGCCGGGTTATTGGGTGAGGCACTTTCGGATCGACGGCCCCAGCCAGCGCGTCACCGCGAGAGGAAGACGGCGCCACATCGCGGCCAGCAATGCGCCCCGCCTGTCCGCGCTCGACAGCCCGTGGCTCGCACCCGGCTGAAGCGGGATCGTGTACCAGAACAACGGCTCCTCGAGCGCGCCCCACTGGCGCTTGAAGCGGTACGTGCCGGAGTCGCGGCTGGAACGGCCGAACTCGAATCGCCGGAC
>Ga0137397_10002819_pt1 | contig 12081 bp, 13 predicted proteins | sample czorhiz116metaG_FD_106658 | JGI IMG/M metagenome (GOLD analysis project Ga0137397, IMG submission 106658) | Vadose zone soil microbial communities from Angelo Coast Range Reserve, California, USA - czorhiz1.16 metaG | ecosystem: Environmental > Terrestrial > Soil > Vadose zone | place: USA... | reverse complement strand
GGCGAGCAGCGCTACCTCGAGATCTGCCTGTCGCTGGCGACCGAGCCGACGCTCCTGCTCCTCGACGAGCCGACGGCGGGCATGACGCCGGGCGAGACGAAGGAGGCGACGGCGCTGATCAGACGGATCGCGACGGCGCGCGGCCTGACGGTGCTCCTGATCGAGCACGACATGTCGGTCGTCATGGGGATCTCGGACCGGATCGCGGTGCTCCACTTCGGCGAGAAGATCGCGGAGGGCGCGCCGGAGCAGATCCGCAACGACCCCGCCGTGATCGAGGCCTACCTCGGGCCGCCGGACGACTAGCGGTGTTTACCAGATCGCAAAATCGAGGAGCGCCACGGCTTCGCCGGGGCGCTTCCGAGCGCGGGGGGCTTGGGGGGCCCTTCGAGGCCCCCCCATGTTGAAGATGACCGACGTCCACGCCGGCTACGGGGCCACGCCGATCCTCTTCGGCGTCTCGCTCGAGGTGCGTGCCGGCGAGGCGGTCGCGCTCCTCGGCCGTAACGGGATGGGCAAGACGACGCTGATGAAGACCGCGATGGGGTTCCTGAAACCCGGGCGGGGAACGATAGAGCTCAACGGGGTGGATCTGACGCGACGGGCGCCGCACGAGATTGCCCGCCTCGGTGTGGGCCTCGTCCCCGAGAACCGCCGGGTCTTTCCAGGGCTGACCGTTCGGGAGAATCTCGAGCTCGGCCTCTCGGCCGCCGCGGATCGCTCGGCCGCGCTCCGGCGCCGGCGCCTCGACGAGGTGTTCCATCACTTCCCGCGCCTGCGCGAGCGTATCGAGCAGCCGGGCAAGACGCTCTCGGGCGGCGAGCAGCAGATGCTGGCGATCGCCCGCGTGATGATGGCGGGGGCGAGGCTCATCCTGATGGACGAGCCCACGCAGGGATTGGCGCCCGCGTTCATCCGTCACATCCGCGATATGATCTCCGAGCTGAAGCGGCTCGGGGTGACCGTGCTGCTGGTCGAGCAGAACGCGCGGGTCGCGCTGGCCGTCTGCGACCGGGGCTACATCATGGAGAAGGGCGCGATCGTCTTCGAGGCCTCGTCCCGGGAGCTCCGAGAGAGCCCGGTGACGCGTGAAAAGCTGGGCGTCTAACGCGATCTTCGGGGCGAGCCGCCGCGAGTCGCTGATTCGCGCCGGCCTCGCCGTCGTCATCCTGGGCGCGGTCCTCTGGATCCTGCCGGTGCGGCGCCCGGGCGAGGACGGCGGTCACCACGGCGCCGCGCCCGTCCTCGACCCGTTCGAGAAGGCCGGCGTCGTCGAGCTGAAGGAAGGCCAGCCCGCCCCGGCGCTCACGCTGAGCACGCTCGACGGCGGTCGCACGTCGGTGGCGGACTATCGGGGCAAGCTCGTCGTCCTGAACTTCTGGGCCACCTGGTGCCCGCCCTGCACGCTCGAGATGCCCTCGCTGGAGGCGCTGTGGCGACGCTACCGCGACCGTGGGCTCGTCGTGATCGGCGTCTCGGTGGATCGCGGCGCGCCGAGGGCTCTCCTCGAGCCCTATGTGCGCAACTTGAAGCTCACGTTTCCGATCCTCCTCGACCCCGATTCGAAGACCTCCGACCGGTGGAGGGTCACGGCCCTTCCGGCGACCTTCCTCGTCCGACCGGGCGGCGAGGTGGCCGGGATGGCGACCGGCGCCCGTGAATGGAACAGCGACGAGATGCAGGCACTCGTCGAGCACCTCCTTCCCGGTCCTCACGCTCACAACTGAGGAGATCACCACTTCAAAGGAGGAATGGCATGGTAGCGTTCGATCGCCGCGGGTTCCTCACAGGCACGGCCGCGAGCCTCGTGGTCGCCGGGATCGCCGGCCCCGCGCGGGGAGCCGCCGCGCAAACCGGGAGCATGAAGATGAAAGCGAACGCGCAAGACGTTCTCCTCGTCATCGACGTCCAGAACTGCTTCACGCCCGGCGGCTCCCTGGCGGTGAAGGAGGGCGACCAGATCATCCCGCTCATCAACCGCCTGGCCACCGTCTTCGAGCACGTCGTCCTCACGCAGGACTGGCACACCCCCGCTCACATCTCGTTCGCGTCCTCGCACGCCGGCAAGAAGCCCTTCGAGACGACGCAGCTTGCCTACGGGACGCAGGTCCTCTGGCCGGATCACTGCGTGCAGGGCACGCCGGGCGCCGATCTCCACAAGGACCTCCGGATCCCGCACGCCGAGCTGATCATCCGCAAGGGGTATCGCAAGCACATGGACTCCTACTCGGCCTTCTACGAGGCGGACGGCAAGACGCCGACCGGGCTCACGGGCTACCTGCGGGATCGCGGCCTCACGCAGGTGTTCCTCGTCGGCCTCGCGACCGACTTCTGCGTCGCGTGGTCGGCCATGGACGCGCGCAAGGCGGGGTTCGGCGTGCTGGTGATCGAGGACGCTTGCCGCGGGATCGACGCCGACGGCTCGCTCGCCAAGGCGTGGAAGGACATGCTGGGCGCGGGCGTCAAGCGCATCAAGTCGGCGGATATCGAGGCGTAGCGGCAAGACTCGGCGCGCCGGGCTGGCTTCGTCGCGAGATCAGCCGGCGCGCCCGCCGCTTGATCTCGGGCCAGAGCCATCCCAGCCCGACCAGCAGGGCGAGCAGCGCGACGTTGGCGAGTGCCCAGAGCCACCAGGAGCTGAACAGCACGCCGAAGCGCTGGCGCACGAGGGTGAGGGCGATGATCTGGTGGACGAAGTACAGCATGAGCGCGTTCTGGCCGAGGACGACCAGCCAGCGCGGGCGCCACCGTCTGGTCTCCATCAGGTAGTGCACGAGCGGGAGAGCCGTGAAGATGTAGCCCAGAATGAAGAGGCAGGTCACGGCGCCGGGATTCCAGTGGCGGTTGAGGACGAGGTCGCGTCTCGAGGAGAAGTGCAGCGGCGCGCTCCCCAGCCAGAGCTCGAGCGGGAGAAACGCCGCGAGACATGCCACGCCGGCGGCGAGCACCACCGAGAAGAACGCTCGGTCTCCGGCGTCGGTCCCATGTCTCTCGGCCCACACCGCCCCGAGCGCCGCGCCGAGCAGCGGGAACGCGAACCACGGCCAGAGCGGAAAGCCCGAGAACCAGACTTCAGCAACGACGGGATGGCCCGCCAGCCAGCCGCGCAGGCTCGGGAGCGCCAGATGGAAGGTCGCGTACCACGCGAGCGCCAGCGCCAGCAGGAGCGGGCGCGCGAGCCGCCGGCTCAGGAGCGGCAGGAGCGGCGTCAGTCCGATGATCGACAGGCCGATGCTCTGAAGCACCTCGCCGCCGAACAGCGGCTCGTCGGGGAACACGAGCAGCGTCAAGAGCCAGCCCATCGGGACGAGCAACGCGCCGCGCCGGAGGTACCGCACCGCGACCCGCCCGAAGCTCTCCCCGCGCGCGACCGTCGAGTTCAGGTAGGAGAGCGGCAGGCAGAACCCGACCAGGAACAGGAACAGGGGCGCCGAGAGCGGCACGGTGAGGTAGATGATGTGATACCGCGGCATTCCGACGGACAGGTCGAGCCACCAGCGCGCGGTGTGGTTGAGGACCATGAAGATGAGCGCCACCCCGCGGAGCCCGTCCAGGAAGAGGACTCTTCCCGAAGTCGCAGACGCCACAGACGGTACTCTACGCTGGCGCACGCCGGTGCGCGATGGACCACTTGGCTTCCGGGAGTGACGTCGCCGGCGCCTACGAGATCGCGCGCGCGATCAGGAATGCGGCGGCCGCGGCGAGGCCGCCGATCAGCAGGGTCTGCAGCGCGCTCCGCACCGGCCAGGCGCCCGTGAAGTGCCCCTTGATCCAGCCGAAGATGGCCAGCGCCGTGCCGGTCAGGGCGATCGACCACGGGAGAGCGCCGGCGGTGCTCGGGAACAGCATGTAGGGGCCTAGAGGGATGAGCCCGCCCGCGACGTAGGCGGCGGCGATGACCACCCCGCTCCTCAGCGCACGCCGAGGGTCGGGCTTCTCGAGCCCCAGCTCGAACCGGAGCATGAAGTCGCGCCAAGCCTCCGGGCGCTTGCGCAGGGCCTCGACGACGGGAGCGCTCTGTTCGGGGGTGAGGCCGTAGAACTGGAGAAGCTCCATGACCTCCATCGCCTCGACCTCGGGCTTCTGCTCGATCTCGAGCTGCTCGCGCGCGCGCTCGTTCGCGTAGTGCTCGACGTCGCTCTTCCCCGCGAGATAGCCGCCGAGCCCCATCGCGATCGAGCCGGCGGCGATCTCGGCCAGGCCGGCCGTGATGACCAGCGTCGACGAGTCGACCGCGCCGGTGAGCCCGGCGGCGAGCGCGAATGGAACGGTCAATCCGTCCGACATGCCGATGACGGTGTCCCTCACGACGAGGCCACCGGTGAAGTGCTGTTCGACGTGCGGCGTGTATGGCATGGCCCCTCCCCGCATTACTTTCTCACGGTCCTCGGTCGCCGCGCTCTCCCGTGCGATCGATGGGACGTGTGCGCGACGCGATGGTGGGAAATTCTACCTGGTCGTCTTCATGAGTGTGCTCGTCGCCGAGCTCGGAGACAAGACCCAGATCGCCACGCTGCTCTTCGCGGCCAACCCTGAGGCCGGCAAGCTCGGGGTGTTCCTCGCGGCCGGGCTCGGCTTCGTCGCGGTCGGCGTATGGGTCCTGCTCACCTGAGCGCGTCGGCCCAGCTCAGCCCGGCTTGTCCGGCCACCAAACATTCACTACACTCCCCGCGGATGAGCAGAGCACGGGCCAGCGTCGAGGCGAGCTGCAAGGAACACGCGGGCCACCTCGAAAGGAGCCGGAGATGAAGTGGATCCGCCGGATCATGCACGCGTCAGATTTCTCTCCCGCGTCGCGGCCTGCGTTCAGGAAGGCCATCGAGCTGGCCAAGCTCGCCCGCGCGCCGCTGCTCGTCGTTCACGCACGGCCTCCGGTGATCTCGCCGCTCATGGGCGAAGGCGCATATGTCTCGCCCGCGACCTGGAACGCGATCGAAGCGAGCGCCCAAAAGGCGGCGCAGGGGCAGCTTGCCAGGCTTCTCCGGGAGGCCAAGAGAGCGGGAATTCATGCCACCGGGCTCGTCGTCGAAGGCACGCCCGCGGACCGCATCGTCCGGGTGGCGCGGGCCAGGCGCGCCGATCTCCTGGTGCTCGGCACCCACGGCCGGACGGGTTTCTCCAGATTGGTCCTCGGGAGTGTCGCGGCGCGTGTTGTCGCGACGGCGCACTGCCCCGTGCTGACGGTTCGTGCGCGCCGGTGACTGATCCGCCGAAATTCCGTGCGCGGAACCTATCGCGCCGCCGGGCGGGCGTCGGCCGGCGAGGGCGTGAGGGCATGTCGCAGGACTTCCTCGGCGTCGTCGACGAAGACGAAGCGCATCTGCTTACGCAGCTCCTCCGGCACCTCCTCGACGTCCCGCTCGTTCCGACGCGGCAGGATCACTGAACGGATCCCGGCCCGGTGCGCCGCCAGGACCTTTTCTTTGATGCCCCCGACGGGGAGCACCTTGCCGCGGAGCGTGATCTCGCCGGTCATGGCCACCTCACTCCGCACTGGCCGCCCGGTCGCCAGGGAGGCCAGCGCCGTCACGATGGTCACTCCCGCCGAGGGTCCATCCTTGGGGATCGCGCCGGCCGGCACGTGCACGTGGATGGTCTTGCCCTCGAAGAGTCTGGGATCGATCTCGAGCGCCTGGGCGTTGGACCACACGTATGAGACGGCGGCCTGAGCACTTTCGCGCATGACGTCTCCGAGCATCCCGGTGAGGACGAGCCGCTCTTCGGAGCTCGGCATCATCGTCGCCTCCACGAACAGGACATCCCCACCGGTCGGCGTCCAGGCCAGGCCCGTGGCGACACCGGGCCGGGTGGTCCGCTCGGCGACCTCGTCGAAGAACCGCGGCCGGCCGAGGTACTCGGTCAGGCTGTCGGCGGTGACCCGGACCGATACGCGTTGTCCCTCGGCCAGCCGACGGGCGATCTTGCGGGCCACGGCCGCGATCTCTCGCTCGAGGTTCCTGACGCCGGCCTCGCGGGTATACCCCCTCACGATCTGGCGGAGAGCGTCGGGTTCGAAGGAGAGCTCGGAGGCGGCGAGGCCGTGGGCGGCCAGCTGCTTCGGGATCAAGTACTCTCTCGCGATCCCGATCTTCTCCTCGTCCGTGTACCCCGACAGAACCAGGATCTCCATCCGGTCTCGCAGGGGCCCGGGGATGGTCTCGAGTGTGTTGGCCGTCGCGATGAACAACACCTGCGACAAGTCGAAGGACACCCCGAGGTAGTTGTCCACGAAGGTGTTGTTCTGGGCCGGATCCAGCACCTCCAGCAATGCGGAGGAAGGATCACCCCTCCAGTCCGCGCCGATCTTGTCGATCTCGTCGAGCATGAAGACGGGATCGCGGGTCTCGGCTCGCCGGAGTCCCTGGATGATGCGGCCGGGGAGCGCGCCGATGTACGTTCGCCGATGGCCACGGATCTCCGCTTCATCCCGCACGCCGCCCAAGGACATGCGCACGAACCGCCGACCCAGGGCGCGGGCGATACTCTGGCCGAGACTGGTCTTGCCCACGCCGGGAGGCCCCACGAAACAGAGGATCGGCTCGCGCGCCGGACTGTCGCCCGTCACGCGCGGCGGCTCGGCGGGCGCTGGTGTCTCGCCAGAACCGGGAGATCGTTCCCGGCCGGCGCGCTCCTGCCGCAGCTTCTTGACGGCCAGGTATTCGAGGATCCGGTCCTTGATCTTCTCGAGGTCGAAGTGATCCTCGTCCAGGACCTGACGGGCTCGGTGGATGTCGATGATCCCGCCGCCGAGCTTGCTCCAGGGCAGGCTCGCCATCCACTCGAGATACGTGACGATCATGCCGTGCTCCGGCGAGGCCGGCGAGATCCCGGCCAGCCGGCCCAGCTCACGCTCCGCTTCACGCCGCGCCTCGTCGGGCAAGCCGGCTTCCTCGATCCGGCGGCGGAGCTCGGGCACGTGACTGTCGCCGCCCTCTTCCTCTCCGAGCTCGCGTTGAATCGATCGGAGCTGTTCGCGCAGGTAGAACTCGCGCTGCTTCTTCGAGAGTCGCTCCTCGGTGTCTGTCGTGATCTTCCGGCCGAGCTCGCGCACGGCGAGCTCGCGCTGCAACAGATCGACTACTCGCCGAAGCTTCGCGGTGACCGGGTCCATCTCGAGGAGCGCTTGCTTCGTGGCCACGTCGAGTGGAACGACCGACGCAACGAAGTACGCGATGTGGCGGAGATCGGCGACATTCTCGGCCGCGGCCGCAAGCTCGTCGGGGAGCTCCGGCGACGCCTCCACGAGCCGGCGGAAGATGTCCACCACGGCGCGCCGCAGAGCGTCGACCTCCGTCCCCTGGATCATCTGGTCCCGAGCCGCCTCGACCCGCGCGATCAGATACGGCTCTGTTCCGATCCAGTCCAGCAGCTTGATCCGCTCGAGGCCCTGGACCATCAGGCGCACGCTGCCGTCGGGTGCCCGAGCGAGCTGGTGGATCATTCCCACGGTTCCGACCCGGTACAGGTCCTCGGGCTTGGCCGGCTCCGCTTTCGGATCGCGCTGCGCCACCAGCGCCAGGAGCCGGTTGCCGCGCATGACATCGTCGACGAGCCGAACAGAGCGCGCCTGTGCCACGGCGAGCGGAGCCGCCGTCAGCGGGAGCACGACCACCTCCCGCAGCGGCAGGACCGGCAGCACGTCGGGAACGACGAAGTCCGCAGCGCCACTACCGGACTGGACCGCCATCACCTGGCCTCGGCACGCTTGGGCAGCGTCATGCGCAGCAGGCCGCGCTCGTAGCGCACCTCGACTCGCTCGGGGTCCACGGGGGCCGGCAATGGCAGCTCCACCCGGAACGGGCCCTGGCGAATACCGGCCGCATGGTACACGGCCCCCTCGCGGCACGAGGGAAGGTGGCGGCGTCCTTCGACGACCAGCGCGTCCTCGAAGAGCTGCACCTCGAAGTCGTCTTCTTCGACGCCGGCAAGATCCACGGTGATCTCGACCGTGGTCGCCGTCTCGTAGGTGTCGGCGTCGGGCCGCCAGCCGGCCTGCACGAGGAGGCGCAGACGATCGCTTTGCCAGATGTCAGCGAAGGACCACGTCCGGCCGGATCCCACCACCATCGCGTAGCGGTAACTCAAGTGACGATAGCGCATGGCCGTCAGTACAGGTGGCAGGCGACCACGTGTTCGGGCGTGACCGCCTTGAGCAGAGGCTCCACCCGCGAGCACTGCTCCATCGCGAACGGGCAGCGCGGGTGGAAGTGGCATCCCGAGGGCGGATCGATCGGCGACGGCACCTCGCCGCTGAGAATCATGTCGTCCCGCGGCGCGTCCGGGTCGGCCGGCAGCGCCGCGGCGAAGAGCGCCTTCGTGTAGGGATGGAGCGGGCTCCGGTACAGCGACTCGGTGTCGGCGTGCTCCACGATCCGACCGAGATACATGACGGCGGTGCGATGGGCGATGTACCGCACGGTGGCCAGGTTGTGGGCGACCAGCAGGTAGCTGAGCTGCTGCCGCGCCTGGAGATCCTTGAGCAGGTTCATGATCTGGGCCCGGATCGACACGTCGAGGGCCGAGACCGGCTCGTCCAGCACGATCAGCTCGGGATCCGAGGCGAGCGCGCTCGCGAGCGCGATCCGCTGCCGCTGGCCGCCGCTGAACTCGTGCGGGTAGCGGCTGGCCGCGGCCAGCGGAAGACCGACCTGGTGCAGGACCTCCTCGACTCGCTCCAGCCGGCCGGACTTCGAGACGCGCCGGTTCACGACGAGCGCCTCGGCGATCGTGTCGCGGACCCGGAGCCTCGGGTTCAGGGAGGACCAGGGATCCTGGAACACGGCCTGGACCCGCGTGTGGTACTGGCTGAGGTCGGCGCCCGTGAGCGCGTGGACGTCCCGGCCCTCGAGGAGCACGCGCCCCGCGGTGGGCCGCTCGAGCCGGAGCAGAAGCCGCGAGGTCGTCGTCTTGCCGCAGCCGGACTCGCCGACCAGACCGAGCGTCTCCTGCCGTCCGATCGTGAAGCTGACTCCGTCGACGGCCTTCACCTGACCCGTGGTCCGCGCGATGAGCAGGCCGCGAGTGACGGGGAAGTGCTTCGTGAGATTCTCGACGCGGATCAGCGGCTCGGCGGCGATGGCTCGACTCTCCAGCATGCGGCCTCGTGCGCGACCCCGACCGGCAAGGTCGGCGGGTATTCGTGCCGGCAGCGGTCGTCCGCATAGCGGCATCGCGGCGCGAAGCGGCAGCCGATCGGCAGGTCGTGAAGGGACGGCGGCTGGCCCTCGATGGACGGCAGCCGCTCCACGCTCGCCTCCATCCGCGGCACCGAGGCCATCAGGGCCTCGGTGTACGGGTGACGCGGAGCGCGGAAGAGAGCGCGCGTCGGCCCGCTCTCCACGATCCGCCCGGCGTACATCACCGCGACCCGGTCGCACATCCGCGCGACGATCCCGAAGTCGTGGGTGATGAAGAGCATCGCGAGCCGGGTCCGCGCCTGCATCTCCTTGAGGAGCGCCAGGTACTGGAGCTGGATCGTCACGTCGAGGGCGGTCGTGGGCTCGTCGGCGATGAGCACCCGCGGCTCCCCGGCAACGGCGATGGCGCCCACGACCCGCTGCTTCATGCCGCCGCTCATCTGATGCGGGTAGGCGCGCATCCGTTGTTCCGGTGCGGCGACCTTCACGCGGCGCAGGGCCTCCTCGGCTCGGTGCGCGAGCGCCGGCTTCCCGTCGACGTGAAGCATCCTGAGCGCCTCGACGAGCTGGTCGCCGATGGTGAACACCGGGTTCAGCGAGGTCTGGGGATCCTGCAGGATCATCGAGATCCGACGTCCGCGAACGCGCCGCATCTCGGCTTCACTCTTCGTGACGAGGTCCTCGCCCTCGAGCAGCACCTGCCCCTGGACGATGCGGCCGGCCGGCTCCGGCAGCAGACGAAGCACCGAGAGCCCGGTCATCGTCTTGCCGCAACCCGATTCGCCTACGAGGCCCAGGGTCTCGCCCTCGCGAAGGGCGAAGCTCACGCCGTCCACCGCCCGCACGACGCCCCAGCGCGTGTAGAGGTACGCGTGGAGGTCTTTGACCTCCAGCACGATCGGCGCGGCGATATCCAACGCGCGCGACTCCTCAGACCTGTCTCAGGCGCGGGTCCAGCCAGTCGCGGAGCCAGTCGCCGAACAGGTTGAACGCGAGCACGACCAGCATGATGGCCGCGCCGGGCACGACCGCGAGCCACCAGGCGCTCGCGATGTGACTGCGGCCGTCCGCCACCATCTGCCCCCAGGACGGCGTCGGCGGCGGGATCCCGGCGCCGAGGAAGGAGAGCGAGGCCTCCACGATGATGACGAACCCGATGTGCAGGGTCAGCAGCACCATGAACGTGTTCAGGACGTTCGGCACGATGTGGACGGCCATGATGCGCACGTGCGAGCATCCGTGGACCCGGGCCAGCGCGACGAAATCACGGGCCTTCACGGCCAGGACTTCGCCCCGGACCACCCGGGCGAAGCGAGCCCAGATCAGCACGGTGATGGCGATGGCGATGGTCTGGAGGCCCTGCCCCAGGCTCACCGCCAGCAGCAGGGCGATGAGGATCGTCGGAAACGTCAGCGTCGCGTCGACCACCCGCATGAGGAAGCTGTCCACCCGACCCCCGAGGTAGCCGGACACGATGCCGACCATGAGCCCGACGCCGCCGCCCGCCAGGAGCGCCGCCGCCGCCACGACCAGGCTCACGCGCGCGCCGTAGATGAGCCGGCTCAGGACGTCGCGGCCGAGCACGTCGGTCCCGAGCAGGTGCTTCGTGCTCCCGCCCTCCAGCCAGGCGGGCGGGCGGAGCTTGTCGGGCAGCGACTGTTCCGTGGGCGAGTGGGGCGCGACGAGCGGCGCCAGCACGGCAACGAGGACCATGACGACGATGATGAAGAACGAGACCCACGGCAGTCGGGCCAGGTCCCCGCGCGATCGAGGGCGAGCCGATGCCTCGGCCGCCGGCGAGGGCCCCATCCCGACCTCGATCCGCTCCTCGACCCGCGCCATCTAGGCGTACCGGACCCGGGGGTCCAGATAGGCGTAGAGAATGTCCACGCCGAGGTTGACGCCGAGCACGATGATCGCCTTCAACAAGATCACCGCCTGGAGCAGCGGGTAGTCGCGGAAGATGACCGCCTCGTAGGTGAGCCGTCCCACACCCGGCCACGCGAAGCCGGTCTCCGTCACGATCGCGCCCGTGATGAGCAACGCGAAATAGACACCGAACAGCGTGGTGACGGGGATCAGCGCGTTCCGCAGGCAGTGCTTCCAGATCACGACGGTCTGCGAGAGTCCCTTGAGCCGTGCGAGCTTGACGAACTCGCTCCCCATCACCTCCAGGAGGCTCGAGCGCACGAGCCGCATCATCCCGGCCACCAGGAACACGCCGAGGGTGATGGCAGGCAGCACGTAGTGGCTCGGCCCTCCCATCCGCGACGAGGGAAGCACTCCGAGCTTGATGCTGAAGACGTAGATGAGCACGATGCCGAGCCAGAACGACGGGGTGGCGAACCCCAGGACGGCGACGGCGCCCGAGACCCGATCGATGATCGTCCCACGGTAGACCGCCGCCAGCACGCCGAGGGGGATCGCGATGGCGAGCGCCCCGACCATGGCGAGCGGCAAGAGCCGGAGCGTGTTGGGAAGGCGCTCGAAGAAGACCTCGGTGGCCGGCTTGCGATAGCGGATGGAATCTCCGAGGTCGCCACGCAGCGCCCCGGCGAGAAAGAGGTAGAGCTGCTCGTGGACCGGCCGGTCGAGTCCGAGGGCGCGCATGAGATGCGCGCGGTCCTCCTGGGTGGCGTCCTCGCGCAGGAGGAGATCCGCGGGGTTCCCACTGACCCGCGCCAGGCCGAAGATGACCAGGGCGAGGACGAAGAGGAGCAGCACGCTCTGGAGGAAGCGCCGCAGGATGAACCGTTGCACTGGTCGCGCTCGCCCGGTCTCAGGGCCAGGGGCGCTGTTCCGGGCGCGGCATCCGCTCGGCCACGTCGCCGAATTCATGCCGGCCCGGGATCGGCTTGAAGTACCCGACGCCCTTGGGGTTCACGGCCCAGGTGCCCATTCCCTCGATGATCGGCACGGCGATCCAGCTCTTGGCCACGAGCTC
>Ga0137397_10002816_pt1 | contig 12092 bp, 8 predicted proteins | sample czorhiz116metaG_FD_106658 | JGI IMG/M metagenome (GOLD analysis project Ga0137397, IMG submission 106658) | Vadose zone soil microbial communities from Angelo Coast Range Reserve, California, USA - czorhiz1.16 metaG | ecosystem: Environmental > Terrestrial > Soil > Vadose zone | place: USA... | reverse complement strand
TGTGGACCGCGCTCGAGGACATCCGCCGCTGGGTGGGGCGTTGAGGCGCGACCATGGCGCTCTTACTCGCCACTTCCCCATCTTGGTACTCATGAGTCGGGACCCAGCGCCTCCCGCGCCGCAACCCGGACAGGTGGAGGAGTATTTGGCCGGGATGCGCGCAAATCTTGCGCTCCTCCTCGGCGTCGCCGAGCGCTTGGCTGCGACGGGCAACGATCGGGCGGCGCTTGCCGAGCTCTTGCGCGAAACCCAGAAGATCCAGGGAGCCGCCGGGTCCTTTGGGTTCCTCGACGCGTCCCGACTGGCCGCCGGGATGGAGGCAACCGTCAGGGACTGGGCCTCCCATCCCGATAACCAGGAGGTGGATCGTGGCTCGCTAACCCTCTGGTTTGTCACACGCCTGGCCGCAATGCTCAAGCTTGAGATGCCGCGTCGCGCCGCCGCACCTCGGCCCAAGCCTACCGGCGCCCCTGCGCTGCGCCGGACCGCCGGGATCCCAACGCCACCCTCCGCGCCTGTTGCGCCCGGTCCGCCCAGAGTGTCCGCCCCTCCTCCCGCTCCTCCTCGACGCCTGATCATTCGCCGACCGAGCGCGGTGCGTCCATCGCCCGAGCCACCGGCACCGATCCCCACTCCCGCCCCCGCACCACCAGCTGCTGCCCCACCCGCCAGGCCCCAGGCGCGCTCCGCTCCCTCAGGAGCCCCAGCGCCACAGCGGATCGACAAGACGCAGGAGTTGATCTGGCCTATCCCGCCCGACGAGACTGCGGGATCGGCGGCCGCAGCGGAGTCACTCAGCGCTCCGTCGGCGGCTCCGCCGAAGTCGCAGCTTAGCGATGTAGCGGCACCCGTCGAGCCACCTGCGCCGCCACAAGCGCCGCCGACTCCGGAGCCGGAGCCTGTCTTAGCAGCGCCGCCCCTTGAGCCCCCGCCCGAGGCCCCACCCACAGCAGCGCCGCCGACGCCGGAGCCGCAGCCGATCCTGGCCGCACTACCCGTGGAGCCGCCCGCACCCGAGGCCCCGCCTGCGCCGCCACAAGCGCCGCCGACTCCGAAGCCGCAGCCGATCCTGGCCGCACTACCCGTGGAGCCGCCCGCACCCGAGGCCCCGCCCGCAGCGACGCCGCCGACGCCGGAGCCGCAGCCGATCGCCGAGTCGAGTGCCGAACCGCAACCCATCGAGGTCACTGCGACGGTCGCGGAGGTGATCTTCGTCGAAGACGATGCGGCGCTCGCCGAACTGCTCGAGTATGGATTGCAGTCGCGGGCCTATCGGTTCCTGTCGTATCGCAATGGTCGCGAGGCGTTGCGCGAGTTGCTGGCGCTGGACGTGCAGGGAACTCGCCCCTTGCTGCTGCTGGACGTGGATCTCCCCGGGCTCGATGGCTACTCCGTCTTCGACGCGTTGCAACGGGAGCGCCCGGGGACCTACCGCGTAGTGTTCACGACGGTGCATGGGACCGAGGAGGAACAATTGCGCGGGCTGGAGGCAGGCGCGCTCGATTACATGGTGAAGCCGATCAGCCTGCGAGTGGCCCTGGAGAAGATCAAGCGCTGGGTGGGGAGGTGACGAGCCGTCAGTTCCTCGTCATCGTCGCCATCGCACAGGGGGTGCTGCTCCTTGCCTTGATCACCCTCATCCTCCTCAACCGCTGGATACGGCTGCGCCGGAGCGCCAAGGTCGACCCCAGGCGGATCGAGCTCGACGCGGTGATGCAGCGCTGGGTGTTGGGCGAGGCAGACGCGGGGGCGTTGGCACACGCGCTCGGTTCGCTTCCAATACCATTCATCATCGACGCGCTCGTGACCTGGTCCGCGCGTGTCCCCGGTGAGCGCTGGCGGGAGCTGTCCAGCCAGCTGGAGCACCGCTGGTGGGCGCGGGTGTTGCGTGGGAACAGCCGCTCCGCCCGCTGGTGGAAACGACTCGATTGCGCGCGCTATCTCGCGGTCGCTGCGACGTCGCACGATACCGGGCGACTGCTCCGGTTGCTGCGGGACACGCACCCCGCGGTGCAGCTCGCCGCGGCCACCACGCTCGAGCGCCTCGACAGTCCCCTCCTCGTGGCCGCGGCGCTGGACCAGCTCCCGCACCTCGGCCCGACCGTGCAGGCGTATTACGCGAGCGTCCTCAAGCGGGCTCGCCCGGCCGTCCTACGCCACCTCCTACAGCTGTTCCGGCGGCTCGACGATCCCCGGTTGCCCCGCATCATCGAGTTCGCGGGCCGTCTGGAAGAGCCGGTGCTGCGCGAGCCGTTCACCACCTTAGCCACACATCTCGATCCTGAGGTGCGGACGCAGGTGGCCCGGGCGCTGGGCAAGTTCCCGCATCGTGAGTCCGTCGCCGCGCTGAGCTACCTGGCGCATGACGAGGCATGGCCGGTCCGCGCGCAGGCGGTTCGTTCGCTCGGCATGATCGCCGACGCGACAACCCTTTCCGCCGTCCGCGACGCATTGGGCGACTCGGAGTGGTGGGTGCGCCTTCGCGCCGGCCTCGCACTCACGCGCTTCGGCCCCGCAGGCCGCAGCGTGCTGCTCGCGGCCGAGGTCGGGGCGGACCCCGCCGCCCGCGACATGGCGGCGCTGATTCTCGGCCTCTCGTCGCAGGCGCTTGCGGAGTACGCCGCGTGAACACGCTCATTCACACCACCGACGTCGTCGTCCTGACCTACTTCCTTGCCCTCAACACGTTCTACGCGCTCCTCCTCGTGCTGGCGATCCCGGAGATCTGGGAGCAAACCCGCCTGGCCGAGGACGAGGACTTCCAGCGCCTGATGCAGAGCGACGCGCTGCCCCCGATCACGATCCTCGTCCCGGCCTACAACGAGAGCGCCACGATCGAGACGAGCGTGACGGCGATTCTGACTCTCGAATACCGCAATTTCGAGATCGTCGTCGTGAACGACGGCTCGAAGGACGACACCATGGAGCGGCTGCGGCAAGCGTTCGAGCTGTACGAGGTGCCGCGCACTTATGCCGAAGCGATCCCAACCCAGCCGCTGCGCGCGGTGTACCGCTCCCGCACGCGTACACGTCTGCTGGTCATCGACAAGGAGAACGGGGGCAAAGCGGACTCACTCAATGCCGCGATCAATGCGAGCCGCTTCCCCCTCGTCATCGCGGTGGACGCGGACACCTTGATCGAGCCCGACGCGCTGCTGCGGCTTACTCGCCCGTTTCTCCTCGGGGCGCGGATCGCCGCGGTCGGCGGGACGGTCCGCGTCGCGAACAGCTGCGTGGTGAAGGACGGCCGCGTCACCGACGCCAGGGTCCCCCGCCGCTTCCTGCCGGGGATCCAGGTGGTGGAGTACCTGCGCGCCTTCCTGTTCGGCCGCCTGGGATGGAATCGTCTGGGCGGCAGTCTCGTGATCTCCGGCGCTTTCGGATTGTTCCGCAAGGACTACCTGCACGCGATCGGGGGCTACAGCGTTTCAAGTATCGTGGAAGATCTGGACCTCGTCGTCCGGCTCCACCGCCACCTGCGGCGCAACAAGATCCGTTACGAGATCCTTTTCATCCCTGACCCCGTGGCGTGGACGGAAGTGCCCGAGTCGGGGCGGATCCTGTCCCGCCAGCGCGAGCGCTGGCATCGCGGTCTCATCGCCGCGATGTGGCAGTACAAGGGGATGCTCGGGAACCCCCGTTACGGCCGGGTGGGATTGATCGCGATGCCGTTCTTCGCGTTCGGCGAGATGCTCGCCCCTCTCGTAGAAGTCCTCGGCTACGGGATTACAATCCTGGGCCTCGCGTATGGGGCGATCGATACGTCGTTCGCCCTGCTGTTCCTGCTGGTGGCGTGGGGGTATGGGATGCTGCTCTCTATCTGGGCGGTCGTGCTCGACGAGGTGAGTTTCCGGCGCTACGGGCGGCTCGGGGACATCGTGCGTCTATTGCTCTACGCGATGCTGGAGACGTTCGGGTATCGGCAGCGCACCGTCTGGTGGCGGCTCAAAGCCTTCGCCACCGTGTGGAAGCGGCGGCAGGTGTGGGGTGAGATGGTACGCAAAGGCTTCGCCACGCCGTCGTGATCCCTCTGCTCGCGAGCCTGCTGCTGCAGGCGGTCGCATGCGAGCGGACGGCTGCGGCGGCCGCCGCGCAGACCGGCTGGGAGGCCTACCGCCGTGGAGCGCTGCCGGAAGCAGCCGCCCGGTTCGCTGCCGCCGATTCACTGTGCCGGGCCTTCCCCGATGCGCAGGTCGGCCTCGGGTTCGTTCAATTACGCGCGGGGGAAAACGCCGCCGCCGAGCAGCACTTCACGGCGGCGCTGCGCGGCGACTCCGTCCACGGGGACGCCTGGTACGGGCTGGGCCTCGCGCGCGAGCGGCTGGGACGCCGCTCGCAAGCGATCGCTGCGTGGCGAAAGGCCTTGGCCGTTGCGCCGGGCTACGACGACGCGCTCGACGCCTTGCTCGCCGCGGGCGTGGACAGCGGACTGCCGCTGCAGTCGCAGCCCCGCCCAGCCGAGCCCAAGGTTCCCGCGCGGGCGCTCGGAGAAATGTTCGAGATTCACGCGGACTCGACGTGGCACCCCTTCTATGTGAAAGGGATCAATCTCGGCACCGCGCTGCCGGGCCGGTTTCCGTCCGACTTTCCCCAGAATGATTCCACGTACGCTCGCTGGCTCGGGCTGATTGCGGATGCGAATGCGAACGTCGTTCGCCTGTACACAATTCTGCCGCCCGCATTCTACCGAAGCTTCAAAGCGTGGAACGACACGCACCCCGAGCGTCCTCTTTGGCTCGTGCACGGCGTCTGGGCGGAACTCCCGCCACGCAGCGATTATGATGATCCACGGTGGAAGAACCAGTTCCGTGCGGAGATGCGATCGGTGGTAGACGTTGTGCACGGGAACGCCGCGATCGGCCGGCACCCGGGACACGCGTGGGGTCGTTACACCGCCGACGTCTCTGATCACGTGCTCGCTTACATCATCGGGCGGGAGTGGGAGCCGTTCTCGATGCGCGCCTACAACAAGCTCCGCGCGGGCTCGCAAGACTCCGCGTACGCCGGACGCTTCCTCGCCGTGGACCGCGGGACGCCGGCCGACGTGTGGATGGCGGAGCAGTGCGACTACATGTTGGGCTACGACTGGGACACCTGGCATGCCGCTCGGCCGATCGCATACACGAACTGGCCGACCCTCGACCCTCTACACCATCCGACCGAAGCCACCGCGGCCGAGGAGCAGTCCCTGCGCCGCCAACTGGGGCTGCCGCGGAATGTCCGGCTCAAGGAGTATGACAACGACAGCGAGAGTCTCGACGCGATGCTGATCCGACCGACGGCCGCGAACGTCGCCGGATACTTCGCTTCTTACCACGCGTATCCATACTACCCAGACTTCATCGGGCTCGACTCCGCGTACGGCACTGTCCGATCGTCCGTCGGCCCGTCCCACTACTTCGGCTATCTGCTCGATCTCAAACGGCATCACGCGGGGAGAGCGCTCCTCATCGCGGAATACGGCGTGCCCTCATCGCGCGGCCTCGCTCACCTCGACCCGGAGGGGATGCATCACGGAGGACATGACGAGCGCGCTATGGCGGAGTGGGACGTGAAGCTCTCGCGGGAAATCCGCGAGGCGGGGCTCGCTGGGGGCATCCTGTTCGCCTGGCTGGACGAATGGTTCAAGCACAACTGGGTCGTGATCGACCTCGAAGCGCCCACCGAGCGGACGCGATTGTGGCACAACGTCATGGACGCGGAACAGAACTATGGATTGGTCGGTCTGTACGCGGGAGACACGGCAAGGCCCGAGCCCGGCGGCGATGCCGCGCCGTGGCGCACGCTCACGGTCGTTGCCGAGAGCGCGGGGACCCGGCTGCGCGCCGGGGCTGACCCGTCGTACCTCTACCTCACGCTCGAGAGCTCGCTCGGGATCGAGGCAGTACGCTGGGTCGTGGGCATCGACACCGATCGCCCGGATCGCGGCCAGTTCGCGCTCCCTGGCGTGAACGGGCTCACCCCGACAGGCGTCGAATTCGCCCTGGTGCTGGGCGACACGGCGGATGCGCAGCTCCTCGTCACGCCGACCTACAATCCGTATCTCGGCCCGCGGTCGGGAATGCGATCCACCGATCTCGATGCCTTCTACAATACCCGGGCGACCATAGACGCGCGGCTCTCGGATGGCCGCTTCGATTCGCTGTTCGTAGCGACGAACCGCTTCCGCGTGTCGCGCACCGGCAAGACATACGGCGCGCGCGGTGTGAACCGCGGTCGCCTGCATTATGGCCGCGCAGCCGAGTCCACGCTCGCGGACTGGTTCGTCGACCGGGGGACTCAACTCGTAGAAGTACGCCTGCCGTGGGGCCTGTTGAACGTGACGGACCCGTCATCCCGAACTGTGCTCGCGCGCGTGCGCGACCCCGGCCCGTTCCGCACGGAGGTGACCGACGGACTGCGATTCGTCGTGAACGCGGTAGCTCGGGATCGGACCGTCCGTGGCCGCGCAACTTCCGTTCGCCCGTACGTCTGGCCCACATGGAGCACACCGGTTTGGCACGAGCAGCTCAAACCCGCATACTATGCCATGCAAGCGCTCTGGGGAGCGTGGTGACGGCACGCATCTGGTCTCTCGTGGCGGTGACGTTGGTGGGCCGCGGCCTCGCGGCTCAGCTCCCCGAGGCCGAGGAGGCGTTTCGGCGCGGTGACCAGCACGCCGCCCGGGCCGCCTACGAGGCCGTGCTCCGTCGGGACTCCGCGAACGTCCGGGCTCTCTACAGGCTCGCGGTGCTCGACAGCTGGGACGGCAAGCTGCAACGCTCGCTCGAACGGTTTGGGCGGCTGCGCCAGCTCGAGCCGGCCGATCCAGACATCATGGTCGCGCATGCCCGTGTGCTCGCGTGGGCGGGAAAGACGGGCGTCGCGGAGCGGCTGTACGATTCTGTTCTCGCGACGCATCCGGATCGGAGCGACGCACTCGCCGGGCGCGCACGCACTGTTGCCTGGGCGGGCGACTTGGACCGGGCGGAGCGCCTATGGCGAAGCGCCCTCGAGGTCCATCCAGAGGACGCTGAGATCCTCGTAGGACTGGCGCAGACGCTGTTCTGGCGCGGGAAGCCTGAGCTTGCGGAGAGTTACCTCAGCCGCGCGCGTCAGCTCGCCCCCGATGAGCGCGAGGCACGCGATCTGTTGAGCCTGGTGCGCGCGGCGCGGCGGCCCGCGATCACGACCGCAAGCAACTACGCGCACGATTCGGACGACAACGCGTTCGTCGCTCAGGATGGATCGATCACGGGAGCGCTCGGCCGTGACCTCCGCGGTACGCTGCAGGCTGGGTGGCGGCGCGCGACCGATCCCGCTCGGACCGGTCGCAGTTACGGCGCGGGCGGCTACGTCGTCGCGCCGCTCGGCCGGGGCGCGGTCCTGCGCGCGGGACTCGGCATCCGCCGGCTCGCACCTGAGGGAGGCACCGCGCGCAGCCCGCTTACCGCCCAGCTGGGCATCGGTCTTCGCCCGGCCCGATTCGCGGCTCTGAGTCTCGCATATAGCCGCACTCCGTTCGACGAGACGGCGCTGTTGATCGATTCCGGTTACATCATGGACGGCGTCGATCTGAGCTTCGATGCGACGCCGCGACCCGGACTCTCGATCTCGGGAGGTGGAGGGCTCGCGTGGCTCTCCGATGCGGTGTCAAACCGTCGCGCGGGAGGAGTGCTTGCCGTGATGGCGACGCCATGGCGCGGCATCGAGGTGGGCGTGCTCGGCCGCATCATGGGATATCGGACCCCCAATCCCGGAGCGGGCTATTTTGCCCCCAATCGCTTCGGGGTGGTCGAGACCCGAGTGACCGGTACCTGGCGCCGCGAGCGCTGGGGAATTCGGGCGGACGCCGGCGTTGGCATCCAGCAGGTGGGAACGGGCGCCCCGACGCAGGTCGAATGGCACGCGGGACTCGGCCTGACGCGTGGTTGGAGCGCTAACAATGAGCTCACGCTCGCCGGCTCATTGACGAACAGCGCGGCGAGCCGGTCGGGAACCGCGGTGGCCACCGGCTTCCGGTACGGGACCATCAGCCTGAGGATCCAGCAGGGACTGTGACGCTCCTCCAGTGACGACGGTCACGAACTAAACGCGAAACTGTGGATGCTCTTCCAGCAACCGACGCTGCAGCGTCGGATGCGTCCGCCATACCTGCCACCCCATTGCAACCACGGCCAGGGCATTCGCGACCGCCACCGACAACCAACCCAGGGTTCCCAAGACCCATTGGGCTCCGACGCCGATCGTAGCCAAGACGAGTCCCTCGAGCAGGATCGCGGTCAATAGCACGAGCAGCGCGATCGCGGGGACGCGCTCCACTTGCTCCGCCAGCGCAACGAACGCGACCCCGGCGACGACGAACGCGGCGACGTGGACAACGGTGTAGACCGCGACCAAGCCGAAGGTAGCGACGATCTCCCCGGGTCCCGAGGCGCCGAGTAACAGAGCCGAGCCGAGCGCCGCGGGGGTGCGGAACGGATTGCCACTCGCGAGATCCAGAACGAAGAACCACACCGCCACCACGGCGGCTCCGATGAGCCCATTGACCACGCCACGCGCCAGCAGGGGATGATTTCGGAGCGTCGTAAGTCCCAACGGGCGGGGATCGCGCTCGGCATAGTGCAGGTACCCCATCAGCACTAGGCCGGCGGCGATGTTCGCGCCGAAGACGTGCGGCCAGGCAATGAAGCCGAGATGCGGCGCATGCAGGAGGAGCAGCCCGACGTAGAACGTGACTTCCTGAAGGAGCACTCCGAACACCAGGCTCAGGAGGAGCCGCGGAGGCGCTGTGAACGCCGCGCTGAGCCATGCCATGCCCACGCCCAAAATCGCGAAGACACCGAAATGCAGCACGGTGTAAACGACGACGAGTCGGGCGGTGACTTGCGAGAACTCATGGTTCAGCAGAACGCCGGCGAGCAGCGCGGGCGTGCGAAAGGGATGACCTGCAACTGTATCCGCAACGAAGAACCAGAGCGCGACGACGAACCCAGCGAGCAGTCCACCAATCACGCCGTGGACGATTACTGCCTGTGCGGGTCGCCTCATGGTCCCGACCTCGCGAAAAGGTTCCCGACAACATGGCGACCAGGGCAGCCACTGTCTACCGGCGCGACTGCCGCCGCATCTCGACCGCGACCCGTTCCGCATCCCGCATGACCCGCAGCGTATTCAGGCCCGCCACCTTCTTCACATCAGCTTCGGTCCAGCCGCGCCGCAGCAGCTCGGCGATCAGATCTGGAAACTTGGACACATCCTCCAGACCGACCGGCACTTCCGTGATGCCATCGAAGTCGGAACCTATTCCCACGCCATCGACGCCGGCGATCCGGCGGATGTACTCGATGTGATCGGCGACCTGGGCTAGCGTGGCGCGGGGTCCCGCCGCGCCCCAGGCCTTTAGGGAGTCGGCGCGTGTGGCTGAATCGGCGCCGGCCGCCCGCAGCCTGTCCAGGCGCGCCGTCACCGTGTCGCCCCAGGAACGCACCGCTTCCGAGACGAAGCCCGGATTGAAGTTCACCATAACGACGCCCCGGTTCGCCGCGACGAGCTTCAGAATCGAGTCGGGAACATTGCGCGGATGATTGGCGAGCGCGCGAGCGGACGAATGCGAGAAGATGACCGGCGCGCGTGAGGCATGCAGCGCATCGGACATCGTCTGGTCGTTCACGTGCGACAAATCCACCAGCATGCCGAGCCGATTCATCTCGAGCACGACCTGCTTGCCGAAGGGCGACAGGCCGCGCCGGGCGGTGTCGGTGGAGGCGGTCGCCCAATCGAGGCTGCGCCAGTGCGTCAGCGTCATGTAGCGCGTGCCGAGCTTGTAGAACATGCGCAGCGCGCCGAGCGAGTTCTCGATCGCGTGGCCGCCTTCGATGCCGATCAAGCACGAGATCTTGCCGGCGGCAAAGTTGCGCTCGACGTCGGCGGCTGTGTACGCCATCGCCAGGGTGCGGGCGTTCTTGCTGCAGAGGCGGTGCACGAGATCGATTTGCTCGAGCGCATAGATGGCCGGGTGTGTCCCCCCCCCGGAATCCATGGTCGTCACGGGGACATACGCGGCCCAGAACTGCCCGCCGACGTGGCCGGCGCGCAGTCGGGGGATGTCGGTCATCAGCTTCGGCTGGCGGATGGCGAAATCCACCGAATCGAGGCCGCCCCGTTCGCGAAGCGCGTCCGGGATGTCATTGTGGCCGTCGATGAGGGGGACGGTGCCGAGGATGCGGATGGCTTGAGCGCGATAATCCTGTGCGGAGAGTTGGAATGATGGAATGATGGAAAGAATCACCACCATCGCCCACGTTCCCCACCTTCCAACATTCCAACGTTCCATCGTTCCCTCTCTTTCCGGCCCAAAAGCTAGATTACCTCGTGCCCATGGGCAACGAATCGAAAGTCAAAATCGCGCTCACCGTGAACGGCGAAGCGGCAGAAGTGGCATTCGCGCCGCACAAGACGCTGCTCGAGGTCTTGCGCGAGGATATGGGACTCACCGGAACGAAGCACGGCTGCGAGCTGGGTGAGTGCGGCACGTGCACCGTGCTGCTGGATGGAACGCCGGTGCTGTCGTGCCTGGTGCTGGGTCTCGCGTGCGCCGGCCACGCCGTGCGCACAGTCGAAGCGATGGCGCAGGGCGGCAAGCTCCATCCCCTGCAAGAGACGTTCGCCGACCTGGGTGCGGCGCAGTGCGGCTACTGCACGCCCGCGTTTCTGCTCGCCGCTGAAGCGTTACTCGTCGCCAATCCCAAGCCGACACGCGACGAAATCAAGGACGCTCTGGCGGGCAACCTCTGCCGCTGCACGGGCTACATCAAGATCTACCAGGCGGTAGAGCTCGCTGCGGCACGCATGCGCGGAGAAAAGGCAGAACCCGCGCGTGAATGGCTCTATGGCCAATAAGAAACACGTATCAGACCGTCCGGCCGTCGGGCCGTCAGGCAGTCGGATTATCGGGAAGGCGCTGCGGAAAGTCGACGCCGTTGCGAAGGTGACGGGCGCGACGCGGTTCGCCGACGATCTCGCGTTCCCGCGCATGCTGTACTGCAAGTTGCTGCGCAGTACCGAGCCGCACGCGCGCATCGTCTCGATCGACGTCACCGCGGCGAAACAGTTGGACGGCGTGCAGGCCGTGCTCACGGGTCCCGATCTGCCGATTCCGTTCGGGATTCTGCCTGTCTCGCAGGACGAGCACACGCTGTGCTTGGAGAAGGTCCGCTTTATCGGTGATCCCGTCGCCGCGGTGGCCGCGACGACCGAGGAGACGGCGACCGCCGCGCTCGATCTCATCAAGGTCGTCTACGAGCCGCTCAAGTCTTTCGACTCGGCCGAAGCCGCCGTCGCGCATCCCGAGCCGCAAATTCACGACTACGCCGATAGCGGCAATCTCCACAAGCTGATCAATCTCGAGTTCGGCGACACCGAAGCGGGGATCGCAGACGGCGATCTCGTGCGCGAAGACCTGTTCTTCTTCGAAGGCAACACACACCTGCCGATGGAGCAGCACGCCGCCGTGGCGATGTGGTCGCCGGACGGCAAGCTGACGCTGTGGACCTCGACCCAGACGCCCCATTACGTCCATCGCGCACTCGCCAAGGTGCTGGAGCTGCCGGCCGCGCGCATTCGCGTGATCGCGACGCCGAACGGTGGTGGCTTCGGCGGCAAGAGTGATCCGTTCAGTCACGAGATTGCGGTCGCGAAGCTCGCGATGATCACAGGGCGGCCGGTGAAAATCACGCTGACGCGCGAAGAGGTGTTCTACTGTCATCGCGGCCGCCACCCGACGCTGATGTGGGTGCGCACGGGCGTGAAGCGCGACGGCGCCATCACGGGCATGCACTTCCGTTCGCTGCTCGATGGCGGCGCCTACGGCTCCTATGGCGTCGCGAGCACGTATTACACGGGCGCGCTGCAGACCGTCACTTACAACGTCCCGCGCTACCACTTCCAGGGTGCACGCGCTTTCACCAACAAGGCGCCGTGCGGGCCCAAGCGCGCGCATGGCACGCCGCAGCCCCGCTTCGCCCTCGAGGTGCATCTCGACAAGATCGCCGAGCAGCTGGGTATCGATCCCGCGGAGCTGCGCCTCAAGACGCTCGTGCCCCCCAACTCGC
>Ga0137397_10002815_pt1 | contig 12095 bp, 8 predicted proteins | sample czorhiz116metaG_FD_106658 | JGI IMG/M metagenome (GOLD analysis project Ga0137397, IMG submission 106658) | Vadose zone soil microbial communities from Angelo Coast Range Reserve, California, USA - czorhiz1.16 metaG | ecosystem: Environmental > Terrestrial > Soil > Vadose zone | place: USA... | reverse complement strand
ATTCTTCCAGTCGGTGTGTCCTTCTCGAGTCCAAGATGGGTGCGATCCTCCTCGTAGTAATGAATATAATCAAAAAGCAGCCGCCTTAAATGGGTCTCGTTCAAAGCGATTACGTGATCCAGCAGGTCTCGGCGGCAGCTCTGGACCCAGCGCTCTGCAATCCCGTTCTGCCACGGACTTCGGAAAGAGGTCCGGATCGGACGCAGTGCCAGAGACCGAATCATAGCAGGAACCTCAACACCATATTTCGCGTCGCGATCAAAGATCAAGAACTTTGCGGTGGGCTGATATGGAAAGGCTTCTCGTAATTGTTGGACGATCCACAGACTCGTCGGGTGCCGCGTCACATTGAGGTGCAGAATCTGGCGACGGTCATGGCTGATGATGAAAAAACAGTAGAGGACCCTGAACGTCACGGTGGGCACAGTGAAGAAATCCATCGCGGCAATCGCTTCTCGGTGATTCCGCAGGAACGCGAGCCATTGCTTTGCAGGTTCGGGATTTCTCGGGGCCCGCCGCATCCAACGGGAAACCGTTCTTTCGCAAACATCGAACCCTAACATCCTCAGCTCGCCATGAATTCGCGGCGCACCCCAGGTTGGGTTCTCGGTGACCATCCGGAAGATCAGATCGCGCACTTCCTTTGAAATTCTCTTTCTGCCGATCACCCGCTGGGCTCTGGACAGAGCGCGCCAATAAAGTACGAATGCTGATTTGTGCCATCGCACAACTGTATCCGGGCTCACGACGATGAGAGCCTGTTTCCATCCGGACCAGAACTTTCGCGCCAACACCCAGAAAACCCTGTCGAATATTGTCAGCCTCGGTCTGGGACGTCTTCGCTTCAATGCCGCGAGTTGTTGACGAAGGGCGAGGTTTTCGACCAGCAGCGTGCGACGAGCCCGAAAAAGACGAAGAATTACGCTTATGAGTAGGCCGATAGCGTCGATCATGCGATGGTCCTACCGCATTTCGCCTGTGGACGGCAACGCTGTATCCTGTTGAATTCACCGGCGGACAGAATTTTGGCGAAGCACACGCTCCGGGCGCGGATGATCGCCAGCCGGTCTGTCTCACGAACCGTCGAGTCATTGACAATTTGCTGTTCTAACCTGCGATCCCAAATGTCGAGATCGTCCGCTGGAACCGGTTTCACATCGCGTGCCGCTAGAGAAATCGGCGCAACCTCTCGACCGATCAGACCGATGAGCACTTCAGCAAGCGTTGTAGGCAACTCTGTCAGGTAGACCGACTGAATCCCGTTTCCATTTGGCTGGAGCGGCGAATACCGATCAGGAAGAAGTGGTCTCAGGACTTCGATATGGTCTTTAGGCCGTGCCTTATTTCCAAGCTCTGTGAAGCTTATTTTCACTTTCCAGCCGATGTCTTCCCAGTTCTGGCCAGCATTTCCGAACTCTTCTGGCTTGGGGCTTTCCCAACAATAGGATTGTGCAATTCCCACGGCTAGGATTCGGGTGTCGGCGAAGGAGAAGATCAGATCACCCGGCGCGACTTCACGCATGGACTCGTAGAAAGGATTTCGCGCCCCGTTGGCGTTCCGTTTGGGCGACCAGAGGTACCCACCTTGGACTTCGTAGCGGTAAGTCTGGTTCTGGTTGACCCTGTCCCTACCAAAAAGTCCATTCTTATTGAAGCGGTTGAATTTATGCGGCTGAGGTGTGTACTCTGCCAGAGCCATGTTTACCCTTTTTGTCTCCTTACTCTCCTCCGTGCGAGCCTGCTTCCGAACTCGGGCAGCTTTGCAAGCTGAAATCCTTGCCCTGCGTCATCAGCTCTTGGTTTTGCAGCGTTCCAGCCGTGGTCACAAGCTCCGCCTCAGTTCCGCGGACCGAGCGCTCTGGGTCTGGCTATCCCATGTGTGGGCTGAATGGCGATCCGCATTGATTATCGTGAAGCCGGAGACCGTCATCGCCTGGCATCGGCAGGGATTCCGGCTCTATTGGAGGTGGAAGAGCGGCAATCGCTCAGGCCGCCCTTCGGTATCGAGTGAAGTCGCGGATATCATCCGGAGAATGAGTCTCGCTAATGCTGGCTGGGGCGCTCCGCGCATTCATGGAGAACTGTTGAAACTCGGGATTCAGATCTCGCAAGCAACAGTTGCGAAGTACATGGTCCGGCACCGAAAGCCGCCGTCGCAGAAGTGGCGCACCTTTCTGAAGAACCACATGCCGACCTTGGTCTCTGCCGACTTCTTCGTGGTTCCGACGATCACGTTCCGGCTCCTATTTGTCTTTGTGATTCTCTCCCATGACCGCCGACGCCCAGTTCATTTTGCTGTGACTGCGAATCCCACGGCGGAATGGACGGCCCGACAATTGCTAGAAGCTTTCCCTTGGGACGGCGCACCTCGCTATCTGCTGCGTGATCGCGATGGCGTCTATGGAGAGAAGTTCCACGAAACGACAGAGTGGCTGGGCATTCGCGAAGTCCTCACCGCACCGAAGTCACCCTGGCAGAACCCGTATGTGGAGCGGTTGATCGGATCGATTCGCCGCGAGTGTTTGGACCACGTAATCGTCATGAATCAAACCGGTCTGCATCGTGTCCTGAAGTCATACTTTGAATACTACGAGCGCCCACGCACTCACCTGTCTCTAGAAAAGGATGCGCCGATCCCGCGGACGGTTCAGCCGCCTGAATTCGGTAGGGTGATCGAGCTGTCTGAAGTTGGCGGACTCCACCACCGATACGAACGTCGCGCGGCCTAGCTTGCTTGAATTTGTGCTCTCCTAAACCTGAACTTGACGGAGAACTGCGCTTCATAGCGCGGCGACCAACCTCCTGCGCGTCTGTGTCAGGAAATATCGCAACGCAGGTCAGTTTGAATTGTTTGCCTCCGTGTCGAAGCAGCTTTTCAAGGCACAGACGGAATTTTTGGTAGGGACAACCGTGGTCGACGAAGGCGGAATACCGTTAGAGCAGCCATTTCGAGCCTACATGCATCGAGAGTTTTTTTGAACCACTCGTCGCCCACGCGAAAGTGAACGTCGGTGAAGGCCATGCAGGAGTACCTTCCCTGTGGCCTCCCGGCTGCTTCATAGATGGACCCAACGAGACTCACACCCAGTGTTTCGTTTGGCCTGATATTCTGAAGAATTTTGAGTCTCGCTTGCCCCGTGGAAATCGAAGTCTGGCAATTAGCCTCAAGATTGGACAGAACAACCACAGCTTCTTCTACCGAGACCGTGACATGGGAGCGATTCACGAGAAACAAATCGAGGTATGCCCAGTCGTCCTGCCGAAAGAGCCTCACCTGTGCTGAAAAATCGATCTGGAAACCCCCAGGCTCGGGCTTGGTTTTACGCCACCGTCGAAACAAGCCGGATGTCCAGAATCCGCTGCGCATATTACGCATGGTGTGAATACCACTATAGAAATAATTCTGAGAGAGGTCTATTCGGACTAATACGTAGGTGTAATTACTTACAGAAAATGCGGTTGATCGCTCAAACCCTACCGATGCGACTCCCGAGGTTTGCTCCTCCGGGCAAGACGAACCCGTGCCGCAACTTCGCGCAGCCGTGAAAGGTCGCTGAGCCGCTTCCCGCAATCCAGCCAAGAGTCGCTCAGAGATATGTGGAACCTTTTTGGGCGATCTATGTAAGGAAAAACATGTAAATCTAAAAATGAGCAGTTGCTTGCATCCAGTAGCACCAGTAGCGTTATGAGCTTGCGTTCGTGCTGTACCGGATCAATCTGCCATCGGAGGGTCTCCTTCCAAGTTCGCACTGATCGGGCAACAAGCACCGAAACAATCAAACCTGTTCGTATACAACGCGTTCGTGCTTTCTTGCTCGATCGATTTGGCGCTGACCCTATACGGATGAGCGCAGTGAAACCTGCCGACGTGGTCCGTTTCATGGCGAAGTACACAGAAGATTGGACTGCGCCCTCGAAGAGGGCTGCCGGTGATTCATTGCGCAGCTATTTTCGTTTTAGAGCATTCCCATGAATCATGTAGCGTACCTGACATGAAAAAGAGGCTTTTGACAAGATAGTCCCAGCTCAGTAGAGCTACATCGTTAATGGAAACGCTCTAGCGAGACGACGAAGGCTCAGTTCTTTTGGTTGGTATGACTTGAAAAACTTGTTTACCGGGACAGAAGTGCTCGAGAGAGGTATCTGAACGCGGTTATCTGGTGAGCTGCAAATAACAGGCGTGCGGCTCATAGACCGGCACCAGAACGAACAGATTGCCGCCCAATTCAGTAATCGAACTTCTCGCCGAGCAGCGGAGGCGTGATCTGCGGCGACTTACGCTTCTTCGTTGCATGTTCGTAACCGTAGGCTACTTGCAGTAAGCGGAGATCATCGAACGATTTCCCGATGAACTCAATTCCAACCGGCAGATTGTCCTTCGTATAGCCCGCGGGCACGACGATCCCGGGAAGGCCAGTGGAAGAGACAATGCCGCCGCCGCGAAGCGTGCGTGAATCACGTCCACCAGCAGGAGCAGCGGCGCCAGAAACATTTCTCGCTAGGGGAGGCGCCGAGGCATACTGAATAACAAACGCGTCCAGATCGTAGCGAGCCAGCAGACTTTCAACCAGGTCCCGAATTGCCTGGCGCCCACGATATCGCCTCATGAATCCGGGGTCCTCTTCAAGCGGCGGATATGATAGCGCTGTCACGTAAGAGTCGACGAACTTGTCGGGACCGACCGTCTCGATCATGTCTTTCATCGTCTTGAACGGCCGCTTCGGTCCCAACCGCTTGAGGTAAACGTCTCCGGCGATAATCACTTCGTACGGCCAGACGCCAATCGACGAGCTGTCGCTTTGCCGTGCGAGATCAATGCCGCTGACTACCGGATCCAGAACTTGCGCCCCGGCCTTGCGCATGTCTTCGAGCGCGGCATCGAAGAGCGCCTGCGCCTCGGCATTGGCAGGCAAGGTGCTCATCGCCTCGCGCAAGACGCCAATTCGAAATTTCTTAAGGTCAGGCACGGCCACACGGCCCGCCCACGTCCCTTGTGGATATTGGCCCAGCCCTTCACGTGTGTCGAGGTCTTCGGGATCGAAACCTGTCATGGCGTCAATCATCACGGCTACGTCATACACGCTGCGTCCCAATGGACCGGCGCGATCCTGTGTAAGGGAACGTGGAACGATACCGGCGCGGCTGACTAGCCCCTGAGTCGCAACCATCCCGACAAGACTATTGTAGGAAGCCGGCATCTGCAGTGAGCCGCCGGTGTCGGTGCCGACGCCGACAGCCGCAAACCAACTCGCCATTGAGGCGCCTGGGCCGTTGCTTGATCCACCAGGTGAATATTCGACATTATAGGGATTGAGTGTCGCGCCGATCGGGTGTGTTGCGCCGAAACCGTCCCATCCGAACCAATTCTCAGCGGAAACTTTGGCAAGGATAATCGCACCGGCGGCCTTCAGCCGTGTGACGATCGCCGCGTCCCGCTCCGGTATAGGCGCGCCAAATGGCGTGAATGCCGCGGTTGTTGGAAGCCCAGCGACATCGACGAGATCCTTCACGACAATCGGAATTCCGTGCAGCGGAGAGCGCCGGCCCTTTGCCTTACGCTCGGTGTCAAGAGAGCGAGCTTCTTCAAGCGCCTTGGGATTCAAAGTAATGACGGAATTTATCTTCGGTCCCTTCTTATCGTACGCCTCAATGCGGTTGAGATAGAGGCGGACCAGCTTTTCCGAAGACAGCGCCCCGGCGTCTATAGCAGCGTTGATATCGGCCACGGTTGCCGTCTGAAGATCGAACGTGGTGAGGGTTTGGGCTGGCGTGTCTTGGGCCAAGCCGTGTGCCGGGATCAGAAAGTTGAGTGCAAAAATTGCGACTGTGGCAAGCGCACAGTGAAACCTACTGCCAGTCATCAGAACCTCCTGAGCTATAAAGAACGCGAGGCTAAAACTTCAGAGCTGGCTAGAAATGTAACAGGCGACCACCCTCTTGTCATCGAAGCATTGGTGAAGTACGAATTCCAAGACCAGCAATGTGTGCCGGTCAAAAGTGCGGGGCACGATTACAAGAAGCGCTTTTTCAGGACGCGCCTACCTTAGTGTTCTATGATCCGAGGGACTCCCTCCGAAACATCGCTTTCGGATGTCCTCTATACACGTTAGAGAAATGCATGTTGTTCAAAGCACGTCGGTGGAGGAAGTCAATCCTTATCTATTGTTTCCTTCCTGTGTAACTCAGTTCGTTTGCGTCCGGTCCCAAGTCCGGATAAGTCGTCGTCTGCTATGAAAATAGAGTTCAGCGGGCGTCCTGATCATGCGGCTTTCTGCTCTTGTGTCACGGCATAGCCTAGACGCTCCAAGCGATGGACCAAATTTCGAGTCAGGAGGTGTTTGTTAAGGTTGTCGAGGTAAAGATCACCCAATTCGTTGTAGCCAATCTGGTGGGAAAGCATGTGATAGATGGCGACCAAGATTTTATGGGCTACGCGAGAAGAGACTGTTCTCTGATTAACATCGAGTCCCCAAAGGATCAAGTGGTTCTTGGTTGCGGGGACATCGATCTACGAGCCGGGTGCCATTCCAAGTTTTTTGCCCCAGCCGAGCATCACCGTAGGCGATGTCATAGACGAGTTGTACGATGTACGGAACATCATCGCTCACGGGGACCGAGTACCCGTACCGCACTCGTGTCTGAGCGATTTCTCGGATGCGCATCCGGAGTGCAGTCCGTGGATCTTTATGCGCTCGATACCGAAACGTTCCTCGATTTAACCGGGCGACCCTGCTCGCAAGCTGCTCGCTCACCCGGAAGCGGCCGTGCAGGTACTCGACCACCTGCCGGCGCCGCGAGGGCTCTAGATTTTTTTTGACAGCACACCCTGCAACATGGCCTTGTCGAGGGTCAGATCGGCAACCAGCTGCTTCAACCGGGTGTTCTCTTCCTGGAGTTGTTTGAGCTGGCGAACCTGGTCGACCTCCAGCCCGACATATTGCTTCTTCCATCGGTAGAAAGTCTGTTCGGAGATTCCCACCCGCCGGATCAATCCAGCCAAGGGAACTCCTGCCTCGGCTTGCTTCAAAACTGCCACAATCTGCTCAACGTTGAAACTTTTGTGCTTCACGGCAAAACTCCCTTCTGTGGGTTCTAGATTTTGCCGGAAACTAACCTTCCGAGTGGATAAAAATACCGGGACTGCGCATGTTACGGAGAAAATGTGCACGGAGAAAATGTGCACATTGACTGGGTAAGGGCGGAGTGCTACCTTCCCTCCCATGTCGGGGTCGACGGCCGATGATAGATTTCGGGGCTCTGTTCAAAGAGCTTGAAAAACTTGTCCCTCGCAATCAGCACCGCTAGTCGCCAAGTTTGTAAAGCCTCCGGCCTGTACGGGACTAGGCTTTTCTGAAGTTCGTTTTAAGAATGTCAGAGGATTGTAGGTAGAACGGCTTTGGGTTCGAAACGCATGTCTTTGGGGGTGTTCAATTGAGATCGGAGGGTAAGGGTATGGGTCGTCGCATAAATGCTAGAAGCATTTTAAGATTATTGCTATGCGCGGTTGTGGTACTGGCCGCGTGTGGTGCTGCACGTTTGTACGCGCAGGCGGTTGGTGCAACGCTGAGCGGCACGGTCTCGGACCAATCCGGTGGCGTGGTTCCCAAAGCGGACGTCGCCATTCTGAACACGGCGACGGGCGAAACCCGGAATGTTCAAACGAATGCCGATGGAATCTACTCAGCGCCAAACCTGCAGCCCGGCGGTTACACCGTAACCGTTACCGCCTCGGGATTTTCAAAAGCGGTGCAGACAGGCCTCACCCTCACGGTTGGCGCTTCGCAAGTCTTGAATTTGACCCTGCAGGTAGGACAGGCAAGTCAAACCGTGGAGGTTACTACCGAAGCCCCAACTGTCAATTTGACGAACGCCGAAATCGGCGCAGTTACGACGGAAGCCGCGATCAAAGAGCTGCCTTTAAACGGGCGTTCATGGAGCGACTTGGCAAATCTTACGTCCGGCGTTTATCAACTCCATACTCAGCCTGGCCTCCAGACTCGGGACAGGTTTACGCGCGGTTACGGAGTTCAACTTTCGATTTCCGGCAATCGGCCCCAACAGAATAATTATCGAGTGGACGGTATCAGCATCAACGACCCAGGAAACGGCGGGCCTGGTAGCGTGCTGGGATCTAATGCAGGCGTCGATGCCATTGCCGAATTCTCCGTCTTGACCACCAACTATTCCACAGAGTACGGCAGGGCGTCTGGCGGGATTATCAATGCGACGACAAAGTCCGGCACCAACCAATTCCACGGAACCGCTTACGAGTTCCTGCGTAACAGCTGGCTGGACGCGCCAAATTACTTTGACCCAAATGGCGTAACGCCGGAGTTCAGGCGAAACCAGTTCGGCGCCTCAGCGGGAGGGCCGATCATCAAGAACAAGACGTTTGTCTTTGGAGACTACGAAGGATTGCGTCAAGCTTTAGGCTTGTCCTTTGTTAGTCAAGTTCCTTCGGCGTCCGGAGCCGCTAGTGCTGATCCGAAGGTGGCGCCTTACTTAGCGGCGCTTTTCCCTATCGGCGGCACACTCGGTGGCAAACAAGTTTGCGTCACCACACCCACCGCCGACGCATTCCACGATAATTGTTCCTTCGGAGCGAATCAAGTTAGTACGGAGAATTACTACATCATTCGCGCCGATCACAATATCTCGGACAAGGATCGCCTCAGCGGCACGTTCTTCCGTGACAAGGCCAGTACCGGCACTCCCGATAAATACAACAATCAAGTCGTCGACACGGCAACCAGTGAAACCTTCGCGACGATTGCGGAGACGCACACTTTCGGCACAAGCTTTGTCAATTCTGCGCGCTTCGGTTACAACCGTATCACCCAGGGAGGGCCAGCGGGCTCCACGGCAGTCAACCCGGCTGCGGCGGACAAGACTTTCGGTTTCTTCCCACAGTTTGATGCGCCTCAGGTGGCGATCGGCGGCGCTAACAACATACAATTTTCGGGTGGCGTGACCTCCAACAGCCCTCAAAAGAACACCTGGAATTCGTACCAGTTTTATGACGATGCCTTTTGGACCAAAGGGAAACATTCCTTTAAATTCGGCGCGAATGTGGAGCGCATTCAGCTCAATGTCCTTAGGTCTGCGCGTCCCGGCGGAATCTTTGCATATACGTCGTGGGCCGCATTTCTGAGTAACTGCGGCGCCCAAAAAATCGGAGCCTGCACAACATTAGGCGGCCCGGGCGTTGCTAGCCTCACCACGGACATCCCGGGCGCGCTTTCCCCCGAGGAGGAGCGGCAAACCATTATCGGCGTGTACGTCCAGGACGATTGGCGCATCCGTCCGAACCTTATGATCAACTTGGGACTGCGCTACGAACCTACAACTGTGCCTAATGATCCCAAGGGGCGAAATTCTACGTTGGCCGCTATCTTCTTCCCGACTCTAGGCCAACTCCCTCTTTGTGGAGTAGCGTTTACGGATGCGAGCGGCACTCCCACTTGCGATGCCCGGAACGGACCATTGTTCAAGAACAACACCTTGCATAATTTCGATCCACGCGTTGGGTTCGCATGGGATCCTAAGGGCAATGGGAAGATGTCGGTCCGCGGAGGTGTTGGGATCTACGACCAATTGCCTCTGCTTGCCTTTATGGGAAGCACCTCCAATGGCAATACCGCCCCGTTCCTTGTATCCGGCAGCAGCAGTAACCTGGCTACAGGTTCCTTTGGTGAGGCTGCTTCGTTCGGCCCCTGCCCCGCGGCGCCCACGCCACCCATCCCTTGGGACCCAGGAACGTCCGCTGCGTGTCAAGCCGCCGCAGCAGGCGGCAATCGTGTCGCCTTTATCGAACGGGCTCCAAAACGCGCCTATGTAATCCAATATAACCTCAGCGTTGAGCGTGAAATCGCACCCAGTACCACATTAATGATCGGTTATGTGGGCTCGCACGGAGTTCACGGCACGACACAACTAGATGATGTCAATGAAGTGTTGCCGACTAAAATCGGTGATCGATATTTCTGGCCGTGTGAACCTTTAAATCCTGGCGGCGCTAACATCAACGACTGCGGTGGGCATGGCACCGGCACGACCATCAATCAGAGTTTTGGTCGCCTACCCTCCACGTTTTTTAGGAATTCCTCACTCTATAACGGTATGCAGGTGCAGCTGAGCAAAGTCATGAGCCACGGATTCCAGGCTACGGCTGGATTCACCTGGCAAAAGTCCATCGACACTGCCTCCGGGGCGGTTATCTCCGATTCGGTTATCACCGCAATATCCACAAACAACTGGTTCGACCCCAAGCTGACGCGCGCGGTCTCTGACTTCAACGCTGCCAAGGTTTTCACACTTAACTATCTCTGGGACATTCCCACACCAAAGTCTTGGTCAGGGTTTACTCGGTCGGCTGCTGGCGGATGGGAGTTGGGAGGCATTTTCTCGGCTTCCACCGGGGAGCCGTTTACGCCTCTACTCGCTGGGGACGTACTTGGCCAAAAGAGCACCGACCCGTTCGCATACCCGGATCGTGTTCCGTCGTGTGGCAATTCGCTCACCAACCCAGGAAATCGCGATCCGCTGAAGAACGGTTTGCCGTATATCAAGCTTCAATGCTTCGTAATTCCACCGTTAGCTACCGTCAACGGCGTCAATTACATCCCGCTTGGTAACGTGGGGCGTAACATTCTCACCGGACCCGGATTGATAGATTTCGACTTTTCGGTCGTCAAGAATACCAAGATCCCGCGGATTTCGGAGGCTTTCAACGTTCAGCTACGCCTGGATGTTTTCAATCTCTTTAACCGCGCCAATTTCAACCCACCGGTCACCAATATGTTTATTATGGATCCAACCACTGTAGGCAACGGAATTGTTGCCAATCCAGGTCCGTCCGGCCCGTGCACCGGCAACGACAACAACAGCGGATGTGTCCCGAACGCCGGCGTCTTTGACGGCGGCGATAACACCGCGACGCGGTCTAGAGAGATGCAAGTGTCGGTGAAATTCATCTGGTAAACACTCCCAAGAGTTTTTCTGGCGTCGGGCCTCTGCCCCGGCGCCAGAGAGGTTCGACTTCTTCCGATCGATTCTCCCAGGATGCTCTCCATGAAAAAAAATAGGGTTCTTCTTTTAGCGATTGCGCTTGGGACCGTCTCCGCCGCCAGAGCACAAAATTTTGGCGAAGTGGTCCGCGTAGACCCCGCTGCCGACGCCATCGTCCCGGCCGACGTCGTGGTCGAGAAAGTGGGCGACGGTTTTGGATTTCTGGAGGGCCCGGTATGGGTACACGCGAAGGGCCAGGGCTATCTGCTCTTCAGCGATATTCCTGCGAACGTGATCCGCAAATGGGATCCGAAGGCTAGGTTCTCTGTGTTTCTGGAGAAGAGCGGATTTACGGGAACGGATGCCTCCGACCTCGGCGGACAGTCCAACAATGGAAAAGAAGTTGTGACCCTGATCGGTTCCAACGGCATCACCATCGACCGCCAGGGCCGAATCGTGTATTGCCAGCACGGAGACCGGCAAGTGGTGCGGCTGGAAAAGGACGGCAAGCGAACTGTGCTCGCGAGCCGATATGAAGGCAATCGGCTGAACAGTCCAAACGACCTCGTGTATAAGTCCGATGGAACTCTGTACTTCACCGACCCTCCCGCAGGGTTGCGCAAGGGCGTAGATGATCCCAAGAAGGAATTGCCCTTCAACGGGGTATATCAACTAACGAAAGGCAAGCTCAGCATAGTCTCCAGGGATTTTGTGCGTCCAAATGGAATTGCCTTGTCGCCCGATCAGAATTATCTCTACGTGAATGACACGTTGAGGAAAATCATCATGCGCTATGACGTGCAGCCGGATGACAGCGCCACGAATGGAAAAATCATCACCGACATGAACTCCGACACCGCTGTCGTTCGACAAAATTGTGTCCGCCTGTAATTTCAATAGGATACAACGTTGCGTTCCATAGCCAAACTGCGATAGCAATCGCGCATGACAGACACCTTCAGATTGCTGCTCGGCACAATTCTTTGCCTCTTCCGCGCGCGTCGAAGCCTTCTGCTTGAAAATCTAGCTTTTCGCCAGCAACTCGCGGCACTGAAGCGAAGGCGTCCCAGGCCAAGACTCACAGTATT
>Ga0137397_10002813_pt1 | contig 12099 bp, 11 predicted proteins | sample czorhiz116metaG_FD_106658 | JGI IMG/M metagenome (GOLD analysis project Ga0137397, IMG submission 106658) | Vadose zone soil microbial communities from Angelo Coast Range Reserve, California, USA - czorhiz1.16 metaG | ecosystem: Environmental > Terrestrial > Soil > Vadose zone | place: USA... | reverse complement strand
GTGTACACGCCGATGTGCCTCGAGTCGGGGGGCATCGTCGACGATCTCCTGGTCTACGCCACGGGCTCGGACCGGCTCCTGGTCGTGAACGCCGCGAATTTCGAGAAGGACCTCGCGTGGATCCACAGCCACGCTCCCTCCGACGTGACCGTCGTGGACGAGAACGAGGAGACGGCGCAGCTGGCCGTCCAGGGCCCTCGCGCCGAGGACGTCGTGGCCCGGATCTACGGAGACCGCGTCCGCGACCTCGAGTTCTACACCTTCTTCGAGGAGGGGAAGGGCGAGGACTGGACGCTGGTCTCGCGCACGGGCTACACGGGCGAGGACGGCTTCGAGATCTACGTGAAGGCATCCCGCGCGCTCCCGACCTGGGATCGCGTCTTCGAGGCGGGCACCCCCGCGCTGATCCGCGCCATCGGGCTCGGCGCGCGCGACACGCTGCGCCTCGAGATGGGCTACTGCCTCTACGGAAACGACATCGACGAGACCACGAACCCGCTCGAGGCCGGCCTGGGCTGGACGGTGCGACTCAACAAGGACGCGTTCATCGGGAAAGAGTCCCTCGTCGAGAAACAGCGCGCGGGGCTCGCCCGGAAGCTGGTGGGGCTGGTGCTCGACGGAGAGCGGATCGCGAGGCAGGGATCCGAGGTCACGTCGCAGGGAGAGCCGGTCGGAACGGTCACCAGCGGCTCCATGGGGATCAGCATCGGAAAGCCGGTCGCCATGGCCTACGCACGGATCGACAACGCGGCCGAGGGCACCAAGCTCGAGGTGCGCACGCGCGGGCTGGAGACGCCCGCGTCGGTGGTGGGCCGGCCCATGTATGCGGGAGGAAGTGTTCGTGCCCCCAAGCCGAGGAGAGCGACATGAAGGTGCCGCCGGACTTGAAGTACACGAAGGAGCACGAGTGGGTGCGCGTGCGCGGACAGGAAGCGGAAGTGGGAATCACCGACTTCGCGCAAGGGGAGCTGGGAGACGTGGTCTTCGTGGAGCTTCCGGCGGTGGGTCAGAAGCTCACGCAGATGAAGAGCTTCGGGACGATCGATGCCGTGAAGACGGTCAGCGATCTCTTCGCGCCCGTCTCGGGTGAGGTGACGGCGATCAACGCCGATCTCAAGAACAACCCCGCGCTCATCAACCAGTCCCCGTACGAGAAGGGCTGGATGGTGCGCGTGAAGATCCAAAGCCCGGATGAGCTCGGGAAGCTCCTGAGCGCCGCGGACTACGAGAAGGCGCTGGGGGCCCACGCGTGAGCTTTGTCGGACGGAGCGACGCCGAGCGCAAGATCATGTTGCAGAAGATCGGCGCTCCCGATGCGGAGGCGCTGTGGGAGGCGATCCCTCCGGAGTTCCGCGTTCGCGGGCCGCTCCCGGTGGATCCGCCGCTCGCCGAATACGAGATCGCACGCAGGTTCGGGCGATGGGCGGAGGAGAACGCCGACGCCCAGCACTACGCCTGCTTCCTTGGCGCCGGAATCTACGACCACTTCATTCCCGCGGCGGTTCGCTCGCTTCTCTCCCGATCCGAGTTCGCGACCGCATACACGCCCTACCAGCCCGAAGTCTCCCAGGGGACGCTCCAGACCATCTTCGAGTATCAGTCCATGATCTGCGAGCTGACCGGCATGGAGGTCGCGAACGCCAGCATGTACGACGGCGCGACCGCGTGCGCCGAGGCGGCGCACCTCGCCGTGGGAGCGACGGGCCGGCGCGTCCTGCTCGTGTCCTCGGGCGTGCATCCGCATTACCGCGAGGTGATCCGCACCTACGCCTCGGCCGGCTCCTTCGAGGTGCGTGAGGTTCCGCTCGAGCGTGGCGCCACGGCCATGGCGGCGCTCCAGCGGGCCCTCTCGCCCGAGGTGGCCGCGTTCCTCTGGGCGCAGCCGAACTTCGAGGGGGTCGTGGAGGACGGGGCCGCGCTCACGAAGGCCGCCCAGGCCGCCGGAGGGTATTCCATCGCCTCGGCCGACCCGGTCGCGCTCGCGGTGCTGAAGCCTCCCGGCGAGGACGGCGCGGACATCGTCGTCGGAGAAGGGCAGCCGCTCGGCGTGCCGATGGGCTACGGCGGCCCGCTCGTGGGATTCTTCTCGATTCGCAAGAAGGACGTCCGGCGGTTGCCGGGCCGTCTCGTGGGCGTCACCGCGGACCTCGAGGGGCGGCGCGGCTACGTGCTCACCCTCCAGACCCGCGAGCAGCACATCCGCCGCGAGCGGGCGACCTCGAACATCTGCACGAACCAGGGGCTCATGGCCCTGGCGAACACGATCCACATGGCGCTGCTGGGGTCGCAGGGACTCCGCGAGGCAGCGCTCCAGTCTATGGAGAAGGCGCACTATCTGGCGTCGCGCGCGGCGCAGGTTCCGGGCGTGACCCTCGCGAACGGCGAGACGCCGTATTTCCGTGAGTTCGTGCTTCGCCTTCCGGGACCCGCCGCTGATTTCCTGAAATCGGCCGAGAAGCGGCGCATCCTGGCGGGTGTCCCGCTCGAGCGCTTCGACCGGCCGCGCACGAAGGACCTCCTGGTCGCGGCGACGGAGAAGCGGACGCGGGAGGAGATGGACCGCTACATCGAGGCGCTCACGGACTGGGCGCGGGCCGGTTCGCGAGCGACGGTGAAGGAGGCCGCGTGGCAGAGCTGACCCTGCGCGAGCGCTCCGTGAAGGGGCACCGCGGACCCAGGCTCCAGCCGCTCGACGTTCCGGCCGAGGGCGCGGAGCGTCTGCTTCCGCGCGAGCGGCTGCGTGCGGAAGCGCCCGGCCTGCCCGAGATCTCCGAGCCCTCCGTGGTCCGCCACTTCGTGAACCTCTCCGTGCTCAATCATCACATCGACAAGGCCATCTACCCGCTGGGCTCCTGCACCATGAAGTACAACCCGAAGCTGAACGACGAAATGGCTCAATTGCCGGGACTTCAGGCCCTTCACCCCTTCCAGTCGGAGGACCTCTCCCAGGGGGCTCTGGCGGTGATCGGGGAGCTTCACGAGTGGCTGAAGGCGATCATGGGGATGCCCGCGATCACCACGCAGCCCGCAGCCGGGGCGCAGTGCGAGCTGACGGCGATCCTCATGACCCGGGCCTATCACGCCTCGCGCGGGAACCCCCGCGAAGAGGTGATCGTGCCGGATTCGGCGCACGGCACGAACCCTTCCACGGTGAACCAGGTCGGCTACCGCGCGGTCACGGTGCCCTCGGGGCCGGACGGATGCGTCGACCTCGAAGCGCTCAAGAGGGAAGTGTCCGGCAAGACCGCGGCGCTCATGCTCACGAACCCGAACACGCTCGGGATCTTCGAGCGCCAGGTCGGGGAGATCGCGCGCATCGTGCACGACGCGGGCGCGCTTCTCTACCTGGACGGCGCCAACCTGAACGCCCTCGTCGGGCTGGCGAGCCCGGGCGCCATGGGGTTCGATTTCGCGCACATCAACCTGCACAAGACCTTCTCCACGCCGCACGGCGGCGGCGGACCCGGAGGGGGCGTGCTCTGCGTTCGCGAGGACCTGGCGCCGTTTCTGCCGACGCCCGTGCTGGAGCGCTCCGGGGAGCGCTTTTTCTGGAGCTACGACCGGCCGCGATCCATCGGCCGCGTCCATTCCTACTACGGGAATTTCGGCATGCTGGTTCGAGCCCTCTGCTACGTGAAGTCGCTTGGAGCCTCGGGCCTCGCCGAGGTGAGCCGCGAGGCCATCCTGAACGCGAATTATCTGAAAGCGCGCCTGCGCGAGGCGTATGCCCCTTCGCACGAGGGCTACTGCATGCACGAGTTCGTGCTCTCCGCCTCGAAGCAGAAGGCGCGGGGCGTGCGCGCGCTGGACATCGCGAAGCGGATCCTGGATTTCGGAATGCACGCGCCGACCACGTACTTTCCGCTGATCGTGGACGAGGCGCTGATGGTGGAGCCGACCGAGACGGAGACGAAGGCAACCTTGGACGCTTACGCGGACGTGCTGCTCGCGATCGACCGGGAGTCCCGGGAGAATCCGGAGCGCGTGAAGGAAGCTCCGACCCAGACTCCGGTGCGGCGCCTGGACGAAGCGCGCGCCGCGCGGCAGCTGGTGCTCACGTGGCGGGACCTCGAGGCTGAGGGTGCCGGCGCCTGAGGTGAGCGCTTCCGCGCCCCCGGGGGCCGAGGCACCGGCAACGCTGGAGTGGTCCGTGTGGCCGGCGCGAGAGCGGCCCTGGGCGGCCGGCGTTCTCGCCGTCTCGCTTCTGGTGCTGGCGGTGCTGATCGGGCAGGCGACGCAGGATCGCCTGCTGGCGATCGCGGCGCCCGTGTTCGTCCTGGTCTCGGTGGGCTCGTTCATCTCGCGGACGCACTACCGGCTCACGGCCCACGGGATCGAGGTGAAAGCGCTGGGGGTCTCCCGGGCGCGCCCCTGGGGAGAGATGCGCCGCGCGCTCGTGGATGCGAACGGCGTCTTCCTGAGTCCGTTCGAGAAACGAAACTGGCTGGAGGCCTACCGGGGAATCCGGCTTCCGTTCGGAGGGAATCGAGATCAAGTCGTGGCGTTTGTGGAAACGAAGCTCCCCGTCGTCTTCGAGGGAGGAGGGTCCGGCACGGGACGAAAGCCCCGGGCGCGCCGCTCCCATTCCCTCCCGGACGCCCGAGGATGAGGTACTCCTGGACAAGCTGGCGGAGCTCACGGTGCGCCACCGGATGACGGTCCCGGCGATCTTCTTTCTCGAGTCGGTGAAGCCGCTCTCGTTCGTGGGGAGCCAGGCGCTTCACTTCTTCGAGCCCATGGTGAACGCCTTCTTCCAGGTGCGGGACTACGAGAGGTTCGCCGTGATGATGGAGCGGCGCGAGAATCTGGAGGCGCTTCTGGTGAGGATCGAGGCCCGGGACGACGCGGCGCGTCATGAGGAGAAGGCGGCGCGGGACCGGGAGCGCGACGAGCGCGCGGCGCGCAAGCGGGGGAAGGGATCTTCGTGAGCACGATCGATCCTGAGAAACTGAATTCGATCCTCGCGACCGACTGCGGCAGCACGACGACGAAGGCCGTCCTGATCGAGCGGCGAGGCTCGGAATACCGGCTCATCGTGCGCGGGGAAGCGCCCACGACCGTGGAGGCGCCCTTCGAGGACGTCACGCGCGGTGTGCTCAACGCGATCATGGAAGTGGAGGAGCTGGCCGGACGCAAGATCCTGGACGGCGAGCGCATCATCACGCCGCAGCACGGGACCGAGGGAGTGGATCTCTACATCTCCACCTCGAGCGCGGGCGGCGGCCTCCAGATGATGGTCTCCGGGGTCGTGAAGAGCATGACCGGCGAGAGCGCGCAGCGCGCGGCGCTGGGCGCGGGCGCCATCGTCATGGACGTGATCGCGAGCAACGACGGGCGCCTCCCGCACGAGAAGATCAAGCGGATCCGCCACCTCCGGCCCGACATGATCCTGCTCTCGGGAGGCGTGGACGGCGGCACCACTTCGCACGTGGCGGAGATGGCGGAGCTGCTCGCGGCCGCGGATCCCAAGGCGCGCCTGGGCGCGGGGTACGAGCTGCCGGTGATCTACGCCGGAAACAAGGATGCCGTCGAGATCGTGAAGGAGCGGCTGGGCAAGAAGGTCGCGCTCACGATCACCGAGAACCTTCGTCCCGTGCTCGAGCGCGAGAACCTGGGACCGGCCCGCGACAAGATCCACGACATGTTCATGGAGCACGTGATGGCCCACGCGCCCGGATACCGGAAGCTCATGACCTGGAGCCCCGTGCCGATCATGCCGACGCCCGGCGCCGTGGGGCTCATCATCGAGACCATCGCGCGCGAGGAAAAGATCACCGTCATCGGCGTGGACATCGGCGGGGCCACGACCGACGTGTTCTCGGTCTTCCAGGGCGTGTTCAACCGCACCGTGAGCGCGAACCTCGGGATGAGCTACAGCGTCAGCAACGTGCTCGTCGAGGCGGGCCTCGCGAACATCCTCCGGTGGGTGCCGTTCGAGATCGAGGAGCGCGACCTCCGGAACCGGATCAAGAACAAGATGATCCGCCCGACGACCATCCCACAATCCCTCGAGGAGCTGATCATCGAGCAGGCGATCGCGCGCGAGGCCCTGCGGCTCGCGTTCGAGCAGCACAAGTCGCTCGCGGTGGGGCTCAAGGGGGTGCAGCAGGAACGCACCATCTCCGACACCTTCGAGCAGACGGCGAGCGGCGAGACCTTGGTCCGGCTGGATCACCTGGACCTCCTGGTCGGGAGCGGCGGCGTTCTCTCGCACGCGCCCCGGCGCGCCCAGGCGGCGCTCATGATGCTGGACGCGTTCCTGCCGGAGCACGTCACGGAGCTCGCGGTGGATTCGATCTTCATGGCCCCGCAGCTGGGCGTGCTCTCCACCGTGCATCCGCGCGCGGCGAAGGAGGTCTTCGAGAAGGACTGCCTGGTCCGCCTGGGATCGGCGGTCGCGCCCGTGGGTCCGGGAAGGGACGGGGTGACCGCGCTCAGCGTCACGCTCGAGATGCCGGGCGGCAAGCGCGAGGAGTTCTCCGTTCCCTACGGCTATATCCGGCTCCTTCCGCTCGAGCTGGGCGAGACCGCGAAGGCGACGCTCCGCCCCGAGAAGGGGCTGGACGTGGGCGAGGGCAAGGGAAAGGAGCGCGTGGTCACGCTGAAGGGGGGCGTGGTCGGCCTCATGTTCGACGCACGCGGCAGGCAGCCCTTCAAGCTGCCGGAGGACCGCCTGGCGCGCATCGCGAAGCTGAACCAATGGAACGAAGCGCTGGCCATCTATCCTCCGCGCGATGCCGCCAAGGTCTCCGTGGCCGAGCTTCGTCCCGTCGAGGCGAGGGCCTGAGCCATGGCGCACTCCTACACTCCGGGGCTCAAGGTCACCGCGTTCACCACGCTCCGGCGCGAGCGGAAGCTCCCGCTGCCGGGCGACGTGCTGGTGAAGGTGGGGCAGCGCGTCGCGGCCAGCGACGTCGTCGCGCGCACCCAGCTCCCGGGAAACGTGCAGGCCGTGAACGTGGCGAATCTCCTGGGCGTGCTTCCGGAGGACGTCGAGGAGTTCCTCACGAAGCCGGTCGGGAGCGCCGTCGACAAGGGAGAGGTGTTCGCCGAGAGCAAGTCCTTCTTCGGGCTCTTCCGCTCCAAGTGCCACGCGCCGGTCAAGGGAACCATCGAGAGCGTCTCGAAGGTGACTGGACAGGTCCTCCTTCGCGAGGAGCCGATTCCCGTGGAGGTGGACGCCTACGTGGACGGCACGATCGTGGAGGTGCATCCACGATCCGGCGTCACCGTGGAGACCCGCGGCGCCTTCATCCAGGGGATCTTCGGCGTGGGCGGCGAGACGGCGGGGGAGCTCCACGTCAGCGTGTCGGGGCCCCAGGAGCCGCTCGAGGAGCGCTCGATCGATGCCGCTTGCCGCGGAAAAGTCGTGGTGGGAGGCGCGTACGTCACGACGGCGGTGCTCCGGAAAGCCATCGCCCAGGGGGTGAAGGCCGTGGTCATCGGCGGGTTCGACGATCACGACCTCCGGCAGCTCCTCGGATACGACCTCGGCGTCGCCATCACGGGCTCGGAGGAGCTGGGCATCACGCTGATCGTCACCGAGGGATTCGGGTCGATTCCCATGGCCACGAGGACCTTCGATCTCCTGCGCTCCTGCGAGGGGCGCCACGTGTCGGTGAGCGGCGCGACGCAGATCCGGGCCGGCGTGCAGCGTCCGGAGATCGTGGCGCCGGATCCCGAGGGGGCGGGCGCGCGCGAGGCGGCGCACGACTCGGTCGAAGGCGGGATGAAGCCCGGGGACACGGTGCGCGTCATCCGGCAGCCCTACTTCGGGCGAATCGGCAAGGTCACGGCACTCCCGCCCGAGCTCTGGCCGCTCGAGACGGAGGCCAAGGTGCGCGTGCTGGAGGTGGATTTCGGGAACGGTTCGCGGACCCTCTTGCCCCGGGCGAACGTCGAAATGATCGAGTCATGAGCCGCTCGAGGCTTGACAACACGCGATTCCGGGCCTACCGTCCGCCTCGAAAGCGTCGCCGGTACACCCCTAGAGGAATCGCCTCGGCGTGAAGAAATTCGCAGCCTGGATCCTCGTGCTGGTCCTCGGCGCTTCCTCCACTACGGCTTTCGGTTTCCCCCTCAAGGCCGTCGATACCCCCAACGACAAAGGCAACAACGTCACCCTGAGCTGGCCCGCGCAGCCTCATCCTCCCGAGCAGTGGGCGGTCTTGCGCGTGGAGGCCGGGAAGACCTACGCGGCCATCGACACGATCGGCGGGGAGCTGACGAGCTACACGGACGAGACCGCGAAGAACGGGGTCCCGTATCAATACCGGCTCGCCGGTCTGGGCGCGGGTGGCGCCGGGGTGTTCTCCGAAGACTCGCAGCCGGCCGTGCCCGAGCCCAGCTGGTTCGATACCGGAAAGCTCAACGTCTTCATCGTGATCACGCTCTTCCTGGCACTCGTGCTCTATTACATCGGGCAAGCGCAGCGCGGGAAGCAGTGGAGCTTCCGTCCCATCGCCGGGCTCGCCGCGATCGAGGAAGCCATCGGCCGTTCCACCGAGATGGGGAAGGGCGTCCTCTACGTTCCCGGCGTCCAGGACATCGACGACATCCAGACGATCGCGAGCATGATCATCCTGGGAAACGTCGCCCGCATGACCGCCAAGTACGAGACCCCGCTCATGGTCCCCGCCAACTCCCCCGCCGTGTACACCGTGGCGGACGAGGTGGTGAAGGGAGCCTATGCCGACGTGGGGCGCGCCGACGCCTACCGCTCCGACATGGTGCGCTACATCACCAGCGAGCAGTTCGCCTACGTGGCGGCGGTGAACGGGATGATGCTCCGCGAGCGCCCGGCGGCGAACCTCCTCCTGGGCGCCTTCTTCGCGGAATCGCTCCTCCTGGCGGAGACGGGGCACGAGACGGGGGCCATCCAGATCGCCGGCACCGCGAACGTGCACCAGCTCCCCTTCTTCGTGGTCGCGTGCGATTACACGCTCATCGGGGAGGAGTACTACGCCGCGAGCGCGTATCTCTCCAAGGACGCGAAGCTCCTCGGGAGCCTCAAGGCGTCGGACACGATCAAGATCCTTCTCGTCCTGACGATCGTGGCCGGTTGCGTGCTGTTGACGCTCGGCAACCACACCCTGGCCGAGTTCTTCGCCACCCAGTGAGACCGATCGCATGAAGCGCGAAATTCCTCTCCTGATCTCGATGGCCGCGGGGATCTTCGTGCTCATCGGCTTCTTCGTGCCGCATCCCGCGATCCGGGACATCTACGACGACATCCAGGGGTGGGTGATCATCGTGGTCGCGTTCACGTACGTGCTGGGCATGGCCAATCTCCTGCGGATCAACACGGAGCAGATCCAGCGGCGCGCGAAGGACTGGCCGTACAAGCTGGCGCTGGTCCTGAGCCTGATCGCCACCATGATCGTGGGCTTCTTCTTCTCGCGCGGGAGCCATTACCTGGATGACGGAACGGGATTCTCCTGGATCTATCTGACCTTCTATTCCTCGATGTCCTCGACCATGTTCTCGCTCCTCGCGTTCTTCATCGCCTCGGCCGCGTTCCGCGCGTTCCGCGTGCGTTCGGTCGAAGCCCTCCTCCTCGCGGTCGCGGCGCTCATCCTCATGATCGGCCGCGTGCCGATCGGCAACGCGATCCATCCGGCCATTCCACAGATCGCCGACTGGCTCATGGAAATTCCGCAGAACGCGGCCAAGCGCGGAATTCTCATGGGAGCGGCGCTGGGCGTCATCGCGACCGGGTTCCGGGTGATCCTGGGAATTGAGCGAACGTACGGGGAGGGTGGCGGGACATGAGCGCCTTCTTCGCGAATCTGCGCCGCCTCGACCGTCGATGGATCTTCCTCACGGTCGGTCTCCTGGTGGTGGTGCCGCTCCTGACCGGCTTCCACATCGCGCCGGTGTTGCCGAGCGCCCGCGCCAGGGGGTTCTATGACGCGATCGAGAAGGTTCCCCCGGGATCCACGGTGCTCCTGGCCGGCGACTACGACCCCGGCACGATCGCGGAGAACTACCCGATGCATCTTGCCGTCTCGCGTCACCTCATGCGGCGCAACATCAAGATCATCGCGGTGGAGCTCTATCCCGGAGGACCTCCGCTGGCGGATCAGGTGCTGCACATCGCCGGGGCCGAGTACAAGAAGCGCGAGGGCTACGACTACGTCAATCTGGGATACAAGTCCGGGAACGAGGCGGTGATGTCGGCGATGGGAAGCGCGGGGATCCCGCGCACGTTCCCCGCGGACCGGAGCGGAACACCGGTCGGTCAGATCCCGGTCATGAAGGGCATCGAGAACTTCGGCCAGATCGCGATGATCGTCAGCGTCAGCGCGGGGTATCCGGGCACCAAGGAATGGGTGCAGCAGGTCGTCTCGCGGTACCACGTACCGATGGTGGCGGGGGTCACGGCGGTGAGCGCGCCAGAATACTACCCGTACCTCCAGGCGGGACAGCTCCAGGGGTTGCTGGGAGGGATGGCCGGCGCCGCGGAGTACGAGGTGCTGGTGAAGGCTCCGGGGCTCGCGACGCGCGGCATGGACGCGCAGTCGCTCGCGCATATCTTCATCGCGCTCATGATCATTCTCGGGAACCTGGCGGCGCTCCCGCAGCGCACGCCGGGAGCGAAGAAGTAGCCGTGCACCTGAGCCACCAGATCGGGATCTGGATCGCGGCGCTCCTCACGCTCGGCATCTACAGCTTCCTCTACAAGGACAATCCCGTCTACAAGCTCTGCGAGCACCTGTTCGTGGGCGTTTCGGCGGGATATTACGTCGTGCTGATGTATTTCTCAGTCGTGAAGCCCAATCTGCTCGTCCCGCTCTTCACCGATTTCCGCCACGAGCGCCACTTCCTGCTCGTGATCCCGCTCCTGCTCGGCATCCTCCTCTTCTCTCGCTTCTTCCCGAAGGGGGACTGGCTCTCGCGCTGGTCGCTCGCGCTCATCCTCGGAGTGTATCCGGCGCTGCGCATCACCGGCTTCGGCCAGGGGGATCTGGTGGAGCAGATCCACGGAACCATGCTGCCGCTCTGGGTTCCCGGGAATCTGGGCACGACGATCGGGAACTGGCTCCTGGTGGGCGGGCTCCTGACGACGCTCATCTTTTTCTTCTTCTCCAAGGAGCACAAGGGAGCGCTGGGGGGAGCCGCGCGGATCGGCGTCTATTTCCTGATGGTGAGCTTCGGGGCTTCGTACGGATATACCGTGATGGCGCGTATCTCGCTCCTGATCGGACGCGTGATGTTCCTTCTTCACGATTGGCTGGGGGTGCTTCACCTCTAGCGGGAGTGTTGCCCGCCGTGCTCTTGCCGTCCGCGTTCTACCGCCTGCCGCACGTCGTCGCTTCCGGCTCCTGGCACATGGCCGCCGACCTGGCCCTTCTGGAGTGGGTTTCCCAGGGTCCCGCGCGTCTCGTCTTCCGAACCTACTCCTGGGACCGGCCCACCTTGAGCCTCGCGCGCACGGAGCCCTTTCCGGACGGCTGGGATCAGGAGGCGCTCGCGCGGGCGGGAATCCAGGTCGTCCGGCGCCCCACGGGAGGCGGTGCCGTGCTCCATGTCGAGGAGGTGACGTTCGCGCTGGCGGCGAGCATTCCGGGACCCTGGGGATTCACGCCCCGCGCCTTCTCCAGCGCCGCCGCCGAGACGCTGTCGTCGGCGCTCCGCGCGTGCGGGCTGGAAGGCTCGGCCACCCCGTGGCGGGCGAGGGCGGCGCTTCATCCGGCCGCGGACATCCGGCCCGGAAACACGCTCTGCTTCGCCCGGAGCGATCCCGGCGAGATCGAGGCGAGGGGCTACAAGGTCGCCGGGATTGCCTCGCGTTTCGGACGCTCGGGCGCCCTCTGCCATGCCTCCGTTCCCCTGACCGGCCGCTCGCGCTCGGTCGCCGAGCTTCGCACGGGGGCCTCGAGGGACCGCGAGGCGCTGGAGGGGAACGCGAGCTCGGTGGGGGAGCTCCTGGGAGCGCCCTCCCAGGGCGTGGAAGGTCTGGGCAGAGCCATCGCGGCGGCCCTCGAGGCCGGGATCTCCTCCCGCTTCCAGGCGGCTTTCCGTTCCGTATCGCTCGAGGACGTCGGACTCGCGGCGCCCGCCACGGCCGATGCCGCCGAGCGCACTCCGACCGCGGGG
>Ga0137397_10002811_pt1 | contig 12104 bp, 10 predicted proteins | sample czorhiz116metaG_FD_106658 | JGI IMG/M metagenome (GOLD analysis project Ga0137397, IMG submission 106658) | Vadose zone soil microbial communities from Angelo Coast Range Reserve, California, USA - czorhiz1.16 metaG | ecosystem: Environmental > Terrestrial > Soil > Vadose zone | place: USA... | reverse complement strand
TCAGATGTCTGTATGAGAAGCAGCGCGGAAGTGGGTTCGCGACTCTTGAATTACTTCGGTGCGGCAGGGACCGAATGGAATGGCAATCGAGAGCGTCGATGCCCAAGCTACGGCTTCATGCGCGGCCCGAGCACAACAAGCCCTATGCCGGCTACCAGCAGAGTTATCGAGACGGCAGCCGGGATTTGCGCGGTTTTCTCTTCGTCCACGGTAGCTTTGATGGGGCCGAGTTTCGCCACTTCTTCCTGTTGGTGATAGTTGAAATTAGGGTGGACGAGTCCAATCACACCCAGAACCAGGAGGATGACTCCGAGAACGATGACGAAGCGCTTCATCTGGCAGAAACCCCCATTATCGTCACGGCCTTGGTAAGGAATGCGTACAGACGCGCCCCTGCGCCGGATTTGGCGCAGAGATGTCCTGTCTGGTTTAGGGACTTAGGCGCGGCTGGCTGCTGTTGCTGCAGCAGCTTTCTTGGCGGCCTTGGCGGCCGTGGAGGCCTTGCGGCGGCGCTTGGTCTTTGGCGGAGTCGCAGGCGCTTCGCCGATCAATTCGGCCGTCATGATGCTCGTTACGAAAAGCTTAGCACCATGATCGTCGAAATCCACGGCGGTGCGTTCCTGGTCGGAAGCAGTCACGATTCCCAGGCCGTACATCTCATGCTTGATGGTCTGACCTTCCTGCATCACTTGCACAACGTCCTCCTTGACCGCTCTCGTTGACAATCTCGATTCGAATCTCTTGGAGGAGAACCCCCAGAACCTGTCGGGGGGCTCTCCTGTCAGAGACTAGACGCTGGTAACGTTTTCAGCTTGAAGACCCTTCGGGCCCTTCTTCACTTCAAACTCCACCGCCTGACCTTCATTGAGAGATTTGTATCCTTCCATTGCGATCGCGGAGAAGTGCACGAAAACATCTTCTCCCGTCTGGCGCTGGATAAATCCGAAGCCTTTCGAAGCATTAAACCACTTTACTGTCCCTTGTTCCTTCACTTGCCAGCCTCACATGCGCAACTCCGACCGGGCCAGAGTTGACGATATTGGAATTGCGTTGCTTCTCTTGGTGCGCTTTCTGGTGGCCACAAAGGATGCCCTTGAGTGGCCTCGACCGATTCAAAAACGTAATACAAGAGCAACAAACGCTATGTAAAGAATACCACAAAAGGAACTTTCTGTCCACGGTCCCGAAGCGGGGGCGGAAGTCTTAGCTAAGAGTCTAAGTTATTGAAAACAATATTGTTATTTATAGCTTGAAACCCGAGATGGCTCGCGGCTGCGGCAGGAACCGCTCACTCGAGGGATTCGGGTTGAAGGCTTAAATCACCCTTACCCGTAGCCTTTTTTTCCCAGTACTTGCCGACCCAAGCTTCCCAGCTCTTTCCGGCCGCGGTGTCCCGGCCAGTGAAACCAAGTGCCGTTATATCGGCGTAAGCGATTCTCAACTTTTGAGTGGAATCCTTGGGCAGAACTCTCACAAAACTGGTCGTAAGGGATGGCCCGGTCACCCGATCGAACAAGTAACCTTCGATTCTTAAATTATCTTTAAGAGTGAGCGTCACATCGCCTCGATAGTCGAAAGCTTTTTCCAGAGCAATGCGCAATTCTTCTTCTGTCGCCAGCTTGGGCACCCACCCTTGCACGCTCTCATGAATGGTACCGGGCGCCACCTCCAGCGTGTCGGGGTTCAGTGGAGATCCTTCCGTGTGGCTCGGCCGGTCCGCATGGCGCGGGCCCGTCACGCGCGCGTCTCCTCAAGTTGGCCCTTGTCCGATTGGATCTGAACGAGAGGGTTGTAGGAGTGCACCGGCTTGACCGGTTCATTCAGCATTGCCAGCGCGTCCGAATCGTTGTATTTGGTGGACAACTCTGCCTTTACGGTCGCCCATAGTCCACGCAGCCCGCTGAAAGTATGGTCCACGGCCGAGGCTTCGTAACCACTGTGCACCATGCAGTTCGCGCACTTCGGATTGCCGGACTCCGTGCCGTAGCTCTGCCACTCAGTGGTGTCGAGCAGTTCCTGGAACGTATCCACGTACCCGTCCTGCAACAGGTAGCAAGGTTTCTGCCAACCGAAGACGTTATAGGTTGGCATGCCCCACGGCGTGCAAGCATAGGTTCGCTTGCCCATCAGAAATTCGAGGAACAGCTTCGATTGGTTGAACTGCCAACTCGTTTTGCGATTCGACAAAATTGCGCGGAACAAACGCCGCGTGCGAGCACGCCCGAGGAAGTGCTTTTGGTCGGGCGCCTTGTCGTAGGAATAGCCGGGGGAGAGCATCATGCCTTCGACGCCCAGCTCCATCATTTCGTCGAAAAACGCGCGGACACTCTTGGGATCGGCGCCGTCGAACAACGTTGTGTTCGTGGTGACGCGGAAGCCCTGCTTCACCGCTTCCCTGATGCCTTCGATGGCCAGCTCATAGCCACCTTCGCGGCAGACGGAAAAATCGTGATGCTCTTTCTGTCCATCCACATGCACGGAGAACGTCAGGTATTTGCTGGGCTTGAAAAGCTGCAGCTTTTCCTTCAGTAGCAAGGCGTTAGTGCAGAGATAGATGTACTTCTTTCGTGCGACCAGGCCCTCGACAATTTTCTCGATCTCTGGGTGCATCAGCGGCTCGCCACCGGGAATCGAAACCATCGGCGTGCCGCACTCGTCCACAGCGTTGAAGCATTCTTCCGGGCTCAAGTCCGTCTTTAAAATGTGCGCGGGATATTGGATTTTGCCGCATCCCGCACAAGCCAGGTTGCAGCGGAACAGCGGTTCCAGCATCAGCACGAACGGGTAGCGCTTTCGCCCCTTGAGCTTTTGCTTGAGGACGTATGTTGCAACCGTCCACATCTGCGAAATCGGTACCGGCATCTTCCCTGCTTATCTCCAAAACTGGACCACGGGGTAAGCACCCATTGTAACCGAGAACCAGCGTATTCCGCTCGGCTGCTTTTACTCAGATGCAAGGACCTGTTCCTTCGTGGCACGGTAAGTGCATTTCGGTAGGGGTGCTTCCTCGTGCCCCAACGGGCTTTCTAGCCGGCCCGGAAGGTCGCTCCACCGCTTCCGGGGTAGAATCGACCCATATCAACGGCAAAGAAACTGCTGCGCCTATGCCCCGAAAGAATCTCCTGAGTCTCTTCGCTGACTTCGCCCGCTTCGGTGGCGACGTTGCTGTCATCCAAAGACGCGGTTACCGTCGTGAAAAGCTGACGTATACAGAGCTTTTCGCCTCCGCCAATTTCTGGAGTTGTGCGCTTGCCGGGCGGGGCGTTGTCCCAGGTGATCGCGTCCTTCTCTGGGGTCCCAACTCCGCCGAGTGGGTCGCTTGCTTTTGGGGGATTCTATTGCGAGGCGCCGTGGTCGTGCCTATGGACTCCGCCGCATCTCCCGATTTCGTCCAGCGCGCGAGTAAGGATGCCGGTGTGAAGCTCATCTTGCGCGAAAGTCAGCAAGCGCAGTTGCCTGGTTTGCCGCCCTCGATGATCATCAACGATTTTAGTGACGTCGTGAACGGCCCCGTCCCTTCGCAAAACGCCGGCCCGCATCCGGGTAATGCATCCGCACGCAGCACTATCGCGGAAATCCTTTACACTTCCGGCACGACCGCCGAGCCGCACGGCGTCGTTCTAACCCACGGCAATTTTCTGGCGAACCTGGAGCCGCTCGAACGCGGCATCAATGACTATCGTAAGTACGAGCGCTGGTTTCACCCGTTGCGCTTCGTCACGCTCGTCCCTGTGAGCCATGTCTTCGGCCAATTCATGGCATTGTTCGTTCCGCCGCTCCTTGGAGCCGCGGTTGTTTTCGAGACTTCCAGCAATCCTTCGGAAATCATCCGAACCATCAAGAGAGAACGCGCCACAGCTCTGATCGCAGTTCCACGCATGCTCGATGCGCTGGTCAACGCCGTGCTTCAAGAATTTGGCTATCTGGGGCGCGGCAATCCTTTTGGGAATAGGTACCTTGCCGCGGAAGCTCTGCCCTTTCTCCGCCGCGCCTGGATGTTCCGGCGCGTTCACCGATGGTTCGGATTGAAGTTTTGGGCTTTTATCTCCGGTGGCGCCGCCCTCGCGCCGTTCAGCGAAGGATTTTTCAGACGACTTGGCTACGCCGTCATTCAAGGCTATGGCATGACCGAGACCGCGTCTTTGATCACTCTGAATCATCCGTTTCGCGCGGCGGAGGGCTCCGTCGGCAAGATTCTCCCCGGCCACGAATTCAAACTTGCCGAAGACGGCGAAATTCTCGTCCGCGGTGAAAATGTTTCCACTGGCTATTGGGAACAAGGAGCTCTCCATCCCGTGGATCAGCAAGGCTGGCTACGCACCGGCGATCTTGGTGAACTCGACGCCAAGGGCAACCTCCGCTTCCGCGGACGAAAGAAAAACGTCATCGTCACGCCAGCGGGATTGAACGTCTACCCTGAAGACCTCGAAGCCCAATTGCACGAGCAGCCGGGGATTCGCGACAGCGTCGTGATTTCGATCGAACAAGGGGGCAATGCTGAACCCTGTGCCGTTTTGCTTCCCGCGAATTGGGATGACCACACTGCCCGTGCGGCCTTGCAGGCCTCCAAGGGATGTGCGGACGCAATCTATCACGCCAACCGCGGACTTGCGGAGTATCAGCGAATCCGTACCTGGCTGGTCTGGCCCGAACATGATTTTCCCCGCACCTCTACGGGAAAGCCGCGCGTCAGCGAAATCGCCGTTCGCGCCCGCCAACTTCTGGCCGCGAAAAAAGAATACCAGGCGTCTCCGACCGCTGCCGCCGCAGGCGCGAACCCGGTTGATGATTTGCTGCACAAATTCACCGCAGGGAAGTCGGTTGCTTCTATGGCTTCCTCTGATTCCCTGGAATCTCTGTCGTCCCTCGATCGTGTCGAGCTCATGAGCGCCCTGGAATCCAAGTTCCACGTGGAACTCAACGAGACGGCTTTTGCCAATGCAAAAACGGCCGCTGACGTCGAGCGGCTTCTTCAACAACCCAGTGCGCGGAAAACGGAATACATCTATCCTCGCTGGACGCAGCGAGAACCCATTCGCTGGCTGCGGCTTGCGGTCTACTATGCCCTCGTCTGGCCCGCCACACAGATCCTCGGCCACCCGCGCATCGTGGGCCGCAAGAATCTTCGCAGCTTGCGTGGGCCCGTCCTCATCGTATCAAACCACATCACGCGCCGCGCCGACATCGGCTTGATCCTAACCGCACTGCCGCCGCGATACCGCCATCGCCTCGCCACTGCCATGGGCGGCGAATCGCTGCAAAACATGCGCCGCCCGCCGCGTGATTGGTTCTTTGCCAGGCGCTGGTCCTATCAACTCGGCTACTGGCTCGCCACCCTGCTCTTTAACGTTTTTCCGCTGCCGCAGTTTTCCGGCTTCCGCGAAAGCTTTCGCTTTGCCGGCGAATCCGTGGACTGCGGCTACAACGTGCTCGTCTTTCCCGAAGGCGAAGTAAATAACTCAGTCACCGGCGAAATGGCGCCGTTCCAGAGCGGCATCGGACTCCTCGCAGAAAATCTTCGCATCCCGATCGTTCCGATGCGACTAGACGGCGTCTGGCAGATGAAGCGCGAGCACCGTCGCCTGGCCCACATCGGCGAAATCACCGTCCATATCGGCGGACCGGTCACCTTCGCACCCGCCACGCCTCCGGAAGAAATCGCCTGCCGACTCGAATCGCTGGTGCGCTCTTTGTAGAGGCGCAGAATGCTGCGACTCTATGGCCGAAAGCCGCCCTATCGTGAAAACTCTGCAATTTTCCGCCTCCTAAGCGCATCCAAAAACCTGAGTGAGCAAACCTTCCCACACGCCGGCAAGCAACCCGTTGGCTTCTGTGGCAAAATAGTAGGTTGATAGAGCCGAATTTATGGCACACCGTACAACTCTGGAAGAAGAGCGCCCCGCAAGAACGCCGAAGGCGGCCAAGAAACCCGCGGCAGGCGGCCTCGCGAAGGCAGCTAGCGACGAAGCGCGCGAGCGTATTTTCGATGCTTTCCGCCGCTGGGGCTATTTGGAAGCCACACTCGATCCGCTCGGCCTGTTCGAACCGCTGAAGCAACCTGACCTGGATGCGCTGACCGGCGAAGCCGCCGCGGAGGCGCGCGGCATTTACTGCGGTACGGTCGGCGCCGATTTCATGCACTTGCCGGAACCGGAGCGCCGGCGCTGGATCGCGGAGCGCCTCGAAGCGCCGGCCAGCGAAGTCGATCGGCACAAAATCCTCGAGCGCCTGATTCGCGCCGATCTTTTCGAGCAAGTTTTGCAGGCCCGCTACCTCGGTACCAAGCGATTCTCCCTGGAAGGCGTCACCGCGCTGATCCCGCTGCTTGATTCCATCCTGGACACCGCGGGCGAGCACGGCGCGGTCGAATCCGTCATGGCCATGAGTCACCGCGGCCGCCTGAACGTGATGGTCCACGCGGCGTGCAAGACGCCGCATGAAGTGGTTGCTGGCTTTGAGGACGTCGATCCTCGCAGCGTCCTCGGCGCGGGCGACGTGAAATACCACGTAGGCGCGACGGGCACCTACGTCACCAGTACCGGCAAAGAGATCGGCATCCATCTTGTTTCGAATCCAAGCCATCTCGAGGCTGTCGATCCAGTCGCCGTGGGCCGGGTGCGCGCGAAGCAAACCCGCTACGGATTGCGCGGCCCCTACGTCGACCGTTCACCGGAAACGCTGAATAAAGTTGTCCCCATCGTGATGCACGGCGACGCGGCTTTCGCGGGTCAAGGCATTTGGGCGGAAACGCTGAATCTCGCGGATCTGCAGGGCTACACCGTCGGCGGCACGATTCACATCATCGTGAACAACCTGATCGGCTTTACGACACAGCCCGCGCAGGAGCATTCTTCGCGCTTCGCTTCCGATATCGCCAAGCGCCAGTCCGTGCCAATCTTTCACGTCAACGCCGAAGACCCGGACGCCGTCGTGCGCATCGGAGAACTTGCCACGGAATATCGCGCAACATTCGGCAGCGACGTCGTCGTGGACATCATCGGTTACCGCCGCCATGGCCACAGCGAAGTCGACGATCCGACCATCACTCAGCCGCTCCTCTACGAGCGCATCAAGAATCATGCTCCGCTGTGGAAAATTTATGCCGAGCACACCGGCATGGACTCGTCCCTCATGGTCGACGGAGTCCGCAAGGAGTACGAAGAAGAGCAGACCAAGGCGCGCGGGCTAAGAAAAATACCGCACCTGCGCAAACTGCCGGAGTATTGGGCGCCTTATCAGCACGGCCGCTACAAACCTGAATATGAGGTCGATACCGGCCTCACGCCTGAGAAACTCGCGGAGATCACCGACGGCCTCGTTCGCGTGCCGGAAGGATTTCACATCCACCCAAAAATCGCGAAGCTTCTCGAACAACGCGCGGAAATGGGCCACGGCAAGCGTGCCGTCGATTACGGTTTCGCCGAAATGCTGGCGTTCGGCTCCGTGCTTCTCGAGGGGAATCCCGTGCGCCTCACGGGACAAGACACCGAGCGCGGCACCTTCAACCAGCGCCACGCGGTTTTGATCGACACGAAAACCGAGCACAACTACCTCACTCTCTCGCATCTTTCCAAACAACAGGCCTTCTGCCAGGTTCACAACTCTTCCCTTTCCGAGGCCGGTTGCCTCGGTTTCGAATACGGTTTCAGCCGCGACTATCCTGAAGCGCTTGTTTTATGGGAAGCGCAGTTCGGGGATTTCGCCAACGGCGCGCAGGTGATCATCGACCAGTTCATCAGCGCGGGCGAGGACAAGTGGAACCTTCCGGCAGGGCTCGTGATGCTTTTGCCGCACGGGTACGAGGGCCAGGGACCGGAGCATTCCAGCGCACGCCTGGAGCGCTTCATGCAGCTCGCCGCGGAAGACAACATGCAGATTTGCCAGCCTTCGACAGCTGCCCAGTATTTCCACATGCTGCGGCGACAGGCGCGCCGCCTGTGGCGCAAGCCGCTGATCGTCTTCACGCCCAAGAGCATGCTGCGGCATCCCGACGCCAGCTCAAACCTCGAGGAATTCACGAAGCCGCGCTTCCTGCCGCTGGTTCCCGACCACGAAGTGCAGGACGCCCGGCGCATCCTGATCGCCAGCGGAAAAGTCGGCCACGAGTTGCGCGCCGAGCGCCGTCGCCGAAAGGACACGAATACCGCCATTTTCTTTCTGGACCAGCTCTACCCCCTGCCGCGCACGGAGATCGCTGCCGCCATCGCGGAGCATCCCAACGTGCGCGAGATCGTGTGGGTTCAAGAAGAGCCTGGCAACATGGGCGCAGTGGGATACGTTTTGCCGCGGCTCGAACGTATCGCAAAGGCCAGGGGGCTCAGCGTTCGCTCGGTCAAGCGTTCCGCCAGCGCCAGCCCGGCAACCGGCTCGGCCAAGGCCCATGAACTGGAGCAAAAGACGCTCCTCGCGCTCGCCTTCACAACTTCAAGCATCGATTAGGCTTTCTCGGCTTTAACACTACATTCACATGCATGTAAACCCCGCGTTACCAAGCCGAACCGCCCTTCTGCGACAATCAGGCGTGTTACGTCAAATCCCGAATGAGCAAAATCTTCCCCATGCCTACCGCAATTCGCCTTCCTACGGTACACTGCCGCCAAGCCGGCGTGCGGTACGCTCAAACTGCATGAAACGCATCCTTATTATCGAAGACGACCGCGATATCGTCGAACTGGTGCGCTACAATCTCGCAAACGAAGGCTTTCAGGTCAGCGCGGCTCATGACGGCAGCACTGGCCTGAGCACGTTGAAAAAAACGCCACCCGATCTCCTGCTTCTCGACCTCATGCTCCCGAAACTTTCCGGCCTGGAAATCTGCCGGGAGATTCGCCGGGATGATTCACTCAATCGTTTGCCCATTCTCATGCTCACGGCTCGCGGCGAGGAAGCCGACCGCGTCGTCGGGCTCGAGATGGGCGCCGACGATTACGTGACCAAGCCCTTCAGCCCGCGCGAATTGCTCGCGCGCGTCAAGGCGCTGCTCCGCCGTGCCGAGCCGCCCGCTGATGCGCCGCGCACCATTGAGATCGGCAAGCTGGCGATTGATCCGGCGTCCTATCGCGTGAGCCATTCCGGGAAGCCCGTACCGCTCAGTACGCTCGAATTCCGGCTGCTCTATTACCTGGCTTCGCGCCCAAACCGCGTCTTTACTCGAGATCAATTGCTCGATGCGGTCTGGGGAACGGATCGATTCGTGACGCCGCGCAGCGTGGACGTCTACGTCCGGCGCCTGCGTGAAAAAATCGAGTCCGATCCTGAAAACCCCACGCATTTGAAAACCGTCCGGGGCGCGGGCTATCTTTTTGAAACCCGTGCGGCTTAATCTTTTCTGGAAACTCGGTTTTGCCTTTTTCGCCCTGCTGATCGCGGTCCTGCTCCCCGTCGATTTCTATGCCGAGCGTGCCCTGCGGCGCGACTACGAGCGTGCCGGTTTCGAGCAGCTCGCCGCCATTGCGCGCATCGCGCTCGCAAATCCTCCTCCGCCTTCATCGCTCTCTCCGTCCCATCCTGAGGACTTCGTCGCCCTTCGTGGTTGGGCTGCGAAAATGGCGGCGAGCAACGTTCGTGTCACTGTGATCGCCTCCGATGGCCAGGTGCTGGCGGACTCGCAATCCGATCCGCGAACCATGGAAAACCATGCCGGTCGCCCGGAGATTCGCGATGCTTTTGCTAAAGGCGACGGCCAGTCCATTCGGCACAGCGTCACGGTCGATAACAACCTCTTGTATTACGCCGTGCGCTTATCCGTTGCTGGCGGTCCGCCCGTGGTTTTGCGCTTTGCCTTGCCGCTGCAGACGGTGGACCAGGCGCTTTGGGAATTCCGCCGTCGGCTTTGGCTGGCATCCGTGGTCATGCTTCTCGTGACCGGCATCGCTTCGTTGCTGATCTCCCGGTCTTTCTCGAGGCGCGTCGAACGCTTGCAGATGTTTTCTCGTCGGGTAGCGGAAGGCGATTTTCGTCCGCTTGAAGCAGATCGCTCTGGCGATGCGCTGGAAGCTCTGGCAATTTCGTTCAATGAGACGGCCGCGCGGCTTGACCGCACCATTCGAACGCTGACTGAAGAACGCAATCTTTCCTCCGCCATTCTCGGAAGCATGGTGGAAGGTGTGGCCGTCGTGAATGCTTCTGAGCGCCTGCTCTTCGCCAATCGAGGCTTCACGGACATCCTGGGCTTGGATGTGCTGCCGCAATCCGGGAGCGCGCTCGTTGAAGTGGTGCGTCAGACCGAATTGATCGAGGCGGTTCGCGAAGTTTTGAAAGGCCAGCCCCGCGTCGAATCCGAAATCGTCACCGGCACTCTGCGCCAGCACTTTTTTGCGGTTACCGTCGCATCGGTCAGCGCCGCGGAGACTTCCGGCGCGGTCATCGTGCTGCATGACATCACCGAGCTGCGCAAACTCGAGCGCGTCCGCCGGGATTTTGTTGCCAACGTTTCCCACGAATTCAAAACGCCGCTCACCGCTATTCAGGGTTTTGCGGAAACGCTTCTCGCCGGCGCCATCGACGACCCGCAAAATCGCATCCGCTTCCTCGAGATCATTCTCGAGCACTCCCGGCGTCTCGCGCGGCTCACCGACGACCTGCTCAAGCTTTCGAAAATGGATGCCGACCGGTTAGAACTGGAGATCCGCCGGCTGAGCGTTTCCCAGTTCGTTGAGAGCTGCATCGAAACCACGGCGCGCCCCGCCGCCGAAAAAGATCTGCATATATCCGTCAACCTGCCGCAGAGTTTGCCGGACATCGCCGCGGACCGCCGCCGCCTTGCCGAAGTTCTGCAAAATCTGCTCGACAACGCGATGCAATACACTCCGGCCGGCGGCCAGATCATGGTCAGCGCTTCAGCGGACGGCGCCGAAGTAACCTTCACAGTTTCCGACACCGGCATCGGCATCCCGCAGGCGGACCAGCCACGCATTTTCGAGCGCTTCTACCGCGTCGACGTGGCCCGTTCCCGCGAAGTCGGCGGCACCGGGCTGGGGCTCTCCATCTCCAAGCATCTTGTCGAAGTTCACGGCGGCCGCATCTGGGTCGAGAGCGAAGTGGGCCAAGGTTCGCAATTCCATTTCACCGTTCCCATCTTCGACCCGGAGCGCGCCATCCTCCGCCCCGCGCGCTGACTGAACGGCGCGGCTCCGGCGGGTCGGTCCGCCGCTAACTCTTATCTTTTCCCGCATTTTCACATTCTTGTGAACAAACTGTAACCATTTCCAGCTCAGAATCTTGCTTACGAGCGAGAGTGTGACTTCCCGCCTTCCGCTCCGAAAGGCGACCCATGGCAGCAATTGCCGGACTTAGCGAAGTGGTGCTCTACGATACGCTCGTGAACTACCTCGTCTCCATGGCGCGCACCGTCGAAGGCGCCATGAACCGCGCGCTCGACGCCATCGTTAGCCTGGAAAACCCTCGCACCTCCGCCCTCCCCAGCGAAGTGTTTCTCCTCGAGCCCCGCATCAACGAAATGGAAATTGTCATTGATGAACACGCCATCCGCCTGCTCCGCCGAGGCTCGTTTACCGACGATGAGATGCGCCTCATCGTCGCCGCCCTGAAAATCACCAACGACCTCGAGCGCATCGGCGATCTCGCCGTGAATCTCGCCGAGCGGGTGGTCTCCCTGCGCGAAATGCAAGGCGCGCAGGTTCCCGAAGAACTGGCTCCGATGGCCTCCGCCGTGCGTGCCATGGTCACCAAAAGCCTCGGCGCGCTCATTTTCCGCAACGTCGAGATGGCCACGCAGGTTCTCGAAAGTGACGATGTCGTCGATCGATATCGCGATCGCATTTTCGAACACTTGCTGCAGCACATGACAAAAGAGTCCACGCTCGTGAGCCCGGGGCTTCAATTCATTCTTGCCACGCGCCACCTCGAACGCATCGCGGACCACGCCACCAACATTGCCGAGGACATCATCTTTTGGGTTCGTGGTCTCGACGTTCGCCACGGCCGTGGTTACACTGTCCGCCCCGAGCAGGCGGGCCAGGCCGATCCGTGTTCTGCCGGGGATTCAGCCATCACGGAAAATTCACATGGCCTTGATTCGGGCGTGACCCCGGACTGCCAGACTGAGCGCGCTTGATCTTCACGTAAAGTCCTACCTCGGGGAC
>Ga0137397_10002810_pt1 | contig 12104 bp, 11 predicted proteins | sample czorhiz116metaG_FD_106658 | JGI IMG/M metagenome (GOLD analysis project Ga0137397, IMG submission 106658) | Vadose zone soil microbial communities from Angelo Coast Range Reserve, California, USA - czorhiz1.16 metaG | ecosystem: Environmental > Terrestrial > Soil > Vadose zone | place: USA... | reverse complement strand
CGTGTCGCCCGCCTTCATGGTCATTCCGCTGCCCGACTCGGTGACCTTCGTCGACGGGGCGGCATTCCTGATCCAGGTGCTGACCGCGTATCACCTGCTCCACACGGTCGACTCGACGGGCCCCGGCCGCAGCGTCCTCGTTCACTCGGCCGCGGGCGGCGTCGGGCTCGCCGCCGTCCAGCTCGCCAGGGCGGCCGGCGCCCGCGTGTTCGGAACCGTCTCGAGCGACGCCAAGGCAGGCCTCGCGAAGGAGGCCGGCGCCGAGGCGATCATCAACTACGGGACGGAGAAGTTCGCGGACGAGGTGCTGCGGCTGACCAGCGACCGCGGCGTCGACCTCATCCTCGACGCGGTCGGCAAGCCGACGTTCGAGGAGGGGCTGCGCTGTCTGGCCCCCTTCGGGCACCTCGTTCTCTACGGGCGCGCGGGCGGAGCGCCGGATCCGCTCAACGTCTCGGTGCTCTCTCCGAAGTCACAGAAGGTGAGCGCCTTCTCGCTGCCGACGCTGACGCGAGGGTTCCCCGACAAGACGCGCGAGAGCGCCGAGCGGTGCTTCGTCCTCCTGCGCGAGGGCCGGCTCAAGCTGCACGTCGACAAGAGGTTCCCGCTGGCCCAGGCGGCTGAGGCCCATCGCTATCTCGAATCGCGGCAGTCGATGGGCAAATTGATCCTGGTCCCGTGACCCGATGGACAGGACGACCGAGACGCTCGCCCGCTACGTCACCTCGCTCCGCTACGAGGACCTGGGCCCGCGCGCGGTCCAGGAGGCGAAGCGGCACCTGATCGACTCGCTCGGCTGCGCCATGGGCGGCTATCGGAGCGAGCCCGCTGCCATCGCCCGCAAGGTGGCGCCGGCCTGGAGCGGCGTCCCCTCGGCGCGGCTTTTGGGCGAGGGCCGGCCGACGACGCCCGAGGCCGCGGCTTTCGCCAACTCCGTGATGATCCGGTTTCTCGACGCCAACGACACGTACATCGCGCGTGGCTCCGGCCATCCCAGCGACATGCTGGGCGCGATCCTGGCCGCGGCCGAGCTGCAGGGCGCCTCGGGGAAGGACCTCCTGCTGGCGACGGTCGCCGGCTACGAGATGTTCGGCGCCATGGCCGATCAGGTGCCGCTGCGTGACCGCGGCTGGGACCAGGGCGTCTTCGTCGCGCCGGCCGCGGCAGCCGGCGCCGGGCTCCTGCTCGGCCTCTCCGCCGCGCAGATGGCCGACGCGATCGCCATCGCGGCCACGGCGAACGTGGCCACGCGTCAGACGCGGGCCGGCGAGCTTGCGATGTGGAAGGGCTGCGCGACGGCGGTGGCCGCGAAGGCCGGGCTGTTCGCCGCGCAGCTGGCCCGGGCGGGGATGACCGGCCCCACGGCCGCCTTCGAAGGCCGTCACGGTCTCGCGGAGCAAGTGACGGGGCCCTTCCAGGTCGGCGCCCTCGGCAGCCATGACCGGCCCTTCGCGATCGAGCGCACGAACTTCAAGTTCTTCGCGGCCGAGTATCACGCCCAGGCGCCGCTCGCGATGGCGCTCGCTCTGAGAGGCAAGGTGCGAGCCGAGGAGATCGAGGCCGTCGAGGTGCAAATCTACGCGATGGCCTACAGCGAGATCGGGAGCGAGCCGGCCAAATGGGACCCGCGGACTCGGGAGACGGCCGACCATAGCCTCCCCTACATGCTCGCCGTCGCGCTCCGGGACGGCCGCCTCACCCCCGCCAGCTTCGAGCCGGAGCGGTACCTGGATCCGAGCCTGCGGCCGCTCATGAACCGCATTCGCGTCGCCGAGAATCCGGAGCTCACGCGACAATTTCCTCAGGAGCTGCCGTCGCGGATCGACGTGACGACCCACTCCGGCCAGCGCTTCACCGAGCGGGCGGAGTACCCGAAGGGCCACGCCCGAAATCCGATGACCGACGCCGACGTCGAATCGAAGTTCCGAGACCTCTCGGTGGACGTCCTCGGCGCGCACGTGGACCCGGCACTCCGGGTGCTCTGGCGCCTCGACGAGGCCCCGAGGATCGGCGCGATCCTGGACGTGCTCACACCCCAACCAGCAGAGAGGTGACGCGATGGACTTCGGACTGCAAGGCAAGCGTGCGCTCGTCACCGGCGGGAGCCTCGGCATCGGCAAAGCCATCGCCCTGGAGCTGGCCCGCGAAGGGGTCGACGTGGCGATCGTGGCGCGCTCGAAGGACCAGCTGGAAGCGACGGCGCGCGAGCTGGAGGGCAAGACGGGTCGGCGCGTTCTGCCGCTGGTGGCCGACGTGACCAGCAAGGAGCAGGTCGATCGCGCGGTGGCTCAGGCCGCCGAGCGGCTCGGCGGGCTGCACATCCTGGTGAACAGCGGCTCCACTCCGGGAGGGTCGGCCACGGCGACCGGCCCCATCGAAACCGTGGTCGACGAGGACCTGCTGCACGACTTCAACGTGAAGTACGTGGGGGCGCTTCGCTGCGCGCGGGCCGTCATTCCTCACCTGAAGGCGCAGGGGTGGGGCCGCATCATCAACATCAGCGGCACCAACGCGCGCAACGGCTCGCTCGTGCACTTCACCAAGACCCTGGCCGTGCAGCTGGGCCGGTACGGGATCACGGTCAACTGCATCCATCCCGGCACCACGCGCACCGAGCGGACGCCGCGCCTGCTGGCCGCCCGCGCCGCCGAGCTGGGAATTGCCGCGGATGAAGTCGAGAAGCGCGACTTCGCCCACGACTCTCCGCGGGGCAACGCGATCGGGCGCATGGTGGATGCCGCGGAGATCGCCTATCTCGCGGTGTTCCTCGCGTCCGACAAGGCCTGGGCCGTCAGCGGTGAACTGGTCGTCGCGACCGGAGGGTCCGGGCGCGCGGTGTATTACTAGCGAACACGTTGCGAGAGGAGCCGAGCGATGGCCGACCGGATGCCGCCCACGCAGGATCGCGTCGAGGGATACTTCAAGGAGCTGAACAACTGGGGCCGCTGGGGTCACGCCGACCAGCGCGGCACCGCGAATCTCATCACCGCCGCCAAGCGGGCTCAGGCAAAGTCCCTCGTGCGTACCGGCCGCACCGTCTCGCTGGCGCGCGACATCGGCCCCCAGCCGGCGATCATGTATCACGTCACCTTCCCGTCGAGCCGGGAGCGCGCCGACGTCGTGCTCGATCGCTTCGACCTCGTCTATCACGGCTTCACGATCACGCACATCGACGCCCTCTGCCACGTGGCCTGGGACGGCGAGCTCTACAACGGGCGCCCGTTCAGGGACAGCCTCACCGCGGCCGGGGCCACCTGGTGCGCGATCGACGCGTACTTCGACGGCCTGACGACCCGAGGCGTGCTCCTCGACGTCGCCGCCGGCCGCAAGGAAGGCTACGTGACCGTCGGTCAGCCGGTCACGCCGAACGAGCTCGACGCGGTCGCCGCCCGGGCGGGCGTGAAGGTCGAGCCGGGCGACGTCGTCGTGGTGCGCAACGGCGACGAGGCGTTCCGGCAGGCGCATCCCGACTGGGTACCGCGCGTATCGCCCCACCCGGGGATGCATCTGTCGTGTCTCGAGTGGTTCCGGGAGAAGGACATCGCCGCGATCTCGTGGGACATGATGGACGAGCGCCCGACCACCTATCCGGGCTTCGCCATGAGCACGCACCTGGCGATTCCGTTCCTGGGGCTGGTGCTCGTGGACAACACGAACCCGGAGCGGCTGGCCAGGGCGTGCGCGGAGGAGGGCCGCTACGAGTTCCTCTTCACGGCGACGCCGATCCGCCTGGTGGGCGCGACCGGCGCGCCGGCGCACCCGCTCGCGATGTTCTGAGACCGGGGCGAGCCGTCAGCCCTTGCGCGCGCCCGGGCCCCGCAGCAGCGCGCCGGGCATGCGGCCGGTCGCGTGGCCGTGCTCCAGCGTCACCTGGCCGTTGACGACGGTGGCGGCGATCCCCTCCGCCTTCTGCACGAGGCGGCGGGCGCCGCCGGGCAGATCGGTCTCCACCGTCGGCATCGCGGGCCTCACCCGCCCCTCGTCGAACAGCACGAGGTCCGCCTGGTAACCGGTGCGCACCAGGCCGCGGTCGTAGAGCTCCCACGCCGACGCGTTGTCGAAGGTGAGCTTGCGCACCGCCTCCTCCAGCGTGAACGCCTGCTTGGCGCGCACCCAGTAGCTCAGCATGTGGGTCTGCAGCGAGGAGCCCATCTCCTGGCAGACGTGCGCGCCCGAGTCGGAGAACGTCGCCAGGGTGCGCGGGTGCTTCAGCATGCCGAGCACGTGGTCCGGGTGCTCGTTGACCAGCGGCTGCACGAACACCTGATCGTCGTTCTCCAGCGCCAGATCGATCATCACCTCGACCGGGTGCTTGCCGCGCTGGGCCGACAGCTGGGCGACGGTGGGATCGTCCCAGTCGACGCCCTTCATGACGTAGAGGTTGTCGTAATCCGGCTTGCGCGGATCGGTGGTGGCCGCGCCGCCGCCCTGGAACACGTTGCCGCGGGGCTTCATGCCGGCCTCGTCCGCGACCAGTCGCGCGCGCGTCGCACGATCGGCGAGACGCTGCTTCTGCTCCGCCAACGGCAGGCGGCGCAGCTCGCGCCACGCGGGCAACACGTCGAACGGCAGATAGGACTTGAGCGAGAACACGGCGTTGATCGAGCGGGTCGTGGTCTGCCCCCACATCCTGGCGCCGGCGGCCGCGCAGTCGTCCAGGTAGTCGAGCTGATAGGTCCACGGATTCGGCTCATCGCCCTGGCGGCTGGAAATGGTGCCGAACATCACCGGCCGCCCGGTCTCGACCGCGACCCGCTTCAACCGGGCGAGGAAGGCGCGTTGCGCCGCGCCGCCCGAAGTGTCCGGCCCGATCTGGAAGATGCCGGCGTTCAGCTCGGCCATGGCGCCGACCAGCCGATCGACTTCCGACCAGTCGGCGATTCGGCTGGCCACCGGCGTGTCGTCCGGCGTGACGTGCGTCGTCGCGCGCGAGCTCGAGAAGCCCATGGCGCCGACGCGGATCGCCTCCTGCACCGCCGCGGCCATCCGCGCCAGATCATCCTCGGTCGCCTTCTCGCTCAGCGCGCGCTTGCCCATGACGTACATGCGCAGGGCCGAATGGCCGATGTACGCGCCGTAGTTGATGGCCTTGGGCAAGCGGTCGACGGTCGCGAGGTACTCCGGGAAGCTCTCCCAGGTCCAGTCGATCCCGGCCAGCATCGCCTCGGTCGGAATGTCCTCGACCGCGGTCAGGCAGCGGGCGAACCATTCGCGCGCCTCGGGCTTGCACGGCGCCAGCGCGAAGCCGCAATTGCCCATGATCACGGTGGTGACGCCGTGCCAGCAGGAGCAGCTCCCGATGGGATCCCACGCCACCTGCGCGTCCATGTGGGTGTGGCCGTCGATGAAGCCCGGCGCGACGATCAGGCCGTCGGCGTCGAGCGTGCGCTCCGCCGACGCGCGGATGCGCCCGATCTCGATGATCCGGCCGTCCTTGATCCCGACGTCGCCGCGATAGCGCGCGGCGCCCGAGCCGTCGACGATCGTTCCGTTGCGAATCAGCAGATCGAGACTCATGGCGTCTTCCTCCGGCGGCCCAGGACGATCTCAGGGCGTCCCCGTCGTCGCGTCTCCACTAGGCCGGCACGTCGCCTGTCTCCCGCGCCGAGTCGCGCGAGAGGCCGTAGAGAATCACCAGGATCGGAAGCAAGTACATGTGCGCGCCGCTCCACATGAGCCCGCCGCCGAGCATCTGGTCGTCGACGGCGCTGATGCCGAGGGTCACCGCGATTTTCGCGTAATGAGGGTAAAACGACCGCTCCGGGACGGCCAGCAGCATGCCGAGCGCCGTGCTCTGGGCCGTCGCGCCGAGAAGGTACAGGATCTGGAAGCCTGGGTGCGGCCGCGGACGGAGCCGGGGCGCTGGCCGGACGATCGGCCACCAGAAGAGGATCGCCGTCGCGAAGAAGATCGCATGCTCGACCGCGTGCACGAACTCGTGCTCGACCGCTGCGTCGTACAGCGACGGTAGATGCCAGAGCCACACGGCGGTCACGTGAAGAAGCCCCGCCACCGGCCAGAACGTAAGTGCCGACAGCGCAGAGCGAAGCCACCCGCGCCGTCGAAGCGGTACCGCGAGTGGCCACCTGACGCGGCGTGGCAAACCCCAGAGGACCAGCGGCAGCGGGTTGCCGAGGAGCAGGAGCGGCGCAGCCATCATCGTCAACAGCAAGTGCTGGCCCATGTGGGCCGAGAACCGCGCCCCGGCGAGATCGTCGAGGGGCGAGAGGAGCGCGGCTGCGATCGTGACGAGTCCGAGCGCGTAGGAAGCCGGACGCCAGACCGGCGGCGCGTGCCCGGCCGCGCGGAGCCGGCGCCAACCGCACGCGTAGGCGACAGCCAGGCCGGCGAGGACGACCGAGAGGACTGTCTTGATCGCAGGCTACTTCTTGTCCTTGATGGCCGCCTTGACCTTGGCCGCCATCTCAGGTGGGATGGCCGTCATCTTGTGCGCCGTCTTGGCGTGCTCCGCGCCTCTGGCCATCACTTCAGCCTCATCCTTGCCTTCGATCACCGCATTGCAGCCCGGCATCAAATCACCGCACCGAAGCACCTTCGTCATCGCGCCCTCCCTTCTGCGCTACGGCGGTCCCGACAACGCAAGTGTCGGCGGAGCGCCGCGCGCTGTCAATCAAAGGGATTCCTCGTGCGGCCCACGTGTGGCCCGCTCGCGATTTGACACTGCGTCGCCGGCGGCTTATTTTGCCTGGCAGGACACAATCGGACTGAACATCAGGAGCGTGGCATGCGCATCTACTACGACATCGATCTGACTGGCCGCACGATCACCAAGCGCGAGCTGCACGGCGAGGAGATCGTCAGGGCGGGCCGCTATCTGATCGCCAAGACGCTGCTCGAGCTGGGCGCGGCCACCGTCGATCCGCTGTCCCCGGCCAACCCGCTCATCTTCTCGGCCGGCCCCTTCGCCGGCACGAGCTTCTCCAACGCCAACCGCACGAGCGTGGGCTGCAAGAGCCCGCTCACGGGCGGCATCAAGGAGGCCAACGGCGGCGGTAGCTTCAGCTATGGGCTGGGGCAGCTGAAAGTCGCCGGGTTCACGCTGCACGGGGCCTCGCCGGACTGGGTCGTCCTCCATTTCAAGAAGGACGGCACCATCGACTTCGACGAGGCCACGCCGTACCTGGGCAAGGGCAACTTCGAGGCCCAGGAGATGCTGCACCGGAAGTACGGCAAGAAGGTCACCATCGGGCTCTGCGGCCCCGTCGGCGAATACCAGGGCTTGCTCGCAGGTATCTCCTTCAGCGACAAGGACGGCCGGCCGGCGCGGCTGTCGGCGCGGGGCGGCGTCGGCGCGGTGATGGGATCGAAGAAGGTCAAGGCCGTCGTGGTCGACCTCGACAAGATCCCGACCTTCACAGATGGAAAGAAGGTCAACGCAGCCATCAAGGACTACGCCAAGATGCTGCTGGCCGACTCCATGGTCACCAACTTCTACCAGAAGATCGGCACCATGGGCATGGCCGACCTCCAGAACGCGCTGGGCGGCCTGCCCGTGCGGAACTTCAGCGCCGGCCAGCAGGTCGACGTCGCCAGCGGCGAGAAGTTCAAGATGGGCGGTGACCACATCAGCCAGCTCAACGTCTCGCGCGGCGGCGAGCACACGCACGCCTGCATGCCCGGCTGCGTGATCCAGTGCAGCAACGTGTACGTCGACGCCAGCGGCAAGGAAGTGGTCTCGCCGGTGGAGTACGAGACGCTCGGCCTCCTCGGCACCAACTGCGGCTTGAGCGATCCGGACGACCTCGCCCAGATGAACTTCCTCGCGAACGATCTCGGCGTGGACACCATCGAGCTGGGGGCCACCCTGGCCGTGCTGATGGAGGCCGGGCTCGGCGCCTTCGGCGACGTGAAGTTCATGGCCTCCTGCATGGCCGAGATCCGCCGGGGCAGCGAGCAGGGACGGCTGTGGGCGCAGGGGACGGCGCGCGTCGGCGCCCACTACCAGGTCCGCCGCGTCCCCGTCATCAAGAAGCAGGCGATCAGCGCCTACGATCCGCGCGTGGTCGAGGCCACCGGGATCACGATGATGGCGACGGCGCAGGGCGCGGATCACACCGCGGGCAATCTCCCGCGGCTCAAGACCCGCGAGATGAACGCCGAGCAGATCGTCGAGCAGAGCCTCGCCCACCAGGCGCGGGTGGCGGCCAACGACTCGCTCGGGCTCTGCATCTTCGGCATGAGCGTGACCAACCCGAACACGGAGTTCCTGGTCAACGCCATCAACGCCGCGCACGGCACCAGCCTGACCAAGGACTTCTTCGAGCCGCTGGGGCGGGAGGCGCTCCGGCTGGAGTACGAATTCAACCGCCGCGCCGGCTTCACCGAGAAGGACGACGAGCTGCCCGAGTTCTTCTACTCGGAGCCGCTGCCGCCGACCAACCACGTGGCGCGCTTCCACGGCGCGGACGTGCACCGGATGTACGAGCGCCTGCCCACCCCCGCGACGCGAGCCTGAGCGGGCGCGCGAGCGAGTCAGACGCCGGGCGGTTCGAGGGGCATCACCGGCAGGAGAATGGTGAAGACGCTGCCTCGCCCCTTGACGCCCTCGCTTTCCACGCCGATCGTTCCGCCGTGAAGCTCGACGAGCTTCCGCGTCAAGGCGAGGCCTAACCCGCTTCCGTCCTGCTCGCGCGAGGGCGAAGAGTCGACCTGCTCGAACTTGTCGAAGATCCGGGCCTGGTCCTCGGCCTTGATCCCGATCCCGGTGTCCGCGACCATGATCCGCAGCGCGCACGAGGTACTCGCCCCGCCCGCCGCCACGTCCCCGACCGTGTCGGCCGTCACCCTGACGTACCCGCCCGGCTCGGTGAATTTGATCGCATTGCTCAGCAGGTTGTAGATCATCTGCTGAACCCGCATCCGGTCGGCGGTGATCGTGGGCAAGGGCTCTTTCAACTCCGCGCTCACCGCGATGCTCTTCTGATGCGCCAGCGCCTGGACGACGCTCACGACCTCCGAGATGTCGTCGGTGACCGTCACGCGCGTGAGGTCGAGGGTCAGGTGCCCGGCATCGACCTTGGCCAGGTCGAGCACGTCGTCCACCAGCTTGCCGAGGTGCCGGCCACCGGCGAGGATCGACGTGACATATTCGAGCTGGCGCTCGTTCAGCCCGCCGTACGTCTTGTTCACGAGCACCTGGGAAAAGCCGATCACCGCGTTGAGCGGGGTGCGGAGCTCGTGGCTCATCGAGGCGAGGAACTCGCTCTTGGCCCGACTCGCCTGCTCCGCGGCCACCTTGGCGTCGAGGAGCTCTCGCGACTGCTCGAGCAGCGTCCGGATGTAGCGCTGCGCTTCCGCGTAGAGGCGGGCGTTCTCGAGCGCGACGAGCAGCGCCAGGCCGACCGCCGCGCCCAGCGCGATCAGCACCCCCGTCCACGTGCGCGCCTCGAGGCGCGAGGCTTCGGCCTGGGCCGCGAGAACCCGCGTGTGGATCGTCGCCATCAACGCGTCCAGGCTCTCCAGGACTTCCTCCGAGAGCGCCCGAGCCTCGGTGTCGGTCAGTTGCAGGGCTCCGGCGCGGTCGCCCAGGCGGAGGAGCGCCTGCTCCTGGGCCACGACGCCGCGGTACCGCTCGAACGCGGCGCGCGCCTTGCCGAGCTGCTCGGCCTCCCGCGCGCTTTGCGCGAAGCCGGCAAGGCGCTCGAGATCCTCGGCCACGCGCGACGCCCGCTCGTTCCACGCCGTCGCGTAGCCCGGGTCGCCCAGCACCACCGCGCGCGTCTCGAGCCGCACGAGTGGTGAGATCGCCTCGCGGGTGGACGCGGCCAGGCGCACCGCCGGAATGGTGCGAGTCGCGATCTCCCGATTGACGGACACGAGATTGCCGACTGCGTGGAAGCTCAGGAACCCGACGACGGCGAGCACGACGATCACGAGAAGCGAGATCACGAAGGGCTTCTCGGCCAGCCGCATGCCGACCTCTCTCGCTACCGGCCGCACCGGTCGCCAGGCTGGATCGCCTGCGGGGTCGCCGGGCCGAGCCGGCGAAGAGCCGCACCAATAGGGCATGGAATCATCGAGGCACCCGCCATTGTCAGGTTTCCCTGCAGAGAAGCAAGCAAGACGTCGACCATTTCCGGAGAGCCAACGACAACGGCTGATATGGTAGGCACTTAGCTCCTCTTGGGGGTCCTGATCGGTCAGCTCGATCGGATGATTTCTAGCCGGCCGGCCCACCAAGGATGGCTCGACAGTGACCAGGACCACCGGTCCAGCGCCTGGCGCCTCAGTTGGTTCGATCCCGGATTTCACGGCTGCGCCCGGCCGGGGTTACACACACGTACGCAGGCGCGAAGATTCCAGCCGGGAGGGACAGATGAGCGACAAGGGCACAATGCTGCGTCAAGCGGACGAGGCGTTCGTCGAGCTGCAACGCGCGGTCGACGGTCTGACGGACGACGAGATGCGTCGCGTGTGGCTCGGCACCTGGGGGGTGCGCGAGATCCTGATCCACATCTCCGGCTGGCACGAGGCGATGATCCCCGCGCTCGGCCACATCGCGAAGGGGGACGCGCCCTACCCGGCGGGGACCTATGATGACTTCGACGCGTGGAACGCGCGGTTCGTCGACCGGAAGGCGGGCGTGAAGCCCGCCGATGTCCTCGCGGAGCTCGACGCAACCCATCGAAGCTTCCTCGCCGCCGCCGCCGCGGTGCCCGAGCCGCACTGGGCACAGGGTGGTGCCGCTCGTGATCCGTTCGACGGCGCCGGTGCGGGACACTACCGCGAGCACGCCGCCCAGATCCGCGAGTGGCGGCAGCGGTCGGCATGACGGCGGTCGGCTTTCTCCTCTTCGACACGCCGATCGGCCGATGCGGCACCGCATGGGGCGAGCGCGGGGTCCTCGGCGTGCAGCTCCCAGAGGCGAACGACCTCGAGACGCGCGAGCGCCTGCTTCGGCGATTCCCGTCCGCCCGCGAATCGCCGCCGCCGCCCGACGTGCAGCGCGCCGTCGACGGCGTCGTGGCGCTCCTCCACGGCGAAGCGAGCGATCTCTCCTCCGTCGCGCTCGACATGGATCGGGTGCCGGCGTTCCACCGCCGCGTCTACGAGGTCGCGCGGACCATTCCCCCGGGTGCGACGCTCTCGTATGGCGAGATCGCGGCCCGGCTCGGCGATCCCCGCTCGGCCCGCGACGTCGGGCAGGCGCTCGGCCAGAACCCCTTCGCCATCGTCGTGCCATGCCACCGCGTGGTCGCGGCGGGTGGCAAGGTCGGCGGCTTCTCGGCGACCGGCGGCGTCAAGATGAAGCTCCGTCTCCTCTCGATCGAAGGCGCGCTGGCGAGCGCCACGCTTCCGCTCTTCGCCGGCGATTCGCCGGCGGACAGGCGATAGCGCGCTTCCTTCCGCAGCGGCGATCGTCTATCATCGCCCGTCGTCGACATGGGACGGACGGTGATGATCGTGTTGGTCGCCGCCGCGATCGCGGGCTGCGCCTCGGGGCCCGTGACCGGGCGCGTCTTCCTGCGCGATCAGCCGGCGACGCCGCTCGCCATGAGCTGGGAATCGGGAATCTTCGGCGGGAGCGGAACGATGTCGGCCCTCATGCCCGACGGCGAGCGGTTTTCGGGGAAGTACGTCGTCGTGCGCCAGGGGATGTCCTGGGGCCGGATCGAGCCGGCCTGGGTCGGCGACGACCCGGTCGGGACTCAGGGGGACATCGACAACAGCACGTGGGGGGCGCCGCGGGACCGAGCCACCTTCATCAGCGCGCATCTCAACAAGGCGATCGCCAGGCTCAAGGGTGACCGGGGCACCACCATGCTTTGCCGCTTCACTCTCAACGCAGGGGAAGCCGGCCTGCGCGGCGGCGGGGCCGGCGAGTGCCAGACCTCGAAGGGGGCGAAGATCACCGCGCAGTTCTAGCCCGCATTATTCACGAAGACGGCGCCGAGAGCCGGACGGGGCCTGGCACCAGGGTGTCCCCGGCCGACGGCGCGGTGCGGTTCGTGAATAATGCGGGCTAGGTCTGCCGCGGGCGTCGCCGACTGACCTTGATGCTCGCGACGTTCAGCGCGGCGCGGCGCTTCCAGCGGGCGGCCTCGAATCGCATTCCGGAGGCTTCCCAGTGATGCGCGATGAGT
>Ga0137397_10002809_pt1 | contig 12111 bp, 12 predicted proteins | sample czorhiz116metaG_FD_106658 | JGI IMG/M metagenome (GOLD analysis project Ga0137397, IMG submission 106658) | Vadose zone soil microbial communities from Angelo Coast Range Reserve, California, USA - czorhiz1.16 metaG | ecosystem: Environmental > Terrestrial > Soil > Vadose zone | place: USA... | reverse complement strand
TTTCCACGCCCGTCTGGGCGGCCGTGGTCACTGTGGATCGTACTTCCACGCCATTTTGGCATAGCCGTGCGGTCACATCAATGTGCGTCAGCGGCAGTGGATGACAAAGAGGTATCCATTCCGAGGTCCTCTTTGCGGCCGCGATTCCCGCGATCCGCGCCACTTCCAGAGGATTCCCTTTCGGATTTTTCAACCGCCGGACCGCGCTCACCACGCGCGGCTTCATTTTCACAAAACCCCGTGCCGCCGCCGTTCGCGTCGTTACCGCTTTTTCCGACACGTCGACCATCCGCACTTCGCCCTTCTGTCCGTAATGCGAAAGCCTTGCCATACCCGTGAGCCTAGACCGCGTCCTTCCTCAGTAACACGGAAACGCTCTCGCCAATCTCGATCTTTTCCCGGTCTGCCGGCACCACCAGGAAACAATTCGCGTTCGAAAGCGCGGCAATATCGCCCGAGCCCTGCCACCTTAACGCTTTCACTTGCGGTACCCCGCCACCCCACCCCACGCGCGCGGGCAAAAAATGCGCCAGCCCGGGTTTTTCCTTCAATGGTTCCGCAAGCCGAGCCTCGACCAACGGCAACGCGCGCGCTTCCGCACCGCTCAACAAATCAATCGCGGGCGCCACAAACAATTCGAACGTCACCATCGTCGAAACGGGATTCCCCGGCAAACCGAACACCGGCTTGCCCTGGCACATCCCAAACACGGCCGGCTTCCCCGGCCGGATCGCCACCGCGTCGAAAAAAAATTCCGCGCCCATGGCTTTGAGCACGCTTTCAACTAGGTCGTATTTTCCCATCGAGACGCCGCCCGACAACACGAGTGCGTCTTCTTTCAGCCCACGCTCGATTTTCTCTCCCAAATCCTCGATTCGGTCCGCCGCGTTCCCCAGGACCACTGGCTCGCCGCCCGCGATTCGAACCTGCGCGGCCAGCGAGACGCTATTGCTGTTTCGAATCTGAAACTCTCCCGGTGTTTCGTCGATCAAAACTACTTCGTCACCGGTTGAAAGAATGGCCACGTGCGGGCGCTACGCGCATTGCAAGCGCGCCGCGCCAACTTGCGCCGCTAGCGCCAGCTCCGCGTAGCCTAGCCGCATACCGGGCGTCAAAATTGTCTGCGCGGCTGCGGCCTCGCTTCCCCTTGGCACAATGTTCTGCCCGGGTTGCGCCGCTCGTTCGAATCGCACGGCAACGCCTTCACGGCTCGTGTGTTCAATCATCACGACCGCGTCTGCGCCTGCTGGAACCGCGGCGCCCGTCATGATTTGCAAACAGGTTCCCCCGGCCAGTGCTTCCCTCACCGTGTCGCCGGCTTTGATTTCTCCCACGCACTTCAATTGTGCGCCGGGCGCAGCTTCTTTCGAACGAACCGCGTATCCATCGCGCGTCGAACGGTCAAATGGCGGATATTCGCGGTCCGTCCGAACTTCCTGCGCCAGCACCAATCCCAGCGCGTCCCACACGCTCACAACGGCGGTCGCGCGTGGTCCTTTCCTCTTCCCAACTTGTTCGATTACCTTCCCGCGTGCTTCTTCAAAGGTGAGCATTTCAGGTAGAGTGTGGCACCCGATACCGCCGCGCCACAAGTCACGAGTCACCGGCCTGCCCCGACTCTGCCGGGGTCACGAGCCACTTCGTCACAGCCACCGCGCCAGCAGCGTCCCTGCGGGCACAATCGTGGCGTCGCGTTCGGGTCCGGTGGAAATCATTCCAATCTCGACCTGCAGAAAATCTGAAATGAAACGCAAATAGTCGACCGCAGCTTTTGGGAGTTTTGCGGCGTCTTTCAAGCCGTACGTTGTTTCATTCCACCCTGGCAGCATCTTGTATTCGGGCGTGACCTGCTCGTATTCTTCCGCGAGCGCCGGCATTTCCTTCAGCAGCGTGCCTTTATACTTGTACCCCACGCACACTTGAATTTCCCGCTGCGTATCAAAAACGTCCAGTTTGGTGATCACCAGCGAATCGATCCCATTGATCATCTTCGCGTAGCGCAGGACCTGCAAATCCAGCCAGCCGCAGCGCCGCGGCCGCCCCGTCACCGCGCCAAATTCTTGTCCGCGTTCGCGCACTTCCTTGGCATCGAGATCGGGCATCTCCGTGGGAAACGGTCCGCCACCCACTCTCGTCGTATACGCTTTCGAAATTCCAAGCACGTGCTTGATTTTCGTCGGCGGCACGCCCACGCCCGTCGCCGCACCGCCGGAGGTCGCGCTGGAAGAAGTTACAAAGGGATACGTTCCATGGTCGATGTCCAGCATCGTCCCTTGCGCGCCTTCGAACAGCACGGACTTCCCCTCGTCCAGCGCGCGGTTCAAAAGTTCCGCGGTATCGCAAATGTACCCGCGAATCTTTTCGCCCAGTTTCAGGGTTTCTTCCACTTCATGCGAAAAATCGATGTCCGCGCCGTACGCGCCCTTTGCGAGCCGGTTCTTCTCCGCGACCACGTGCGCCGCTTTCTTTCGAAACAGCTCCGGCTCCAGCAGGTCGCACATACGCAGGCCGCGCCGCGCCATTTTGTCTTCGTAGGCCGGGCCGATTCCGCGAGAGGTCGTGCCAATCTTGTTCGCGCCGCGAGCGCCTTCCGCGGCTTTGTCCAGCTCCCGGTGATACGGAAAAATCAGATGCGCGCGATTGCTGACGTGCAGGCGCCCCTTCACGTCTATCCCCGCCTTGGAAAGCGTCGCAATTTCCGCCACCAGCGCGGCCGGATCCACCACGGTGCCCGTTCCGATCACCGCTTGCTGCTTCGGCCGAAGAATTCCGCACGGAATCAGCTGCAGCACGTAGCGGTCCTTGCCAATGATGACCGTGTGCCCCGCGTTGTGGCCGCCCGCGACACGCGCGATGTAGTCAAACGATCCCGCAAGGTAGTCCACCACCTTGCCTTTGCCTTCATCGCCCCATTGCGCGCCCACTACCACGACCGATTTCATGCAGACTTTCTCCTCAAGGTAGGACAGGCATTCTTGCCTGTCCTTCCCTCTCCTCAGCCACACTTCTGCGTCGCAATCATCACTTCGCCTTTACTGCTTTGGAAAACATCAAGAAACGGCAGGTTCTTATCGTAAGCTCGCCCCGCCCTCAACGCAAGCGAGCCGCGATTGCGAGCCGCGATTCGATCGCAGGGCAAGTTTCTGCTTGGCGGGTTATTCGGCAGGGCGGGTTCCCACCCGAGGCAACCATCCGAATTCGAGCGACCTTCTTGTTTGCAGCGCTTTCCGCAAGTCGCCATCGGCGCCTCTCACTACACCAAAACTCCTGTTGACGGCCAACAGGAATTTGGTATGCTCTCTTTTTTCCTGTTGACCGTCTAAAGGAGCGTATGCCATCTCCCAAATCTGAAGTCCTGCAAGGAACACTCGATTTGCTGGTGCTGAAGACCCTCGATTCGATGGGGCCAATGCACGGGTTCGGAATCGCCCTGCGTATCCAGCAGGTCTCCGATGAACTGCTGCAATTGAACCAGGGAACGCTGTACCCCGCTCTGCTCCGCATCGAGCAGCGCGGCTGGATCGCCTCCAAGTGGGGCGTCTCGGAAAATAACCGCAAGGCGAAGTACTACTCCTTGACCTACGCCGGACGCAAGCAGCTCGAGCAGGAAGTGAAAAGCTGGGGTCGCATGTCCGCCGTGATCAACCGGGTGCTAAGGACGACCTAGCCCATGCGCGAACTTTGCCGCACGTTCCTCCACCGTCTCGCTGCCCTCTTCCGCCACCGTCATCTCGAAGACGACTTGGACGCGGAACTGCGCTCGCACATTGAGATGGCGATCGAGCTGAACATGCGAAAAGGCATGTCCGCCGAGGACACCCGCCGCGAGGCGCTTCGCAGTTTCGGCGGCGTCGAGCAAACCAAAGAAATTTACCGCGACCAGAGAGGACTACCTATGTTGGAGACCGCCCTGCAAGACCTCCGCTTCGGCCTCCGGATGCTCCGGCGCAGTCCTGGCTTTTCCCTCTTGGCGATCCTCTGCCTAACCTTAGGAATTGGTGCCAATGCCGCGGTGTTCAGTTGGGTCGAAGGCATCTTATTCCGTCCGTACCCGGCGGTTACCCACCAGGAACAGCTATTCGCTCTTACGGGAACGGCGCGTGGCGAGCCCGAGCTTACCTCCTGGCCGGATATTCTCGACTTGCAGAGAAGTTGCACGCTGATTGATTCATTTATCGTGACCAAGATCATGGGCACTTCGCTCAGCATCGGAGACCGGGCTGAGGTCACGACAGGGAGCATCGTATCCGCGAATTATTTCGATGCCATCGGCGTCCATCCGATTCTTGGACGCGGATTCGAACCAGGCGAAGACGCGGGGCGGAACGCGCATCCGGTGACGGTGATCAGTTACCAGCTGTGGAAAGGACGCTTCAAGAGCGATCCGCAAATTATCGGGAAATCGCAACGGCTGAATAATGTTGTGCACACCATTGTGGGCGTCGCGCCAGAGGGCTTTTATGGGACCTTCGTGGGCTGGGCGATGCAGTTCTGGGTTCCAGCGTCGATGGAGGAGAATTTTGAAGGGGGCGGGTACAAACTGGAGGATCGCGGTGCTCGGTGGATTGAAGCTTACGTGCGGCTGAAGCCCGGCGTAACTCGCGTGCAGGCGCAACAGGAGATTTCCGCCGCGGCGAAACAGTTGGAAGCCGATTTTCCGGACACGAACCGTGGCCGCGGCATCAGACTGTGGCCGTTGTGGCAAACGCCTTTCAACAACGCGAACACTCTGCTCCCCACTCTTGAAATCATGCTCGCGGTGGTCGCGTTTGTCCTGCTGATCGCGTGCGCGAACGTTGGCAATCTGTTGCTGGTCAGGTCCTTTGCGCGGCGGCATGAGATGACGGTGCGGCTGGCGATCGGCGCAGGGCGGGGACGGTTGCTGAAGCAACTTTTCACGGAAGGATTGATCCTGTCGGCTTTTGGCGCAGCCGGCGGATTGCTCGTGGCGCACTGGTGCCGTCACGCGCTCGTGCTGCTCTTTCCCGCGCGAGGAGGGGTCGCTATGCACCTGCCGGGAGAAATCGATTGGCGTGTGCTGGCATTGAGCGCCGGGGTTTGCCTGATCGCGACGCTCCTGCTCGGGCTGATTCCTGCCATGCAAACTAGCAAGATCGATCTTGCCGGCGCGCTAAAGTCCGATTCGGCAGGGGTCGTTGGGGGCGGTGGAAGAGCGTGGGTCCGCTCGGGCCTGGTGGTGATGCAGGTGTCGCTGAGTTTCGTTTTACTGGTCGGGGCCGGCCTGCTGCTGCAGAGCCTGCAGAAAATTCGAAATACCGGCCCGGGTTTTTCGACGCGTAATGTGTTGGATACCGCTGTCAATTTGGTGCCCGCGGGATACGATGCGCCCCGCGCGCAGAGTTTCCAGGACGAACTGCTGCAGCGTGTGAAGACCCTGCCAGGTGTCGAGTCAGCAGCGTTTGCGCGAATGAGGCCACTGAGCTATGGGAGCTTTTCTTCGACGGTGATTGCCGTAGATGGCTATCAGCCACCACCTGAGGAGCAGCCCACGGTGGAGTACAACGAAGTGGGGCCGGAATATTTCGCGACGATGGGCATCCCCTTAGTGTCCGGCCGCGAATTCACGCGGGCGGACGACGAAAAGGCCGCTCTGGTGGCGGTCGTGAATGAAACGATGGCCGCGAAATATTGGCGCGGGAAGAATCCGATTGGCGAGCGGGTTCAGGTCAAGAGCCGATGGATGCAAGTGGTCGGTGTGGCGAAAGATTCCAAGTACCAGAGCGTCCGGGAGGCACCGAAACCCTTTTTCTATGTGCCGCTGCGTCAGAATTTCTCGCGCGGGGCGGGTTTGTTTATCCGAACCCCGCTGAGCCCGGGGACGATGGCGACGGCACTGGCGCGCGAGGTGCATGCGCTCGACGGGAATCTGGCCCTCTACGAGGTGATCACGCTGCAGGAACAGGTGGATCGCTCGACATCGCCGCAGCAGGTGGCGGTGACTTTGGTCGGGATCTTGGGTGGTTTGGCGCTGCTGCTCGCTGCCATCGGACTGTATGGCGTGATGTCCTATGCGGTGTCGCAGAGCACACGCGAGCTGGGGCTGCGCATGGCGCTTGGCGCCGACGCCTCCAATCTGTTGCGGCTGGTGATGTGGCGTGGCTTGGCGTTGGCGGCAGCCGGTGTGGTCCTTGGCGCGACGGTGGCGCTTGGATTGACGCGGCTGCTTGGGAGCCTCTTGTACAAAGTGAGCCCGCGCGATCCGCTGGCGTTCGGGTCGGCGTTCGTGGTGATGGCAATCGCCGCGTTGGCAGCGTGTCTTTTGCCCGCCTGGCGCGCCACGCGCACCGATCCGGCTCGGGCGTTGCGGGATTGATTCTCTCCATCCGAATTTAAGCTAGCTGCGCAATTCGGCCTAGCGGTAACACGAAACCAGGTGATCGTAGGTCCACCCGGTAAAGACCGTGGCTTCCGTCGTCGCAGTCCACGGCTGCGGCAGTGTTTTCATCCAATGGTCCAGGTCAACACTTCGTTAGCGCAACAACCGCGTGAGCAATCCTTCTAGCAGAGCTCGGTTTTGAGGATTCATCTTGGTAAATTCGACACCCATCCCCTCACCAGGCACGATGTTTCGGACAACCGCTTCCGCCAGAACCATGCCTCCGGGTACTTCAAAAACGAGGGTCAGATCCGCGCCTACTCGCAGCGTATTGGACCCGCAGAGAAACAGACCTCCCATGCCTAACGTTTTGACCCGAGAAACCTGTTGCTGGCCGCTACCGTACCAGGTCACGGACATGCCTCGCGGTAAGGAGATACGCTGGTGGCGACGCGTCCCACAAATGGTTTCAGCGGTCATAAAACAGAGTAAAGGTACTAGGTGGATTGGCGGCGAACCAATAGAACAAAAGTTCCTTTTCGCCAGTACTTTAGAAAAGCCACTCAGTTCTTCCAGCATCCCCGCTCTACGGAACGCTTGGAAAGCCCGGAAGGGATTGCATCCAAATCGCTCTCCCGTTTTCCACCCCGGCTAACCACTTCCCGACTAACCCGCTTGAGTGTCCAGGAGTTTCATTGGATCCTCGATACGATGGCCGAGGGGACCCGAGCGACTGCCGGACTTACCAACGGAGGGCTTTTCGTGCGAGAGTTTCTATGAGGATCGGCCTAGACCATCCACGCCTTGACAGTATTGAATCCATATTTTAGTCTATATTATAGAAGCTCAGGTTGGAAGCCATGGCACTTAGCATAAAAAACCCAGAGGCCGAGAAACTTGCCCGCGAGATTTCCAAGGAAACGGGTGAGTCTTTGACCGCCGCCATCACCAATGCCTTGCGCGACCGTCTCCAACGCCTCCGCGGGCGCCGTCACGCTAAGAGTTTGGCCCAGGAAGTCGATGACATTCTTCACCGCGTGGACGCCCTGCCGACCCTTGACGACCGTTCCGAAGACGAGATCCTTGGTTATGACCCCCAGGGGCTACCGCGCTGATGGTGATCGACACTTCCGCCCTGCTTGCCATATTTCTGTCTGAGCCGGAGCGGCAGAATTTCCTCGAACTCATCCGGCAGGACGGATCTCGCCTGCTCTCCGCCCCAAATACATTGGAGACTGCCATTGTGCTGGAAGCCCGTCGGGGTGTCGTGGCCGGCCGCGAATTCGATCTGTTTCTTCATCGGCTCAGCATTGAGATCGTGCCGGTTGACGCCGCTCAGGTCGAAGTCGCCCGCGCCGGGTGGCGCAAGTATGGTAAGGGCCGGCATCCCGCCGGTCTCAATTTCGCTGATTGTTTTGCGTATGCTTTGTCAAAGACTTCTGGTGAGCCACTCCTGGCGAAAGGCGACGACTTCCCCAAAACAGATGTGGACTGCCTCTGAGATTCCAGGAAAACGACCTAATCAATGTGGGAGAAGCACCGCTCGCAGGTCGTCACGACTTGACTCCCGACTCTATCCGCACTCGGCCTCCAGTCCCGCTTATCCAGAACTGCGTCAATGCCTGAAGTCAGTAGGTTACTTGCTCAATTCCGGGTAGCGGAAACACGAAACCAGGTGATCGTTGACCATGCCCGTGGCTTGCATGAGGGCGTAGCAAATGGTCGAGCCGACGAAGCGGAAACCGCGCTTTTGCAGATCTTTGCTGAGGGCGTCGGATTCGGGGGTTTTTGCAGGGAGGCGTTTGCGGGTTTTCCAGGCGTTTTGTTTGGGCTGGCCGCCGACGAAGCGCCAGACGTATGCGTCAAAGGTACCGAATTCTTTCTGGACTTCGAGGAAGGCGCGAGCGTTACCGATGGTGGCGTCGATTTTGAGGCGGTTGCGAATGATTCCGGCGTCGCGGAGCAGTTCGCGGACCTTCTTTTTGTCGTAGCGCGCGACTTTGGCGGGATCGAATCCATCAAATACTTCGCGATACCGCGCGCGTTTCTTCAAGATCGTGTCCCAACTCAATCCCGCTTGCGCGCCTTCCAGTATCAAGAACTCAAACCATGTGTGCTCGTCATGCACGGGCACACCCCATTCCTCGTCGTGATAGGGGATGTTCAGCTCACTCTGCGCCCAGGCACAACGTGCTCTGGTGATCTGCTGCTTTTCATTCATGGTCTTTGTGGTTCCACTCTCGGCAAATTTTTCACTTTTTCTCCGGCGCCGCGATAAGCCACGGCTGCTGCCAGATAAAATGATGCGTTCCCGGAATTCGACGCCAGCCGTCGGCGGGATTCGCGTCATCCGCATTTCTGGTAACAACTGCTCTAGCCCCAACGGAAGAAAACAGCGCCAGAACCTGCTGCCTTCTCGCAGCACCCGCGGCGACGAAACGCGGTTGTTCGATGTTCGGGATCTCCACGATGATCCGCACGCCAGCGAGATGCGCCCAGTAAGCGCCCAGGCCAGTCCCAATGTAACCCACGTCTGTTCCTGACGGAATCCCCATAGCGTGAAGCTGCTGCGCAACGACCCACGGCTCATAGGGCTTGTTGCGTATCACATCATATAGATCGTGCGCGACAGCCCACCCCACGGCGAGTGCCGGCGCGAGAACAACGACGAGATGGAAGCGTCTCAGCAATCGCGGCTTCGCCCCCACAACAATTCTCACTCTCGCCAGCGTCCAGAGCATCAACATCAGCGCGAACGGCGCGATATAGCGAAATTCCACGAGCACGAGTGAGTACATGGCGAGCGCCGCGACCCAAGGCAGAATCACCAGCCACGCGCCCGGAGAAAAGCTTCCCCAGGCGAGTGCCTTTCTCCCGGCGACCCACAGCGCCACCAACACCGCCCAAAGCGCGCCGCTCTTGGAAAATATCTTGAGATACATATTGGCCGCCCGGAACAAGGCCCACAATTGTCCCTTCAACAAGAAATGCGGCCGCACTCCTTCATACCAATACGAAGGGTCATACCATGGCGGATAGGAGCCTTGTATCGGAGTGGCAAATTCATACACAGCCGGGTCGGAGAAAATTTTCCGGGTCGGATGAGCAGGGTTTCCCGTCCCCAATGGCTCTCCCTGCCAGTGAACCGTTTTTGTTGCGCGATCGATATATTCCGTGTAGCTGATCCGTCCGGAATCGCCAAACGTCGCCCGTCCTTTCATTGCCGAGAGCGCCAGGACAAGCGGCAGCGCGAAGCCGGCAAACACTCCAGCCGCCAGCAGCGTGCGGAGAGCCGCCGCTCGAAAGGTATCCCCTGCGATGCGGCCCAGGCACAAAGCGCTGAACAAAAAAACGAAGGCCAAGGGAAACATCGCCGCTTTCGCCAGGTAGCCGAGGCCCAGCAATGCGCCGAGTCCCGCGAACACGAACCAGTTGCCCCGCCCGCGCCGGATGCGAAACAACAGCGCGGTGGCGAGAAACACCAGCACCGCAACACACAGGTCCGGCGTTACCCACTCGGGGCCCAACCAAAAGTAACTCGCCCAGAGAAAAAAGACATATCCCCAGATCCACACGTTTCGTGGCAAAACCGGCAAAGATTTCTCGGGTGATTCGCCGGCAGTTTGCCGCTGCAGAATGAGTTCTTTCAGAAACAGCTCAAACGAGGCGAGGCTCGCGACATATACCGCAAAATTCAGGAGATGCGCAGCCGTAAATTCCCACTGCACGGGCGGATGGAAGTACCGAAATACGAGACTCAGGAGAAAAGGATAGAGCGGACTCCAATAAGCGTTGACAATCTGGTGCAAGCCAGAGCGCGCTGTAGCGCAGGCGATTTCGATATACGAAATACTGTCGGGAGCTACGTCATTGCGGTGCGCCCAAACGTGCAATAGCCCCAAAACCAGGACCATGCACCAAAAGAAGATTCGAACCTGGGGCGTGAGCGACGCGCCTGCCGGAGAAAGTGGATCCTGCTGTTCCGCCTGCGAACCTCGCAGCTGATGCACTCTTCCTCCGCCGCAAAAATTTGACCGAAGCTGTCGCGAAGATTATGTCAGGACTCTTACCGGCAATGGTAGGTGAAACCATGGAGGCCAACGAAAAATCGGGGCGCCTTGATCCGATCGAGGCGCCCCGCAATTGCTTTTAAATTTGCGCGATGTGCCGCTCCAGCGCCTTGGTAATTTGCTCCTTCGGCACTGCTCCCACGATCTGCTCGACGACCTGTCCGTTCTTGAACAGCAGCAATGTCGGGATTCCCTGCACGCGATAACGGCCCGCTGAGTTCATCGCTTCATCGACGTTCAACTTCATCACTTTGAGCTTGCCCGCATAGTCGTGCGCGATCTCAGCCACTGTCGGCGCGAGCATGTGGCACGGACGGCACCATTCTGCCCAGAAGTCCACCATCACGGGTTGCGAATTGCTCGCCGTAAGCACCTCGGCTTCGAAATTTCCATCCGTTGCCGTTTGAATTGTATTATCAGCCATGTTCTTTGTCCTCAGCGGCTTGCCAATCTGGCCGCCGCCCTCTCTCCTAAATCAGCTTAGTTAGATGTTCCAACAGGCTTTTGGTTTCTTGCGCCTTTCTCCGAAGCCTGCTGGTTCTGCCCCGTCCCGCGGCCCGGTGGTCCGGAGCCTGGAGCGGCCTTTCCTGAACTTTGCGCGGCTGACGATAATCCGAGAGCGGCTCGCGCGGCCTCGTACAGCTTCGCATACTCCGCCGCAGGCGTCTTCCACGAAAAATCCTTCGCCATGCCGTTCAACTGGATACGCTTCCAGATTCGCTCATCCATGTAATGATGCAGCGCCTGCCGCACCGCAAACAAGAGCGCCTCGCCGGTATACTCCTTGAACTTGAACCCGGTCCCTCTGCCGTGCTCCACGTCGAACGGCTCGATGCTGTCGTCCAACCCGCCGGTGGCTCTCACAATCGGCACCGTACCATACTTCAAGCTGTACATCTGATTCAACCCCGAAGGCTCGTACCGCGAAGGCATCAGGAACATATCCGCTCCCGCCTCGACTTTGTGCGCCAGCGCGTTGTCGTAAGCAATCTTTACGCCCACGCGGCCCGGATACGCCGCCGCCAGCGCCTTGAAAAAATCTTCATACTTGCGCTCGCCCGTTCCCAGCACCACCAGCACCAGATCCTCGCGCATCAGTTCGTGCGCTTTCTCCGCGATCAAATCGAATCCCTTTTGATCCGCGAACCGCGACACGATTCCGATCAGCGGCCGATCCAGGTGATCGTGTGACAATCCGAACAAATCCAGCAGCTCCTGCTTGCACACCTTTTTCCCGCTCAAATCATTCGCCGAGTACCTGACCGCGATGAGCTTGTCCTTCTCCGGATTCCACGCCGTGTAGTCCACCCCGTTTAAAATTCCCACCAGCCGGTCCGCGCGGCTCTTCGCCACGCCATCCAATCCGTGTCCATATTCCGGCGTCTGAATCTCTTCCGCATATTTCCTGCTGACGGTCGTCAAATAATCCGAATAAACCAATCCGCCCTTCAGCAGGTTCACCTTCCCGAAAAACTCAATCCCATCCAGATGGAACACACCCTGCGGAATGCCCGCGCGGTCCAGCACATCCTTGGTGAACAGTCCGTGATAACCCATGTTGTGAACGGAGAAAACGACAGGAATACCCTTCACCAGCGGATCATCGCCGTAAGACGTCCGCAGCAGCACAGGCACCAGCGCCGTCTGCCAGTCATGGCAATGAATCACATCCGCCGGCCAGACATGCTTCGCCACCTCGATCGC
>Ga0137397_10002807_pt1 | contig 12113 bp, 11 predicted proteins | sample czorhiz116metaG_FD_106658 | JGI IMG/M metagenome (GOLD analysis project Ga0137397, IMG submission 106658) | Vadose zone soil microbial communities from Angelo Coast Range Reserve, California, USA - czorhiz1.16 metaG | ecosystem: Environmental > Terrestrial > Soil > Vadose zone | place: USA... | reverse complement strand
TGGACGTGCATCTGTCCCGCTTTGACCAAGGCGGTTCGAATGGCGATGGCCAGATCCATGTCACCGTTGAAGCCCAGGTACCCCACCGCGCCTGCGTAGAGCCCCCGCTTGTCCGGCTCGAGCTCGTCGATGATCTCCATGGCACGCACCTTGGGCGCTCCGCTTACCGTGCCCGCGGGAAACGCGGCACGCAGCACATCCAGGCTGTCGAGGCCATCGCGCAACTTGCCCTCGACGTTCGATACGATATGCATGACGTGCGAATAACGCTCCACCGTCATTTTTTCCGTCAGCCGCACCGACCCTGTCGAGGCGACGCGACCGACGTCGTTGCGGCCCAGATCGACGAGCATCACGTGCTCGGCCCGCTCCTTCGGGTCGGCGAGCAACTCGCGCTCGAGCTCGATGTCCTTATCGCGCGTGTCGCCGCGAGGGCGCGTGCCGGCGATCGGCCTCACGGTCACCGCACCGTGCTCGTGGCGTACCAGGATCTCGGGAGAAGCCCCCACCACCTGGAAATCCCCGAAATCCAAATAGAACATGTAGGGCGAGGGGTTGATCGAGCGGAGCGCGCGATACAGCGAAAGCGGGTTTCCAGAATAGGGTCGCGAAAGCCTCTGCGAGAGCACGACCTGCATGACGTCGCCGTCGTGGACATAGCGGATCGCGCGCTCGATCGCCTCGCGAAAGGCGCCTTGGCCGAAATTCGAGATCACCTCGGCATCGGCTGCACGGGGCTCCGCCGGCAGCGACAGGGGAAGCCGCAGGGCGCCAAGCAGCTCGCGCAGACGCGCCTGGGCATCGTGCCACGCTCGCGGCTTCGCGGGATCGGCGTAGACGACGAGATAGAGCTTTCCCGAGAGGTTGTCGATGACGGCGAGCTCCTCCGAGACCAGCAGGAGCATGTCGGGGCAGCCGATCGGGTCAGGCTTGAGCCAGCCTCCCGAGAGTCGCGGCTCGATCCAGCGCACCGTGTCATAGCCGAAATAGCCGACGAGCCCGCCGCAGAAGCGCGGAAGACCAGGCAATTCCGCGACGCGATAGCGGGAAAGGTATTCGCGCACGAACTCCAGCGGATCCGCCGATTGGGACTTCTCGACGACCGCGTCTCCGTGCGTGACGGTGACGAGCCTGCCGACCGCGCGCAAGCGCAGCGAAGCGGCGAGCCCGATGAATGAATAGCGTCCGAACCGCTCGCCCCCCTCCACCGACTCGAGCAAGTAGGTGTTGGAGCGATTGGCGAGCTTGAGATACAGCGAAAGCGGCGTGTCGAGATCGGCGAAGGTTTCTGCGACCAGGGGAACGCGATTGAAACCCTGAGCGGCAAGCCGCTGAAACTCTGCTTCAGTCATTCGACTGCTCCACGAAAACGTTGCGGGTTACTGCGAGTGCGCGCCGCTCTGGGCCGGCGGCGCGCGGACGTACTGGCTAGCTGCGCCAGCGCCAGCGCCATTGCACCCGAGTACCTGCGTTTTCGAAGAGCACGATCATTCCCTGCTTGCTGCGTTTGGGAGCGGCTACTCTATAACACGCGCTCGCGGCTTGTCCAGTTGCCGGACCCGCGAAACCGCTGCAGCACGCGGCAACCGAGGGACGACGCTGCAGGCTCCGCTCTCTCAGAGAACCTTCCCGGGGTTCATGATGCCGTGGGGATCGAGCGCGGCCTTGATCTTGCGCATCAATTCCAGCTCGAGCGACGACTTGTACCTGCGGATTTCCTCCCGTTTCAACTGCCCCAAACCGTGCTCGGCGCTGATCGAGCCCCGGAATCGCGCAACGCTGTCGTGCACGATGAGATTGATCGCCGCCATCTGTTTGACGAACACGTCGGGCTCGACGCCCTCGGGCGCGGACACGTTGTAGTGCAAGTTCCCGTCGCCGAGATGGCCGAAAGTCACCATCCGAACCCCGGCATGCGCGCGCGCCAGCTCGGCGTCGGTCGCCCGGATGAATTCAGGAATTTGCGATATCGGGATCGACACGTCGTGCTTGATGTTCGGCCCTTCGTGAGCCTGCGCCTCGGAGATGAACTCGCGCAGCTTCCAGAAAGCCCTGGCCTGGGCGTCGCTCTGGGCGATCGCCGCGTCGAGAATGCCCCGTGCCTCGAGAGCGGCGCTCAGAGTGTCTTCCGCTATTCTCGCGACCGCTTCGCCCGGCCGGGTGTCGGAAAGCTCCATGAGCACGTAGTGCGGGAAGCGACGCGCGAAAGGCGGCGCAACGTCCTTGAAATGCTTGAGCACGAGTGACAGGCAAAAATCGGAAAACAACTCGAACCCCGTGAGGCGCTCGCCGCAGCCCTCTAGAGTCCGTTTCAGCAACTCGAGCGCGTGTTCCGGATCCTCGAGCGCCACTACGGCGGTAGCGCGAGACCTGGGAGGGGGAAAGAGCTTCAAAACCGCGGCCGTGATTACGCCCAGCGTTCCTTCGGCACCGACGAAGAGCTGCTTCAGATCATAGCCGGTGTTGTCCTTGCGCAGGGCGCGCAAACCGTCCCATATCTCGCCCGAGGGCAGGACGACTTCAAGACCCAGAACGAGGTCACGCGCGTTGCCGTAGCGAAGCACCGCCGTGCCGCCGGCGTTCGTCGACAGGTTGCCGCCGATTTCGCAGCTCCCCTCCGCGGCGAGGCTCAAGGGGAACAGGCGCCCGGCTTCTTCGGCGGTCTTCTGCAGGCTCGCGAGGACGCAGCCCGCCTCCACGGTCATGGTGTTGTTGCGCGCATCGATCGCGCGAACGCGGTTCATTCGGGAGAGATTGAGCACCACCTGCGAGCCGCTCGCGTCCGGCGTCGCCGCCCCGCACAGACCGGTGTTTCCCCCCTGAGGAACGATCGCCGTTCGCGACTCGGCGCAGGCACGGACTACCGCGGCGACCTCCGCCGTCGAGGCCGGCTTCACCACGGCCGCCGGCTTGCCCCGATAGCGCTTGCGCCAGTCGGTCGCGTACGGCAGGACCTCCTCCGGAGAACCGATCAGCCCCGCGGAGCCGACGATGCCTCGAATGCGCTCGATCAAATCAGGGGCAGGGCGCATCGCGACTCTAGATGCAATCGCTCAAATTGCGGCCAGCGCCTCGCGCATCCGCTGGATGGTCGCCCGGTAGTCCTTCGATCCGAAAATCGCCGAGCCCGCGACGAAGGTGTCCGCGCCCGCTCGCGCGATATCTGCGATGTTCCCGGCGTTCACTCCGCCGTCCACCTCGAGCATGATTTCGCGGTCCGCCCCGTCGATTTTCCTGCGCGCTTCGCGTAGCTTGTCGAGCGCGTGCGGGATGAACTGCTGCCCGCCGAATCCGGGGTTCACCGACATGATGAGGACCAGGTCGAGCTTGTACAGCACATGATCGAGGCAGGAGAGCGGGGTCGCGGGATTCAATACGAGCCCCGCCTTGCATCCCGAGTCGTGTATCAGGCCGACCGTGCGATCGACGTGCTCGCTTGCCTCCGGGTGAAAACTGATGATGTTCGCTCCCGCGCGCGCGAAGTCCGGGATGATCCGGTCGACCGGCCTGATCATCAGGTGCACGTCGATCACGCTCTTGGTCGTCGGACGGATCGCTTCGCACACAAGCGGCCCCACGGTGAGATTCGGCACGAAGTGATTGTCCATCACGTCGAAGTGGATCATGTCGGCTCCCGCCGCGACCACCGCCGCGACTTCCTCGCCGAGCCGCGCGAAGTTCGCGGAAAGGATACTTGGCGCGATGCGGAAAGTGCGTGCAGTCATCAGCGGAAATTCTACTTGGATTCTCCAGGCACCGCTGGAAATGCGGCGATCTCGCCCTTGTCAGGCTGTGCGAAATCGTGTGGAATGGCCGCATGGTCGCTGAAAAGAAGTACGACGTCGCCGTCTCCTCGCAGACGCAATACGTGGCCGAGCAATCCGACGAGGAGAGCGGCCGCTTCGTTTTCGCCTACACCATCACGATTCGCAACAACGGCAGCATCCCCGCCCAACTCGTCTCGCGGCAGTGGCTCATCACCGACGGCCGCAACCAGGTGCAGGAGGTGCGCGGACTGGGCGTGGTGGGCGCCCAACCTCTCATCAAGCCCGGAGAAAGCTTCGAGTACACGAGTGGCACCGCGATCGCCACACCGGTCGGAACCATGAAGGGCAGCTACCAGATGGTGGCCGAGGACGGCACTCACTTCGACGCGCAGATTCCCGAGTTCACGCTCTCCGTGCCACGTGTGCTCCACTAGCGGGGCGGTGAAGAATCCTCGCGTGCGTCTCGCGCCTCGTTTCTCGGCTTTTTCGGCAACGTCCACCAGACCAAGGCAAGAAGCAAGGCGAGCGCCGAGCCCGCCTCGAGCACGATGATCCACAGCCCGGAACTCATCAACGTCATGCCCCTCCAAACCAATCGATGATAGACCAAATGCGCCGGTTGGCCTTGCTCGCGGTGATGCTGACCGCGGGGTGCGCGGTCCCACTCGGGCCAGCGGGCCAGGCGGTCGGGGATTGCAGCGCACTTGCCGGTTGTCCTACCTGCCCGGTCTGTCCGGCACCGCCCGCAGGAACGCTGCGCGTCAATCCGCTGGAACCCGTCGATTTCGCGGCGATCACGGGCTGGAAGAGCGGCGAGCAGGCGGCAGCCTGGCCCGCCCTCCTCGCCTCCTGCCAAGCGCTGCGCTGGCGCGAGGCGTGGCGCGGGGTTTGCGCGAAAGCGATGGAGCTTCGCTCGCCTAGCGACGAGGAGGCGCGCCGTTTCCTCGAAGACCAGTTCACTCCCTGGCGGCTCGCCAACCTCGACGGCACGCTCGATGGTTTGGTCACGGGCTACTACGAGCCGGTCCTGCGCGGCAGCCGCATCAAGCTCGCGCCCTTCGTTCATCCGCTGTACGGTCCGCCCGACGACCTGCTCACCATCGATCTGTCGGCGACCAATCCGGAGCTGCGCGGGATGCGGCTGCGCGGGCGGGTCGAAGGCAAGCGCGTCGTGCCCTACTACACGCGCGCGGAAATCGCCCGAGGCACCGCGCCCGTCGCGGGGAAGGAGATTCTCTGGGTCGACGATCCGATCGAGGCGTTTTTCCTCCAGGTGCAGGGCTCCGGGCGGATCCAACTCGCGACCGGCGAGACCCTGCGCGTCGGCTACGCCGATCAGAACGGCCACCCTTTCCAGTCGATCGGGCGCTTCCTCGTCGAGCGAGGCGAGCTCAAGCTCGGCGAAGCCTCGATGCAGTCGATCAAGTCCTGGGCGGCAGCCAACCCGCAGCGCGTGGAGGATCTCCTCGACCAGAATCCGAGCTTCGTGTTCTTCCGCGAGCTGCCCCTCGCGGATCCGGCGAGCGGTCCGGTGGGCGCCTTCGGCGTGCCGCTCCTTGCAGGGCGTTCGATCGCCGTCGATACGCGTTACGTCCCGCTCGGGGCTCCGGTGTTCCTCGCCACCACATTCCCGGCGAGCACGACGCCTCTGACGCGGCTGGTGCTCGCCCAGGACGCGGGCGGTGCTATACGTAACCCGGTGCGGGCGGACTTTTTCTGGGGCTTGGGCGCCGAAGCCGGCGCACAAGCCGGGCGCATGCGTCAGCAGGGAAGGATGTGGACTCTTCTGCCCAAGGGATTGAAGCCCGCGTCGGCCGGTGTGGCGTCGCCCTGAGGCGCGGCGCCGTCTCCGCGGCGCGGATCTACTTGCCTGTTTCGCCGATGAGCTTGATCAGCTCGTCGGGTCGCGCTCCCATGATGCGCTGCCCGTTCAGCGCGAAGCTGGTGGGTGTCGCCCTCACTCCGACTTTCTGGCCGAGAGCGAGCCATTTCTCGACTGGCGCGCTGCAGTTCGTTGCCGTCGCGGGCTCGCGTCCGCTCAGCATGAAATCGTAGTAGGCCTTGGCCCGGTCGGGCGCGCACCAGATAGTGCGCGATTTCTCCGGCGATTCCGCGCGCAGGATGGGATAGAGGAATGTGTAGATCGTAATGTCATCCTCGCGCTGCAGTGCCCGGTCGAGGTTTCTGCAATACGGGCAGAACGGGTCCGAAAAAATGGCCACGACTCGCTTGCCGTTGCCCCGCACCTGCTTGATCGCGAGCTCGAGCGGCAGATCCTCGAACTTGATCGCCGAGAGTTTCTGCTGCCGTTCCTCGGTGAGATTCCTTTGGCTGCGCGCATCGATCAGATCACCCTTCAGGAAGAAGCCCACCTTCTCGTCGGTGTAGAAGATCGTCTCTCCCACCACGATTTCATAGAGGCCCGCGTAGGGCGTGCGCGTTACGCTCTCCACCTTGACGCCGTCGAACCGCGTTTCGACGCCGCGTTTGACCGACGCTTCGTCAGCCAACGCTTGCCCCGCGAAGATCGCGAGCAGGAGAGCCCATAGTCGTAGCTTCATGATGTTTCCCGTTATCGGACTCCGCCGCCCACGGCGGTTGCGCGACGCGCGAGGAGAGTCTTTATGACCGGATTGAAGTTGGTGAGGTTCAATCCCAGGTTGCGTATCCGTCCGATCATTGCATGGTTCGCGCCAAACAACCGGAACAATCCGTGTGTAACCCAGTGCAGGGCGAGTATATCCTCGGCCCGGGAGCGTTCAAAACGACGCAGCAGCATCCGGTCTCCTGGATCGGCTGCGGCCTCGAGCAGATCCGCGAAGCAGTGCGCGTCGCCCAGACCCAGATTGATTCCCTGGCCGGCGAGCGGGTGCACGACGTGGGCCGAGTCCCCGATAAGCGCGACCCTCGCTTGCGCGATCGGGCGGGACACCATGCGGTTCAAGGGGAACGCCGCCGGAGGGGTGAGCGGACGCAGCCGACCCAAGACACCTCGGCTGGCTTCACTCACGCGCGTGCAAAACGCCGTCGGAGAAAGGGCTAGCAAGTCGCGCGCGTGAGCCTGCGGTGTCGCCCACACCATCGACACATTCTGTCCAGGTAGCGGCAAGAAAGCGAGGACACCATCCCCGCGAAACCATTGGTACGCGATATTGCGATGCGCTGTGTCGCACGCGAAGTTGGCGACGACGCCGAGCTGGTGGTAGCTCTCGCTTCGCGCATCGATCGCTGCGGCCTGGCGGACCCAGGAGTCGGCCCCGTCGGCGCCCACCGCGAGCTTCGCCTCCACCACGGCAGCGCCTTCCAGGCTGATTTCGACGCGATCTCCTGCACGGTGCAGCCGCGTCGGGACCGCCGGACAGACCAACGATAGGTTTCGCTGACGCTCGAGTCCGTCCCACAAGGCCCGCTGGAGTCGACCGGACTCGGCGGTCGCCCCGAGCTGCAACATACCCGCCTCGTACGCCGAAAAATCAAGGCGCGAAGCACCGTCGTCCCCGAATACTCGCATGTCGTAGATCGGCGCGATTCGCTCGCGCGGGACGCGTTGCCATGCCCCGATCCGCTCGAGAAACGCGATGCTTGCCGGGGAGAGCGTATAAATCCGCGAGTCCCACTGATCGAGCGGAGCGGGTGGCGCCTTGCGCTCGATCAAGGCCACCTTCAGCCTGCTCCCGGCGAGTGCCGCGGCCAAGCTCGCGCCGGCGAGGCCCCCGCCGACGATGGCGATATCGACTTCCATCCGCGGATTCTACTCCTGGAGCGGTTTCGTTCTTGACAAGTATCTAATGTAAAAAGGATAATTGCCGGTTTCGTGGCGAATTAGCTCAGCTGGTTAGAGCGACGGAATCATAATCCGCAGGTCCGGGGTTCGAGTCCCTGATTCGCCACCATTTTCTCTTTCAGGCCGTGGGACCATGGTCCATCGCCTCGCCGCGTACCTCGCTCTGCTGCCGGCACTGCTCGCGGTACCGGCGGTCGCTCAGGTTCGGACTCCTCCGATTCCGGACAGCACCCTGCGTGGCTATGTCCGCCACCTCGGAGAGATGGCGGTGGCTGTCGACGACAACGCGATGCAGCTCACCGCCGGCGCGCAGATCCGCGACAGTCAAAACCTGATCATCGTACCGACGGCCATCCCGCCGAACGGCGCGTGGGCCGACTACGTGCTGAACCCCGACGGCCAGATTTCGCGCATGTGGCTGCTCACCCCCGATGAGCTGGCACGGCCCAAGCCCACTTCCGGAAGCGGCTAGCGTGGCGAAGAAGCTGTTCATTCGGACTTTCGGCTGCCAGATGAACGAGTACGACTCGGGCAAGATGGCCGAGCTCCTGCGAGCGGCCAAGGGCTTCGAGCCCACCGACCGGCCCGAGGACGCGGACCTGATCCTGTTCAACACCTGCTCGGTGCGCGAGAGAGCGCAGGAGAAGGTGTTTCACGACCTCGGGCGCATGAAGCCCCTGAAAAGGGCGCGGCCCGACCTCCTCATCGGCGTAGGCGGTTGCGTCGCGAGCCAGGAAGGCGCGGCGATCGTGGCGCGCGCGCCCTACGTAGATCTGGTCTTCGGCCCGCAGACCTTGCACCGCCTGCCTGAGCTGATCGACGCTAGGCAGAGTTCGGGACTCCCGCAGGTTGACATCAGCTTCCCGGAAATCGAGAAATTCGACAGGCTTCCCCCCGCGCGCGTCGAAGGGCCGAGTGCGTTCGTCTCGATCATGGAAGGCTGCAGCAAGTATTGCAGCTTCTGCGTGGTGCCTTACACGAGGGGCGAGGAGATGTCCCGCCCGTTCGAGGACGTGCTCACCGAGATCGCCGATTTGGCCGCGCAAGGCGTGAAGGAAGTGACGCTGCTCGGTCAGAACGTCAACGCCTATCGCGGCCGGATGGCCGACGGCGAGATCGCGGACTTCGCGCTGCTGCTCGAGTACGTCGCGGAGTTTCCCGGAATCGGGCGCATCCGCTACACCACATCGCACCCGAGGGAATTCACTCAGCGCCTGATCGACACCCATGCGCGCATCGACAAGCTGGCCTCGCACGTGCATCTGCCGGTACAGTCCGGATCGGACCGCACGCTCGCCGCGATGAAGCGCGGCTACACGGCGCTCGAATACAAGGGCATCGTCCGCAGGCTCCGAGCGGCGAGCCCCGAGATCAGCATCTCCTCGGATTTCATCGTCGGATTCCCCGGCGAGACCGAGCGCGATTTCGAAGCGACCCTGCGCCTCATGGACGAAATAGGATTCGACGACTCGTACTCCTTCGTGTACAGCCGGCGCCCCGGAACGCCCGCCGCCGACCTTCCCGACGACACCCCGCACGAGGTCAAGCTCGCGCGGCTGGCGCGCCTGCAGGAGAAGATCGACGCGCAGGCGGGCCGGATCAGCGAGCGCATGGTCGGCTCGAACCAGCAAATACTCGTCGAAGGCCGATCGCGGAAAAGCGCCGCCGAGCTCTCGGGGCGCACCGCCAACAGGCGCACCGTGAATTTCCGCGGGGCGCCGCAGCTTGTCGGGCAGTTCGTGGACGTGACCATCACCGCGGCGCTGACTCACACGCTGCGCGGCGAGGTCCGCGATGCGACCTATCCTTGAAGACCCGCCCCCTGGAACTCGTTCTCAGCCCTCTCGACAATCAACGTCTGGCGAATCTCTGCGGGACGCTGGACGAAAACCTCAGGCAGATCGAGACGGCTCTGGATGTCACCATCGCGCGGCGCGGCGAGCGGTTCACGCTGCGCGGCCCCCAGGCGGCGCGCGCGGCCGAGGTCCTGCAAAAATTCTACGGCGAAGCGAAACGCGGTCTCACCCTCGACGACATCCAGCTCGGCCTGATCGAGGCGCGCGCGCCCGGGGGGAGCGCCAAGGGCGATGCGCCCCTTCTCACCCGGCGGGCCGACCTGCACGGACGCACCCCCAGGCAGCGGCAATACATCCAGAACATCCTCGAGCACGACCTCACCTTTGCGATCGGCCCGGCGGGCACGGGCAAGACCTATCTCGCCGTCGCGTGCGCGGTCGATGCGCTCGAGCGCGACACGGTCAAACGCATTGTGCTGGTCCGTCCCGCAGTCGAAGCGGGCGAGCGCCTCGGTTTCCTCCCGGGAGACCTCGCACAGAAGGTCGATCCGTATCTGCGCCCGCTGTACGACGCGCTCTACGACCTGCTCGGCTTTGACAAGGCGGGCAAGCTGTTCGAGCGCGGCGCCATCGAGCTCGCGCCGCTCGCCTACATGCGCGGGCGCACGCTGAACCACTCTTTCGTGATCCTCGACGAGGCACAGAACACCACGCCCGAACAGATGAAGATGTTCCTGACGCGAATCGGCTTCGGCTCCAAGGCCGTGGTCACTGGCGACATCACGCAGATCGACCTTGCGCGCGGACAAAAGAGCGGCATGGTGGCGGTGCAGAAGATCCTCGCCGACGTGCGGGGCATCGCGTTCAGCTCCTTCAAGAGCGAGGACGTCGTCCGCCACCCTCTGGTGCAGCGCATCGTGGACGCCTACGAACGCCACGGCGACGAGTAGCCGCGTGCCTTTCCGTCGCCGGCGGAAGCCGAGCCTGAAGCTCCATCTTCAGACCGGCTCGCGCGCAGTCCGCGCTCCCACCCAAGCGCAGGTCCGCCGCTGGGCGAGCGCGGCTTTGAACAGGCCCGCCGAGATCACCGTCAGGATCGTGGGCGCCGCGGAATGCCAGCGCCTGAACCGCCGTTACCGTGGCGAGGACCACGCGACCAACGTGCTCAGCTTTCCTTATGCACTTTCCCGCGGCATGGTGCAGGGCGACATCGTCTTGTGCGCCTCGATCATCGCGCGCGAAGCGCAATCCCAGGGCAAGACGCTCGAAGCCCACTTTGCGCACCTGACGGTTCACGCCATGCTGCACCTGCAGGGGTACGATCATGCGCGGCCGCGCGAGGCACAACGCATGGAAGCGCTCGAAAAGAAGGTTTTAACAAAACTCGGTTATCCTGACCCCTACGACGCCCCCGAATGACCTGTTCCAGGCCCAAGTAGGCGGTCGGCAGCGTCAAACCTCCGCACGCATGGACGAATCGAACAAACCTTCGCTGCTCGAGCGCCTCTCCACCCTGGTCATGCGCGCGCCGGAGGACCGCGAGCATCTGGTGAAGGTGCTGCATTCGGCATTCGAGCGTAATCTTCTCGACAGCGACGCTCTGTCGATGATCGAAGGCGCGCTCCAGGTCTCGGAAATGCAGGTGCGCGACATCATGGTGCCACGAGCGCAGATGGACATGATCGACGTCAACGAGACTCCCGACAAATTCATTCCTCACGTTATCGCAACCGCGCACTCGCGCTTTCCAGTGGTCGACAAGAACCGCGACGATGTGATCGGCGTGCTGCTCGCCAAGGATCTGCTGCGCTACTACGCCGGCGAGGAAGAGTTCAACGTGCGTCACATGCTGCGGCCGGCGGTGTTCGTTCCGGAATCCAAGCGCCTGAACGTGCTTCTGCGCGAATTTCGCGCGAACCGCAACCATATGGCGATCGTCGTCGACGAGTACGGAGGCGTCGCAGGCCTGGTGACCATTGAGGACGTGCTCGAGCAGATCGTCGGCGATATCGAGGACGAGTACGATTTCGACGATTCCGAGGACAACATCGTGCGCGAACAGGGCGGCCTCTATCGCGTCAAGGCCCAGACCGAGATCGCCGACTTCAATCAGGCCTTCGGAACGAGCTTCTCCGGAACCGACTTCGACACGGTGGGCGGCCTGGTGCTAAATCGTTTCGGACGTCTTCCCCGTCGCGGCGAGGCCATCTCCATCGACGGCTTGCGCGTGCAGGTGCTTCGCGCCGACAGCCGCCGGGTGCACGTTCTTCAGGTACACCGGCTGCCCGTCAAAGCTTGAAGGATTTCCTGAAGTCGCATCCCGCCCTCCTCCTCGCCGCCGCAGCGGCGGGCGCGCTCGCGGTCGCGGGCTTCGCCCCGATGTCGGTATTTCAGCTGCCGATCGTCGCCTTGTGCGTCCTGCTGTTCCTGTGGCGTCGTGCTACGCCGCGCGCGGCGTTTCTTTGGGGGTTCGCTTTCGGCGCGGGGCTGTTCGGCGTTGGAGCGTCGTGGGTCTACGTCAGCTTGCACGATTTCGGAACGATGCCCGCGCCGCTCGCGGCGATCGGGACGGTGGCGTATTGCGCGATCCTCTCCCTCTATCCGGCCGGCGCCGGCTGGTGCCTTTCCAGGCTGCGCTCGGATGCTCCGGTTTCGTTCCTGCTCGCGTTCCCCGCCCTGTGGACGATCTTCGAATGGTGGCGCGGCTGGATGTTCACCGGCGTCCCCTGGCTCGCGGTCGGCTACAGCCAGGTGGACTCGCCGCTC
>Ga0137397_10002805_pt1 | contig 12119 bp, 9 predicted proteins | sample czorhiz116metaG_FD_106658 | JGI IMG/M metagenome (GOLD analysis project Ga0137397, IMG submission 106658) | Vadose zone soil microbial communities from Angelo Coast Range Reserve, California, USA - czorhiz1.16 metaG | ecosystem: Environmental > Terrestrial > Soil > Vadose zone | place: USA... | reverse complement strand
TCGGGAAGTTGAGCCCCGAGGCGAAGGTGGTGATCCGGAAGTCGTCCGGGTTCACCCGGGCGTCGCCGCCGATGGCGAACTGGGCGGCAGCGGGCTGCACGGTAGCGACGAACAATAGGAGGCACGCGAGGGGGCCCAGCACACGGACGGCAGTACGTATCACGACGAGGCTCCTTGGACGGCGTCGTTGCGATCGACCAACGAGCCAGCAAGCGCCTTGCCACGCCGGCGCCGCCGCTGCTGACCGCAGGGAAGCCCGACTTCGGAACAAAAGGCGGCGTCGATGTGCAGGGAAGTGCCGCCGATGCACCCTTTTTCCTCCCTCGCGCGTATACCCGTTCAGTGATCGCCTCCGCGTCCTCCCGCTGGACGGTGGTCGCCGTCTCGACGGCCGTCAACGCGCTGGCGTGGGGCGTGCGAGCGACGTTCGCGCTGTTCTACGTCGCCATGCTCGCGGAGCTCGCCTGGGGCCGCGGCGCCGCCGCGCTCGGCTATTCGCTGAGCTGGCTCTGCTTCGCGCTCTTCGCGCCGGTGGCCGGCTGGCTCTACGACCGCGTCGGCACGCGCCTCGTCGTGTCCAGCGGCGGCGTGATGCTCGGCGCCGCCCTCGCCCTGACCGGCGGGGCCACCTCGCTGGCCCAGTACTACGTCGGCTTCGGCATTCTCGGCGCGGCGGGTCTCGCCGGCATGATCATCCCGTCGACAACGATCGTGACACGGTGGTTCCGCGGATCTCGGGGGACGGCGATGGGGGTGCTGAGCGCCGGCAACTCGATCGGCGCCGTCATCTTCTACCCGGTCAATGCCTGGCTCATCGCGACGCTGGGATGGCGGAGCGCCCTGCTCGCGTTCGGGGGCATGCTCGCGGTCGCGACCGTCGCGCTTGCGCTGCTCTATCGGGATCCGCCGGCCGATCCAGGCGAGGTCGCCCGGGTGGTCGCCGCCACGCCCGTTCAGGCGGCGCGGGGCGATGGCGAGGCGTGGACGCTCCGGCGCGCGCTTCGCAGCGGGCGGTTGTGGGCGGCGTTCATCATGACGGCGCTCGGCGTCATCGGATACCAGATCATGGCGACCCATCAAGTCGCGCATGCCGTCGACCGCGGCGTTCCGCAGGCCACGGTGGTGTGGCTCTTCGCACTCGGCGCCGGCTGCATGATGGCCGGCAATCTCCTGGGAGGGTGGCTCTCGGACCACTTCGGTCGAGGGTGGGTCTTCGTCCTCGGCACCGTCATGGCCATTGCCGGGATCGCCTGCCTCGCCGTGATGCGAGGGCCTCAGGATTTGCCGCTGCTCCTCCTCTATACGGTCTCGGGTTTCGGGTTCGGCATGCGGATCGCGCAGCTCTCGGCCATTCCGGCCGACGCCTTTGGCGGCCCGCATCTCGGCGCGATCCTGGGCGTGGTCCAGGCCGGCGGCGGGCTCGGCGGTGCGATCGGCCCCTTCCTGGGCGGCTGGCTGTTCGACGTCACGGGGAGCTACCAGCTCGCGTTCACGGCAGCCGGACTTGCTGTCGCCGGGTCAGCCATCGCAGCGTGGATCGCCACGCGTCCGGTTTCCGCGCGCCGATGACCCCTACTTTGGCCGGGGTCGGCCCCGAGGCGTTTCGAGTTCTTGCGAAGACCTTCGGCGGTCGCCACCGCGCGGCGGGCGCGTCGCTCTCAAGTGGGGAAGAGGAGGCTCCCCCATGCTCAAGAGCGCACGGCGAGGGTTGTTGGGTGGACTGCTCGTGGCCGCGGGCGCGATGCTCGCCGCCGGCGCCTACCGCGCGTCGGCCGCGGCGGAGACCGAGGTGTCGCCGCAGAGCGTCGTCGAGGCGCTCGAAGGGACGTACGGCGTGCACCCTGGACAGCGCCGCAATCACACCAAGGGCACCTGCGCGCTGGGCGAGTTCGTGGGTGAGCGCGAGGGCGCCCGCTACTCTCGCTCCGCCCTGTTCTCGGGGCGCGCCGTCCCGGTCGTCGCGCGGTTCTCGCTGGCCGGCGGCGACCCGAACGCGTCCGACGCGGAGAAGAGTCCCCGGGGCCTCGGGCTGGAGTTCCGGCTCCCCGGCGACCACCTGCAGCACATGACGATGCTGAACACGCCGACGTTCTTCGCGGCGATGCCGAAGACGTTCCTCGACAAGATCCTGGCGCTGAAGCCGGATCCGGCGACGGGCAAGCCCGATCCCAAGAAGCTCGCGGCCTTCGCGGCGATGGATCGCGACAGCGCGGGCCAGGCGAAGTTCCTCGCGGAGCGCAATCCGCCGCCGAGCTACGCCAGCACGGCCTACTACGGCATCCACACGTTCAAGTTCATCGGGCGCGACGACGCCACCACGCTCGTGCGCTGGCGGTTCGTGCCGCAGGACGGCGACCTGGCGCTCACCGACGCCGAGCTGGCCTCACGCCCGGCGAATTTCCTCGAGCGCGCGCTGCTCGAGCGGACGGCCCGGGGCCCCGCGCGCTGGGACATGGTGGTGACCATCGGCCGGCCGGGCGACGCGGAGGACGATCCGACGGTGGCCTGGCCCAGCGATCGCAAGGACGTGAAGGTCGGCACGCTGGCGATCACGGCGGCGATGCCGCAGGCGCATGCCGCCTGCGAGCCGATCAACTACGATCCGCTCGTCATGGCCGACGGGATCGCGCCGACGAGCGACCCCGTGCTGCTCTTCCGCTCGCCGTCCTACGCGCTCTCGTTCGTCAAGCGCATCCAGGGCCAGTAGATGGATCTCGGCATGGCCGGCCGGACCGCGGTGATCACGGGATCCACGGCCGGGATCGGCCTGGCGATCGCCACGGCGCTGGCGGCCGAGGGCGCGTCCGTGGTGGTGAACGGTCGCACGCCGCCGCGCGTCGCGGCGGCGATCGGACAGATCCGCCGCACGGTGAAGGATGCCCTCGTCCGGGGCGTCGCGGCGGACCTGGGGACGGCCGCCGGTGTCGAGGCCTTCACACGCGAGGTGCCGGACGCCGACGTGCTGGTGAACAACCTGGGGATCTTCGAGGCGAAGCCGTTCATGGAGATCCCGGACGCCGACTGGCTGCGCCTCTTCGAGGTGAACGTGCTGAGCGGCGTGCGGCTGGCCCGCCATTACGTGCCCGGCATGACCGCCCGGCACTGGGGCCGCGTGGTCTTCATCTCGAGCGAGTCGGCGCAGCAGATTCCGGCCGAGATGATTCACTACGGCATGACGAAGACGGCGCAGGTCGCGGTCGCGCGCGGCCTGGCCGAGGCCCTGGCGCGCACCGGCGTGACCGTGAACTCCGTGATGGCCGGCCCGACGGCCTCGGAGGGCATCGGGACCTTCGTGCAGGAGCTGGCCCGTCAGCGAGGCGCGACGCCGGCGGAGGTCGAGCGGGACGTCTTCACCACGGTCCGCCCCACCTCGCTGCTCGGGCGGTTCGCGACGCCGGACGAGGTCGCTGCCGTGGTGGCGTTCGTCGTCAGCGCCTGCGCCGGCGTCATCAACGGCGCCGCGGTCCGGGCCGACGGCGGCGTCGTCCGAAGCATCTTCTAAGTCACCCCCGTCTTCTCGCCGCCGGCCGGCAGCGTGAACTGGAAGATCGCGCCCCGCGGCACGTTTGGGATCGCCCACAGCCGCCCGCCGTGGGCTTCCAGGATCGAGCGGCTGATCGCCAGCCCCATGCCCATCCCCTGTGGCTTGGTCGTATAGAAGGCCTGGAAGAGGCGATCGACGCTGCCCGGCGTGAGCCCCGGCCCCGAATCCGCCACCGTGACCAGGACACCCGCCGCGGCGTCACGGGCGGTGCCGATCGACAGCTCGCGGGCGCCGTCGGCGGTGCTGCTCATCGCCTCGACGGCGTTCATCATCAGATTGAGGACGACCTGCTGCACCTGGATCCGGTCGCCGCGCACGGCGGGCAGATCGTCCGCGAGCCGTGTGTGGAGCGACACGCGGTTGCCATGCAGCTCACTGCGAGTGAGCGCAATGACTTCGAGGATCGTGGCGTTGACGTCGACCCAGTCCCGCCGCGCCGGCGCCTTCTGGGCGAACGCGCGGATCCGTCCCACGATCTCGCCGGCGCGATGGCCGTCGGCGATGACGAACTCGGCGGACTGCCGGGCCTCCTCCAGGTTGGCGGCGGCCAGCCAGTGCAAGCACGCGCTGGCGTTGTTCACCACGGCGGCCAGCGGCTGGTTGATCTCGTGGGCGATCGAGGCGGTCATCTCGCCCAGCGTGGCCACCCGGGTGACGTGGGCCAGCTGGGCCTGGGCGTGGCGCAGCGCGTCCTCGGCCTGCTTGCGCTCGATGAACTGCCCGATCTGGCTGCCGATGACCGCCATCATGTCGAGCAGGGCGCGATCGGGCTGCCGGATCTCGCGGCTGAAGAACTCCATGACCGCGAGCACGTCGCCGCCGAGCAGGATGGGCACCGCGAAGGCGGCGTGCAGCGCCTCGCGGGCCGCGGCGTCGGTCCGCGGGAAGTTCGCGTCGCGCACGATGTCGGGAATGTAGGCAGGCTCGCGGCTCGCCCAGACCCGGCCCGGCAGCCCGGTCCCGGGCGGGAACGCCGTCCGGCGACTCGCGGCCTCGAACTCGGGGATCTCGACGCCGCCGGTGTGCCAGACCTCCAGGCACCGCAGCACGCCGGCCTCGCGGTCCTGGCGCCAGAGTGCACCGACGTCCCACACCATGCCCTCGCACACCGTTCGCAGGATCCTCGGCGTCGCCTCCTCCAGGGTCGCCGCTTCCGCCAGGATCTGCGTCACCGTGTGCTGGGCCACCAGGCGGTGCTCGGTCAGCTTGCGCTCGGTGATGTCCTGGAGCGTGCCGAACACGCGGCGAGGCTGGCCCGACTCGTCGCGCAGCACGTCGCCCTGGCTGCGAACGAACCGCACCTCGCCCGTCGGCCGGAGCACGCGGTACTCGACGTCGTAGCGCGGGCCTTCCCGGAGCGCCTGCGCCACCGCCTCCACCCGGCGCTCACGGTCGGCCGGATGCAGCAGGTCCTGCACGTCGTCGAAGCTCAGGCGGCGCTCCTGCGGCGGCAGCCCGAAGATGCGGTACGTTTCGTCCGACCACGTGTAGATGTTGGTGACGAGATCGCGCTCCCAGTACCCGACGTGCGAGATGCGCTGGCCCTCTTCCAGCCGGCGCTCGCTCTCGCCCAGGTTGCGGAAGACGCGCAGGCTGGTCAACGCGTCCTCGAGCCGCCGCCCGATCTCCTGGAAGAGCCGCTCCTCCGCCGGCGTCCACGCGCGCGGCCGGGAGCACTGGTGCAGGCCCAGCATGAACGGCTTGTCGCCCTTGGGATGGATGGCCATCGTGAGCATGGACTGGATCCCGAAGCGGCCCGCCGCCGCGGCGGGCAGCGGATGCTCCGAGGCCGGACCGAATCGCAGCGGCCCGCCGGCCGCGAGAACGAGCTGGAACACCTGCGCGACGTCCGCCGCGACCGGCATCTCGAGACCGAGCGCGAAGACCCCCGGGAACTCGGGCCGGGTGTGCTCCATGGCCGCGCGCCACGAGGGCGCGCCGGGATCGCACGGGTAGACCAGCCAGGAGCGATCGCACGCGAAGACCGCCAGCATGGCGTCGAGGACGCCGCTCAGCATCTGCTCGAGATCGTTCGTGCCCTGGATGGCGCGATTGACCCGATCCATGCTCTCGAGGAACCACAGGTGAGTCTGACGCTCCTCCTCGGCCCGCTGCCGCTCGATGGCGATGCTGGCGAGGTCGGTCATCTGTTCGATGAGGTCGCGCTGGGACGCCGTCGGATGCCCCGGCTGCCGAGCGTAGATCGCGAAGGTGGCCAGGACGCGGCCGTCCGAGGCGCGGACCGGCGAGGACCAGCAGGCGCGCAGGCCGTGAGGCAGGGCCAGCGCTCGATAGTCCTCCCACAGCGGATCCTGCGCGATGTCCTCCACGATGACCGCGGCGTTCCGGTAGGCGGCCGTCCCGCACGAGCCGGCGCGCGGGCCGATGGGCGCGCCGTCGATCGCGTCGACGTAGTCGCGGGGCAGGCTCGGCGCCGCGGCATGCCGAAGGCGCGTGCCGCCGGGCTCCAGCAAAAGGATCGACGAGAGCGACGCCGGGGAGAGCGTCTCGACCAGCCGGCATAGCGCGTCCAGGATCGTCGCGAGCGGCTCGCCCTTGGCGATCATCTCGAGCAGCCGCTTCTCGCCGGCCAGCAGCGCCTCGGCCCGGCGGCGCTCGTCCCGCTCGTTCGCGTCCCGCAACGCGCGGTGCACCGACGGCGCGATCGCCTCGATCGCGACCCCTTCGCCGAGCGTGTCCGAGATGAAGATGAACGGCACCTCCGGACAGCGCTCCTGGGCGATCTTCAGGGCTGAAAGGCCGTCGAAAGCCGGCAGCGTGTAATCGGCCAGGATGAGGTCGAAGCGCCCCTCGAGGGCGGCCAGGAAATCGGCGTGGGTCGCGACGCGGGTGACGTCGCCGCCGAGGCCGCCGGCCTCGAGGGCGGCCGCAATGAGCTCGGCGTCGCCCGTGTTGTTCTCGAGGTGCAGGATGCGCAAGGCCGACTACCGGGCGGCGATCCCGCCGCTCCCCGAAGGCCCGATCCCGAGGCGACCGGCGCTGCGGACCAGGTCGGCCACCGAGCCGGCCTGCATCTTGAGCATGACCTGACCGCGCTGCTCCTTGACCGTGGCCTCGGCCGACCCGAGCTCGGCGGCGATCTGCTTGTTGAGAAGGCCGGTGACGACCCCGGCCATGACGTCGCGCTCCCGCGGCGTCAGCGTGTCGTACCGCCGGCGCAGCTCGCCCACCTCCTGCCGCTCGGCGCGGGCGGCGCGGTCGCGCTCGATCGCCTGCCGGATGGCGTCGAGCAAATCTTGGTGACGAAAGGGCTTGGTCAGGAACTCGACGGCTCCGGCTTTCATGGCCCGCACCGACATGGGAATGTCGCCGTGGCCGGTGAGGAAGATGATCGGCAGCGTGGCGTTGGTGCCGGCCAGCTCGCGCTGCAGGTCGAGACCGCTCAGCCCGGGCAAGCGCACGTCGAGGATCAGGCAGCCCGGGACGTCCTTCCGGGAGGCGCCGAGGAAGGCCTGCGCGCTCGCGAACACCTCGACAGTCATGCCCACGGACGTGCAGAGCCGGCGGAGCGACTCGCGCACCGAGCGGTCGTCGTCGACGACGAAGACGATGGGGTCGTCGGCGCTCATGGCAGCGCGGGCAGCGCGAAGTGGAAGGTGGCGCCGTGCGCCCGGTTGGGCGTCGCCCACAACCGGCCGCCGTGCGCCTCGATGATCGAGCGGCTGATCGAGAGCCCCATCCCCATGCCCCCCGGCTTGGTCGTGAAGAACGCGCTGAAGAGATGGTCCACGCTGTCGGCGCCGATCCCGACACCGGCGTCCTGGACCGCCACCAGGACGTGATCGCCGTCGTGGGGCTGCGAGCGAATGACCAGCTCGCGCGTCCGGTCCTCGATCGACGTCATCGCCTCGATGCCGTTCATCACGAGATTGATGAGCACCTGCTGGAGCTGCACGCGATCGGCCATGACGGACAGCGGCGCCGGCGCCAGGTCGACCCGCAAGGCGGCCTCGTGGCTGCGGAGCTCCGCGCCGATGAGCCGGACGACGTCACGCACCACGTCGTTCACATCCAGCGCGATCTTCTGGGGCGCGCTGCGCGTCGCGAGCTGGCGGACCCGCTGGATCACCTCGGCGGCCCGATGGCCGTCCTTGACGATCGCCTCCAGGGCCTCGCGCAGGCGGTCGAGGTCGGGCGTGGGCGCGGCCAGCCAGTTCAGCGACGCGTTGGCGTCGGCCACGATGGCGGCCAGCGGCTGGTTGACCTCGTGAGCGATCGACGCCGTCATCTCGCCCAGCGTCGTCACGCGGGTCACGTGCGCCAGCTCCGCGTGCGCCTGCTGCAGCGCCTCGGAGGCCCGCGCATGGTCGGTGAGGTCGCGGGTGATGGCCAGCACGGCCTCGACCCGCTTGGAATCGGGCCGCAGCGGCGAGTAGGTCGCGGCCAGATACCGGGGACCAGTCGGCGTGGGAAACCAGTCGACGAAGCTGACCTCTTCCCCGGTGAAGCACCGGTCCAGGTTCGGCTTGTACGTCGCCTCGAACGGCTCCGTGCCGGCCAGCTCGTCCATGCGCATGCCGACGATGCGCGAGGCCGGCAGCCGCCAGCGGCGCTCGAAGGCCGCGTTGACGCGCTGGTAGCGATAGTCGCGGTCCACGACGTACACCGCGTCAGGGGAGGTGTCGAAGACGGCGCGCGTGAGGTACTCCGCGCGCGTGCGCGCCGTGATGTCGACGATGGTCACCAGCACGCTGCCGAAGGGAGCCGACGGCGGGGGCAGCGTGAAGGTGAAGAGCACGGTCAACCGCTCGCCCGTGAGCGTCTGCACGACGGTTTCGGCCTCGATGGCTCCGCGACCCTCGGCGATGGCGACGAGTGACTCGACGAACGCCGCCCGGGTCTCCGGCGCGGAGATCTTCTTGAGCGAGTCCAGCAGCTCCTGCTTGCTCTTGGCCCCGAACATCCTGAGCGAGGTGTCGTTCACGTCGACGACCGTCACCATGTCGGCGAGCTGCCGGACGAAGTCCCGGTGCGTGGTGAAGTACTCGCGGAAATCGCGCACACCGGCCGCCCGCAGCTCCTCGATCACCGGCCTCACCCGCGAGAAATCCTCCTCCCAGATCGCCACTGCCGTCGAGTCGAACATCGAGCGGTACCGCTGCTCGCTCTCGCGCAGGCTGCGGAAGATCGAGAGGCTCGTCAGCGCGTCGGTGAGCCGCCCCCCGATCTCCTGGAACAGGATCTGCTCCTGCGGCGTCCACACGCGGGCGTACGAGCACTGGCTGAGCCCGAACAGGTACGGGCGATCGCCCTTCGGGTAGAGGGCCATGAGCACCCGGGACTGGATCCCCCAGCGCGCCGCGATCGACGCCGGCATCGGGTGCTGCGCGCCCGGCCCGAACCGCAGCGGCCCGCGCGACTCGCGCGCGAGCCGGAACACGGCCGCCGTGTCGGCGTCCACCGGCATCTCCGTGCCGGCCGGGACCGGCAGCGGGAACTCCGGGCGCGCGCGCTGCATCGTCACCGCGTAGGTCGCGGCCTCCGGATCGCAGGGCGATACCAGGAAGGCGCGGTCACACTTCAGGATGGCGACGGTGACGTCGAGCACATCGCTCATCATGCGCTCCGGATCGTTGGTGGACTGGATGGCCCGGTTGACCTGATCCATGCTCTCGACGAACCACCGGCGCGCCTGGCGCTCGCGCTCCGTCCGCTTGCGCTCGGTGATGTCCACCATCACGCCCCGGAGCTGGGCGGGGCGCTCGCCGGCCTTCACCACCGTCATGAGGTCCCGCACCCAGACCAGGCTGCCGTCGGCCGCGATCATGCGGTACTCGTCGTCGTGATCGCGCGCCTCGCCGGCCGCCGCCTGGCGCAACGGCACCACCCACGCGCCGTCGTCCGGGTGGAGGTGATCCTGCCAGAACGTCGGCTCGGCGAGCCAGCGATCCGCGGAGTAGCCGAGCATGCGCTCGGCCTGGCTGCTCACGAACGAGAACTGCAGGGTCGCGGCGTCGGCTTCCCACACGATGCCGTCGACGGAATTGACCAGGTCCAGATAGCGGTGCTGCACCGCCACGGCATGGCCGACGGCGGTCTGCAACCGCGCGTTGCTCTGCTCCAGCTCCGCCGTGCGCTCGCGCACCCGCGTTTCCAGCGCGTCGCGCGTGCGGGTGAGGGCGTCCTCGGCCCTGCGCCGCGCGGCACTGATCGCGGCCAGCAACGCCGCGAGCGCGGCGAAGATCGCCACGCGCGGGAGCTCCGCGGGCTCCATCCTCAGCGAGTCGAACGGCGCCGTGAAGTAATAGATGAACGCCAGCGTGGCCAGCGCCCACGCCAGCAGCGCCGGCCGCAGGCCACACAGCCAGCCGGTGACCAGCACCGCCACCAGGAGGAGCTGGGCGGCGGCCAGCACCAACGGCCGCAGCGAGAGGGCCACGACGACGCTGACCGCCACGCAGGCGACGGCGACCCCGTAGCGGAGGGCGGCGAACCGCGCGAGGTGGCGCTGCATCACGTCGAGGCGAGGGCCGCCCGCACGGCGTCGAGGAGAATCGCGCTGCGCACGGGTTTTTCCAGGAAGGCCACGGCGCCGGCTTCGAGCGAGCGCCGCCGCGTCTCGTCGTCGCCGTGGGCGGTGAGCATGATCGCCGGAATGGTGTAGCCGGTGGCGACGAGATGCCGGAGGAGCTCGATCCCGCTCATGCCGGTCAGCCGGACGTCGAGCACGACGCAGCCGATGCCGCCGCGGTGATCCGACTCCAGGAACGATTCGGCGGACGCGAAGGTCTCGACGTGAAAGCCCGTCGACATCAGCAGATTGCGGAGCGAGCGGCGCAGTGACGCGTCGTCGTCCACGATGCCGACCACCTGCCCGTCGCGCTTGGCCATAGGTGAGCGCCGGCGCGAAGGGAGCGCTCCGCTCCGGGCCGACGACGCGATGGTCCGCCGCGGCCGCAGGATTGTCAACGCGGCCGACGCACTGGGGAGCCGATCCCGACCAAAGTAGGGTCGCACCCGCCCCCGACCAAGGTCGGGTAGCCGGCGCGCTCCGCCGAATTTACTCTCACCCCATGATCGCGATGCAGACCGCGGCGCCGAGCCTTCCGTCATTCCGGGTGCGTCGGGTGACCGAGTACATCGAGCAGAACCTCGACAAGGAGCTGCGGCTCGCCCAGCTGGCCGCGCTCGTGTGCATGAGCCCCTATCACTTCGCACGGCTCTTCAAGGGCAGCACCGGCGTGCCGCCGCATCGGTTCGTGCTCCGTCGGCGCGTCGCCCATGCCCGCGCCTTGCTGGCGGCGCCGGAGCTGTCGATCGCCCAGATCGCAGGGAGGGTCGGCTTCCGGAGGCCGAGCCACTTCACGACGGTGTTCCGCCGCGTCTCCGGCCTCACCCCTCGCGACTATCGAAACGATGCGTTGCGTGATGGAGGATGGAATGAATTGCGTTGAGACCGTGATGGTGTCGACCGTGCACAACGTCGTGGCGCTCGACACGCTGGGGCTTCCGCGCCGGGCGATCGATCGCGATGCCGCGCTCGTGGAGCAGCTGCGACGGCAGCATCCCGATGCCGCCGAGGCCCTGCTCAACACCTACGGCAGCCGCGTCTACCGCCTGGCCGTCCGGATCACGGGCAGCACGGCCGACGCCGAGGAAGTCGTGCAGGACGCGCTGTGGGCCGTCGTCCGGAAGATCGAGACGTTCCGCGGGGACTCGGCCTTCGGGTCGTGGCTCTACCGGATCGTGGCGAACGCCGCCTACCAGAAGGTGCGCGCGCAGCGCCGCCGTCCCGAGATCGCGCTCGACGAGGTACTGCCCGCGTTCCACGAGGACGGGGCGCTCGCCGCCACCGTGGACGACTGGTCGGCGAAGGCCGCCGATCCAGGCCGCCAGGCCGATGTGCGGCGGGCGCTGACGGCGGCGCTCGACGCCCTGTCGCCGGCGGATCGTACCGCCGTGATCCTCCGGGACGCCGAGGGGTTCTCGACCGCCGAGGTGGCGGAGGCCCTGGGGCTGACGGTCGCGAATGCCAAGAGCCGCGTGCACCGCGCCCGGCTGTTCCTGCGCCAGCGCCTCGCGGTCGCCCTCTAGCGCCGCGGCTCACGCCTCGCGGCTCGCGGAGGCCAGCGCGAGCGCGAGGACGGCGAGCCCGGCGGGCACGGCCAGCGACCATCGGCCCACGGCCGCCAGGCCCGCGGCGCCCAGGCCGCAGCCCGCGGCAAATCCGGCGAGTACCGGCCACGTCTGCCGCACGCGGGCGCGCGCCTGGTCCCCGCCGGCCACGGCGCCGCCGAGCCCGATCGCCACGACGTCCAGCGTGAGGCGTGTGACGTTGCCGGTGACCGCCGTCGTCGGCGGTCCCCCTCCCAGGGGCACGAGGGCGTTCTGGACCGCCATCGCCGCGACGCCCAGCATCCCGGCCAGGATGGTGATGGCCGCGTTCGGATCCGGGCGGGACCCGGCGCCGACACCCACGGCGAAGCAGCCCGCGAGGAGCGCCAGCTCCAGCACGAGCAGGGGACGCAGCCAGTGGAGTCCGATCGAGGGCACACGATCCACCAGTACGCGCGTGAGCGCGAGGGCGGCGATGAAGACCGGAACGGACAGCATT
>Ga0137397_10002801_pt1 | contig 12123 bp, 13 predicted proteins | sample czorhiz116metaG_FD_106658 | JGI IMG/M metagenome (GOLD analysis project Ga0137397, IMG submission 106658) | Vadose zone soil microbial communities from Angelo Coast Range Reserve, California, USA - czorhiz1.16 metaG | ecosystem: Environmental > Terrestrial > Soil > Vadose zone | place: USA... | reverse complement strand
GATCATGAGCGCAAGGAGATCGAGCCCGGGCGCATCGAGGGCCTCGTTGCCGAATTCGACGATCTCGCCTTCGATCGTGAGCGCGCGCACGCGCAGCACGTTGTGCACGGTGAGGCCGTATTTCACGCAGTGCACGCCGCCCGAGTTCTCGGCGACGTTGCCGCCGATCGAGCAGGCGATCTGCGACGAGGGATCGGGCGCATAAAAGAGGCCGTACGGCGCCGCGGCCTCCGAGATCGCGAGATTGGTCACGCCGGGCTGCACCCGCGCCGTGCGCGCAAGCGAATTGATCGCGAGAATGCGCCGCATCTTGCCGAGCGACAGCAGCACGCCGTCGCCGCGCGGCAGCGCCCCGCCCGAGAGTCCCGTACCCGACCCGCGCGCCACCACCGGCACTTTCAGCTCGTGGCAGATGCGCAGCACTTCGCGCACCTGGTCTTCGTCGGAGGGAAGCGCCACCACCATCGGCAGTTGACGATAGGCGGAGAGACCGTCGCACTCGTAGGCGCGGGTGTCCTCCTCGGCGTGCAGCACCGCACCGGCGGGCAGCAGCGCTCGCAGGCGCCCCGCGACCTCGGCCTGGCGGAGAAAATTGATTCCGGCGACGGCGATGTTCATGCGCGTTGATGACTATGCGCGCAGCTTACAAGTAATTCTTCGCCCACGCCAAGCTCTCCTCGGTCTTTCCCGTGGGCGCGTATTCGGCGCCGATCCAGCCGCGATAGCCGAGGCGGTCGATGAGTTCGAACAGCGCCCGGAAATCGATCTCCCCCGTGCCCGGCTCGTGCCGGCCGGGCGCGTCGGCGAACTGCAGATGTCCGATGCGCCCGAGATTCGCCGCGATGGTCGCAGCGAGATCGTCGCCCATGTTGTGCATGTGATAGAGGTCGTACTGGACCTTGAGATTGTCCGCGCCGACCTCCGCGGTGAGTGCGAACGCCTCGGCCGAGCGGTTCAGGTAGAAATCGGGCACCGCATGCGTGCTGATCGGCTCGATGAGCAGCGTCATCCCGCGGCGCGAGAGCTCGCCCGCGGCATAGCGGAGGTTGGACGCGTAGGTTCGGTGAAGCTCCACCGCGTCGACCGCGGGCGGCGTGACCCCGGCGAGACAATTCATCTGCCTGCACCCGAGCGCTTCCGCGTATTCGATCGCTCGGGCGACCCCTTCGCGGAACTCGCTGGCCCGATGAGGCAGGCAGGCGATGCCCCGATCGCCTCTCTCGGGATCGCCCGCGGGAATGTTGATGAGCACGACTTCGACGCCGACGTGCCGAGCGATCTCACCGAGCTGCCTCGCGCTCCAACCGTAAGGAAACTGGATCTCGACCGCCTTGAATCCGGCGCGGGCGGCCGCGGCGAAGCGTTCGGGGAATTCGACTTCCCCGAACAGCATGCTGATATTCGCGCTGAACTTCGGCACGGACTGCGGTTTTCCCAGGAAACGCGCGACAGAATACCACGCGAAGTGAGGCGACCGCGTTTGATACCATAGGCTTTTCGTTCGCTTCGACGTGACGCCCTCGACCGCCTCGAACACTCCGCTCGCGCAGCGGCTGTTCCCCGTTCTCAAATGGTGGCCGCGCGTCAACGCGTCGACGCTCAGGGCCGATGCGGTCGCGGGCCTGATCGGCGCAATCGTGGTGCTGCCCCAGGGCGTGGCGTTCGCGACGCTCGCCGGGCTTCCTCCCGAGTACGGCCTGTATTGCGCCATGGTGCCGACCCTGGTCGCGGCACTGTTCGGCTCCTCCCTGCACGCGATCGCCGGGCCCACGAATCCGGTGTCGCTGATGGTGTTCGCCGTGCTGAGCCCGCTCGCCACGCCGTTCACTCCGCACTACATCGAGCTCGCCCTGACCCTTGCACTGATGTCTGGCGTGATCATGCTGCTGCTCGGCGTGCTCGGGTTCGGGTCGCTCGTGAATTTCGTATCGAGATCGGTCATCGTCGGTTTCACGGCCGCGCTCGGCGTCTTCATTTTCCTCTCCCAATTCGGCAATTTTCTGGGGATCGAATCGCCGCCCGCGGCTCTCCCCGAATTGGTGGCTGGAACGTTCCGGCACCTCGACGGCGCCAGGCCATGGGTCGCGCTCGTGGCGGCGGCGACGGTCGCGGTCGGCGTCCTGTCGCCGCGCCTGCTGCCGAAAATTCCGCCGATGCTGGCCGCGATGGTGCTCGGCAGCGTCGCGGCTTTTTTCCTGAATCAGACCCTGGGCGTGGAGCGCACCGGCCTGAGAACGCTCGGGCCCCTCCCGGGCGCGTTGCCTCCGCTGTCGTTGCCCGATGTCTCCGCGGCGACGCTGCAGAGCATGCTCCCGGGCGCGCTGGCCGTGGCGCTGGTGTCGCTCACCCAGGCGCTCTCGATCGCCCACGCCATCGCGCTCAAGTCGGGACAGCGCCTGGACGACAACCAGGAGTTCGTCGCGCAGGGACTCGCCAACGTCGCCGCGGCGTTCTTCTCTGGATTTCCGACGAGCGCGTCGGCAAACCGCTGCGGCATCAACTACGACGCCGGCGCGAAGACGCCGATGTCGGCGATCTTCGCGGCGCTCCTGCTGGTGCTGGTACTGCTCGCCGTCTCGCCGCTGGTCGCCTACCTGCCGATCGCGGTCGTCGCCGGCCTCTTGTTCCTGGTCGCATGGAATCTCATCGACCTCCCGCGCATCCGCAAGATCCTCTCCACCAGCCGCGGCGAGGCGGCGGTGCTCGCGGTGACTTTTTTCGCGACGCTGGTGCTCGATCTGGAGTTCGCGATCATGGTCGGCGTCCTCGTGTCCCTGGTGCTTTACCTGAATCGCACGTCACACCCGATCCTGAGGAGCCTGGTTCCCGATCCGCGCCACAGCGAGCGCAAAATGACCGAGGTCGAGGACGGACTCGTCGAGTGCCCCCAGCTCAAGATCCTGCGCATCGAGGGCTCGATCTACTTCGGCGCGGTCGGGCACGTCGAGCGGCACCTGGACGCCTTGCGCGAGCAAAGCGCCGCGCAGAAGCACCTGCTCCTCATGTCCAAGAGCATCAACACCGTCGACATGGCGGGCGCGGAGCTCCTGGTCGAGGAAGCCCGCTTGCGCCGCGCCGGCGGCGGACAGCTGTACTTCTACAGTCTGAGAAAGCCCGTCGAGGAGCTGCTGGAGCGCGGCGGCTACATGGAGGAGATCGGCCGCGAGAACGTGTTCCGCGGCAAGCGCGAGGCGATCGGGGGAGTGTTCACGCGCCTGGACCGCTCGGTTTGCGCCACCTGCCGCGCGCGGATTTTCGAGGAGTGCGCGAGCGTGCCCAAGCCGAAGGACGCCTGATGCGCCGCGCCGCGCTGCTTGCTCTCGCGCTGCTCGCCGCCTGCTCGGGCGGCCAGCCCAAGCTCGCGCGCCTCGCGCCCGACGCGGTCGTGCTCGCGTTCGGCGACAGCCTTACTTTCGGGCAGGGCGCCAATCCCGGCGAAAGCTATCCTGCGCGCCTCGAAGCCCTGATCGGACGCAAGGTCGTTTCCTCGGGCGTCTCCGGCGAGACGAGCGCGGAGGGCCTGGCGCGCCTGCCCGCGGCCCTCGATGACGCCAAGCCGCAGCTCGTCATCCTGTGCGAGGGCGGCAACGATTTCCTGAGAAAGCTCGGCGAGGCGCAGGCGGCGGACAATCTCCGCGCCATGGTGCGCCTCGCGAAATCCCGGGGCGCCGAGGTCGTGCTGATCGCCGTTCCGAAGCCCGGATTGCTTCCCTCGCCCGCGGACTTCTACGCCGCCGTCGCGAAGGAGTTCGGCGTACCGCACGAAGAGACGGCGCTCAGGAAAATTCTCACCGACAACGCGCTCAAATCCGACCTCGTGCATCCGAACGCCGCGGGCTACGCCAAGCTGGCCGAAGCGATCGCCGCCCTGCTGAAGCGGACCGGCGCGGTGTAGTGAAATCGCTGCCGCCACTAGCCTTTTCCCGACACCAGGCTGCCGTGATTCCCTGACCGATCTGTAGGGAAGTTCCGTCTATCTTTCGGGAGGGCCCCGTACTATGCTGATTGCATAGTGATTGACGCGCGCCTTCCCGTGGATCAACCCGTCACAGACCGTCATCTCTGGATCGAAGTCGCCGAATACCTCTTCGCGGTGGTCGGCGTGATCCTCATCGTCTGGCTGATCGCCGAGGATCTCGGCTCGCCCCTGTGGGGCGGACTGACCGGCATCCGCTTTCACTAGACCGAAGGTCACCTCGCGCCGAGGAGGCGCGAAGCGCGGCCGACATCCTTCGGCCTCACCCAGAAAATCGCGCCGAAGCGGCCGCTGCCTGCGGTCACCGCGTCCATCGCGACCATGTTGATTCTCGCCTTGGCGAGCTTGTCGAGGACGCGTAGCAGCGCGCCGACGTGGTCCTCGCCCTGAACCAAGAACGCGGTTTTCTTCTTGCCCAGCTTCACGCCCGCCTTCTTCGCGCCGCGGGCGAATTCGACCGGTCTCGCCGGGACGAAGTCCACCTGCGCCTTAGCCCCGTTGGGGAATCCGGTAAAGGCGAGGAGATTCTGCTTTCCCTTGGCGATCGACTTCAGCATTTCGACGCCCACGCCGGGGCGGTTCGGCACTTGCATCGAAAAATAGACGACTTTGCGAATCATGGATCCTCCTTTTTGCGTAGGTGGTCGGTCTGCGCCATGATACGCTCATGGGGCACCGCCTCTCCAAGATCACCACGCGCACCGGCGACGGCGGCGACACCGGGCTGGGCGACGGCTCGCGCGTCCGCAAGGACAGCGCGCGGGTAGCGGTGCTCGGGGAGATCGACGAGCTGAACTCGGCGATCGGCGTGCTGCTCGCCGAGACCGTTCCCGAAAAAATCCGCCAGGGGCTCCAGAGCGTTCAGCACGACTTGTTCGATCTCGGCGGCGACGTCTCGATTCCGGGGCGCGCGACCATGAGCAACGCCCAGATCGAAAGGCTGGAGACGCTGCAAGAGGACTTCAACTCCGATTTGCCGCCGCTCAAGGAATTCATCCTCCCGGGCGGAACGCGTGCGGCGGCGCTTGCGCATCTGGCGCGCGCGGTGTGCCGGCGTGCCGAGCGCTCGCTCGTAGCCCTCGCGTCCTCGGAAAAAGTCGCCGACGCCGGAAGGGTCTATTTGAACCGCCTGTCCGACCTGCTGTTCGTCCTGGGGCGGGTCCTCAATCGAGAAGGCGAACGCGGCGACGTCCTCTGGCAGCAGGGCAAGAACCGGTAGACGCACCAAAAGCAAAGGCCCGCTACAGCGGGCCTTTTTGAAAGGAGCTCCGGTGTCTCAAGCCTCGACGAACGCTTCTTCGCGTTTCTTGCGCACCGCCGGCGCCAGTACGATCACGAGCAGGAAGCCGGCGACAACGAGCATGGCAAGGCTGATCGGGCGCTGGAAGAATACCAGCGCATCGCCGCGCGACAAGAGCATCGCCCGGCGCAGATTTTCCTCCATCAGCGGTCCGAGGATGAATCCCAGGATCAGCGGCGCCGGCTCGCACTCGAGCTTCACGAAGACGAACCCGACCACGCCGAACACTGCGGTCTGCATCACGTCGAAGGGGCTGTTCGAGATGCTGTACACGCCATGCAGCAGAACACCAGGATCGAGGGGTAGAGCAGCCGGTAGGGCACGGTGAGGAGCTTGATCCACATGCCGATCATTGGCAGATTGAGGACGACCAGCATCAGGTTCCCCACCCACATCGACGCGATCATTCCCCAGAAGAGCTGCGGGCGCTCGGTCATCACCTGCGGCCCCGGCGCGATGCCCTGGATCATCATCGCGCCGATCATGAGGGCCATGACGGGATTGGACGGGATGCCCAGCGTCAGCAACGGAATGAAGGAAGTCTGCGCGCCGGCGTTGTTCGCCGATTCGGGCGCCGCCACGCCCTGGATCGCGCCTTTTCCGAAATTCGCCGAGTTCTTCGAGACCTTCTTCTCCAGCGTATAGGCGGCGAACGAAGCGAGCAAAGCCCCGCCGCCCGGCAGGATACCGAGCGCCGCGCCTAGCGCGGTGCCGCGCAAGATCGACGCCCATGAGTCCTTGAAGTCCTGCAGCGTCGGCAGGAGGTTGGTCACTTTCTTGGTGAAGATCTCGCGCTTTTCCTTCTGTTCCAGATTGGCGATGATCTCGGCGAAGCCGAACACGCCCATCGCGACCGACACGAAGCCGATACCGTCGGACAGCTCCGAAACCCCGAAGCTGAATCGTGCGACGCCGGAATTGACGTCGGTCCCGACGAGTCCGAGCAGCAGGCCGAAGATCACCATGGCGATCGCCTTGAGCAGCGATCCGTGCGCGAGCACCGTCGCCGCGACCAGGCCGAGGACCATCAACGAGAAATACTCCGCCGGACCGAACTTCAGCGCGACCTCAGCCAGCGGCGGCGCGAACAGCGCGATGACCAGTGTGGACACGCAGCCGGCGAAGAACGAGCCGATCGCCGCTATACCGAGCGCCGGACCCGCCCGGCCCTGGCGCGCCATCTGGTAGCCGTCGAGGCAGGTCACGACCGAGGACGATTCGCCCGGTATGTTGACCAGGATAGCCGTGGTCGAGCCGCCGTACTGCGCCCCATAGTAGATGCCCGCGAGCATGATCAGCGCGGAGGTCGGGTTCAGCGTGAACGTCACGGGGAGCAACATGGCGATGGTCGCGATCGGGCCGATGCCGGGCAGCACCCCGATCAGCGTGCCGAGCAGCACACCCAGCAAGCAATAGAGAAGGTTCTGAATCGACAGCGCGACGCCGAAGCCGATGCCGAGGTTGGTGATGATCGATTCCATGCTCTACTCCCAGAGGCTCGGCCAGACGTTCATCGGCAAGCCCAGGCCGTAGACGAACGATGCCACCGAAAAAATCGCCAGCACCACGAAAAGGATCGTCGCTTCCTTGACCTTGAATTCGTGTCCGCCGTAAGCGCTGACGTAGACCAGGGCTCCTGTCGCGATCACCAGCCCCAGGGGCTTCAGCAGATACCCGAATATGACTACGGCGAAGAGCACGATCCACAGCGACCGATCGCCGAACGCGGCAAACAGCAGCAGGATCGCTACCCCCGAGAGGATCGTGTGGGCGGCCTCACCGGCCAAGCCGAGGCCGTGGAAGAACACCTGCGTGTAATAAGCGACGACCCCGAGAACCAGTCCGCCGAGGAAATACCAGGCGCGAAACGGGAACGCCCGCCAGGGATGCAGCTGCCTCGAAACGAATCCGTTGAAAAGGATGAAGCCGCCGAGCACCGCGAGCATGCCCCCGAGCACCGTGGGAAAGTACGCGGGCCCCATGCGCACGGCCGTGCCCATGTTGTAATTCTGGGCCACGAGCATGAACGCCAGCCCGAACCCCGTGAACATCACCCCGGCCCAGAAATCCTTGCCGTTTGATATTTTCATTTCACCCCTCCACCTCTCCGGCCGGCTATTGTGCCACAGGGTATTACCCCCAGATCAAGCCTTTTCCTGATCCATGAGATCGAGCAGCTTGGAGCTCGTCTGCCGTAAGCGCTGAGACAGCATCAAGACCAACTCCATGAGGATCTTCGCCCCCAGGGTTGGCTGCTCCAAAATGATGCGCGCCAGATTGTCGCGGGATAGAACCGCGATCATGCAGTGCTCGGCGGAGACGCAGCTGGCGAAGCGCGGCTCGCCGTCGATCATCGACATCTCGCCGAACGACTGTCCCGCCGCGATCAGCGCGATCAGTCGCGGCGCGTTCCACCGATCCTGCTTGAATACTTCGATCCGGCCCTCGATGAGGAACACCATGAAGTCGCCGGTCTCGCCTTCGCGGATGATCTCGATGCCCGGGTCGGCGCGGTAGACCTGCATGAACTCGCTGAGCAGGTTTACTTCCGAGAGATTGAAATTTTCGAACAGCGGCGAAAAAGTGATCAGGCCGTGAATCCGCCCGGCGAATTGCATCGCGTCGCCCAAGAACTCGAGCTGCGCCAACCGGGCCCTCTCCGCCGTCTCCGCCATCCCTCGCCTCGGTGAGCCGCCGCGCCGGCGACCGCCGAGATTATGCCCAAACGCCGTACCGATCACAACGCCGGAACGACGGGCTCACCCGGCGAGGAACCATGCGGTCGCGCTCAGCCACCCCGCGGCCGCGAAGATGAGATGCGGATCGTGCAGCAGCTCCCAGGCCGGATCTCCGCCGCCGCCCCTCGAGTACATGACGTGGAGATATCTGAACAAGCCGTACAGCACGAAGGGAAGGGTCAGTATCAGCCGGTCGGTTCCGTGCAGGGCGATCGTGTCGGCGTCCACGGTGTAGAGCGCATAGCCGATCGCGGCGCCGGCGACGCTCACCATGATCAGCAGATCGAGCAGCGGCCTGCTGTAACCGTCGAGCGAGGCGCGCTGGCCCTGGGCGCCGTTCGCGTCTCCGTTCCCGAGCGCCACGAGCTCCGCGCGCCGTTTGCCGAAGCCAAGAAAAAGCGTGAGCATCAGCCCGCAGAGCAGGAGCCATTTCGACGGGGGGATCCCGATCCCCATCGTGCCCGCCAGGATGCGCAACATGAAGCCGCCCGAGATGATGAACACATCGAGGATCGGCACGTGCTTGAGCCCAGCGCTGTAGGCGAGATTGATCGCGACGTAAGCGCTCACGATGATCAGCGCGGAGAGCGAAACGGCCGCGGAGAGCGAGAGTCCCGCGAGCGCGAGCACGACGCACGAAGCTCGCGCCGCGCCGACGCCGATGTCGCCATGCGCGAGCGGACGGAAGCGCTTGGATGGATGCTGGCGGTCCGCGTCCTGATCGGCGATGTCGTTCATGATGTAGACGGCGCTCGATGCGAGGCAGAACGCAGCGAACAGCGCCAGCACCTCGGTGATGAGCGCCGGCTCCTCCAACCCGTGGCCGAAAATCACACCCAGTAAGACGAAGCCGTTCTTGATCCACTGATGCGGCCGCATCAGACGCAGGAGCGCGCGGGCCTTCATTTCCTCACCGGACAAGTCGGAGAGTCGAAATAGCGCTCGCAGAAATAGCAGCGCCCCTGGGGCAGATAGCGGGGAATGGCGTAGAGACGATCGCGCACCGCCCGCAGCGCGCCCTCGCGATACGCCGCGAAATCGAAGCCACGACCGAGCACCAGGTGAAAAGTCGCGCCCGACAGGGTGAACTCCCGGTACTCGACGCCGCGGAAGTAAGGTCGATAGTCGGGATCCTCCGGCGGGCCCTTGCGCAGGATGAGGATGTCCTTGCCGTCCAGGGGTCTCAAGTCGCTCAGGATATCGTCCTGCCTCGCGTACGAGGATCCCCGACCGAACACGAAGAAGTACTTGCCCGAGTAGTAGGACGCGGTGGCCGCGGGCGAATAGCCGTTGGCAGCGAGCGCGAACCGTTCCTCGTAGGGCTTGAGTTCTTGCAGGATGTCGCGGATGCGTACGTGATAGACGATGCCTTCGTAATCGACGCTGTTCTTCCAGGTCTCCACCGGCAGGACCGCGGCGGCGGCGATCGCGACGGCGTGCAGCGCGCTGAACGCTCCGAGATAGACGACCGAGCGGCGCAGCTGTTCGCGCGACAGCACCCAGCCCGCGAGGACAAAAAAGAAAGGCACGAAGCCGAGCATCCAATGCAGGCCGATCTGCTTGACCAGCGAGAGCACGGCAAAGAATCCGAAGGGAAACGCGAACATGAATGCGAAGAATCGCGCAGCGGGATCGCCGAGCGCGGCGAAGACGGAGCGGCGATCCTTTGCGAGCTGCCACAGGGCGACCGGGCTCAGCACATAGAGCACCGACACCGCGTAGAGGAGCGGCGCGTTCCAGGACCAGCCCGCGCTCTCTTGACGGTTGTAGGCGTTGAACATGAGATTGGCCCAGCAGTGCTCGTAGTTCCACCAAAGATTCACCGCGACGAAGGGCAGCGAGCAGAGCACGACCAGCGCCAGCCCACGCCAGTCGCGTTGTCCGCGCTGCGAGCACGCGGTGTGCACGACGTAAGCGAGCCCGAGCAGCACTGCAAAATATTTCGAGAGGAAAGCGAGACCGAGAAACGCCCCCGCGAGCGCCTGCCAGGCCGGCGCTTTCCTCACGAGCCCCAGCCAGAAAGCGAGCACCGACGCAAAACAGAAGAAGATGAACGGCGTGTCGGTGGTGATCAGCACCGCCCAGACGTTGGCGGGCAGAAGCATGAACGCGAGCGCCGCCATCGCGGCCTTGGTTTCGTCGCTTCGCCGCAGCACCCAGTACACGCCCGCCGCGAGTGCGATAGGCAGCAGCGTCACCGGAAGCCGCAGCCACCACGCCGCGTCCGAAACCCGGTGCAGCAGGTACAGGAGCCAGCCGATCATCGGCGGATGATCGTAGTAACCGAAGTCGGGGTAGACGCCCCAGGTGAGGAAGTACGCTTCGTCGCCGGTGAAAGGAAACGCCGCGGAAACCCAGAGCCTGAACGCGAGGATCAGCGCCGCGGCGTAAAGTAGCGCCTTGCGCGGTGTCTCGATGAGCAGCGTGGCGCTCTCTTCTACGATTCGCCGGATTTGACCAGCCGCCGCTGGCGCACCGCCTCGGCGAGATTCCTGAGAACCGGCACGCTGTCCTCCCAGCCGATGCAGGCATCGGTGATGCTCTGGCCGTAGACGAGAGGCTTTCCGGGAACGAGGTCCTGGCGTCCCGCCTTGAGATGCGACTCGACCATGACGCCGAAGATGCGATCGTCGCCGGTCGCAACCTGTCGAGCGACCTCGCGTGCGACGTCGATCTGGCGCTGATACATCTTCTGGCTGTTCGAGTGGCTGCAGTCGATCATCAGGCGCTGGTCCAGGCCCGCTCCGGCCAGCTCCTTCGCCGCGGCGTCCACGCTCGCCGCGTCGTAGTTCGGGTGCTTGCCGCCCCGCAGGATGATGTGGCAATCCTCGTTGCCGTTGGTAGAAACGATGGCCGAGTGCCCCGCCTTGGTGACCGAGAGGAAATGGTGGGGCGCGCGCGCGGCCTTGAGCGCATCAACGGCGATGCGCACGTTGCCGTCGGTGCCGTTCTTGAAGCCGACCGGACACGACAGGCCCGAGGCGAGTTCGCGGTGCACCTGCGATTCGGTGGTGCGTGCGCCGATCGCTCCCCAGCTCGCCAAGTCCGCGTAGTACTGCGGCGTGATCATGTCGAGGAACTCCAAACCGGCCGGCAATCCGATCTCGTTGATCTCCATGAGCAGCTGGCGCGCCAGGCGCAGGCCCTTGTTGATCTGATAGGTTCCGTCGAGATCGGGATCGTTCACCAGTCCTTTCCAGCCGACGGTGGTGCGCGGCTTCTCGAAGTACACGCGCATGACGACGACCAGGTCCCGCTCGAGCTCCTTCTTCATCTCGAGCAGGCGCCCGGCGTATTCCATTCCCGCCTTGGGATCGTGGATCGAGCACGGCCCGATGATGACCAGCATCCGGTCGTCCGATCCGTGCAGGATGCCGTGGATCGCCTGGCGCGAGCGGTAGGCCAGCTCCTCGGTCTTCTCCGCGCAGGGAAACTCGCGCAGCAGGTGCGAGGGCGGCGCGAGCTCCTTGATCTCGCGAATTCGGACGTCGTCGACTTTGAAATGCATGATCCACGCCCCGTTCGCGGGGCGCCGCTAAGAATCTGAAAAAAAAGAATTTTACCCGAAGAATCGGGCTGGGACCTCAACGCGCCGCTGCGCCGCTCCTAAAGACGCTGCTCGACCCACTGGCGGACCGACCCGAGCGCGGCGGGCAACTTGGCGGTGTCCGTGCCTCCCGCCTGCGCCATGTCGGGACGGCCGCCGCCCTTGCCGCCGACCTGCTGGGCGACATGGTTCACCAGCTCACCCGCCTTGAGCTTCGCGGTCAGGTCGGCCGTGACGCCGGCGATCAGGCTGACCTTGCCGCCTTCGGTCGAGCCGAGAACGACGGCCGCCGATTTCAGCTTGTTCTTGAGCTGATCGAGCGTCTCGCGCAGCGTCTTCGCGTCCGCGCCGTCGAGCGCCGCAGCCAGCACCTTCACGCCTTTCACGTCGACCGCCTGCGACGACAGATCCTCGCCCTGCGCCGCGGCCATCTTCGACTTGAGCCGCGCGAGCTCTTTCTCGAGCGTTCTCTTTTCCTCGCGCTCCGTCTTGAGCTTGTCCCTCAAGGCCTCGCCGCTCGCCTGGAAGAATCCCTCGACGAAATGCCGCTCGTCCTCCATCG
>Ga0137397_10002797_pt1 | contig 12130 bp, 9 predicted proteins | sample czorhiz116metaG_FD_106658 | JGI IMG/M metagenome (GOLD analysis project Ga0137397, IMG submission 106658) | Vadose zone soil microbial communities from Angelo Coast Range Reserve, California, USA - czorhiz1.16 metaG | ecosystem: Environmental > Terrestrial > Soil > Vadose zone | place: USA... | reverse complement strand
CGGCCGGCGCCGCGCCGCCCTCACGCGTCGCGCGGCCGGCGGCAGTGACGCCGCCGCCGGCGCCGCCCGCCGCGCCGACGTCGAGCCGGCGGTGGGTGCGGCGGCGCGTTGCCCTGCTGCGCGCCGCGCTGGTGCCGCCCTCGGGGCCCGACGCGGGCCTCGAGACCGCGCGCGCGCTCGAGGTGATGGTAGAGAAGGCGCGCACGTTCGGTGGCGTGCTGGAGGGCATCGGGCCCATCGGGATCGTCGCCGCGTTCGGCGTGGACGCGGCCGGCGAGGGCTGCGACCGCGCCGCCCACGCGGCGATGGCGATGGTGAAGGCCATCGAGCGCGCGCGCCGCGAAGAAGGCGCCGAGCTCGGCGTGAAGCTCGGCGTGCACGCCACCGCCGCCGTCGTCGGCGTGGCGGGCGCGGAGGCCGAGCTCGACATGGACGAGCGCCGCGACCTGTGGCCGCTGCTCGACGAGCTGGTCGAGCAGGCGCCGCTCGACGGGATCCTCGTCAGCGCGGCGGCGGCGCCGCTGCTCACGCGGCGCTTCGAGCTGGCCCCCGGCCCCGTGCTGGCGGGCGGCGGCGCGCACCTGCTGGTGGGCCGCGAGCGCACCGGGCTCGGCCTCGGCGCGCGGCTCGTCCACTTCGTCGGCCGGCGCCACGAGCTGTCGCTGCTCGACGGGCGCCTTGCCTCGGCGATGCGCGGCCAGGGGCAGATCGTCAGCATCGGCGGGGAGGCGGGCATCGGCAAGTCGCGGCTGCTCTACGAGTTCCGCCAGGGCCTCGCCGGCCGCGAGGTCGAGTACCTCGAAGCGCACTGCCTGTCGTTCGGCGGCGGCGTGCCGTACCTGCCCGTGCTCGACCTCGTGCGCGGCGCCTGCCGGCTGGTGGACACCGACACGCCCGAGGCCGCCGGCGAGAAAGTGCGCGCCGCGCTCGACGGGGCCGGGCTCGACGCGCGGGAGCTGGCGCCCTACCTGCTCCATCTCCTTGGCGTGAAGGAGCACGGCGACGACGTCCTCGTGCAGAGCCACGAGGCGCTCAAGACGCGCATCTTCGAGATCCTGCGCGAGACGCTGCGCCGGCGGAGCCGGCGGCGTCCGATCGTCATGGTCGTCGAGGACCTCCACTGGATGGACGCGACCTCGGGCGAGTTCTTCGAGTCACTGGCCGAGGCGGTGGCGGGCGCGCCGATCCTGTTCATCGCCACCTATCGCCCGGGCTACCGCCCGCCGTGGACCGACAAGTCGAACGCCACCCACGTCGCGCTGCAGCCGCTCGATCCCGACGAGGCGCGCCGCGTCGTGCAGGCCGTGCTGCGCGACAGCGACGTGCCCGGCGCGCTGGTGGAGGTGATTCTCGCCAAGGCCGAGGGCAACGCGTTCTTCCTGGAGGAGCTGGCCCGCGCCGTGCGCGCGCCGCGCGAGGCGGGCGCGCCCATCGTGGTGCCCGACACCGTGCAGGACGTGCTGCTCGCGCGCATCGATCGCCTGCCGGCGGAGACGCGACGCCTGCTGACCTCGGCGGCCGTGATCGGCAAGGACTTCCCGTTCCCGATCTTGCGGACGATCACCGGAGTCGCCCCGGAGACGATCGGCGCCGGGCTCGCGCAGCTCGAGGCCGGCGAGTTCATCCACGAGACCGTCGGCGGCAGCGAGCCCGAGTACACGTTCAAGCACGCGCTCACGCACGAGGTGGCCTACACGAGCGTCGACGAGCCCGAGCGCCGGCGCCTGCACGCGGCCATCCTGGCCGAGCTGGAGCCCGACTATCGCGACCGGCTCGAGTACCTACAGCGCCTGGCCGATCACGCGGTGCGGGGCGCCGTGTGGGACAAGGCGCTCCACTACCTGCGCCAGGCCGGGACCAAGGCCTACACCGATGGCGCGCACCGCGAGGCCGTGCGCGCCTTCGAGCAGGCGCTGGCCGCGCTGGCCCGGCTGCCCACGGACCGCGCGCGCCAGGAGACGGCGATCGACCTGCGCTTCGATCTCCGCACCTCGCTGATGCCGCTCGGCGAGATCGAGCGCGGGCTGACCTACGTGCGCGAAGCCGAGAGTCTGGCGCTCGCCCTCGGTGACCAGCGGCGCGCCGCGCAGATCGCCATCTACCTCACGGGGCAGCTCTACCTCATGGGCGAGCACGACCGCGCGTGGGAGGCGGGCGAGCGCGCGCTGGCCCTCGGCGGCGCCGGCGACGATGTCGGCCTGCGCGTGTCGACCAACACGTACCTGGGCCAGGTGCGGCTGGCGCGCGGCGACTTCCGGCAGGCGGCCGGCTTCTTTCGCGACAACGCCGTCGCGCTGGTGGGCGAGCGCGCGCGCGAGCGCTTCGGGCTGCCGCAGCTCCCGTCGGTGCACTCGCGCATGTGCCTGGCGTGGTCGCTGGCCGAGCTGGGCGAGTTCGGCGAGGCGCTCGCGCGCGCCGACGAGGCGGTGGAGATCGCCGAGGCGGTGGATCAGCCGCTGAGCCGCACGGTCGCCTACGTGGCGCGCGGCGTGGTCAGCCTGCGCCGCGGCGAGCACGCGCGCGCCATCGGCGTGCTCGAGCAGGCGCTCGGACTGATCCGTGACTGGAACATCCCGCTGTGGTTCCCGCGCGTGGCCTCCTCGCTCGGCGTGGCCTACGCGCTCGGCGGCCGGCCGGAGGAGGGCGTGCCGCTCGTCGAGCGCGCCGTGGAGCGCGCGACCACCATGCGGCTGGTCGGCGGCCTCTCGCTCCTGGTCGGCTACCACGCCCAGGCCTGCCTGCTCGCGGGCCGGCTCGACGAGGCGGTGACGCTTGCCGCGCGCGCGGTGGGGCTCGCGCGCGAGCATCGCGAGCGCGGCTGGGAGGCGATGGCGCTGCGGATCGCCGGCGAGGCCGCCCTCGCGCGCGACGACGCGGCGGCCGCCGAGGCCGCGCTGGCCGAGGCCGCCGCCATCGCGGAGGCGCTCGGCATGCAGCCGCTGCTGGGCCACAATGATCTCGGACTGGGCGTGGCGGCGCGGCGGCGCGGCCACGACGAGGAGAGCCGCCGCCGGCTGACGGCGGCGCGGGCGCGCTACGCGGAGCTGGGGATGGCCACCTGGGTCAGCCGCGCCGAGGACGAGCTGAGCGCCGCGCGCTGACCGGCCGGCGCGCCGGCGCCGGCGCGATCTCGACCCGCACGACCTCGACGCCGTGCTCGCGTGCGAGCCGGCGAATCTCGAGCTGCAGCGCTTCGAGCTCCTGGCGATCGCCGTCGGCCACGATCTCCAGGTGCTGCGCGGTGTCCTCGCGTGGTGGGGTCATCCTGGTGTGTGCGGCGCCGGGCCCGCGGCCGGCCCGGCGCCGCGATGCGCGCGCTACTTCTTCGGCTTCCTCTCGCGAACCTTGCCCTTGGCCTTCTTCACCAGCTTCTTGAGGGCCTTGCGGAACGACTTCATCTCCGAGGCCTTCTTCGGACCCCTGACGCTGATCTGGGCCGTGTAGCTCTTCGACTTGCCTGTCGGTGTCCACAGTGGCATGGCGTCTCCCCCCTCGAGTAAGTGTGAGCTACCTCAGATCGGTGATGGACTCGAACAGCTCCTCGGCGTGCACGATCGCCGGCGTCGTGTCGACGTCGCGGATCAGGTAGTGATCCGGCGCCACGTCGTACGGCTCGGCGATCTCCACCGGGCGGCCCAGGGCCAGCCCGAGATAGACCTCAGCGGTGCTGTGCTTCCCGATGAGGTCGTAGAGGCCGGTGGTGAGGCTGAAGCGGCCGACGTTGACGTCGGTGACGTGCGGCACTCCGGCCGCGTCGGCCTTGAGATCGATGCAGAAGAGTCCGGAGCCGCGCGGATCGAGCGCGGTGACGGCGGCGCGGCAGACGTCGACGACGGCGGGCTCGTTCACCGAGCGCGCCAGCGAGGCCACCGACGACACGCCGCTCGGCTGGCTGCCGCCGCCGAAGTAGGCGAGCCGCTCGAAGGTCTTGGCCAGCACCAGGCGGCCGCGGTCCCACACGCTCTGACAGCCGAAGTCGCGGCCGGGCAGATACTCGCACAGCGTGAAGTCGGTGGCCGGCACCCCGCGCATCTCGCGCCACAGGCGCATCCACGCGCGCGCCTGCGCCGCGCCGTCCACCGGCGCCGCGCCGTAGGAGCCGCTGCCGCGGCGCACGCGGCACCAGGCGCGTCCCCGCGGCAGGCGCCGGAAGAGCCGCGCCACGTCGTCACCGCGGCGCACGGCCAGCGTGAGCGGCGCGGGCACCCCGCGCCGGCGGAGGAAGACGCTCACGCGGTACTTGTCCTGGCAGAGCTCGATCACCGGATGGCGCGGCAGGAACACGCGCGTGCCGAGGCGACGGCGGTGGCGCGAGACCACGCGCACGTCCTGATCGCTCGTCGGCACGATCAGCGCGATCCCCTCGCGCGCGGCGAGGCGGCGCAGGGCGGCGACGTGCGCGGCGTCGTGGGCGGGCGGCACCAGATAGCTCACGTCGGCATCGGACTTCTTCAGCAGGAAGCGATCGCTGTGGCAGCCGACGACGGCCAGCGCGGGCTCGGCGGCGCGGAGACTGCGGATGACGTTGTTGCCGAGCCCGCTCCCCGCGCCGGTGACGAGGACGCGGATCACGCCGCGATGCCGCGGGCCGCGAAGGCCTGGGCCACCAGCGCGCCGTGGCCCGTGCCCCGCTCGGTGTCGGCGGCCAGCAGGTGACGCAGCACCTTCGGGTACACGAGACCATCGTGGGTGCTGCGACGCCAGGCGCCGGCCAGCAGCCAGCCCAGCTCGTCCCGCGCGCGGCGGAGCGCCTCGGCGAAGTCGGCCGCGCGGCCGCGGTAGGCGCGGCGGAAGTCGTCGCCGAGCGCGGGCACCGGCACGCCCGGCGTGTGGCGGCAGTGCGCGGCCAGCCGCTCGTCGATGGCGCCGAGCGCCACGAGATGCCGGACGAAGATGCCGACCAGCACGTCGTAGACGGCGCCGGTGAACGGCGACGACAGCGCGTGCTTGGTCAGGGGATCCATCGCGCGCACGGAGGCCAGGGTGGCCTCGTTGAACGAGCGCCGTGGCAGCGCGGTGGGCCCGCGGCCCCACTCGCCGAAGCGGCTCAGGAGATTGTCGCCGTAGAGGAAGCCGGCGGTCTGGGTGAGCACGTGGGCGATGACGGAGTCGAAGTGCAGCGTGGTGACCAGCGCGATCAGATCGGCGGCGGCCTCCTCGTGGGCGCGGTGCTGCAGCGACTTCTCGTCGTCGGGCATGGTGCCGACCATCGACTTCATGATGAGATGGCCCGTCTCGTGGGCGACGACCTCGAAGTTGTCGCAGAAGCGGTGCTGGCGGTTCGGGAAGAACGGGAAGCCGAACTCGAGGAAGCCGTTGCCCGACCAACCGTTGGCGCAGGTCACGCGCGGGTGCACCTGGAGAACCGGGCCCGCCTGCTCGACGAAGTGCCAGGGAATCGCGTCGACCTCGAAGAAGTGGCTCCACACCGACAGCGTCGTGCGCACGACGGCGTAGACCATGGCCGCCGAGAACTCCCAGGCGGGCGGCTCCAGATGGTCGAAGTGGCCGCGGCGCGGCGCCACCGGCGCGGTGGCGCGCGGCCCGCCGGGCGGATACGGAAACCGCGGCCGCTTGCGGAGCTTGCCCGTCACGTCGCTGTAATAACTTTCCTTGTCGCGCGCGTCGATGACGTCGATGGCAGCGTCGGCGGGGCCGGCCCCGATCGAGCCCGGCGCCGCGTCGATGTAGACGACCTCGGGCGTGAACCCGACGGCGCGGGAATGGGCGAAGATCTTGAACCGCGTTCCCTTCTCGTTGAAGTGGAAGCGCTCGCTCGACCCCACGACGATCGAATTTATCACGAGGGTCGCGGCCGGACCGTCAGGGTTTCCCCTAGGCCTTGCCCTCCAGCGCCCGCGCGAGCTGGTCGAGGTGGTTGTCGTCGTGCCACGCCATCAGGTTGAGGAACGTGTCGAGCGTCATGCGGCCGCGCACCGGATGGAGGGCGCCCTTGTTCCATTGCGCGGGCGTGAGCGCGCGGAGCGTGGCGAGGTTTTCCTCGCGGCGCTTGCGGAAGGCGCCGATCGCTTCCTGCGGGTCGTTGCGGAGATACTGGCGCTCTTCGGCCCAGCGGTCGGCCGTCGGCGCGCCGAGCTTGGGATCGACCTCCATGGCCAGGATCTGCTCGAAGCGCGCGGCGAACGCCTCCTCGGTGTCGCGCAGGTGGCAGACGATCTCCTTGGGCGCCCAGTTCTTGCCGTCGGGACGGCGGGCCATCACGGCTTCGTCGCGGCCCTTGATGGCGGCGGTGAGCTGCGCGGCGGTGCGCGTGAGACGCTCGAGGCGCTGCGCGGTCGGCTGCGTGGCGTACTCCTCCATCGTCGGCATCAGGGTCGTCCCTCCAGGGCGCGGGTGAGCTGCTCCAGGTGATTGTCGTCGTGCCAGGCCATGTGCGCCACCAGCATGTCGATGGTGAGGCGGCCGCGCGCCGGGTGCTCGCCGCCGCGCTGCCACTCGGCCGGCGGGAGCGCGATGAGCGTTTCCAGCGACTCGCCGCGCCGGCGCCGGAAGTGCTCGAGCGCCAGCGTGGGATCGTGACGCGCGTACTGGCGCTCCCGCGCCCAGCGGTCGGCGGGCCCGGCATCCGGCAGCGCCGGCTCCTCGTCGGCCAGGATCGTCGCCATGCGCTGGCCGAACAGCTCTTCGGCGTCGCGGAGGTGGCAGACGATCTCGGTGGGCGCCCAGGCCTCCGGCGCCGGTCGCCGCCGCAGCGCGGCCTCGCGGCGGCCGCCGAGCGCCGCCGCCACCTGATCGGGCGTGCGCGCCAGCCGCGCCAGCCGCTCGTCGGGGGACGCGCCGAACCAGGCGTCCACGGACATGGGCGACATGGGTGAACGCCCCGGCGCGCGCAGCGCCGCCTCGGGCACGAGCTGCTTGAAGAGACTCGACTCGCGCTTGTAGAAGCCCTCGGTGTGATACGAGTCACGCAGACGTAGCAGCGTGTAGTCGAGGTGATGGCCGACCTCGTGGAGCAGCGTGCGCAGGTACGTGCGGAAGGCGACGACGCGGCGCTGCTTGGCCGTACGCATCCAGAGCTGGATCGTCGGGGTGCGGCCGCGCTCGGCCGTGTAGAGGCCGTGCAGCTCGCCCCACTTCGCGTGCGGCCGCGCCGCCAGCACCTGCACCTTCACGGGCGGAACCGCGAGGGCGTCGGTGAGCCCGCGGATCATCTGCTCGGTCGCGCGCTGCACGGTCGCGCGGTCCTCGGACGCGAGCGCGGTGGTGAGGGCCTCGACGGCGGGATGCAGCGCGGCGGGGCGCGGAAGGCGGACGTCGGGAATCTCGTCGCTCTTGCGGTAGACGGCCTGTTGCGCCCGCGACAGGCGCGCGTAATACGCGAACGGCATGCGGCTTAGGGCGTCAGCGTCCCTGCCAGCGGGGCTTGCGCTTCTCCAGGAACGCCTTGGCGCCTTCCAGACGATCCTCGGTGGTGCGCAGGAACGTCGAGAGGTCGCCCTCCAGGCGGACGCCGTCCTCGAGCGGGAGCTGCAGGCCCTTGACGACGGACTCCTTGGCGTAGCGCAGCGCGACGGGCGCCTTGGCGGCGAGCGTCGTGGCCAGCTCGCGGGCGGCCTTCAGCGCCTCGCCGGCGGGCGCCACGCGCTCGACGAGACCGATGCGCAGGGCCTCGGCGGCGTCGATGCGCGCGCCGGTGAGGATCATCTCGAGCGCCTTGCCGCGGCCGACGAGCCGGGGTAGTCGCTGCGTGCCGCCGCCGCCGGGGATGATGGCCAGGTCGATCTCGGTGAGGCCCGGACGCTCGACGGCGGAGGCGATGCGGATGTCGCAGGCCAGCGCCAGCTCGAGGCCGCCGCCGAAGGCGTACCCGCCGATGGCCGCGATGATCGGCTGCGGGCAGCGCTCCATCAGCGAGCGGAACTCGACGCGGCGCCGGCTCTCACGGAACTGAGTCGGCACCTGGGGCGCGGTGAACTCGCGGATGTCGGCTCCGGCGGAGAAGGCCTTGTCGCCGGCGCCGGTCACCACCACCACGCGCACCGCGTCGTCGGTGACGAGGCCCTCGAAGCAGGCGTAGAGGTCGCGCCGCATCGCCTCGTTCATCGCGTTGTGCACGTCGGGCCGGTTCAGCGTGATGGTGCCGACGCCGTCGGCCGCCTCGTAACGGATCGCCTCGTAGGACCGCGTCATCGCACCACCTTCTTGTCGCGCAGCCCGGCGATGGCGGCGGCGTCGTAGCCGGCCTCGCCGAGGATCTGGTCGGTGTGCTGGCCGAGCAGCGGGGGCGGACCCGGATCGCGCGTCGGCGTATCGGCGAAGACGAGCGGCTGGCCCATCACGCGCAGGCGGCCCACCTCGGGGTGGTCGTACTCCCGCACCATCTCGTGATGGCGCACGGCCGGGTCGTCCATGAACTCCATCACCGTCTTCACGGGGCCGGCCGGGATGTCGTGGCCGGCCAGGATCGTCAGCCACTCGGCGGCCGGCTTCTCGCCGAAGCGCTTCTCGAGAATGGGCAGCAGCGCATCATTGTTCTGCAAGCGCAGCATCCACGAGCCGAAGCGCGGATCGTGCGTGAACTCCTGCATGCCCATCGCCGTGCAGAGCTTGGCCCAGAACGCCTGGTTGCCGCAGGCCAGGAAGAACCACACGCCGTCGCTGCCCTGGTAGAGGCGGTAGGTGGGGTTCTCGCGGATCAGCGTGGGCTTGCCCGGATAGTCGACGGCGATCCCCGACTGCAGCGCCATCACGCCGCGCAGCAGCGAGGTCTCGATGCGCTGGCCGCGTCCGCTGCGCTCGCGCGTGAACAGCGCGGCCAGCACGGCCTGGGCGCCGAGCGCGGCCGTGTAGTAGTCCGTCGGCGCCGTCCGCAGATACTTCGGCGGACCGCCGAAGCCCTGCAGGGTCATGACGCCGCCGAGGGCCTGGAGGATCGGATCGAAGCCCGGGCGCTCGGCGTAGGGCCCGGTGGAGCCGAACGCGGTGACCGAGCAGTAGATGAGCCGCGGGTTGAGCGCGCACAGCCGCTCGTGGCCGACTCCGAGCCGGTCGGCCACGCCGGGGCGCCAGTTCTCCATCAGCACGTCGCTCTCGCGCGCGAGCCGCTCGACGATCTCGCGCCCCTCGGCGGTCTTGAGGTTGAGCGCGATCGAGCGCTTGCCGCGATTCCAGCCGTAAAAGCCGGGCAGCTCGCGGAAGGAGTCGCCCTCGAGCGACTCCACCTTGATGACGTCGGCGCCGAGGTCGGCCAGCATCATCGCGCCATAGGAGCCGGCGATGTAGCTGGTGAGGTCGACGACGCGGATGCCGTCGAGCGGCGGCGGACTCGGGCTGGCCGGCACGGGGCTCAGCCTGCTACGTCGCGACGTCGGCGACGATCAGCTCGCGGTGGAACTCCGCGTCGCCGTACTGCGCCTCGAGCGCCTTGGCCCGCTTGAAGTACATGTGCAGGTCGTACTCCCACGTGAACCCGATCCCGCCGTGCACCTGGATCGCCTCGCCGCACACCTTGCGCGAGGCGTCGCCCACGTAGGACTTGGCGATGGAGGCGGCGGTGGGGCCGTCCTCGGCGCCGGCGTCGAGCGCCCAGGCCGCGTAGTACACCGCGGCGTGCGAGTTCTCGGTCTCCAGCAGCATGTCGGCGCACTTGTGGCGGATCGCCTGGAACGAGCCGATGGGCTGGCCGAACGCCTCGCGGATCTTGGCGTAGTTGACGGCCATGTCGAGGCAGCGGCGGGAAGCGCCCAGCATCTCGGCGGCGGCGCCGGCCGCGCCGCGGCGCAGCAGCGCGAGGAGCGCGGACGCGCCCGGCGCGCCCAGGCGGTCCTCGGCCCGCACCGGCACGCGATCGAGCTTCAGATCGGCCAGGCGCGTGCCGGGATCCATGTTCATCATCGGCGTCCAGCTCATGCCGGAGGCGCCGGGCTCGACGAGGAAGAGCGCGAGCCCGTCGGGCGCCTGCGCGGGAATGAGCAGGACGTCGGCCACGTGGCCCCAGGCGACGTACCGCTTCAGGCCGCTCAACGCCCAGCCGGTCGAGGTCTTCTCGGCGCGCGTGGCGACGGCCGCCGGATTCCAGTCGAGGTCGGTGTCGAGCAGGGCGAGGGCGCCGCGCGCGTCACCGCTCGCGATGACGGGCAGCCACCGCTTCTTCTGCTCGCTGGTGCCGTGCCCGGCGACGGCGCTGGCCAGCAGCATCGTCGGCCAGAACGGGCCGGGGTAAGCCGCGCGGCCGAGCTCCTCCAGCACGAGCGCGGTCTCCACCATGCCGAGCCCGCTGCCGCCGTGCTCCTCGGGCAGCGAGAGCCCCAGCCAGCCGAGCTGCGCCATCTCCTTCCACATCGCGGCACTCTCGCCGCGCGGGTCGTCCCACAGCAGGCGCACCGAGGCCGGCTTGCAGTGCTCGTCGAGGAACGCGCGCGCGGAGTTCTTCAGCAGCGTCTGGTCGGGCGTGAAGGCGAAGTCCATGGCTCAGGCCTTCAGCCGGTCGGCGCGCACTTCTTTGGGCAGGCCCAGCACGCGCTCGCCGATGATGTTCTTCTGGATCTCCGACGAGCCGGAGTAGATCGTGCCCGCGCGCGCCCACAGGAACGCGGTGGCCCAGGTGCCGGCCTCGCCCGACGAGGTGTCGATCTCCTCGAACTCCTCGCGCGCGGTCATCATCTGGCCCCAGGGGCCGAGGATCTCGAGCGCGGTCTCGTAGTAGCGCTTCTCGAACTCCGTGTACGAGAGCTTGGTGATGGACGACTCCGGCCCCGGCCGCTCGCCCTTGTTGAGCCCCGAGAGGATGCGCAGCCCCGCGTAGCGCTGCACCTCCAGCTCGGCGTAGAGACGGCCCAGCTTCGTGCGCACGGCGGGATCCTCGACCAGCGGCTTGCCGTTGCGCCGCAGCTGCCGGGTCGCCCGCACGAGCTGGTGGAAGGCGATCGCATAGCGGGTGACGCGGCCGAGCGAGTTGCCGCCGCGCTCGTAGCCGAGGGTGGTCTGGGCGATGGCCCAGCCCTCGTTGAGCTTGCCGACGAGGTCGCTCTTCTCGACGCGCGCGTTGGTCATGAAGACTTCCGAGAAGAGCGCATGCCCGGTGATCTGCTTGAGCGGCCGCACCTCCACGCCCGGCTGGCGCATGTTCATCAGCAACGACGAGATGCCCTTGTGCTTGGCCGCCTTGGCGTCCGTGCGCGCCAGCAGCAGGCCCCAGTCGGCGATCGGCCCGCTGGAGGTCCAGATCTTCTGGCCGTTGATCACGTAGTGATCGCCCGCGTCCTCCGCGCGCGTCTTGAGGCCGGCGAGGTCCGAGCCGGCGTTCGGCTCGGAGTAGAGCTGGCACCAGATCTCCTCGGCCGTGAGGATCTTCTTGAGGTAGCGCTGCTTCTGCGCCTCGGTGCCGTGCACGATGATCGTGGGGCCGATGAACCCGATGCCGAGCCCGTTGATGGCCGGCGGCGCGCCGCTGCGCGCCATCTCGTCCTGCACGATGGCCTGCTGCATCGCCGTCGCGCCCCAGCCGCCGTACTCCTTGGGCCACAGCATGCCGACGTAGCCCGCCTCGTAGAGCCGGCAGTGCCACGCCTTGCGCTCGGCCAGCGTCTTGAGATCCTCGCTCGGCGTGTTGGCGTCGAGCCAGCGGCGCGTCGTGTCACGGAACGCGCGATCCTCGGCGGAGTAGTTCAGGTCCATGCGGGTCTCCTCACCGGGGGCATTTTACATAGGGGGCGCCGTGGCGTTCCTCTATCCACGGGAGAAGGGCGAGGGCGGAGGTGGCGGCGAGCCGGGCGGACGCGCGCCGCCCTCGCCACCGTTGCCGCCGTTGCCGCGATTCTGGCGACTGATCACGTTCATCGCGGTGGCGAGCATGCCCGAGATGTCGCCGACGCTGGCCGGTACGATCAGCGTCGTGTCGGAGGCGTTGGCGAGCTGGCCGAACTTCTCGATGTAGTGATCGGCCACCCGGAGCTGCACGGCCTCGAAGCCGCCCGGCAGGTTGATGGCCTCCGCCACGCGGCGCGTGCCCTCCGCCGTCGCGGAGGCGATGGCCAGGATTGCGGACGCGGCGCCCTCGGCCTCGTTGATCTGCTGCTGCTTCTTGGCCTCGGAGGCCTTGATCACCTGCTGCTTCTGGCCCTCGGCCTGGTTGATGGCGGCGTCGCGCTCGCCCTCGGAGGCGAGGATG
>Ga0137397_10002795_pt1 | contig 12138 bp, 10 predicted proteins | sample czorhiz116metaG_FD_106658 | JGI IMG/M metagenome (GOLD analysis project Ga0137397, IMG submission 106658) | Vadose zone soil microbial communities from Angelo Coast Range Reserve, California, USA - czorhiz1.16 metaG | ecosystem: Environmental > Terrestrial > Soil > Vadose zone | place: USA... | reverse complement strand
GTCTTCCACCTTGATGTTTTCGAGCTTGATGCCGAGGTCCTCGGTGATGGCGCGTCCGCCGGTGAGGATCGCGATGTCCTCGAGCATCGCCTTGCGGCGATCGCCGAAGCCAGGCGCCTTGACGGCCGCCGCTTGCAGCGTGCCGCGCAGCTTGTTGACGACGAGCGTCGCCAGTGCCTCACCCTCGACGTCCTCGGCGATGATGAGCAGCGGACGCCCCATGCGGGCGACCTGCTCCAGCACCGGCAGCAGATCCTTCATCGAGCTGATCTTCTTCTCGTGGATCAGGATGACGGGGTTCTCGAGGACGACTTCCATCCGCTCGGCGTCGGTCACGAAGTACGGCGAGAGGTAGCCGCGGTCGAACTGCATGCCTTCGACGACTTCCAGCGTCGTCTCGAGCGTCTTCGCCTCTTCGACCGTGATGACGCCGTCCTTGCCGACCTTCTCCATCGCCTCGGCGATGATCTTCCCGATCGTTTCGTCGCCGTTGGCGGAGATGGTGCCGACCTGCGCGATCATGTTGCCCTTGACGTCGCGCTTCAACTTCTTGAGGTTCTCGACGACGACCTCGACGGCTTTCTCGATGCCGCGCTTGAGCTCCATCGGGTTGGCGCCGGCCACGACGTTCTTCGCCCCCTCGCGGTAGATCGCCTGCGCGAGCACGGTGGCGGTGGTGGTGCCGTCGCCCGCCGTGTCCGAGGTCTTGCTCGCCACCTCGCGCACCATCTGCGCGCCCATGTTCTCGAGCGGATCCCTCAGGTCGATCTCCTTGGCGACCGTCACGCCGTCCTTGGTGATCGTCGGGGAGCCGAATTTCTTGTCGAGGACGACGTTGCGTCCCTTCGGGCCAAGCGTGACCTTGACCGCGTCCGCCAGCTGGTTGACGCCGCGCAGGATCGCCTGGCGCGACTGCTCGCCGTAAATAATCTGCTTTGCCATGTTCGTTGACCTCAGTTACTTGGAATCGAGGACCGCGAGCACTTCGTCCTCGCGCATGATGAGGTATTCCTCCCCATCGATCTTGATGTCCTGGCCGGAGTACTTGCCGAAGAGAATCGTCTCGCCCTCCTTGACGTCGAGCGGCACGCGCTCGGCTTTCTCGCGCTTGCCGAGGCCGACGGCGATGACCTTCCCCTGCTGCGGCTTCTCCTTGGCGGTATCCGGGATGATGATTCCGCCGACCTTCTGTTCGCCTTCGTCGATGCGCTGAACGATGATGCGGTCGTGTAGCGGTCTGACTTTCATGTGAGTCGACTCCAACTGTCTGGTAACTGCCGCCGGCCTGGGAGGCCTGGGCACAATCCTTGGAAATTGATGTCGTGCGCACAGCGAGCTAGCACTCACCGTGGACAACTGCTAAGTGTAGTAGACCTGAAAAAAGAGTGTCAAGCCGATCTGCGCAGCCGGTACTCGGTGATCTTGCGGGCGAGCGTATTGCGGTGGATGCCGAGGAGATCGGCGGCCTTGCCGAGGTTGCCGTCGGCCTTCGCGAGCACCTGCACGATGAATTTCTTCTCGAACTCGCGCTGCGCCTCGTCGTAGCGGATCCCTTTCGCCACCATTTCGTCGACCAGGTGTTCGAGCTGCTCGCGAAGCGCCATTAGCGGACCTCTTTGCCCGTGAGCCGCCGGAAGGCCTCGAGATACTTCTCCCGCGTGCGCAGGACCACGTCGTCGGGCAGCGACGGAACGGGCGGCTGCTTGTTCCAGTGGATCTGCTCGAGGTAGTCGCGCACGTACTGCTTGTCGAAGCTTGGTTGCGGGCCGCCGGGCTCGTACTGATCCTTCGGCCAGTAGCGCGACGAGTCGGGCGTCATCACCTCGTCGATGAGCAGCACCCGCCCCTCGTCCGTGAGGCCGAACTCGAACTTCGTGTCGGCCAGGATGATGCCGCGCGATTCCGCGTGCGCCGCGCCGAAGGCGTACAGCTGGAGCGTCAGGTCGCGCAGCGTCGCGACCAGCCGGTCGCCGACAATGCGGCCGGCCTCGGCCTGGCTGATGTTCACGTCGTGGCCGCTTGTCGCCTTGGTGGCGGGCGTGAAGACGGGCGCCGGCAGCCGGTCCGATTCGCGCAGTCCTCCCGGCAGTGGCACGCCGCAGACGGTGCCGGTCGCGCGGTAGTCCTTCCACCCCGACCCGGAGAGATAGCCGCGCGCCACGCATTCGATCGGAATCGGGTTGGTCTTGCGGACGAGCATCGATCGCCCGGCGAGCATGTCCGCGTCTTCGCGCAGCCCCGTGGGGAACTCCGCCAGGTCCGTCGCGATCAGATGGTTCGGCACGATGTCGTGCGTCTGGTCGAACCAGAACGCGGACAGCTGCGTGAGCACCTTGCCCTTGTCGGGGATTCCGGAGCCGAGCACGTAGTCGAACGCCGAGATGCGATCGGTCGCGACCAGCACGAGCCGGTCGCCCAGCTCGTAGATATCGCGCACTTTCCCCTGGCGATGCGGCGCAGCTCCGTTGAGGCGTGTCTGGATGACCGGGGCGGCAAACGGCAACGGGAGTCCTTCGGACGGTCGGGGGGAAACGCGCATCTTACCGGGACGATGAACGGCTCGCAACCGTACACAACAGTATCGGCCGCCGCGCGAAAGGAGCCTGATATATTGTGTAGGCTCCCTGCACCCACCGATGACAATCCGTACAGCGCTGGTCACGCTTCTGGCGATTGCCCTCTTCGCGTGGTTCCTCAGTCGCGCGAATTTATCCGCCGTCGCAACCGAGATTGCGCACGCACGGATGGGCCTGATCGTCTGGTCCCTGATCATCGCGACCGTGATGCCGGCGGTGCGCGCCATCCGCTGGCGGTACCTGCTCGATCCCATAGGCCCGACGCGGTTCGTGCCGGTGCTGCGCGCGACGATCATCGGCTTCGCGGCGCTGGCGCTGCTGCCTGCACGCGCCGGTGACGTGATTCGCCCGTATCTCGTGGCACGTACCGAAGGGCTGAGCGCGGCGTCGGTCTTCGCGACGATCGTCATGGAGCGCGCGCTGGACCTGATCGCGGTGCTGACGCTGCTCGCGTCGTTTGTCTGGGTCTTCGACGGCCGCGCCATCCTGCCGCCCGGGATGCTCGCGCCCATCGAGGCCTCCGCCACCGTCGCGGCCGGCATCGTCGTCGTGTTGATGGTCGTGATGTGGACGCTCGCGACCCATCCCGAGCGGATCGGCCGGCTCGTCGCGCGTACGGATCGGTTGCTGCCGCATCGCGTCGCGCATGCGCTGGCGAGCCTCGCGCGGACGTTCAGCGAAGGCTTCGCCGTGGCGCGCGAGCCGCGCGACCTGGCGATCGCCTTTGTCTGGTCGTTCCCGCTCTGGGTGAGCATCGCATTCCAGGCGTGGCTCGTCACGCGGGCGTTCGGCATCCTCATCCCGATGTCGGCAAGCTTCCTGGTCCAGGCCATGCTGGTGATTGGCGTCGCCGTGCCGACGCCCGGCGGCGTCGGCAGCTTTCACGAGGCGTATCGCATCGCGGTGACGACGTTCTTTCACGCGCCGAACAACGCGGCGGTGAGCGCGGCGCTCGTGCTGCACGCGGTGTCGTTCCTGACCAGCGTGATCCCGGGCGCGGTGATCATGGCGCGCGACGGCATGAGCGTCGCCGGCCTCGGACGCCTGGCGGGCGTGGCCCACCAGGAGCCTCTCGACTCGGCAACCGAACGCCTCGCTCGGGGCAAGGAAACGGCAGGAGCATCCGCAGATGAAATGCCCGTTTTGCGGCCATCTGGGCGATAAGGTCGTCGACTCGCGCGAGAGCAAGGAGGGCGAGGTCATCCGACGCCGGCGCGAGTGCCTCGACTGCGGACGCCGGTTCACCAGCTACGAGCGGATCGACGAGATCCCGTACATGGTGATCAAGAAGGACGGGACCCGCGAGCGCTTCGAGCGGCAGAAGCTGATTGCCGGCCTGCTGAAGGCGTGCGAGAAGCGGCCCGTCAGCGTGGCGGCGCTCGAAGGCGTCGCCGATACCATTGAAGCGACGCTGCAGGAACGGCCCGAGAAGGAGATGAGCACCGAGGAAGTCGGCCGGCTGGTGATGGACGAGCTCAAGCGGCTCGACAAGGTCGCGTACGTCCGATTCGCGTCGGTCTACCGGCACTTCCGCGACATCGGCGAGTTCATGACAGAGTTGAAGGAACTGCTGAACGCAAAAGACTAGGTGGCAGGAGGCAGGCCGCCATGAGCGTAACCGCGCGACAGACTTCGCCTCGTCCTGTTGCAGCGCCGCCGCGGCGGGCGTCCGCGCCGCGCGGCCGGAAGCCGTTCCGCGACAACACGCGGCTGATCCTGTTCGGCATCCTCGTCCTCCTCGCGGTGCTGGTGGGGCTGCTGACGCTGGCGTCGCGCTCGGCGCGGCTCGCGCCCGATTTCCTCACCGAGTTCGTCCTCTACGCGCTCTCCGCGACGAACCTCACCATTCTCGTCGCGCTCGTGTTCGTCCTCGCGCGCAACATCGTCAAGCTGTTCGTCGAGCGGCGCCACGGGCTGCCGTTCGCCCGCTTCCGCGGCAAGCTCGTCGCCGTCCTCCTGGGGATGACGATCGTGCCGGCCGTGCTCGTGCTCCTGGTCGGCAGTGAAGTGATCCGCAACAGCGTCGATCGCTGGTTCAACGCGCCGATGAACGACGTGCTGTCGTCGGCCAACACGATTGCCGGCGATTACTACCAGGAGCAGCAGCGGCTGGTGTCGCGCGAGGCGCAGCGGATGGCGCGATCGCTGGCGGCGCTCGACCTGGCCGCGCCGTCGCCGAATGTCCGCGACGTCATCGCGGACGACGTGCTGCAGGAGCGCGTGTCGCTGGCCGAGGTGTATCGCGTCGAGCAGGGTGGCGGGTCGAGGCGCGTCGTTCCGGTGGGGGACATGGCCGCCAACGCGCTGCCGCGCGACTACGTGCCCGCCTCGGCCGCCGCGCTCGCGGAGCGGACCGCGGACAGCGGCGTCGAGATGCGCGTCGTCGAGCAGCTGCGCGGCGGCGGCGACCTGATTCGGTCGGCGGTGCCGATTCGATCGGCCGCGGACGCGCCGGTGCACGGCGTCGTCATCGCCAGCGAGTACCTGACGAGCGAGTTCGCCTCCCGTGCGCGGCGCATGACGGCCGCGTACGAGGACTATCAGCAGCTGCAGGTCCTCAAGCAGCCGCTGGCCGGCGTCTACCTGTCGTTCTTCCTGATGCTCACGCTGATGATTCTCATCGGGTCGACGTGGATGGGCCTCTACCTGGCCAAGCGCATCACGCGGCCGATCCAGCTGCTCGCCACGGCGGCGAAGGAAATCGGGGCCGGCCACCTCGATCACCGCGTCGTGCCCGAGACGCAGGACGAGTTCGGATCGCTCATCGACGCGTTCAACAGCATGGCGGGCGAGCTGGCCGCGAGCCGCCGGCGCCTGGAGCGTTCCTCGGTCGAGCTCGAGCGCAAGCACGTGGAGGTGGAGGGCCGGAAGCGCTACGTCGAAACCATTCTCGACCGCATCGCGACCGGCGTCGTCTCGGTGGACGCGCTCGGCCGCATCCGCACCGCCAACTCCGCCGCGGTCCGGCTGCTCGGCATCGACGCGTCGGTCGCGGGCCTTCCCGCGGGCGAGGCGTTCGGCGGCTCGGAGCTGAAGCCGCTCGCCGACGTCATCGACGAAGCGCTGCGCAGCCGCGACGACATCCATCCGCGCGACGTCACGCTCACGCGCGCCGGCCGCGAGCTCCACCTCGCGATCATGGCGACGCCGCTCCGCCGCGAGGACGGCGGGTCCGACGGCGTCGTGCTCGTGTTCGACGACCTGACGCCGCTGATTCGCACGCAGAAGGTGGCGGCGTGGCGCGAGGTGGCGCGGCGCCTCGCGCACGAGATCAAGAACCCGCTCACGCCGATCCAGCTCTCCGCCGAACGGATGCGACGGCACCTCTCGGGCGCGCCCGAGCCGACGCGCGCGCTCGTCGAAGAGTGCACCGGCACCATCGTCGAGGAGGTCGAGTCGCTCAAGGCGCTCGTGGACGAGTTCTCGCAGTTCGCGCGCATGCCGGCGCCGCGCACGGTCTCGACCGACCTGCACGAGCTGCTGACCGACGTCCTCGGCCTCTACCAGGGGATCTTCCCCGACGTGGAGATCCGCCGCCGTTTCGCGGCGTCGCTGCCGAAGGTGTCGATCGACCCGGAACAGATCCGGCGCGTCCTGATCAATCTGATCGACAACGCCATCGAGGCGATGGAGCAGCGCGGCACGATCGAGATCGAGACCCAGCACGAGCCGTCGAACAACTTCGTCAAGGTCATCGTCGCCGACGATGGGCCCGGAATCCCGGCATCGGAGCGCGACAAGCTGTTCCTGCCGTACTACTCCACGAAGCGACGCGGCAGCGGCCTCGGCCTCGCCATCGTCCGCCGCATCGTCGCCGAGCACGGCGGCAGCATCGACCTGACCGACAACACGCCGCGCGGGACGCGCTTTGCGGTGGAGCTCCCGTGCTAGTGGCGGTTCACGCGAGAAGCTAGAAGCGTGAACGGCGAGGATCTTTTCCGGTGCCATCCATTCTGCTAGTCGACGACGAGCCCGGCGTTCGCAGCGCGCTCGGCGGCGTGCTTCGCGACGAAGGCTACGAAGTCGACGCCGTCGACAGCGGTGAAGCGTGTCTCGAGCGCCTCGGCCGCCAGGCCTACGACGTCGTCGTCCTCGACATCTGGCTGCCCGGGATGGACGGCCTCGCGACGTTCGCGCGGATGCGCGAGCGGCAGGTCGAGTCGCAGGTCGTGATGATCTCCGGCCACGGCAACATCGAGTCCGCGGTGCGCGCGATCAAGATGGGCGCGTTCGACTTCGTCGAGAAGCCGCTGTCGCTCGAGAAGACCGTGCTCGTCGTGCGCAACGCGCTGCGCCAGCGGCATCTCGAGGCCGAGAACCAGGCGCTCCGCGCGAAGGTCGACGCGCAGCACACGATGGTCGGCGAGAGCTACGGGATGGTGCAGCTGCGCGAGCAGGTCGCGATGGCGGCGCCGACCAACGGACGGGTGCTCATCTATGGCGAGAACGGGACCGGCAAGGAGCTGGTCGCGCGCAACATCCATCAGATGAGCCGCCGCCGCAGCGGCCCGTTCATCGAGGTGAACTGCGCCGCGATTCCCGAGGAGCTGATCGAGAGCGAGCTGTTCGGCCACGTCCGCGGTTCGTTCACCGGCGCGGTCGCGGATCGGCGCGGGAAGTTCGAGCTCGCCCACGGCGGCACGATCTTCCTGGACGAGATCGGCGACATGACGCTGAAGACGCAGGCGAAGGTGCTGCGCGTGCTGCAGGAGCAGGTGATGGAGCCGGTCGGCGGCTCCACGCGCATCCGCGTCGACGCCCGCGTGCTGGCGGCCACCAACAAGGACCTGCCCGCCGAGATTCGCACCGGCCGCTTCCGCGAAGACCTCTACTTCCGGCTCAACGTCGTGCCCATCTTCGTGCCGTCGCTCCGCGAGCGGCAGGAGGACATCCCGCTGCTCGCGGATCACTTCATGGCGATGCTCGCGCGCGAGTACGGCCGCCGGCCGAAGATCTTCGAGCCCGATGCCATGACCGCGCTGCAGCGGTATCCGTGGCCGGGCAACGTCCGCGAGCTGCGCAACCTGGTCGAGCGGCTGATGATCATGGTGCCGGGCGAGCGGATCACGGCGCGCGATCTCGCGTTTCTCGACCAGACGATGGTTGGCGGCATCGAGGCCTCCACGCCGACGCCCTCGTCCACGATGGCGCCGCTGCACGACGCGCGCGATCGCTTCGAGCGCGACTACATCCTGCGCGCGCTCGCCGCGCAGCAGGGCAACATTTCGCGCACGGCGGAAGCGCTGGGGATCGAGCGCAGCAATCTGTATCGGAAGATGAGAGCGTTTGGCATCATGCCGTCGCGCAAGGCGGAGGATGAGGAGCCGGCGTAAGTGGAAAAGTAGAGAAGTGGAAAAGTGGAAAAGTAAGTTCTAAGTTTTAAGTTCGAAGTGCAACTAGCTGTTTGGGAAGTCCTTCTTGCGGCGCGAGTTCTCGCGCGCGGTTGAAATTGACTTCGCGAAGATGCTGGCCAGTTCACGGGCCTCCTGTATCAATGCCGGGTCCGACCTGATGCGCGTGTCGCGCAGCGCCTCGAGGCAATCCACGCATTCGTCCGCTTCTTCGAAGACCGTTCCGAGTTTCGCCTCGAACTCCGCTCGCGACCGTCCGCGCCGTGCCGCACGGTAATTCCTGCGTACTGCGGTGGCAGCTCTGCGCAGCTGACGTCCTTCTTCTTGCGCTTCATCTGTGCCGGGTAGCGTTCGGCAGAAGTTCACAATAGCGATTGCAAACAGGCGCGTTCGTTCCTGAAGGTCTCGCGGCGGCATGCCGCGGAAGGTGCAGGGCGTATGCCGTGCGGAATTTCTCAGTAATCGGAGCTGCTCGAAACAGCTCGTTGCACTTTCTACCTACTTTTCCACTTTTCCACTTTTCAATTTTTCCACTTCGCCGTCCGCTCTGCCTCAATCTCGAGGTCGTCCCGTCGCAGCCCTCCGTAGCTGACGGCCTTCGTGGCCGCGCTCGGAGTACTTGCGTTGATGGTTGCATTCCTGACTGTGCCGGGACTGATCGGCGCGGCCAGACCGGCTGCGTTGACCCCGCGTCGACAGTAAGATGTTTGGAGTGAGGCCAAACATTGAATTTCCGTCGGGGGACGAGCAATGAACGCCGTATTCCTCTTAGCATTTCTCCTTGCCTCGTTCGTCGCTCAAAGTGTGTCGAATGAGGTCGAACAGTCGGTGCGGGATTGGTACAAGGCATTCCAAGGCTCCGCGGGAGTGCGGGCGCAGTATCAGGGATACGTTGGCGGCCGGTTTACTCGCGCGTACGACTTGCTCGCTCCGGCACTGAAGGAGAAGATGTCACGGATGGTGTTTGAAGAGACGTATGCGGAACTTGCGCACGTGCAGTTGGTGCAGGCGCACCTGATTGCGGCGAAGAGCACGACGCGTGAGAGTACAGTGTTCGTGGAGGAGGAGCGAACCGTCGTCTTCAACAGTGCGGTACCCGCGGTGGCATGGTACGAAGGCACGCTCCAACTCACGCGGACCCCAGACGGTTGGCGAATTACGGCCATTGATGTTCATCCCGAAGACCTGATCAGCGTCAACTACGGCGGCCACCAGCCCTGGCGCAACGATCCGGTCGAAGTGGCCAGAATCGCGGTCCAGCCGATATACGGCGTTTCGGCTCTGCCCGCGTCCTGTACGACCCGCGCTCCCGCACTTGAATCAGGTATCGCAGATATCGATGTCTGCGGCGATTCGCGTGCGCGAGTGAGCGTCGTGAAGCTCCACAGCGGAGAGTGGCGTGTCATCAATGTCGAATCTCGCCCATGACGATTGCGACGATGTAGGAAATCGAAAAAGCAGAGTCACAGACCAGAGGGATCAACGACGACGATCCCCTGGATCGTCTTGTCGGAAATGTTCGGCTCCACCCGGGCGTCGTAGTGCGTGACGTGAAAGGGGCGCCCCAAGGAGTCTGGCGCCCCTTGAGCGCCAGCCTCCCACGCACGAGCGCCCGTCACCAATATGAGGGCAAGAAGGCAGAGGGAAGAGGGCTTCATTCGTACCCGTTTCATACCTTGGTTGACAGGGTAGCCTCAGGGGCACGGCGCGAGTTAAAACCGGTTGGTCGTCGCCCATGGGGTGAACCCGGCTGATTTGACTCTGAGTACACTTACGCTCTTCCCATGATCTACGTTGTGAATCGCTGATGCGACGACGACGCTTCCTAGGCGTGCTGACTGCAGGAACTGTCGGATGTGCTGTCCGACCTGGAGTCGATCCACATGCCAGCAGACGTGACGCAGCACACGCCTCCGAACGAGCCTGGTTGACCCGTCTTCCCAAGCTCGAGCTCCACGTACACCTTGAAGGCGCCATGCCAAGACTGGCGCTCTGGCAACTTATCAACAAGTACGGCGGCGATCAGACGGTCCGGACGTTCGACGACATTGAACGCAAGTTCGCGCAGACGCGGTTCTTCGAAGCGTGGGACTGGGTATGCAGCTTTCTGCGCGAGCCTGACGACTTTACGCTGCTCGGGCGCGAGGTGTGGCGCGCCAGTTCGCGGCTCGTGGCCGACCTGGGGAGGAATCTGGGACCCGAGGGGGCGATGCGTGCGCTTGAACAGGTAGCGGAGGTTCGTGGCTCGGGCATCATCGGGGTCGGGCTTGGTGGCTACGAGCCGCAGTATGCGCACGAGTTGTTTGAAGCGGTCTACGAGCGGGCGCGATGGTTCGGCTTTCGGACGAGCGCTCACGCCGGTGAAACAGCCGGCCGTCCGAGCGTTTGGGGCGCCATCCAGGCGTTGCGCGTTGACCGCATCGGTCACGCAGTGCGCGCGATCGAGGATCCGGAGCTCGTTCGCTACTTGGCGGAACAGCGAATTTCTTTCGAGCTGTGCCTAACAGCCAATGTCCGCGGCGGGCTTGTCGATTCCTTCACGAGTCACCCCGTTCGTCGGTACTTCGACCTCGGTATTCCCATCAGTCTCAATACAGACGATCCGCTGTTCTTCGCCAATTCACTGGTCGATGAGTTTGCGGCAGCACAGCAGTTCCATCACTTCACACGCGGCGAAGTCAAGAGTCTCATCGTCTCCGCCATTCAATCAACGTGGCTTCCGGCAGAGGGGAAGACGCGACTATTGAGCGAGTTTCGCAGTGAGACTGCTTGGGGCGAGACCGAATAACTGACGCAAGTCTGGTCCACCACATAGGTCCTGAGTGACGCCGATCTGGTTAACCGAACGACCGCAGCCGTGCGCGTCGCGTAGCTCGCCACTTAGCGACTATCAGGACCAATTGGCTAGAAGGATTCAGGACTGTTTGGATCACCTCGTTGCACTTTCTACCTACTTTTCCACTTTTCCACTTTTCCACTTTTCCACTTCTCCGGCGCCGCCCCGCAGCCTCGCCTCGAGAATCTGATCCTTCTTGAACTGCGTCAGTTGAAGCGTCGCGAGAGAGACATCCACCAGCGCGGCTGAGGGTACCAGTCCGACGATCTCGCTCTCGAGGACACTGACGCCGTAACGTTCCGCTTCGCGTCTGACCGCGTCGAACACCCGCAGGATCGGCGTCTTCTCGTAGTTCGTCAGGTTCATCGACACCTGCACGATGTTCCGATCGGCAAGCGTCACGCCCATCGCCTTGACGAAGCGGAAGCCGCCGCTGCTGAAGCGGACGGCGGCCGCGATTTTCTTCGCGACGTCGAGGCGATCGGTGTTCAGGTTGATGTTGTACGCGATGAGCGGCATCCGCGCGCCGATCACGGATGCGCCGGCGCTTGGGTGAGGCGTGGCGGGACCGAAGTCCGGCGCCCAGCCGTCGGACGCCATCTTGCCCGCCAGTCCCTCGAATTCGCCGCGCCGGATGTCTTCGAGATTCTTGCGCAGCGGGTTGGTCGCCGCCTCCTCGTAGAGGTACACGGGCACGGCGAATCGCTCCGCGACGCTGCGTGCCGTGTCCGTCGCCAGCGCGACGCAGTCCTCCATCGTGACGCCGTCGATGGGGACGAACGGGACGACGTCGACGGCGCCCATCCGTGGATGTTCTCCGGTGTGCGCGCGGAGATCGATCGCGGCGACGGCCGCTTCGAACAACGCGAGGACCGCCGCCTTCAGCGGCGCCGCGTCGCCGGCGATCGTGATCACCGAACGGTTGTGCGAGGCGTCGGAGGAATAATCGAGCAGACGCGCACCCGGAATGTTGCGCACCGCGTCCACGATGCCGGCCACGACGTTCGCGCGGCGGCCTTCGCTGATGTTGGGGACGCATTCGATGATCGGCACGGAGGACATGTTAGTCAGGTTCGGGGTTCGGGGGTTCGAACCGCCCTTATCTCGTTGACGGATCGGGGGTTTTGCCCGATAATCGCTGCGTCGGAACACTTCCTATCGATTGATGACGGAGCCACAGCGCACCGATTTCAAGACGCCCGCAACCGACGCCGAGCGCGCGACGCGCATCGAAGAGCTTCTCGTTTCCGGACTCGATCATTACTTCGCAGAGGACTACGAGCAGGCGATCAACGTCTGGACGCGCGTCATCTTCCTCGATCGCGAGCACGATCGGGCGCGCGCGTACATCGATCGGGCGCGTAAGGCGATCGCC
>Ga0137397_10002792_pt1 | contig 12145 bp, 3 predicted proteins | sample czorhiz116metaG_FD_106658 | JGI IMG/M metagenome (GOLD analysis project Ga0137397, IMG submission 106658) | Vadose zone soil microbial communities from Angelo Coast Range Reserve, California, USA - czorhiz1.16 metaG | ecosystem: Environmental > Terrestrial > Soil > Vadose zone | place: USA... | reverse complement strand
CTCGGGCGTGGGCATCTTCGGGGCGGCGATCCTGCTCTCCTGGGCCGCGGACGTGGCGCAGCTCGACATTCCCCAGAGTCTCGCGCTAGCCGCGCTCGCGCTCATCGCGGTGCTGCCCGAGTATGCGGTGGACGCCTACTTCGCCTGGATGGCGGGGAAGGACCCCAAGTACGTCCAGTACGCCGCGGCCAACATGACGGGGGCCAACCGGCTGCTGATCGGGCTGGGCTGGGCGTCGGTGGTGATCATTTATTGGATCAAGACCCGCAAGAAGGCGGTCGATCTGGAGCCGTCGCACTCGATGGAGGTCTCGTACCTCACGCTGGCGACCCTCTACTCGCTGGTGATCCCGCTCAAGGGAACGCTCTCCCTGATCGACACGTGCGTGCTCTTCACCATCTTCATCTTCTACATCGTCTCCGCGTCGAAGGCTGGGATGGAGGAGCCCGAGTTGGAGGGCGGACCTTCGGAGCTGATCGGCGCGTTGCCCAAGCTGCAGCGGCGGCTGGTCTGCATCGCCTTCTTCGCCATCGCGGGCCTCGCCATCTTCCTCGCCGCCGAGCCGTTCGCGGAGAGCCTGCTCGCGACCGGCCGCTCCCTCGGGATCGAGGAGTTCCTGCTCGTCCAGTGGCTCGCGCCCCTCGCCTCGGAGTCCCCGGAGTTCATCGTCGCCATCCTCTTCGCGCTGCGGCTGAATCCGGGCGCCAGCATCGGAACGCTGGTCTCCTCCACGGTGAACCAGTGGACGCTCCTGATCGCGACGCTCCCGCTCGCGTTCTCGATCTCGTCGGGCCACGTCGGCGTGATGAAGCTGGACCCACGGCAGCGGGAGGAGTTCCTGCTCACGGCGACGCAGTCGTTCTTCGCGGTGGCGGTGATCGCGAATCTGCAGTTCACGCTGTTCGAGGCGGGCCTGGTGGTCGCGCTTTTCGCCACGCAGCTCATGTTCCCCTCTCCGACGGTCCGCTACGTCTACTCCGGCGTGTACATCGTCCTGACGTTGCTGCTGCTCGCGACGAATCGCGCCAACCGGCAGGGCTTCTTCGACATCCGCCGGCTGCGTCCTGGGAGCGTGCCCGCGGCGGCGCCGACCGAGGGCAACGGGGCGATGCGTCCGAGCCAGGAGCTCGGGAACGGCGACCGGCCGCGGCGCGAGCTGTAGGATTCATCTCGTCGCTGGGTTTTACGGGTTCGGGGATCGGGGTGCGGTGCTTTCGGAACTCGCGCGGCTACGCCACGAACACCCACGTCATCAGCACGAACAGCGGGATCAGGATGGCCCCGCTGTACGCCATGTACCCGAAGAACCCGGGCATCCGGACCCCGGCCTGCTCCGCAATGGCCTTCACCATGAAGTTGGGCCCGTTGCCGATATACGTGTTGGCTCCCATCAACACCGACCCCATCGAGATGGCCGCGAGCAGCGCGGCCCCCCTCTCGCTGAGCAGCAGCTGGCCCAGATCGTCCGCGCTGGTTCCCACGGCCCCGCTGGCTGCGGAGGCGAACGTGAGATAGGTCGGCGCGTTGTCGAGGAAGGACGAGAGCGCGCCGCTGGCCCAGAAGTAGTGCCATGGCTCCTGGAGCTGTAGCGCCGCGCCGCGCGCGTTGAGGATGGCCAGGGCGGGGATCATGGTCGCGAAGATCCCGGCGAAGAGCGCCGCGACCTCCGCGATCGGCGCCCAGCTGAAGCCGTTCTCGGGCCGCAATCCCTTGGGCGTGGTCCAGAGCGAGAGGAGGGCCATGGCCAGGATTCCCGCATCCTGGACCAGCGCCGGTAGCCCCAGGGTCCCGGAGGCCAGCAGGACCGCCATGATGCCGGCCAGGAAGATCAGGTTGCGCTTGCCGGCGATGTGGACCGGCACCCGGTGCGCGACCGCGACCCGGTCGAGATCCTCCGGCCGCTCGAGGTCCTCACGCCGGAAGATGGTCGAGTCGATGATGTAGAAGAGGATCAGGAGCGCGCCGTTCGCCAGCAGCCAGGCCGGAAAGAGCCGCAGCGTCCAGGTGAAGGGGACCCCGCGCAAAAAACCCAGGAAGAGCGGCGGATCGCCCATGGGCGTGAGCAGCCCTCCGCCGTTCGCCACCACGAAGATGAAGAAGACGAACACGTGCGCCTTGCGGTTGCGGACCGAGTTCGCGCGCAAGAGCGGCCGGATTAGCAGCATCGACGCGCCGGTGGTCCCGATCAGCGAGGCGAGGACCGCGCCGATGGCGAGCAGGATCGCGTTGAGGCCGGGCGTCCCGGCCAGGGTCCCCCGGACGACGATCCCGCCCGAGATCACGAACAGGGCGCCGAGCAGGAGGATGAAGGCGACGTACTCGTTGGCGGCGTGCAGCAAGGCCTGCCCGTCCAGCATGGCCGTCCACGCCGCGATCGGCGCGCCCAGGACGGCGCTGACGAGCACCTTGTTGCGGTTGTGCTCCCAGAACCGGCCGGCGAACAGGGGCAGGACCGCGATACAGACCAGCATGAGCGCGAAGGGGACGACGCTCCAGAGGGGGAAGAGGTGCCCGAGGTGCGGTGTGGTCGCGCCGGCGGCTGCCATGAGGTGCATGCCGCCAACGTAAGGAAGGGCGGGTCCGCGGTCAAAGCGGTGACGATTCTGTAGGGCTGGGAACGGTTGAAATTCGGCGCCGCGTGAGGCGTATTTGCGAGATGAACCCTGCCCGCGTTTTGCTCCTCGCGGTGGCGCTCGCCGCCTGCGCCTCCCAGAAGGCCCCTCCGCAGGCGCCGCCGCAGTCACAGCAGCATGGAATCGAGCTGGGCGACCTCGATCCCGGCGTCGGTCCCTGCACCGACTTCTACGAGTTCGCCAACGGGTCCTGGCGCAAGGCGAACCCGATTCCGGCGTCGATGACGCGCTGGAGCCGGCGCTGGCAGGCGGGCGAGAACAACAAGGAGCGGTTGAAGGAGATCCTGGAGGAGGTCTCGAAGCGCTCGGACTGGCCCAAGGGCAGCGTCGAGCAGATCGTCGGCGACGACTATGCCTCCTGCATGGACGAGGCACGCGCCGATGCGGAGGGAACGAAGCCGATCGCGCCCATGCTGGCGTCGATCGACGCGATAGAGACCCCGGCCGATCTCCAGCGCGCCATCCGGCGGCTGCAGGACTTGCTGGCGAGCGCGCCGTTCGCCCTCGCTTCACAGCCCGATCTGCACGAGCCAAGCCGGACCATCGCCGAGGTCTCGGCGGACGGGCTGGGGTTGCCCGATCGCGACTACTACCTCAAGCCCGAGCCGCGCTTCGCCGACGCGCGCGAGAAGTACCGGGCGCACGTGCAGCGGATGTTCGAGCTCGCAGGCATCCGCGACGGAGCGCAGGCGGCGGAGACGGTGTTCGCCTTCGAGAAGCGGCTGGCAGAGGCGTCGCTCGACAACGTGGCGTTGCGTGACCCGACGAACCTCGATCACCCGACCACCTTTGCCCAGCTCCAGGCGATGACTCCACACTTCGACTGGGTGGCGTTCTACGACGAGGCGAAGCTGCCCAAGGGCGACTTGACGATCGACCAGCCGGCGTTCATGGCGCAGTTCGAGAAGGAGCTGACGCAGACGCCGCTCCCCGCCTGGCGGACCTACTTGAAGTGGCGGCTGCTCGCGTCGGCGGCGCCTTTCCTGTCCAGGCCGCTCGTGGACCAGTCGTTCGCCTTCAACCAGAAGTACCTGGGCGGCGTGGCAGAGCTGAAGCCGCGCTGGAAGCGGTGCGCGGAGTCGTCCGACTTCCGCCTGGGTGAAGCGTTGGGCCGCAAGTACGTGGAGCGCTACTTCCCGCCGGCGGCGAAGGCGCGCATGCAGGAGCTGGTGCAGAACGAGCTCGCCGCGATGAAGGAGATCATCGAAGGCCTCATCTGGATGGGGCCCGAGACGCGCAAGCGGGCGCTGGAGAAGCTCGCCACCTTCAACCCGAAGATCGGCTACCCGGACAAGTGGAAGGACTATTCGGGAGTGAAGATCCACCGGGAGGCATCGGCCTGGGACAACGTGGTCGAAGGCCGCAAGTTCGTGGTCGACGACTTCCGGGGGACCATCGGCAAGTCCACGGACCGGGGCCGCTGGGGGATGACGCCGCCCACCAGCGACGCGTACTACAACCCGCTGCTCAACGAGATCGTCTTCCCCGCCGGAATCCTGCAGCCGCCTGCGTTCGACGTGAACGCGACCGACGCGGTGAACTACGGCGCGATCGGGGTGGTGATCGGGCACGAGATCAGCCATGGGTTCGACGACCAGGGCGCGCAGTTCGACGCGCAGGGCCGGCTCTCGAACTGGTGGACGGACGCGGACCTCAAGTCCTTCCAGCAGCGCGGGCAGTGCGTGGTGGATCAGTTCGAGGGCTACTTCATCGAGCCGGCGATCCATCACAACGGCCGTCTGGTGCTGGGCGAGGCCATCGGCGATCTGGCCGGTGCGCGGATCGCGTATGCGGCCTACCAGAAGGCGCTGCAGAAGCGGCCGCAGCCGTCCCGCGACGGCTTCACGCCCGAGCAGCAGTTCTTCATCGCTTGGGGACAGTTCCGCGGGGACCAGATCCGTCCCGAGACGCAGCGGCTGATGGTCCAGGGGGATCCTCACCCGATCGCGAAGTACCGGGTGATCGGGCCGCTCTCCAATCTCACCTCGTTCCAGCAGGCGTTCTCCTGCAAGGCGGGCGACCCGATGGTCCGGGGGCAGAACCGATGCGAGGTCTGGTGAGATGACGTCGTTGCTCCTGACCTTGATGCTCGCCTCGGCGCCGGCCTCGCTGGCCGACCTGGTGCCGCCCTCGCCGCCGCCCGCCGCCGCGAGCGGAGCCTCCGGATCGATCGATCCGGCGGCCGCGACCCGGGCGTACCTGGACCTGCTTCCTGCCGATCAGCGCGCGAAGTCCGACGCGTACTTCGAAGGTGGGTATTGGCTGACCCTCTGGAGCTTCCTCTGGGGAGCGGGAGTGTTCCTCCTGCTGCTCCAGACCGGCGCGTCGGCGCGGATGCGGGACTTCGCGGAGCGGGTCACGCGGGTGCGGGCGCTGCAGACCGCGCTCTACTGGACGCAGTTCGTCGTAGCGGTCGGCGTGCTCTCGTTTCCGCTGTCGGTCTACCAGGACTACCTGCGCGAGCACAGCTATGGCTTGTCGAACCTGACCTTCGGCGGCTGGTTCGTCGAGCAGCTCAAGGGTCTGGCGCTGTCGATCGTGCTGGGTGGCCTGGCGATGATGGCGCTCTACGCCGTGGTGCGCCGGCTGCCCCGCACCTGGTGGCTCTGGAGCGCCGCGGTGGCCGTCGCCTTCGCCGCCTTTGCCGCCCTGATCACGCCGATCTTCATCGTGCCGATCTTCAACAGCCCGAAGAAGCTGGAGGACCAGCGTGTAGTCGCGCCGATCCTGTCGCTGGCGAGGGCGAACGGAATCCAGGCGGGCGAGGTGTGGGAGGTGGACGCGTCGAAGCAGTCCAAGCGGATCAGCGCGAACGTCAGCGGCCTGTTGGGGACGGAGCGGATCACGCTGAACGACAACCTCCTGAACCGCGCGTCGCTGCCGGAGATCGAGGCGGTGATGGGGCACGAGATGGGGCATTACGTGCTGAACCACATCTACAAGGGGTTGATGGAGATCGGGATCTTGATCGTGGCGGGGTTCGCGGTGGTGGCGTGGCTGTTCGAGCGGCCACGGGTGCGGATGGAGGGGCGGTGGCGGGTGCGCGACGTCGGCGACGTGGCGGGGTTGCCGCTGGCCGCGCTGCTGTTCACGGCGTACTTCTTCGTGGTGACGCCCGTCTTCAACTCGATCGTCCGGGTGCAGGAGGCGGAGGCGGACATCTTCGGGCTCAACGCCGCGAGGCAGCCGGATGGGTTTGCGCAGGCGGCGCTGAAGCTGTCGGAGTATCGGAAGCTGGATCCGGGGCCGCTGGAGGAGCTGGTGTTCTATGACCACCCGAGCGGGCGGGCGCGGATCTTCGCGGCGATGAGGTGGAAGGCGGAGCACCCGGAGACCTGGGGACGCCAGGCGAGCAGTGGGGGCCAGCCTTCGTCCCGATGATCACGAACCGAGCTCTCGAAGAGCGTCCCGAGAGACGTGCCTGAAATTTTTCAAATGAATTCGCTCAGAAAGCGCTCGAAACGCTGCCGTACGGGTGCGTCTTTATCCTACGTCAGCCGACACGCTACAGAGAATTCACAATCGCCCGGAGCCCTGCTCGCTGCCGACTTTCGATCGACTGTTCTTGGGGTTGCACCGACGACGAGACTCGAGCCGGGCCGGCCAAGTATCTGGCCGGTTGACGAAGACCGCGACCTCATGGTCGAGGGCCGCCAAGCGAAACGCTGGCGGAGCCCACGCTCGTTGCTCCGCTCCGCCGGCCCGGGGGAGGCCACATGCGCCGTGGGTCCTTGTCGCCCTTGTCCTTGTCGATCGTTCTCGTCGCGTGCGCGCAGGGTCTCAACGGACCGCAGCCGCCGCCTGGTTCCATCCGTCTCACTCCCATCGCAGTCGACGTGGACCCGAGGACCGACGTCTCCGCTCTCTTCGACCGCGATACGACGACGGCGCTGCAGCTCTCCGCGCCGACGACGCTGACGCTGACTTTCGCCCACGAGGTCGAGGTGCGGTCGCTGAAAGTGTTCGGCGCCCAGGCCCTGTCGATCCGACTCGGCAGCGCGCCTACGCAGACGCTCGACGGGCCGGGTCGGTGGGTGCAAGCAGCGCAGGTCCCGGCGGGAAAGCTGAGCCAGTGGACCGTGACGCTGGCGCCCACGGCTGGCAGCACCGCCCTCACCGAGTTGGAGCTTTGGGGAGCAGGGTTGGGCAGTGCCCCGCGCGACGGCAACGCCCTGGCGGTCGCTTCCGCCGGCGGCGCCGGGTTGCCGTTCGACAACGCTTTCGTCGTTGCGAGCAGCCTGGATTCCGCAGCGCTGGACCCCGCCGGTCCGGTTGGATCGATGCCTTGCGCCTCTTTCGATTTCATCTCCGCGCTGCCTCTGCAGGCCGTTCGCCGCGCCTACTTCGCATACGAAGCGGCCGGCGTGCAGCGCTCGGTCGTGCTCCGCCGGAGCCTCAACGGCGCCGCGGCGGTCGGCGGCATGTGGCTGGGCGGTGGAACCCTCGACCGCAGCATCGCCGACGAGATCGACCCCCGCAAGCTCACCGGAGCGGACTCCGTCCAGCTCTGCCTGCCCGACGACGCCACGCAGACCGTGCTCGTCGGGTCGCCTCGCCTCGTCCTGGAGATGGACGACGGCACGAACCTCCTCGATCGCGACGGGCAGGCGCGCTTCACGGCGGCCTTCGACGGCCGCCTCGACACCGTGGGCCAGCTGGCTCCCGACGCGCTGCCGCTGTCGCTCGAGCGCACCTTCGCGCTCGACTACGCCGGCATCGACATGGTGGGCGGGCCGCTCAAGGTCCTGATCTACGCCGCCGACGGGCCGGGCAAGAGCAATCCGTTGAAAGCCACTCTGCAGCAAGGCTGGAACTCCTTCGTCGTGCCTTCGACCGGAGTGAGCTGGGTGGGGGTCGAGGTGGATCCGCTGGGGCCGCCCATCGACACCGCGGCGGTGGTGGAAGCGGCCGCGGTCGGGAGCCCGGTCGGCCGCAACGGCCGCGCCGCCCGGATCGTCGTGACCTATCCAGCGCTCCGCTGGGCGTCGGGCCATTTCGTCGGCGAACGATTCGGCGAGAACGCTTTCGTAACCGGGTGGGCCGAGTCTCCGGCCGGTCCCGGAGCGCTGACGATCGGGGGCGCGCCGGTGGGCCTGAACGGCGCCATCTCCTCGGCGCTCACGCGCCCGGCCGCGATGGCCGGCACCACGGCTTCGTGGCCGGTGACGCTCACCGCGCGCTTCCCCGACGGCACCGTCGCGACGCGCGACATCTATCTCGACGACGACCATTCGGCCGATCTGCTGGCGGAGAACGGCGATCCCTCCGCGACCGCCGGCGACGACGTCCGCTTCGGCGCGGAGGACGTGGATTCGTCGGATCTGGTCGACCCGCAGAAGGGCGGCAAGGTCAAGCTGGGCTCGGACGTAGCCGTCGATGCGCCGGCCGGCGCAGTCGGCGCGCTGACCTCGCTGACCATCACGCGACACGGATCCGAGCTCGTGCCTCGCCTGGGCCCCGGCATGGTCAACGTCACCGCGCCGCGCGGAGCCGGCTACCGCTTCACTCCCCACGGCCAGCAGTTCAGCACGGCCGTCGCCATCACGCTCCCCTACGACGACAAGCTGCTGCCGCAGGGGAAGACGCCCGAGCACGTGCTGACCTGGTTCTACGACGAGGAGAGCGCGAAGTGGCAGCCGCTCGCGCGCCGCTCGCTGATCCGGGGTCGCCGCCAGATCGTGAGCGAGACGACGCACTTCACGTTCATGATCAACGCGGTCATCGTCGATCCGAGCCACCCCGGACCGACCTCCTACAACCCCACTTCCATCAAGGACATCAAGGTCGCCGAGCCGTCGGCCGGCATCGACTTCATCGAAGCACCGCTGGCGAACAGCCAGGGAACGGCCAACGTGGCGCTTCCCATCCGCATTCCCTCCGCGCGCGGAGCCTACACGCCGGCTCTCGCGCTGACCTACAACTCGCAGGGTCAGAGCGGCTGGACCGGAATCGGCTGGGATCTCTCCGTCTCCACCATCTCCATCGACACCACCTTCGGCGCGCCCTTCTACGACGGCTCCGATCGCTACATGGTCGAGGGACGGCAGCTCGTCCCGGTGGGCACCGGAAGCTGCCAGGACGGATCGATCGGCAAGCGCTTCGCCGCCCGCGCGGAGGGAGCGTTCGACTTCATCCTCCGCTGCGGTCCCGACCCGGCGAGCTTCCACTTCGAACGCGCCGACCGGAGCGGGACGCTCTTCGTCTACGGCGCCTCTCCCGAGGCGCGGGTGGCGAGCCCGCGCACGGGCGCCGTCGGCGTGTGGCACCTCGAGCGGGTGATCGACACCAACGGCAACCTCTGCCACTACGTCTATGAGCAGGACCAGAAGCGCTCGCCTGGCACGGCCTTCGACGCGGCCACCGGCGAGGACTTCCGCCAGTCGTACCTCACCGAGATCCACTACACGGGAAAGGCGGCGCGGCTGGGGCCTTCGGCGGTCTCCAGCGGTTCCGATGCGGAGACCGGCGCGTACGCGGTCATCTTCCAGCGTCGGCACGAGGGCGCCGGCATCGCCGACCGCCCGGACATCGTCACCTCCGCGCGCACCGGGTTCAAGATCGTCACCCGCCACCTGCTCGAGCGCGTGCAGGTCTGGCTGCTCGCCGGACCCGCGGAGCAGAGGGGCATCGTCCGCGAGTACGTCCTGCGCTATGAGCTAGGCGATTTCGGCAAGTCGCGCATCGCGTCGGTGGACGTGTTCGGCCGCGGCGGCGACAACGGGAGCGCTCCCTTCAACACCCATCGCTTCTCCTACACCAGCGTGACACCGGGCTTCGGAAGCCCGGTGGCCTGGAGCTTCGACGGCAGCGACGACCGCGCCCTCACCTCCACCGCGGAGTTCAGCGTCGGCGTGCACGCCTACACCGGCATCAGTCTGGGACCCTTGCGCGACGAGGGGTCGGTGGGGTTCAGCGTCTCGACCAACCATCGCGAGTCCACCACCGAAGCGATCATGATCGACCTGAACGGCGACGGGATCCCCGACCGGGTCACCAGGGATGGCCGGGTCCAGTTCGGCCAGTCGCGGACGGACGCGACCGGCGCGGTGATCCGCCGCATCTCCGCGGTCGCCCCGCCCGGCGATCCGTTGAACGGAGGCACGCTGGGCACGTCGTTCATCCCGACGCTGGGATCCGAGACGGGCAACAACTTCAACTTCGGCCTGCAGACCGTCTTCGGCCCCGTCTTCGCCAACGTGGGCGGCTCCTTCAACTTCAGCAGCTCGGACTCCTTCCTCATCGACGCCGACGGCGACGGGCTACCGGACGTCGTCACGGGAGGACAGGTCCTCTTCAACTTCCCCCGCACCTGCACCGGCCCCGGCTGCTCTCCGGCGGATCGGTTCCTCTTCGGCACCACCAAGCCGCTTTCCGGGCCCACCACCTTCGCCAACCTCGGCGACACCGCGGCGGTGAACGCCGCGCTCGATGCCGCGCGGCAGGCGCTGCGCGACCAGACTCCGCCCAACGACGCGATGCTGGAATGGACCGCTCCTTTCCAGGGGACCGTCAACCTCTCCGGGGAGATCGCTTGGGCGCGCACCCCGCCCACCGGTCCCGGCCGCGACGGCGTGCGGCTGCGCCTCTACCAGGCGCACGAGGAGGGCATCATGGACTTCCCCGGGCAGCCCATCTTCGAGGCGCGAAGGCTGCCCACCGACGTCGATCCGACGCCGATCAGCATTCCGAACCTCTCCGTGCTGCCGCAGGACCACATCTATTTCGTCCTGTCCACGCTCGACGACTTCCCCGTTGGCAGCGACACCACGCAGAGCCCCCCGCGGCCGGTACCGCTCGAGGAGATCACCTTCTCGCCCACGTTCCAATACACGTCTTGCACCGGCGACTGCGGCGCTCTGACCGCAGACGACGGGCCCCTGGTCGACCCGACGGGAGCACCGCTCTTCACTTTCAACACCGCCGCCGACTTCAAGCTGGCCGGCAGCCCGCTCACCTCGGTCCAGCCGGCCTTTTCCGGAACGCTCCACGTCTCCGGCGACGTGGACAAGCAAGCCACCACCGCCGACGACGTGCGCGTCTGCGCGCAGAGGTTCCCTTTCGGCACGCGGCCGACCGATGTCTTCTGCGGCTCCCCCTTCGACGTCAGCTCGACCACCATCGCCTCGGATTTCGTGGGCCTCACCCCGTTCAAGGCCGACTTCCAGGTCCAGGCCGGCGACTCGCTGGTCTTCCGCATCGACACCGAGCTGCCCATCGATCCGGCCGCCATCGTCTGGAGCCCGATCGGGGTCATGACCACCGTCTGCGACTCTTCCGGCGTGTGCCGTACGCCGCTGCCATCCGAGCTGGCCTCGACCAGCTTCATCGCCGATCCGTACTTCCGTTTGCACAGCCGCTTCGAGCCGATCCCGCTGCGGCCGCTGGTGGTGCCACACGACGGCACGCTGTCGGTGTCCAGCTCCGCGGCAAGCCTCTCCGGCAACGTCGCCTTCAGCGTGCGGACGCAGGGCCGGCTCTGGCTCAAGCACCATGCCGGCGAGGACGCCAACGTCTCGTTCGCGGTCACGGCGGGTGAACAGGTCTTCTTCGAAGCGCACGCCGAGACCGATCCCGGGTTCCGCGAGTGGCCTGTCCTGGTGACGCTCGACGGCGAGCCGTTCATCGTGCCGCTGCACGTCACCTTCGAGCAGCCGCGGACGCCGGTGATGGCATCCCCCTTCGGCGGCGGCTTCCACGGCTGGCGATATGGCACCTGGAGCGGCACCGCCGCCGACGTCTTCGACTCCAGCCTCTTCTACCGGCCGGTCGACGACGTCACCTTCGCGGGAACCAACGATCGCGAGCGCGGCCTCGACGCCAAGCGCCAGTTCCGCGATCCGAACAACCCGGTCTCCCAGCGCGGGCGTCTCTTCTCGACGATGATCCCGCGGCGTCGGGGCACGCAGAACGTCACGACTCCCGGCCTCGCCCCCACGCCTGCCTTCGTTTCCCAGGACGGTACCGCTTTCGTCACGCGGGACACGATGCACGCCGGCCGCCGCGGCGGGCTCGCCTCCTCCAGTGGCCAGCAGGGATCCACCCAGGGCCTCTTCGCCGTCGGCGACGTGTCGCGCGCCAGCTCCGGACAGACCATCTCCGGAGGTATCGGCATCAACCTGGGGATCACCAACCTCTCGGTCAGCGTCAGCGCGGGATCCAACACGCAGACGCTGGACGCGCGCGACATGAACGGCGACGGCATCATCGACGTCGTCTCCGACGGATCGGGTGCCCGGCTCACGCACCTCAACACGCTCACGCCGCGCGCGTCGACCGGCGGGCCCTTCTCGCTGCAGAAGACCTCCGATCTCTCGGTCTCCGCCGGCCTGGGCTTCTCCGAGCCCTTCCGGGACGCGTCCGCGCAAGGAAACATGCGCGGCCTCTACGCGATGTTCCCCAGCTCGATCGGCGGTGGCATCGCCGCCAACCTCTCCGAGGTGAAGACGGAGCTGATCGACATCAACGGCGACGGCCTGCCCGACCAGGTGCGGCTGGATCGCTCGACCGGCCGG
>Ga0137397_10002791_pt1 | contig 12152 bp, 11 predicted proteins | sample czorhiz116metaG_FD_106658 | JGI IMG/M metagenome (GOLD analysis project Ga0137397, IMG submission 106658) | Vadose zone soil microbial communities from Angelo Coast Range Reserve, California, USA - czorhiz1.16 metaG | ecosystem: Environmental > Terrestrial > Soil > Vadose zone | place: USA... | reverse complement strand
TTGAGCAGCTGGCCGTACGCGCGCGCCTCCTCGAGCAGCGGCACCAGACCCGAGATCGGGTCCTCGGCGCCGTTCACCCAGGCGTCGTGATGGTTGCCGCGGATCACCCACTCGTCCGGCGCGGTCGCGCCGGGAATGCGCGCGATCACGTCGTACAGTGTCTTCAGGCTCCAGTCCGACCTCACGCGCAAGTGCACTTTGGCGGGTCCGGGGCCCACGTGATAAGTGATGCCGAGGCCACCGCGCCACTCCGCCGGCGCCACGGGCCCGCGCAGTGCCGCGAGCAGCGGCTGCGCGTCACCATACGAGATGGGCAGCACGGGAATCTTGGTGATGGTCGGCGCCTCGCTCACCGGGAGCCGCTTTGCGTCCTTGGTGGCCCCCACGCCGGGCGTCAGCGGATCGCCGGGAAAGAGCGGCATGTCCATCACGCTGCCGCGCTGCACCCCGTCCTTGGGGCGCCACGGCCCCTGCGGATACACGTCGCCCTTCGTGTAGCCGTCCTCTCGGGGGTCGGAATAGATGATGCAGCCGATGGCGCCGTGCTCCGCCGCCACTTTGGGCTTGATGCCGCGCCACGACCCGAAGTAGCGCGCGATGACGATCGCGCCCTTCACAGACACGCCCAGCCGCGCCAGCCGCTCATAGTCCGCCGGCACGCCGTAGTTCACGTATACAAGCGGAGCGGTGACGTCGCCGTCGATCGAGTAGGCGTTGTACGTGGGGAGCTGCTCCGCCTGCTGGCTCGAGGTCGGGTCTCCCGGCACCGGCGGCTCCTGCAGCTTGGCGCGGAACGTCGTGGGGGCCACGAGCTCCACGACGCGCTCTTTGGGCGTCGGGAAGAGCACGTCGAACGTCTCGATGCGGGCGTCGAGCCCGAAGCTCTTGAACTTCGCGAGGAGCCATTCGGCGTTGTCCTTGTCGTACGCCGAGCCGACGTGATGCGGGCGCGCCGACAGGCGGCGCATGTACTCGCGCAGCGAGTCGGGGGAAGGGATCGCGCGGAACTTGGCCTCCCACTCGCGCTGGGCCTTCGCGGACTCGGCAGTGAAGCCGCGGAGCTCGCCGGTGGGGGCGGGCGCGAGGGCGAGGAGGGCGACGCCGAGGGCTGCGGCGATCGTCGGACGGGCGGTCAGGCGCATGTGAAACCCGGTTCGTGGCAAGAGTAGGACTGCCTAGTAGGCGAGCTCATGACGAGTATAAACTTCGCCGCGGCGCACCACGAGCGCGATCTCGCGGAAATGACGGACGTCGGTGAGCGGATCGGCGTCGAGCACCAGCAGGTCGGCCACCGAGCCAGCAGTAACCGCGCCCGTGCTGTCGAGCCCGAGCGCGCGGGCGGCGTTGCGCGTCGCGGCGACCAGCACGTCGCGCGGCGGGAGGCCGGCGGCCTGCATCGCCTCGAGCTCCATGAACACCGACGCTCCGTGCAACGTGAGCGGGTTGCCGGCGTCGGTGCCGAGCGCCACCGGGATGCCGGCGTCGAACACCCGCTTCAGGTTGGCCGGACCCTGGACCAGCGACGTGGCCATGCGTGTGGCGCGCTCTCGCAGCGCCGCCTCCGTTGGGCGTTGCGCCAGTGCGACGGTATCGGTGGCGAGTGCCTTGGCCCGGGTTGCGGGATCGACGCATGAGAGGGGTTGGTGGTCGCGCTCGAAGCGCCGCGCCGCAACCTGGGAGTAGCCGTCCAGGACGGTCAACGTCGGCACGTAGATCGTGCCGGCTTGGCGCGCGAGGGTGAGGAACTCGTCATCGACAGGAGCGGACCAGACGGAATGCACGAGCACGCGCGCGCCCGCTCGCAGCGCGTCCTTCGCCTCCCACAGGCCCGTCGCGTGCACGATCAAGGGTAGGCCGACCTGCCGAGCCTCGTCGCCCGCGGCGCGAACCAGGGCCGAAACGCGCGCCGTGTCCGGGGGTTGCGGCGGCATGATGTACCACACCTTGATGGCCGCGGCGCCCCACACTTTGTGGGCGCGCACTGCCTTCCGCACCGTGGCCTCGTCCGCCATGTAAATGAACTGGCGCTGATCGGGCAGGTTCAGCCAATGGTCGATGGTCGAGAGCAGCGACCCGGCCGCCATCACGCGCGGCGCCGTAGTGGACCGCGCGGTCCGCGCCTGCAGGTCCAGCGTCCACGGGTAGCCTCCTACGTCGAAGACTGACGTGACGCCGCTGCACAGGTAGGAGCGGAAGAATCGCTCGGGTCGAGCTTGGAGCTCCGCCTCGACCTGCTCGTAGGGATGGCTCTCCCGCAGGTCGAGCGCGTCGGGTCGCCCGTCCACCCAGCCGGTCTGCGAGAAGTGGACGTGCGTGTCGATCAGCCCTGGAGTGATCCACTTGCCGTCGGCGCGCACGCTATCGGCGTCGTCGGGAACGGGACAGCGCGGGCGTGGTCCCGCGCAGGCGATCCTCCCGTCGCGGATCACGACCACGGCGTTCCGCACCGGAGCGGCGCCCGTGCCGTCGACCAGGGTCGCACCGACGAGCGCCACGGGAGGCGGCGCCGCGTCCGGCGTGGGGAAGGCGGTGGTGACCGCGACCTTCCAGCCCTGGGGCGTGCGGACGAAGACCCGCTCGCTCACACCGCGGACGCTGCCGCTCGAGTCCACCACGCGGTAGCGATACACGCCGTAGGCGACGTCGGGCGTCACGGGCACGATGCGGAAATGCGTCGCGACCAGGGTGTCGGGCCACGCCGCGCCGACGCCGGCCGCGAAGGAGTCGTAGCCCTGACGAAGCCCATCCGGGCCGACGCGTCCCAGCGCGGGGGTGTGGAGGTAGTGCGAAAGGTACGCGGCGCGGTTGCGGGCGTGGATCGCCGCGATGTTGCCGCGGAACGCGTCGAGCGGTGTAGTCTGCACCGCGAGCAGGGCGGGGAGGAGGAGCAGCATGCGATGGCCTCGGGTAAGGACTTGAGACGATGACTACAGGTGTGCCGCTCGCCGCCACCGCTCCGCGATCACGGCGTGTCCGGCCGGCGTGGGGTGGACGCCATCGGCGGCCCAGTACTCCGGCTCGCCTCGGTGCGAGAGATCGTCGAAGACAGCCTGCAGCGGAACGAACGTCGCCGCGGCGTGCTGCGCGACGCGCTCGGCTGCGGCCCGACGCTCGTCGAATTCCGGAAACCAGCGATGGTCCACCGCGCCGCACCGCAGCACGAACGGCTCCAGCACGATGAGCCGGACGTGCGGCAGGGAACGCCGGGTCTCATCGAGCAGGGCGACGTACTGATGTTCGTAGTCCTCGACGGTGCCGGTGTAGCCGCCGCTCAGCTTGTGCCAAAAGTCGTTCACGCCGATCAGAATACTCAGCACGTCCGGCGCGAGCACCACGGTGTCGGCGGCCCAGCGGGCTGCGAGGTCCGGGACCTTGTTGCCGCTGATGCCGCGATTGTAGAACCGCAGGCCCCGATCGGGGTGCGCCGCGAGCGCCGCCGAGGCGGCGAGCAGCGGGTAGCCCGAGCCGAGGGCGCGCGCCGCGTTCGGGTCGGCCACGGCGCGGTCGCGGCCGGCGTCGGTGATCGAGTCGCCCTGGAATAGGACCACAGTGCCGTCGCTGGGACCGGCGGGCGCCCGGCCGACCGTCGCGGCGGCGGGCAGGAGGGCGGTGCTGGCCAGCGCGCTCGCGGCCGTCACGAAGTCACGTCGGGTGAGGTGGTCGGTCATGGTGTGGGAATCGGTCCCAGTGGAATCAGCGCGACCTGCGCTGCGCCAAGAGCCAACTCACGAGCGTCGGTGACCCGTATGCTGCGTCCCACACGTTGTGATTCGTCCCCAGCACCTCGAAGTACTGCACGGGAGCGCCGACGGCCTTCAAGGCTGCCGCGGCCTGACGCGACTGTTCGACCGGAACCGCCCCGTCGATCTCACCGTGGACAATCCAGGTCGGGACGCGCCGCAGCTGCCGAGCCAGCGCGTCGAAGGGTGGGCCGCTATCTGCGGGCACGACCGGCGTGAACGGACGGGCGGTGGGAAAGAAGGCCGTAACGAAACCGCAGATCGGGACGAGGGCCGCAAAGCGGGACGGATAGCGATATGCGAGGTACCACACGCCATTGCCGCCCATCGAGAGGCCCGTGAGATACACGCGGTCCGAATCGACTTGGAACTCTCGGCTCACTTGCTCGAGCGCAGCCATGGCGACTTGCGCGGGCACCCCCGCCCAGAGCGATTCCGCCGGCAGCTGGGGGAAGACAATGATGGCGGGGAACCGGGCGGCATTCTGCCGGACGGCGGCGCCCAAGCCCACTTGGGTCGGTAGGAGACCGTCGTCGCCGCGCTCACCGGCGCCGTGCAAGAAGAGAATGACGGGCCAGCGCTGTGATGGCGTGTAGGTGAAGGGGACGAACACCTGGTAGTGGTGGGACTGGCCTGCCACGGATACGCGGCGGTCAAAGAAGCCCGTCTGCGGAGTCTGGGCGTCCAGCGCGCGCGTCAGGAGCGCCAAGAGAGCCGTCGTCCGGATCACTCGAAAATCCATCGGTGCACCTCGAGCGGGTGAAGGCGGTGCAGAGAAGGGAGTTGGCCCCGGTGGATTCGAACCACCATACCCAGATCCAAAGTCTGGTGTCCTGCCGTTGGACGAGGGGCCAGTGATGTTGCAGCGTCCTAACTTAGCGCATCCCTCCACGGTGCGGCATCCGCCAAACGATGTCCCAAGAAGGTTGGCGTTGCGCGCCCACCACAGTTGCGCGGACCGAGGTGGCGTTGTACGGTGGGGTCGAACACCACCCGAGGAGGTGGGGCCGTGAGTCAACACGACGGCCACAAGCGAAGCGATGCTCTCTCTCGCCTCGGTGAGTGAGGGCCAAGCCCCCGAGGGTCTTGCTAGGGCCTCTCGGGGGCTTCGCTTATCTTGCCGGGCCGTTCACGGCCCCAGCTCTACCCCCTGCGTCTCGCCGTGCTTCGTCTGTACGTCGTAGGCGCGGTTGCGCGCGCGGCCATCCGCCACGATGCGCTCCGCCGTGCGCGTCGCCTCGTCCGCGAGCTTGTCGCACGAGGTCCCCCGGAGCGGCCTGAGCGCGACCATGACCTCGCGGGCGTTGCGCTCGGCGATCGTCCGGTGCCCAGCTTCATGGAGCCGAACAGCCTTGAGGTAGGTTTGCCACCGCTTCACGAGCTGGGCGGTTGCCGTCGCAGGTGGCTTCCAGCGGGGCAGCGTTACGGCGACGTCGAGCGTGACCTTCACGTCGCGTAAGACGCAGCTGTCGCCTTGCTGAGCCGTGCCGAAGGCCCACTCGATGCTCCACACTGTCAACGCGTCTTGCGACTTGCCGCTCTCGTCCTTGGGTCCGAGCCGGTTGATCTGATTACGCAGCGCGCCGGCGCTCGACCCGTCGATGTCGTAGTACTGCTCCCGGGCGTTGACCAACGCCCGCGGCGCGCTGCGAGCGAGGGCCGCAGAATCCAGAGCGGGCGTAGGCGCGGCAGCCGGCTCGGGGGACGAGGACGCGCAGGCGCACGTGAGCAGCACCGCCGCAAGTATTGGTGGCCGCATGCTGGCGCTACGCCAACGTGATGTCCTGCTCGATCACCAGGTCCGTCGGCAATCCCTGGATCTCGAGCCGGGCCCGCGCCTTGAGAGTCTCGGTGCCTTTGAGCTTCCCGGCGCTCAACGCCGCATCGACACTCTTCTCGATCTCGCGCTGTGCGGTGACGCCGAAGTGCTTGAGAAACTTGCGGACCGACAGATTGAATACTTCCTCGTTCATGGGGTCACCTTGAAGACCTGATCGTGCTGGCGCGTGCGGTCGGCCACCTGGATGGCGACCTCGTCGCCGGCTTTCGCCAGCGGCACCTTCAGATGGTTCACTTCCATCGAGGCGATCTGCTCGGTGAAGTCGGTCGTATGGCCGTGAAAGCGAATGTGGTCGCCGACCGCCAGCGCGCCCTCGGTCACGCGCACGACGGCGACACTCGGTCCCTTGAAGTAGTGGACGACGGTCCCGACCAGCTGTTCCGGCATCGGTCCTCCCCGCGTGCCTCGCCTACCACAATATCAAGCGCCGGGTCCGGGGCCGCTACCTGATCGCCACCTGCGCGTCCCAGCGGGCGGGATCGACCGGACCATGGGGCAACAAGCTCCACCAGAACTTGTGGCGCCACCGGCTGAGCCCGGTCGTCACCCAGCCCGCCTGCGCCACCGGAATGAGCCGGCGCGCGACCACGGCGAGGCGCCGTCGCCGCCAGCGGAAGCGCACCCTTCGTCGCAGACGGCCTGGAACTCGGCGCAGCTCACGGCACCAGTATGTGAGTGTGGTTCGGGCGTCGCAAACCCCTCGCACCGTTTCCCTTTCGCTCGCGCCGTCGTATCGTAAAACCGTGTCCGACCCCGTTCGCGTCGTCGTGGTCACGCCGGTCCGCAACGAGGCGTGGATCCTCGAGCGGTTCCTTTCGGTAACCAGCCGATTCGCGGATCATATCATCGTCGCCGACCAGCGCTCGACGGACGACAGTCGCGCCATCTGCGGGCGCTATCCCAAGGTCCGAGTGATCGACAATCCGACCGACGAATTCAACGAGCGGGAGCGCCAGTTGTTACTGCTCCGCCACGCGCGCGCCCTCGTTCCCGCGCCGCGCGTCATCCTGGCGCTCGATGCCGACGAGATTCTCGCGGCCAACGCGCTCGACACGTCGAGCTGGCGAGCGATGCTCGACGCCCGGCCTGGGACCATCGTGTGCTTCGAGCGCGTCGACCTGTACGAGACACCCGACCAGTGCATGCGGCATGACCGGCTGACGCCCCTGGGTTATGTGGACGACGGGGTGGAGCATGCGCCGCGCGACATGCACAGCGTGCGCGTGCCTATTCCGGATTACGCACGCCGCCTGCTGCTGGACGATATCGCGGTGCTGCACTACTCCGCTCTGCGGCCCACGGCCCTCGCGGCGAAACTGCGCTGGTACAGCGTGATCGAGAACGTCCGCGGCACCTGTCCCTGGGTGTTCAAGCGCCGCCTCCGCTATGCCATGCACGTCGACTTCACAGGAGCGGGTCGGGTAGAGCGCTCCCCGGTCGAGTGGTTCCGCGGCTGGGAGGATGCGGGGATCGACATGCGCACCGTCGCTCAGGAGCAGTACCACTGGTACGATTTCGAGGTGCTCCGGCTCTTCAACGAGTACGGTGCGCGGAAATTCTGGTTGGACGACATCTGGGATTTCGATTGGGAGGCGTGCCGCGTGCACGCGAAGGGCCTCAACATCTCCGGCGTGCCGGATGCTCCGGTGGACGCACCGCCCCGCGCGCTGGTCCTCGCGATGCGCGTGCTGAGCAGGCTGCATCGCATCCAGCGGCGCCTGCGACACCGGCTGACCGGTCGGTCCGGCCCCCGCTTCGGCTGACGGGATCGCTCCTAGGCCGGCTCGGGACCCGGCGCGACCGCCGCCCGTGTCGTCGTCCTGATCAGCCGCTGGTGTTTCTCGCCCAGCAGCAGGGCCGCATCGTCCCGCAGCCCTTCGTTCGCGTACACGGCGGCCACGGCGCTCCCCGAGCCGCACAGCCGCACCCAATTCGGATGCGTGCCGGCCAGTCGCTCGTACAGAGCGCGCAGCGGCGGATGCTTCCCGAAGACGGGGATCTCGAAGTCGTTGCCGCCGAGGCGTCCGATGCTGCCCCACCCGGCGAACGCGTCGGTGTCGAGCAACAGCGGCCCGCGCGGCGCGGGTTCCGGATGCATTTCGTCCCACCAGCCATAGGCGTCGGGCGTCGCGACGGCCAGCGGCGGGAGCGCCAGGGCAACGAGCGCGGGCGCGGCCGGCGGGGCGGGGAGCCGGAACAGCCGCTCGCCCCGGCCCCACGCGAGCGCGGCCGGGGCGCCGCTCGCGAAGAACGCCACATCGGCGCCGAGCCGCGTGGCAAAGTGGAGCAGCTCGTGGCGGGGGACGGCGTTGCCGGCGAGCGCGTTCACCGCATGCAGCGCGGCTGCCGCGTCGCTCGAGCCGCCGCCGAGACCCGACCGCACGGGGATCCGTTTCGTCAGCTCCAGCGCGACGCCGAACTTGTGCCCGGTCGCCTCCAGGACGGCGCGCGCGGCCCGGACCGCGAGGTTCTGCTCCGGCGGCCCCAGGTCGGGTCCGTGCACGGTGAGTGCGACCTTGCCAGCCGTGCGCGTCGCCACCAGTTCGTCTGTCAGCTCGAGCAGGGCGAACGCCGTCTCGATCTGGTGATAGCCGGCCGGCGCCTCGCGCGCCAGAATACGCAGCAAGAGGTTGAGCTTGGCGTGCGCGGCGATGCGGACGGTGTCGGTCACGGCCCCCCGCCCCCGCCCGCCACCACTTCAGACGTCCGTGCTCGGTGCAGGTCACGCAAGTGCAGGTGGACGCTCGCGAGGGAGCGCAAGCCGAGCAGCGTGATTGGCAGGAAGGTCGAGACGTGGTAGGCGACTGCGTATGCCAACGCCAGGCTCGGACCGATGCCGTAGATCTGCAGCGTCAGCTGCGTCGCCTTTTCGAACACACCGAAGAAGCCGGCTGATGCGGGGACCGCTACCGCAAACCCGAGGATCCCCTGGAGCAGCAGGGAACCCTCGAGCGGCACGTTTAGCCCGAACGCGCGGAAGCACACGGCGAACGACGCAGCGTTCGTGAGCCAGAGGACGAAAGACCAGAACAGCATCGCCCCAAACCGCCCGGGCCGCTTCAGCACGGTGAGGCCGGCCACGAGACCCTCCGCCATGCCGGCGAGGCGCTCCGCGAATCGGGCCGGCAGCGCGGCCCGAGCCACGCGCTCGAACACTGCCAACCATGGCGCCGGTCGCAGGACCACGACGAACGCCACGACGAACATCGCGCCAAACAACATCGCGGCACGCTCGGCCAGGCGTGACAAGGGCATGTCGAGCAGAGTGGAATGGGCGGGAAACGAAGGAGACGCGATCGCCAACGCCATCAGCCCGAGCATCACAAGGGCATCGAACACGCGTTCCACGCCGATCGACGCCAGCGACGTCGTGAACCGCACCGGCAGTTGCCGGCTGGCGACGTAGGCGCGCGCGAATTCGCCGGCCCGCGCGGGGAGGAGGTTGTTCGCCATGAAGCCGATGGCGACGGCGTGCCACAGCGGTCGCCACGGAAGCGGCGCTTCGCGGTCGTCGCGCAGTATCACACGCCAGCGAATCAGGCGGATCGGAAACGTCAGCGTGGCGAGCCCGACCGTCAGCAGCAGAAGAACGGGATCGACGGCGCGGAGACCGGCGAGGACCTCGCTCCAGTGAGTGCCCCGCACGGCCCACGCCAAGAAGGCGGCCGTGACCGCGAGGCCGAGGATCCAGGCCCAGCGGGAGGGGGAGGCCAACGCCCGACTAGGGGCTGGGCTCGAGGGCGAGGGCAACGAGGTCGCAGACTTCTTCGACGAGCTCGCGGAGATCGTCGCCCGACGCCTGCTTCGCCGCTGCGCGCAGCTCTTGGGCCCGCCGGAGCGCGTGGTCGCCGCGGTACAACAGGGTGCGCACGTCCACGGCGGGAGGCCCCGCCGAGGGCGGCGGGGGAGCCGGGAGCCCTGAAGGAGTCCCTGACGGTCCCCGGGAGCTGGGAGCCTGCGCTGGTACGCGCTCCACCGGGGCCGGGCCGGCGACGAGCTCGGTGAGCGACGCCGCGCCGAACCCTCCCGCCGCCAGCCGCTGGTAGGCGGCCCACGACCCGACGAGGTCGGGCGTTTCGGCCACCGCCTGGTCGGCCCGCTGCGGGGAAACAGGTGCAGGAGCGGGGCCCGGGGCGGGAGCGGATCTCACTGATGGAACCACGGGCGTCGCAGCGCGCGGCGGTGCTGGCAGCGGCGCGGGCGTGGGCGCGGGACGAGGAGCGGGCGCAGCGGGAGCGGGGGCGGCGCCCGGTTGGATGGTCCGGAGCGCAGCGGTAAGGGAGTCGAGCTCGGTCGCGAGCGCTTCCTCGTCGCCCGCGCCCGAGCGGGCGAGCAGGTCGCCAGCACGCCGCAGCTCGGCGGCGAAGGCGGCCGCGCTGCTCACGGCAATCCCCGACGCCACCGCTTCCCGCGCGGCGATCGCGAACTGGGCCACGCGATCGGCGAGCACGCCGCCGCCCGCGTTCGCGAGCGCGCGGAAGGTGGTGCCGAGCGTGTGGGCGCGCAGCTCCCGCTGCGTAGCGGAGGGGGCGCGCTCGAGCGAGTCCGCCGCCTGGCGCAGGTGCTCGCCGTGGCTCACGAGCTCCAGCTTGCCGAGCGCGGACGGGCGCGCCGCCGGGACGCCGCGCGACACGATGTGGGGGCCCGAGTCGCTGTAATAGAGAGAGCCGATCGAGACGGCATCCGGCTCGCTTTCCATGAACTTCACCAGCAACCCGGCAAACTGCCGGAAGTCCGCCCCTTCCGGGTCGGGCCGGCCGCGCTCGGCCACTTCCCGTGCGGCGCGCGCGATCGCGCTCCCGGCGACCTGGAACAGATCGCCCACGTTGGCCGGGGGCTCCAGTCCCGAGCGCGACAGCTCGCCGATGGAGCGCTCGATTCCCTCGAGCAGGTCGGGGAGCGGCGGCAGGTCGCTGAGGGCGGCGAGGCCGCGCAGCGGCTGGAGCGCGCGGATGACGTGCTGCAGCGGGTCGTGCGCCAACGGGTTGGCCCGCAGCGCGTGCGCCGCGCGCTCCAGCGCGCCCGCGATCGCCGCGCCCTCGCGCGCCACGAATGCCCGCGCGCCCGCATCGAGCCCCAGCGCTTCCACCGCGCGGATCTGTGCCGACGGGCGGCCCGCGACCTGCTCGAGCTCGAGTGCCAGCGCCTCGGCCTTCGCGGTGTCGGCATCGGTCCAGCTGCCCGCCTGGCGCACGAAGACCTTCAAGTCATCCACGCCGCGAATGGCGAGCTGCTGGGTTTGGGGATCCCAGGCGCGCCGTCCCTCCCGCACCGCCCGCGCCAGGGCTTCGAGCCCGGCGGCGGTGCGCGCGATCGCGTGGCGGTTCGCCATGAGGGCGCTGCCGCGCAGCGCCCGGGCGAGCCGCACGATCTCGTCGGCGCTGGGGTTGTCGCCCTTGGCCAGCAGGCCGTCGAGCCGCTCGAGATACTCCCCCGCCTCGAGGGCGAAGAAGTCCGACATGCCGAGCGGCTTCGGGGCATCGGTCATAGGGCTACCAAGCTAAGGCTTCGCGGCCTCATCGACCAACTGCCGCATGCGCCGCACGGCTTCCTCGAGCCCCCAGAAGATGGCATTCGAGATGATGCTGTGTCCGATGTTCAGCTCTTCGATCTCATGAATGGCGGCGACGGGCCGGACGTTGTCGTAAGTCAGGCCGTGCCCCGCGTGCACGGCGAGGCCGCGTGCGCGGGCGTGGGCGGCGGCGCGGGCAAGCGCGCGGAGCGCGGCGTCGCTGTTCCGCCAAGAGCGGGCGTAGCGGCCGGTGTGCAGCTCGACCGCGGCAACGCCGAGCCCGGCGGCGCGATCGATGGTCCCCGGATCGGGGTCGATGAAGAGACTGACGCGGATGCCGGCGGCGGTGAGGCGCTCGATGGCCGTGCGGATCTTGCGGCTCGCGCCCCGGAGCGCGAGGCCGCCTTCGGTGGTGATCTCCTGGCGCCGCTCGGGGACGAGCGTCGCCTGAAACGGCTTCAGGCGGAAGGCGATCCGCACGATCTCGGGCGACGCGCCGAGCTCCAGGTTCAGCACAGTGCGCACCGCGGCGCGGAGCGCGCGGACGTCGACGTCCTGGATGTGGCGGCGGTCCTCGCGCAGGTGCACGGTGATGCCGTCGGCGCCGCCCTGCTCGGCCGCCGCCGCGGCGCGCACCGGGTCGGGTTCGTCGGTGCGGCGCGCTTCGCGCACCGTCGCGACGTGATCAATGTTGACGTACAGCCGCATGCCGCCTTACCTTCGGTTCACTCCGCACACACTCGAGGTATCGTCCGTGAGACCACGACTGACCGTGCTCGTCGCGCTGGGCTGTCTCGCGTGCGGTGGGGGAGCCGGCCCGGAGAAGATCGCACCGCAGTCGCCTCAGGAGACGCTCGCGCAGTTCATGTCGGCGGTCAAGGACAACAACATCCCGCGCATGGGCACGTTGTGGGGCTCGGAGCGTGGGCCCGCGACCAACTGGATGAAGGCCGACCAGCTCCGGGAGCGGCTCTCCGTCGTCCAGAAGTACGTGAACCACGCGGGCTACCGGGTCATCGAAGGGCCGCTGGCCGTGCCGGGGCACGACAACATGAAGAGC
>Ga0137397_10002790_pt1 | contig 12152 bp, 12 predicted proteins | sample czorhiz116metaG_FD_106658 | JGI IMG/M metagenome (GOLD analysis project Ga0137397, IMG submission 106658) | Vadose zone soil microbial communities from Angelo Coast Range Reserve, California, USA - czorhiz1.16 metaG | ecosystem: Environmental > Terrestrial > Soil > Vadose zone | place: USA... | reverse complement strand
GGAGGGCGAGTTCTTCGGCGCCCAGGCCAGCAACGGGATCGGTCGCCTGACGCTGCACTTCGAGAACTCGACGAGCCTGGGGATGAGCAATCCCGGCGATCCCAACTTCCCGGCACGCATCCATTACGACTTGAGCGGCGATCCGCGCACGATCTCGCTGGACCTGACCGCCGGCATGAACGCGTTCGGGCTCATCTCCTTCGACTATTTCTGGGCCGGATACGCCGATGGCCACGGCGAGCTCGACTTCGCCGTCCCCGACCCGAAGAGCGGCTGCACCATCGAGGTCAACACCTTCTTCAACGCGCAGAGCGCCGGCCGCGACGTCTTCCGCGCCCGCTGCGGGGTGCTGGGCATCTTCGGCGACGTGAAGCAGTGCTGGGACTCCACCGGCTGCCTCACGTTCGTGAACGATCCGTTCGCGTTCACCCCGGCGTGCGGCATCCTGAAGCCGTGCCTGCTGGGAAGCGAGACGCAGTGCCCCGCGGGGCTCTGACCGCGGCTCAGTGCATGCCCGACGCGTTCGGCTGCGGCGCGGTCGGCTTCGGCGAGGACCCGAGCAGCGAGCGGAGCTGCTCGAGATCCAGCGGCTTCGCCAGCACGCCGCGCACGTAGCGGCGCCGCGGATCGGACTCGCCGATCTCGTTGGCCCAGCCCGTGAGCATCCACACCGGCGTGCCCTCGGCGACGCGCTGGATCTCCCGCGCCACCTGCCAGCCGCTCATCTCCGGCATGCCCACGTCGCAGAGGACCAGGTCGTAGCACTGGCCGCGCTCCAGGAGCGCGAGCGCTTCGGGACCTCCCCGGGCCACGTCCACGTCCTGGTTCTCCAGCTCGAGCACTTCGCGCAAGACCTCGAGGTTGTCCTGTTCGTCGTCGACGATCAGGATCCGGCGGGTGGGCGGCTTGACCGGCACGGGGCGCGGGGGCTCGCGCCGGGGAGGCGCGGCGAGCGGGAACGCAAGGGTGAACGTGGTTCCCTGGCCGCGGCGGCTCTGCGCCTGCAGCGATCCGCCCAGCCGGGACATCACGCCCCACGCCACCGAGAGCCCGAGGGCGGACTCTCCAGCCACGCCCGAGAACGGATCGAAGAGCCGGGCCAGATCCTCCTCGTACATCCCCGGGCCCGAGTCGCGGATGGTGACCAGCGCCCGGCCGCGATCCTCGCGCGCCTTGACCTGGATGGTCCCGCCGTCCGGCATCTGCTCGCGCGCGTGCAGGAGCAGGCTGCCGAAGACGTGTGCGAGCTCGGCCGCCGAGCCGCGCACCAGCGGCAGCGGCGGCACGTCCACCTCGATGCGGACGCTCGCCGTGTCGGCCTCGGTGCGGGCCATCTCCACGGCGCCCGTGAGCACCGCTGCCAGGTCGAGAGGATCGCTGGGCCGGTCGCGGCGGCGGCGGGCGAGGTCCTGCAATCGCGCCACGACCCGTGCGGCCTCTCCCACCACGCGCGCCAGCACGTCCAGCGTCCGGCGCGACCTCCCGAGCTGGGGATCGGCGCGCAGGGTGGCGACCCGCAGCGCGATCACGTTCAGCATGTGGTTCAGGTCGTGGGCGACCCCGGAGGCGAGCACGCCCATGGCGTGCATCCGCTCCTCGTGCAGGAGCGCTTCCCGATCGCGTTGCAACTCGCGCTGGCGGCCCACCTCGGCGGTCACGTCGTGGATCAACGCCAGCGCATCCCCGCCCGCCAGGCGCTCGAGCCGCACCTCCACGACCTGGTTGGCGCGCTGGAAGCGGGAGAGATAGGGAGCGGGCGCCAGCGTTGCCGCCTCGATGCGGATCAGCTCGGAGAGCGAGTCGTACCGCACGCGCGCATGAGGTCCGTTGAGCCAGCGCCACGGACCTCCGCCCGCCTCCAGCGCCTCGAACCTGGAGTTCGACTCCTGCACGTTTCCGGAGCTGATGAGGGCCAGCGCGGTGAGACGCGTAGAATCTCGCCACCTCGCGAGGAGGTCGCGCGTTTCCGCGGGAGGCATGCGTCGAAATCTGCGTCGGCTCCGTAAGTCCCGGTAGCCTACGCGCGCAGATCCTCGAGAACCCGCTCTGCCGAGTTGTGGCCCGCCGCCCCGATCACCGAGCCTGCGGGGTGGCAGCCCGCGCTGCAGGAGTACACGCCCTCGATCGGCGTGGCGTACGGGAGCCGGTCGGCGAAGCCGAACGAGTTGTCCACGTGGTGGATGTGGCCGCGCGAGATCCCGAAGTGCTGCTCGATCCTCGGCGGCGAGAGCGTGAACGTGTCCGCCACCAGCGCGGAGGTCCCCGGCGCGAACCGGTCGCAGATGCCGAGCAGGTGCCGCGTGTAGCGGTCCTCCTCGGCCTCCCAGGTGGTGCCCTTCAGCGCGTAGGGTACCCATTGCACGAACAGCGCGGAATTGTGGTGTCCCTGGGCGTCGCGCAGCGAGGGGTCCACCGTGGTGTGGACGTACCATTCGATGGTGGGGAACTCCGGCAGCCTCCCCGCCTTCACGTCGGCGAACGCGGCGCGCATGGCGCCCATCACCTCCGGCTCGTCGGGCAACAGGTGCATGGTGCTGCCGAACTGCCCGCGATCCTCGGGCAGGCAGGTGAAGCGCGGCAGTCCGCGCAGCGCGAGATTGACCTTGAGCGTGGTGCCGTCGCGCCGGTAGCCGTCCACGCGCGCGTTCCAGGCGGCTGGCAGGTTTTCACGGCCGATCAGCGCGCCGAGTCGGAACGGGTCGGCGTTCACCACCACGGCGCGGGCGGCCACTTCGGAGCCGTCCTGGAGCACGACTCGCAGGGGCCCTTGCGCGATCGCGCGCGCGCCACGGCCTGTCTCGATCCGCGCGCCGGCCTCGCGCGCGGCGGACGCGAAGCGCTGGGTGACGGTGCCCATGCCGCCCTTCACGATCATCCAGGTGCCGTCGCTGCCGGGGAGCCGGCACATGTTGTGGATCAGGAAGTTCATGCCGGTGCCCGGCGTGTCCCAGTCGCCGTTCAGGCCGGAGAACCCGTCGGTGACGGCGTACATCGCCTTCAAGAGATCGCTCTTGAAGCCGAAGCGATCGAGATAGTGCCCCACCGGCTTGCGGCAGAGATCGACGAAGACCTGCCGCAGCGAGGGGCGCAGGTATTTCGCGGCGGTGTCCTCGATCGAGAGCGGCTCCAGAAGCCAGGTCGGCGCGACGTCGTCGCGGATTTGCGCGATCTCCGCCTGCAGGGCCTGGTTGGCGCGGAAGTCCTGCTCGCTGAAGAAGCTGAGGAACTGATCCTTCATCGCCGCCGCGTCGGAACCGAAGAGCAGATACCGCTTGCCGGTGGTCGGCAGGAAGTAGTGCGGATCGCGGCGCAGCACGGGGACGTCCACGCCCAGCTTCTGCAAGAGCTCCGGCGGCATCAGGCCGAGCAGGTAGGCGCCCGTGGACGTCCCCAGACCGGGGGCGCGGCTGAAGGGCCGCTCGGTGCGCGCCGCGCCGCCCACCACTTCCTTCTCTTCCAGGACCAGGACGTCGAGCCCGCGCCGGGCGAGCACGAGGGCGGCGACGAGGCCGTTGTGCCCCGCGCCGATCACCACCACGTCGGCCTGGTTGCGCATCGCGCCCTTCTACGCGAGTGCGTACACTTACGCCATGCCCGACAAAGACGACATCAAGACCGGCGAAGACAACATCAAGGTGGTGAAGAACGAGCGCGGCATCGGCACGGGCGAGACGCGCAGCGGAGTGGAGCCCCGGCCGAACGCGGACGGTTCCCTGCCGCCCCTGGGCAACGCGCGTAATCCTGCGATCGTGGAGGATCCCGCGGGCAAGACGCCGGGCAAGGCCGAAGGGTAAGATCGCCGCCGCTTGTCGGCGATCGAGGCGCACGGGCTCGGCAAATCGTTCGGCGGACGCCCCGCGTGCCGCGACGTCTCGTTCGCGGTGGAGCGCGGTGAGGTGTTCGGCTTTCTCGGACCGAACGGCGCCGGCAAGACCACCACGTTGCGCATGCTGGCCGGCCTGTTCGCGCCGGATGCCGGCACCGCCCGCGTCGCAGGCTGCGAGATCGCTCCGGGGCGTCCCGGCGGGCTAGAGCTGCGGGCCCGGGTGGGCCTCTTGACCGAGTCTCCGGGGTTCTACGATCGTCTGACCGCGCGCGAGAACCTTGTCCACTTTGCCCGGCTGCAGCGGGCGAAGGAGCCGGTGCGCAGGTCCGAAGAGCTGCTGGAGCGGTTCGCGCTGCGCGACCACGCGGATCGCCCGTTCGCCGAGCTGTCGCGGGGGATGAAGCAGAAGCTCGCGATCGCACGGGCGCTGGTCCACGACCCGGAGGTGATCTTCCTCGACGAGCCCACGGTCGGTCTCGACCCGGCAGCGACCCGCGAAGTGCGGAACGTGATCGCGGAGCTGGCGGCGGAGCACGCGACCATCGTGCTCTGCACCCATCACCTCGACGAGGTGGAGCGGGTCTGCTCACGGGCCGCGTTCATCGCCGGGCGGCTGGTGGCGGTGCACGAGATCCGCCGCGAGACGCTCTTGCGGATCGAGCTTGCCGCTCCGTTCCAGCCCGACGGCGTCCGCGGCCTCTGCCGCTCGCTCCGGCTCGACGGCAACACCCTGTTGATCGAACCGGGCGCGGAAGTGCCGGACATCGTCGCGGCGCTGGTCGGGGCGGGGGCGCGCATCGTGGCGGTCGCGCCCCATCGCGATCCGCTCGAGGACGCCTGGCTCGAGCTTCTGGCCGAGGCGGGCGGGCCGTGATCCGCGTCATCCTGCGCAAGGAGCTGCTCGAGCTCCGGCGTTCGCCGGTGCTCTTGCTGTCGATGATCTCCCTGCCGGCCACGGTGGTCGTCGTCCCGGTGGCGCTGCTGGCCTGGATGGTCCACGCCGCGCCCGAGCAGGCGCTGGCGTTCATCCAGGAGATCTACGGCCTGCGCTCCTCGGACCCGGCGGCGGCCGGCCTGGCCGCGATCGTCGGCCGCAACTGGCTCCCGATGTTCCTGGTCCTGCCGATCTTCCTGCCCATCATGCTCGCCTCGCAGTCCATCGGCGGCGAGCGCGAGCGCAGGACGCTGGAGCCGCTGCTCGCCGCGCCGGTGAGCACGGCCAGCATCATCCTGGGCAAGAGCCTCGCCGCCCTCCTTCCCGCGCTCGCCATCACCTGGATCTCGGCCGCCCTGTTCTGCCTGGGCATCGACGCGGTCGCCGGGCAGAGGGTGCTGCCCGACGCCGCCTGGATCTTCGGCGTGCTCGTACTCACGCCGCTCTTCGCGCTGTTCGGCAACGCGGCGGCGGTGGTCGTCTCCAGTCGCGTGCTGGACTCCCGGGCGGCGCAGAACCTGGCCGCGACCACCGTGCTGCCGCTCCTGGCGCTCCTGGTGGTCCAGCTCGCCGGCCGCATCGCCCTCGGGCCGCGGTTCTACCTCGGACTCGCGGCGGGGGTGGCGGCGGCGGACCTGGCCCTGATCGCGCTGGCCGTGCGGCTGTTCGACCGGGAGCGCCTGCTGACCCGCTGGCGGTGACCGCGGCATCTTCTTGCTGCCGGGAGCCGGCCTCCCGGTCTATAACTGAAGACTGATGCAGGCCCTGGCGGAGAAGCCCAGAAAGCTCGCCTTGCACCCCGGCTGGGTCGCCTTCGCGGCCGTGGTCCTGGCGGTGCCGATGGGCGCTCTCTTGATGAAGAGGGCCGTTGCGCCCGAATTGCCCATGCTCGGGGATCTGCCGGCATTTTCGCTCACCGCCGAGGACGGCACGCCCTTCGGCAAGCAGGACCTGCTGGGCCGGGTCTGGATCGCGGACTTCGTCTTCACCTCCTGCTCCGATGCTTGCCCCCGCCTGCAGGCGAAGATGAAGAAGCTCCAGGATCGGCTGATTCCGGCCGAGCAAGGCGGCAACATCGGCCTGCTCTCCATCAGCGTGGACCCGGAGCGCGACACGCCCCAGAAGCTGAAGCAGTACGGCCAGATCTTCGGCGCGCGGGCCGGCCTCTGGCGCTCGTTGACCGGCGACCAGCAGGAGGTGGAGCGCACCGTCGTGCGCGGGTTCCACACCGCCATGGCCAAGGTGCCGCGCGACCCGGCCGACCCGCACCTCGCCGCCTTCGAAATCATGCACGGCGAGCGCCTGGTGCTCGTCGACCGCATGGGTCGCATCCGCGGCTACTACGACGCGGACGACCGCGACCGCCTGCTGCACGACGCCCGCTCGCTGACGGCCGGAGGGCGCGGGTGACGCTGGCGGAAGCGCTGCCCACCGTCAACGCGGCGCTCAACGCCACCAGCGCCTGCGCACTGTTTGCCGGCTACTGGGCGATCCGCACGCGCAGGATCGCGCTGCACTGGAAGCTCATGGCGGCGGCCTTCGTCGCGTCCTCGCTCTTCCTGGTGGGATACTTGACCCGGTTCGCCCTCACCGGCGTCCACCGGTACCAGGGGCCGTTCCGGACCTTCTATCTGGTGCTCCTCGGGACCCACACAGTGCTCGCGGTGGTTTCCGTGCCGCTGATCCTGCGCACCCTCTGGCTCTCGGCGGTGCGCAAGAGCTACCAGCAGCACAGGCGCTGGGCCGTCTGGACGTTCCCCGTGTGGGCGTACGTGTCGGTCACCGGCGTGGTCGTGTATTGGATGCTCTACCGATTGCCGGTATAGAGGACGGTCCATGGCCTATCGCATCATCGAGACCTGCATCGGCTGCACGGCGTGCGTGAAGCGCTGCCCGACCGACGCGATCACCGGGGAGCGCAAGGCCCTGCACATCATCTGGCCCGAGCTCTGCATCGACTGCGGCGCCTGCGGCCCGGTCTGCCCGGTGGACGCCATCCTGGACCAGTACGGCAACGTCCAGAACATGCTGAAGAAGAACGAGCGCCCGATCGCCTTCGTCTACGAGCAGGCCTGCACCGGCTGCGAGAAGTGCGTGGAGCGGTGCCCGTTCGAGGCGCTGGAGATGGTACACGTCAAGGACCCGAACAGCTTCCTCGGCGTGGTCAGCGTGATCGAGAAGAACTGCACGGGCTGCCGCGAGTGCGAGAAGGCCTGCCCTTACGACGCGATCTTCATCTACCGGAAGGACCGCGTGCCCGAGTGGCTGAAGAGCTCCCGCGTCGAGCGCGCCGCGTAGAGCCCTCTGCCGCGTAGAACGGCTAGTCCTCGTCCTCTTTCTCTTTCTCTTTCTCTTCCTCTTCCGCCTCTTCGTCGTCGGTCGCGGGCACCTCCGCCTCCTCCGGCTCCTTGGCCGGAGCGGCCCGCGCCGCGCGCCCCGATGTGGGCTTGGCGACCGGCGCGTCGCGCTGGTCGGCCCCGCACTTCGGGCACGTCGGCGCCGGCTTCTTCAGATCGTAGAACTTGGTGCCGCATTTGAAGCAGACGTACTTGGTGCCGAGATCGCGTGCCATCGGGGGTGCCCCTCCGTGAAGGCGCGCGCGAAATAGACCAGCAATCAAGGGATGTCAATCAGATCCGCTTCGGATCAGCTCGTCGGCTTCTCGTTGGGCAGCGGATCCGCTATCAGTTGAATCTCCTCGCCGTGGGCGTCGATCACTTCGGCCTCGACGGGCTCCGCCGCCATCTGCGCGGCCAATCCCTCGTCGTTCATCGCCGGGTCGTCCGCGACGATCCGGATGGCGCGGGCCGCCATCAGGGTGGCCGCCGTGGCTGCATCCGGGCGGATGGCGGACTCTCCCGCGGCCTCCGCGAACGGCAGCGGACCTGGGACGTGCGCGGGCAAGAGAGCGAAGGGCACCGGCGAAGGCGCCGGCAAGGCGCTCGGCGGCGGGGCGGCGCTCACGGGGACCGCTGCGGCAGGCGGCTCCGGAGCCGATGCGATGACCGCGGCCAGCGCCTCGACGGCAGGCGGGACCGGGGTGGCCACCGCTGGCGGCGCCTCCGGGACCGCCGCCGGCGCAGGCGGACCCGGCTCCGGCTGAGGAGGGTGCGCCGCGAGGCCAGGATCGACCTTCACGCGGGCCTCGACGATGGGCGTTCCGTCGCCGCGCTTCAGACCGGGGCAGACGAGAGCGACCACGGTCTCGCCGCCCGCGTCGACCGGCTGGTGCCATTCGCGCAGGAGAGGATCTCCCTTCGAGGGCGCGACCAGGTGCCATCCGCAGAGGGCGGCCGTCCGCTGCAGCCAGGAGGCACGGTCGCCTGCGGCGTCGTCCTTCGCCGCGCGGACGATCGCCTGTGCCACCGGCTCCAGCGCGGGCGCGGGATCGCGAGCGACCGGCTCTTCCAGCCGCGCTAGCAGCTGCGCGGCCACCGGCAGCTCCGCCCCGCCGTAGAACTCGATCTCGTCGGCGAGCCGGGTGAGCGCCGTCTGCCGGGCCGCCACCTGCCCCGAAGCGTCGCGCAGCCGCTGCGCGGTCCCGTCCTGGGGGACGCCGAGGAGCTCCGCGTCCACCGCCAACGCCGCGGCCCGATCGCAGCGCTCGACCTCGGCGCGAGCTCGTTCCGCCGCCGCGGCCGCCTTCGCGCGCAGCTCGCTGCGCAGTCCTTCCGCGTAGGCCTCGACGGCGGTCGTGCGCCGCGGCGAAGAGGCGTTGCGCGCCGCGGCCTGTACGGCGTGGTTCTCCAGCCCGGGGCCGGCGATCTCGGCGGATCCCAGCGTGCGCGAGATCTGCGCCATGGCGGGTGCCAGCTTCTGCTCGAGCTGCGCGATCCGCTCCACCAGGTCGCCGCCCGTACGCAGGCGCGCGAGCGCCGCTTCCAGGTCGGCCACGCGCTTCTCCAGGAGCGGGAGGCGGTCGGGCACCACAGGCGCGGCTGCAGGCGGTCGGGACTGGGGTCGCTCGAACGGCTGGGTTCGATCGAATGGCTGCACCGGTGCGGGCGGAGGCGGCTTCGAGGAGCCCACCAGCTCCACCACGTCGATCTTCCCTCGCCCGTTGGTGGAGACCACCAGCGTCGCTCCGTCCTGCCGCCGGTCGCGGACGGCGCGGACGAACTTCATCACCGCCTCCTGCACCCGCTGCACGTCGCTGGAAGTCCCGCGGAGCGCGGTCCGGACGATGTCGGCCGCGAGCTGGTCGGCGCGGTAGGCGGTGGAGAGCTTGAGCGCGTCCTTCGTGGCCCGGATCCGCACCCGGCGGGGCAGCCCGCTCGAGGCCAGCACCGCGGAGCCCTCGAACTCGCGCGGAAGCTCCGCCTCGATCTCGAGAGGCACCTCCACCATTCGCGCATCGGGACGCGCAGTCAGCTTCAGGCTGAACACGCGCCAATCCTACGATGCAATTGCAGGGGAAAGCACGTTGCCATCGCGGGTGACCAGGGCGCCCACTCCATGCTACCCATGGAGCCCCTCATGCAGATGCCAGCGCTGGACGCGCCCGAGTCCAAAAGGCCACAGTCCGCGACGGCAGATCGCGCTCCGCTCGCCGAGAGCGAGGAGGAGCACAAGCCCTTCGTTCCCGCCGACCAGGACATCCCGGAGCTCACGCCGGTCCCCCTGATCGTCGGGGCGCTCTTGGGGCTGCTCTTCGGCGCATCGAGCATGTACCTCGTGCTCAAGGTCGGCCTGACGGTCAGCGCCTCGATCCCGGTGGCGGTGCTCTCCATCACCATCTTCCGCGGGTTCACGCGCCTCTTCCGCACGCGCCGGGCCACCATCCTCGAGAACAACATCACCCAGACGGCGGGCAGCGCGGGCGAGAGCATCGCCTTCGGCGTGGGCGTGACCATGCCGGCGCTTTTGATCCTCGGCTACAACCTCGAGATCGGCCAGGTGATCCTGGTCAGCGTGCTGGGCGGCCTGCTCGGGATCCTCCTGATGATCCCGCTGCGTCGCGCGCTGATCGTGAAGGAAGCGAAGACGCTGGTCTATCCCGAGGGCACGGCGTGCGCCGAGGTGCTCATCTCCGGCGAGACCGGCGGCACCACCGCGAAGACCGTCTTCGCCGGCCTCGGCGTCGGGGCGATCTTCGCCCTGGGCTACAAGGCGTTCGGGATCTTCAAGGACGTCCCTCAGCGGCTCTTCGGCAAGGCCTACGACGGCGGAAACCTCTCGCTGGAGGTCGGGCCGGAGCTGATGGGCGTCGGCTACATCATCGGCACCCGGATCGCGCTGATCATGGGCGCCGGCGGCATCCTCTCCAGCCTGGTGCTGATGCCCGCCATCAAGCTCTTCGGCAGCACATCCACCACGCCCATCTACCCGGCGACCACGCTGATCAAGGACATGAGCGCCGACGACGTCTGGCACCAATACATTCTGTATATTGGGGCCGGCGCGGTGGCGGCGGGCGGGATCATCTCGCTCTTCAAGTCGCTCCCGACCATCGTCGGCGGAGCGATGCGGGGGATGAAGTCGCTGAGCGGCTCGCGGGGGAGCGCCGGCCCCTTGCGCACTGACCGCGACCTGCCGCTCTGGGTGGTCGGGGCCGGATCGCTCCTGATCGTGATCGTCTGCGCGCTGGTGCCCTCGTTCAAGATCAACGTGCTCGGGGCGCTCTTGATCCTGGTCCTCGGGTTCCTGTTCGTCACCGTGAGCTCGCGCCTCACGGGCGAGGTGGGCAGCTCGTCCAACCCCATCTCGGGCATGACGGTGGCCACGCTCCTGATCACCTCCCTGATCTTCTTCGCCCTTGGCTGGGTGACGCCGCCCTACAAGATCGCGGCCCTCAGCATCGCCGCCATCGCCTGCATCGCCATCTCCAACGGCGGCACCACCTCGCAGGATCTGAAGACGGGCTACCTGGTCGGGGCCACGCCGTATCGGCAGCAGATCGCCATCCTGGTGGGAGCGCTCTCTTCGGCGCTTCTGCTCGGGTTCGTGATCCTCAAGCTGAACGACGCCGGCACGGTGTTCGCCGCGCGCAGCTACCCGAACGTCCGCTTCTCGCAGTCCGACTCCACGGGGACCAAGGAGCGGCTGCGCGGGCCCGACGCGGACCGCGACCGCAATGAGTACGACGTCGTCTGGCTGCGCGAGCCGCGCGGCGAGGTGCCGGCAGGCAAGTACCTGGTCGACACCGGAGGGCACGTCAAGTACCTCGAGGACCCCGGGATCAACGGCAAGCTCGACACCCGCGACAACGGCGAGAAGGTGAAGTCGAAGTTCAGCGCGCCCAAGCCGGTGCTGATGTCGTTCATCATCGAGGGGATCATGACCCAGCGCCTGCCCTGGGGGCTGGTGCTGATCGGCGTGTTCATCTCGGTGGTGCTGGAGCTGTGCGGGATGTCCAGCCTGGCGTTCGCCGTCGGCGTCTACCTGCCGCTCTCCACCAGCACGCCGATCATGGTCGGCGGGATCGTGCGGTACATCGCCGACCGGACCGCGAAGCGGAAGCTGAGCGGGACCGAGGCGGAGAGCGGTCCAGGGATTCTCTTCGCCTCCGGCCTGATCGCCGGCGCGAGCGTGATCGGGACCATCCTCGCCTTCCTCCAGCTCTCCGAGCCGACGCGGGACTTCCTGAACGCGATCAATGTCGGAGGCGCGATCCCGGGCTTCTCCAACAGCGATCTGTTCTCGCTGCTCCTCTTCTACGGTCTGGGAGTGGTCCTCTGGGCGGTGGCGACCGAGCGCTGGCTGGCGCCGCGGAAGGCATGATCGAGATCCGCGTCGCGCAGGGTCCGAAGGACGTCGAGCAGTGCCTGCGCTTGCGCTGGACGGTCTTCGTGGAGGAGCAGGGCGTCCGGCCGAGCGACGAGCTCGACGCGCACGATCGCGGCGACGCCGTCCACGCTCTTGCGTCGTTGGATCGGGTCCCGTGCGCGGCCGGACGGCTGATCTTCACCGGCCCCGGCGTGGCGAAGATCGAGCGGATGGCGGTGATCGACGACGTGCGCGGGCAGGGAGTGGGCAAGGCGCTGCTCGCGTTCCTGGAAGGCGAGGCGCGCCGACGCGGTGCGACAACGCTCACTCTCTTCGCACAGGTGCATGCCCAAGGCTTCTACGAGAAGGCCGGGTATACCGCCTGCGGCGGGCAGTTTGACGACGGCACGGGAATTTCACACGTGCGCATGCAGAAGAGCGCTTGAACATTCCCGGCCGCTGGTTAGTCTGTCCGGCCATGACCATCCTGCACAGGTGCCTTTTGGCTTGCGCCGTCCTGCTCCTCGTGGGCTCGGCGCGAGCGAGCTCGGCCAAGGAAGAGGGCTTCAGCGATCTCACCATCGACCAGGTCAGCGACCTGATCGCCAAGAAAGAAGCGGACATCTTCGACAACAACTCGAAAGAGGACTACGCAAAGGGCCACCTTCCCACCGCCAGGTGGGTCTC
>Ga0137397_10002789_pt1 | contig 12158 bp, 12 predicted proteins | sample czorhiz116metaG_FD_106658 | JGI IMG/M metagenome (GOLD analysis project Ga0137397, IMG submission 106658) | Vadose zone soil microbial communities from Angelo Coast Range Reserve, California, USA - czorhiz1.16 metaG | ecosystem: Environmental > Terrestrial > Soil > Vadose zone | place: USA... | reverse complement strand
TCGGCCGGGTTCCCGCCCATCACGAACACCAGGTCGGTGTTCTTGATGTCGGTCCAGCCGTTGGTCATCGCGCCGCGGCCGAACGTGGCGGCCAAACTGGCCACCGTTGGACCGTGTCAAACTCTTGCTTGGGTGTCTCGATACGGGATGCCCAGGCCGGCGATGGCCTTGAGCATGAGGAAGTTCATCTCGTTGGTGTCGGTGCACCCGCCGATCATGCCCATGCCGGGCGCGCGGTTCACCGTCTCGCCCCTCGCGTTCTTGGCCACGAAGGTGCGATCGCGAGTGTCCTTGATCTGCTTCGCGATCTCGCTGATCGCCTTGTCCCAGGAGATCGGCTCCCACTTGTCCGAGCCGGGGCGGCGTACTTGTGGCACGGTCAGCCGGCTGGGGCTGCTGATGTCGTCTCGCAGCGTGATGCCCTTGGGGCACAGCGTGCCGCGGTTGATCGGGTGATCGGGATCGCCCTCGACGTGCACCACGGACGGCTTCACGTTCTTCGACTTGTCGCCGAGCGTGTGGATGATCACGCCGCAGGAAACCGAGCAGTATGGACAGGTGCTGCGGGTTTCCGTGGTCCGGGCGATCTTCAACTCGCGCATCTCCGCGCGCGCCTGCTTCAGATCGAACCCCAGTGCGACTGCGCCGCCGACCGCTGCTGCCGAACCCTTCAAAAAGGTCCTGCGCTTCACGGGCTGGCTCCTTGTTGTGGAAAATCGCGGGTAGACTGCCCGCCGCCACCCCCGTTGTCAACCGTCGGCAATCGGGCGCGGATCCGTCGGAGGATTTCAAAATTGGATTTCAAAATTGAAAAGGTTCCCGCCGCCCGCGGGAAATTGTCCGGATTCAGACTGGGGTCTTATCGAATGACGCGACGCGCTCAGCCCTTCACCGACCCCACCGTAAACCCCGCGATGAACCGATCCACGAAGAGATTGTAGAGGAACGCGATGGGCACGCTGGCGATGAAGCAGGCGCCCATCAAGGAGCCCCAGAAGTACACGTCCCCTCGCACGAGGAACGAAGGCACCCCGACGCTGACCGTGAAGTTGCGGCCGCTGTTGATGAAGGTGAGCCCGTAGACGAACTCCTGCATCACCAGCGTGAAGCTGAAGATCACCACGGTGAGCAATCCCGCCACGGACATGGGCAGGATGATCTTGACGAAGGCGCCCAGCCGGCTCATCCCGTCCACCATCGCCGCCTCCTCGATGTCCTTGGGGATGGCCTTGAAGAAGCCCATCATCAGCCAGGTGCAGAACGGGATGGTGAAGCTCGGATAGGTCACGACCAGCGCCCAGAGCGAGTCCTGGAGGCGCAGCGTGCTGACCACCTTCGCGAGCGGGATGAAGAGGATGGTGGGCGGCACCAGGTAGGTGAGGAAGATGCCGATGCCGAGCTGCTCGCCGAAGGTCCCCGAGAGCCGCGCCAGCGCGTAGCCCGCCGGCACGGCGACGAGCAGCGTGATCAGCACCACGATCACGCCCACGAACACCGTGTTGCCGATCCAGCGCACGAAGAGCGTCTCCTCGAACAACACTTTCAGGTTCTCCAGCGTCGGCCCTTGCGGGTACCCGAAGGGGAAGCTGTTCGGGTCGAGCAGATCGGTGGTCTTCTTGAAGGTGGTGATCAACATCCAGGCGAACGGGAAGGCCGCGAACAGGCTGAAGAGCACGATCACGGTGCGGTGCGCGACGATTCCGCCCAGCTCGCGAGGCTTCATACGACCTCCGCGCGCCGCGCCAGGCGGAGCAGCAGGATCGCCGCCGCGGCCAGCACCGGGAAGAGGAAGAGCGCGATCGCGGACGCGCCGGCCAGGTCGCCGCCGTCGATGCCCTTGAAGAAGGCGAGCGAGGCGAGCACCTGCGTCATGTCGTAGGGACCGCCGCGCGTCAGCACCCAGACCACGATCATGTCGGTGAAGGCGAAGACGAACCCGAAGAGCACCGCCACCAGCAGGATCGGCAGCACCAGCGGAATGGTGATCTGGAACAGCGTGCGGAAGAATCCGGCGCCGTCGATCGCGGCGGCATCGTGGATGTCCTGGGGGATGGAGGAGAGACCGCCGAGGTTGATCACCGTGGCCAGCGGCAGCGTCCGCCAGACCTGGACCCCGATGACCGACGCCATCGCCAGGCTCGGCTGGCCGAGCCATACCGGGCAGGGCGTCATTCCCGGGAGCGGGCCGCAGAGGTGCAGCCAGTGGTAGAGGCCGTAGTTGATCACGCTGTAGATGGAGTCGAGGATCCAGAGCCAGCCGATGCTCCCGAGCGAGACCGGCGCGACCCAGGGCAAGAGAATCAGAAGGCGCACGATCCACTTCCCGCGGAAATCCTTCTGCAGCGAGACGGCGAGGATGGTGGCGAGGAAGATGACGATCACCTGCGAGAGGATGGCGAAGAGGAAGGTGTTCCTCAGCGCGCGCCGGAAGCTCGGGTCGTCCAGCGCGGATCGGAAGTTCTCCAGTCCGACGAAGTGCCCCGCGCTGGAGCTGACCGTCACGTCGCTGACCGAGAACCAGAGGGAGAGCAGGAAGGGGATGCCGATCACCGCGCCGATGTAGAGGAGCGCGGGCGCGATCAGGATCTTCGCCAGCGCCTTCTCGTCGTCTGCGACCCTCACAGGGGCCTCGACGCCACGCGGAGCCCGCTCTCCTTGTCGAAGAACTTCAGATCTTTCTGCTTGATGGAGAACTCGTACGCCTGCCCCTCGGTGACCGGCAAGTGCACGGTGAACGGCAGGTTGATGATCATCTTCACGTCCGGCGCCAGGTCCCGCAGCACTCCGTAGAGCAGCCGATCGGCGCCCAGGTTCTCCACCCGGTCGACGCGGAACCAGACGTGGACCAGCTGCTCCTGCGTCGAGTACGCGCCCTTGGGCAGGATCTGCTCGGGCCGGAATCCCACGACCGCCCCGTTCCGCTCGAAGAAGTTCATCGGCGGCGAGCCGAGGAAGCCGGCCACGAACGTGTCGGCCGGCTCGTTGTAGACCTCCTGCGGCGGCCCGAGCTGGCGGACCTTCCCCTTGTTCATCACCGCGATGCGGTGGCCCAGGCCCATCGCCTCCACCTGGTCGTGCGTGACGTAGATGGTGGTGGTCCCCAGCCGCCGCTGGAAGTGCTGCAGCTCGTCGCGGGCCGCGGTGCGCAGCTTCGCGTCCAGGTTGGAGAGCGGCTCGTCGAGCAGGAACACGGAGGGCTCACGGACCATTGCCCGCGCCAGCGCCACCCGCTGCCGCTCGCCGCCGGAGAGCTGGCGCGGCTTGCGGTGCAACAGGCGCTCGATGCCGAACATCGACGCGGCCTTCTGCACGCGCCCTTCGATCTGATCGGCCGGCGCCTTCGCGGCCTTGAGCGGAAAGGCGATGTTCTTCGCCACCGTCAGGTGCGGATAGAGCGCGTAGCTCTGGAAGACCATGGCGATCTTGCGCTCGCGCGGCGGGAGATCGTTCACCACCTGTCCCGCGATCACGATGTCGCCGCTGGTCTGCTTCTCCAGGCCGGCGATCATGCGCAGGAGCGTGGTCTTCCCGCAGCCGCTGGGACCCAGAAGGACGAGGAACTCGCCCTCCCGGGTCGCCAGATCGACGCCATCGACTGCGGTGTGATCGGAGAAGACCTTCTTGATCTGCTTCGTCTCGACGATGGCCATTTCTAAAAGCAGTAGCCCCTGAGCCGTCTGCGGCGGCCGGGGCTAGAGCAGCTTGCGCTCCTTCCACTTCTGCCAGATCTTGCGGGCCTTCGCGTCCGCTTCCTTGACCGCGTCCTCCGGCGACATCGCGCCGGTGGCCGCCTGGGCGAACATCGTGTTCAGCACCCAGGTCGAGTAGATCTCGTCGATCGCTGCGTTCGCGTAGCCCGGGAACCCGACGTTGGTGGCCCACTGCTGCGCGTCGGCCAGCACGCTGTACTTGCCGGCCGGCTTGCCCTTCTTGTCGTTCGCGAGCGTCTCCTTCAGGTCCGGCACCTGCTTGGGGAAGCAGGGGAAGTTGTAGTACTCGCTCGCCTCGTACGCCTTGTGGAAGTTGCCGATCAGGTCGACGAGGAACTTCTTCGCGCCGTCGATGTTCTCGGCGAACTTCCAGATCACGAAGTTCGACATCACGTGCTCGAGGCCCATGCGCCGCGCCGGGCCCTCGGCCGCCTTCGCCAGACCGATCTGGTCGGAGATCGCCATCCCCTTGTTCTCGCCCTCGCGGGTGATGGAGATGGCGTTCAGCACCACCGAGGCCTTGCCGGCCAGCATCGCGCGGTTGTTCGACGAGGCGTCCCAGGAGAGCACTTCCGGCGTCATCGTCTCGGTGTAGAGCGCCTTGACGAACTTCACCGCCTCGACGGTCTGCTTGGAGCTGAGGACGATGGTGCCTTCCGCGTCCTGCTCGCTGCCGCCGTGCGCGTAGAGGATGGCGCGCATGGCCATGGCGGTGTCGATCTCGGCTGCCAGGCCGATGCCCACCGGCACGCCGGTCTTGTCCTTGATCATCTTCCCGTACTTGCGGACGTTGTCCCAGCTGTCGACGTTGCCGCCCACCTGCTGGAAGAGATCGAGGCGGTAGTTGACCGGGTCGGGGACGAACATGTCCGAGAACCCGAAGTACTTCTTGGTCTTCGGGTTGTAGGTGCTCTTGATCGCCAGGTCGATCGGCTTGCCGTACTTCTTCTCGCACTCCTGGTAGAGCTCGCCGTGGTCGATCACGTCCTCTTCGTAGGCCGGGCGCGGCCAGAGGAACATGAACAGGTCGTGGCCTTTCTTCGCCGAGACTTCCGCCGCGGCCGTGGGGTTGATGGCGGGGATGCCGACGTTGTCGACGATCACTTCCGTGTCGTTCTGCTGGCCCCACTCCTTGATGTACTGGCCATTGAACCACTTGTCGTAGTTGGGAACGAAGTGGTTCCACTGCAAGATGCGCAGCGTCTTCTTCGCTGCGAAGGTCTTTTTAGGCAGTGCCAGCGCAGCCGCGCCAACGCCTGCCGCCTGAATCAGTTTGCGCCGGGATAGGGACATCGCCGTCCGCTCCTTCACCTGGGGTTGGGGGAAGCAGATTACCAACGCGCTGCGAGGGCGGACCAAAGCACACGCGCATGGCGTTGGCAATATCGGCGGCCCCTGGAGGGGTGAAAAAAAACGCCCCGGGAAGGCCCGGGCGTTCCTTCGTGCTCAAAGCAATCGGCGCAGCGCCGACTCGGCGGCTGGCTACCGCGTAGGTTCGGGTGCCTTCCCCTGCGGCAGCGGCCCGCGGAGCTGGGCCGCCATCTGCTCGTGCTGCTGAAGCTTCGGAAGCAGCGACGTCTCCAGCGTACACACGTCCTGGTCCTTGCAGCTCTGCGTCCAGGAATTCACCAGCGAGATCACCTTGCGGTGCCCCATCCACATCGCGTTCGCGAACTCGCGGTCGAACTGGGCGCCTTTGAGATTCGTCAACCGGTCCTTCGCCATCTGCTTGTGCTGCTGCTTCTCGGCGTCCTGCATGGTGTCGGTGAGCGTGAAACCCTTCTTCTTTGCCAGATCCATCACCTGCTTGTCGGCGGCCTTGTGGTCGCGCTGCAGCGTCTGGGCGAAGCTCTTCACCTTCTCGCTGCCGTTCTGCTCGGCCAGCTTGCCCAGCTCGATCTCGTGCAGGTTGGTCAGGTGCAGCTTCTGCAGCTGCATCTGCGGCGTGGCGTTCTGCATCATCGCTTCGTGATCCGCGCCGGTGGCCATCTTCTCGCGGTCCTTGTAGTTGGGATCGTCCGGGTTGCCGCGCTCCGCCTGGTCGACCTGCTGGTTGGTGCTGGAGGCGGAGACGTCCGAGCCCGCCTTGCTCTTCGCCTTCGTCGAGTGCGGGTTGTCCGGGTTGTCGGTGGTCTGCTGCTGCGCCCATGCCGACCCTGCGGCGAGCAGGGCGGCGAGGCAGATGGAGCGGATGAAAGAGGTCATGTGTGGTCTCCCGTGAGGTCAGCTGGAAGCTGACGACGCAGCGCCCGGATCGCACCGCTCCAGCGCTCCCGCACTTGCACGGAGGGCAGCCTTTCGACTAAGTAGCCGCGTGCCGGAAGGAGAGCCCATTCTCGAGACGCGCGGGCTCTCCAAGGAGTTCCGCGGCTTCGTGGCGGTGAAGCGGGTCGACCTGCGCGTCAATCGCGGGACGATTCACGCGCTGATCGGCCCGAACGGCGCGGGCAAGACCACCTGCTTCAACCTGCTCACGCGCTTCCTGCCGGCCACCAGCGGGACCATCACCTACAAGGGGCAGGAGATCACCCGGGACTCGCCCGCGGACGTCGCCCGCAAGGGGCTGGTGCGCTCGTTCCAGATCAGCGCGGTCTTTCCCTACCTGACCGCCGTCGAGAATGTGCGGATCGCCCTGCAGCGCAAGCGCGGGCGGTCGTTCGACTTCTGGCGCAGCGGTCGCGTACTGCGCGAGTTCGACCCGCGCGCGCGAGACCTGCTCGGCCAGGTGGGCCTGGGCGACTTCCGCGACACGCTCGCCGCCGAGCTGTCCTACGGCCGCAAGCGCGCGCTGGAGATCGCCACCACGCTCGCGCTCGAGCCGGAGCTGATGCTGCTCGACGAGCCCACCGCCGGGATGGGCCACGAGGACGTGGACCGGATCGCCAACCTGATCCAGCGCGTGGCGAAGGAACGCACCGTGCTGATGGTCGAGCACAACCTCGGGGTGGTGGCCAGCCTCTCCCACCGGATCACGGTGCTGGCGCGCGGCGAGGTGATCGCCGAGGGCGACTACCAGACCGTCTCCAAGGATCCCTCGGTGGTCACGGCGTACCTGGGCACCGAGCATGGCTGAAGCGCTGCTCTCGGTGCACGGGCTGCAGGCCTGGTACGGGGAGTCGCACGTGCTCCACGGCGTGGACCTCGAGGTCCGCAAGGGCGAGCTGGTCACGCTGGTCGGGCGCAACGGGGCGGGCAAGTCCACCACCATGAAGTCGATCATGGGGCTGGTCGGCAAGCGGTCGGGCTCGGTGAAGGTGGAAGGCGCCGAGACCATCGCGCTGCAGCCGTACAAGATCGCGCGCCAGGGGATCGAGCTCTGCCCGGAGGAGCGCGGCATCTTCGCCAGCCTCGACGTGGAAGAGAACCTCCTCCTGCCTCCGAAGATCCGCGACGGCGGCCTGACCGTCGAGCAGGTGTTCACCCTCTTTCCCAACCTCAAGGAGCGCCTGCACAGCCAGGGCACCAAGCTCTCCGGCGGCGAGCAGCAGATGCTGGCCATCGGCCGCATCCTGCGCACCGGCGCGCGGATGCTGCTCTTCGACGAACCGACCGAGGGGCTGGCGCCGGTGATCGTCCAGCAGATCGGCAACGTGATCCGCAAGCTGAAGGCGGACGGGTTCACCATCCTGCTGGTCGAGCAGAACCTCAAGTTCGCGGGTACCGTGGCGGACCGCCATTACGTGATGGAGCGCGGGAAGATCGTGGACGAGATTGCCAACGCCGCCCTCCAGGGGAACATGGATCGGGTGAAGCAATACCTGGGAGTCTGACCTTTCAAGGAGAAGCTCGACATGAACGCACGCATCGCACTGGTGTTGGCCCTCGCGCTGCCGCTCGCGGCCCGCGCGGACTTCACCGGCAAGGTGATCAAGATCGGCGTCCTCAACGACCAGTCCGGCCCCTACGCCGACCTGGCAGGCCAAGGCTCGGTGATCGCCGCGAAGATGGCGGTGGAGGACTCCGGCGGGAAGATCGACGGTACCCCCGTCGAGGTGATCTCCGCCGACCACCAGAACAAGCCCGACGTGGGCTCGAGCATCGCGCGGCAGTGGTACGACGTGGAGGGCGTGGACGTGATCGTCGACGTGCCCACCTCTTCGGTGGCGCTGGCCGTCAGCCAGATCACCCGGGAGAAGAACAAGGTCTTCCTCGGCTCGAGCCCCGGCACCAGCGACCTGACCGGCAAGTCGTGCTCGCCCAACACGGTCCACTGGACCTACGACACCTACGCGCAGGCGCACACCACCGGATCGGCGGTGGTGCAGACCGGCGGCGACACCTGGTTCTTCCTCACCGCCGACTACGCCTTCGGGCAGGCGCTGGAGCGCGACACCGCGGCGGTGGTGGTCGAGTCGGGAGGCAAGGTGCTGGGCTCGGTCAAGCACCCGCTCAACACCACCGACTTCTCCTCGTTCCTGCTCCAGGCGCAGTCCTCCAAGGCCAAGGTGATCGGCCTCGCCAACGCGGGAGGCGACACCATCAACACGATCAAGTCGGCGGCCGAGTTCGGCATCGTGAAGGGCGGGCAGAAGATGGCCGGCCTCTTGATCTTCATCTCCGACATCCACGCGCTCGGGCTGCAGACCGCGCAGGGCCTCTTGCTCTCCGAGGGCTTCTACTGGGACCGCGACGAGCAGACCCGCGCGTTCTCGAAGAAGTACGCGCAGAAGTCGGGCGGCAAGATGCCGACCAGCGCGCAGGCCGGAGTCTACTCGGCGGTGCTCCACTACCTGAAGGCCGTGAAGGCGCTCAAGAGTGACGCCGACGGCAAGGCCGTGGTCGATCAGATGAAGAAGACGCCCACCGACGACCCCGTCTTCGGCAAGGGCACCATCCGCGCCGACGGCCGTAAGCTGCACCCCATGTACCTCTACGAGGTGAAGAAGCCCTCGGAGTCCAAGGGCCCCTGGGACTACTACAAGCTCGTGAAGGAAGTGCCGGCCGACAAGGCGTACCGCCCGCTTGACAAGGGCGATTGCCCGCTGGTCGCTGCGAAGAAGTAGGCCATGCTCGCCGTCCCCATCCAGGCCCTGTTCGGGCAAGTCCTGATCGGGCTGATCAACGGCGCGTTCTACGCGCTGCTCTCGCTCGGCCTGGCGATCATCTTCGGCCTCTTGAACGTCATCAACTTCTGCCACGGCGCCCTCTACATGCTGGGGGCGTTCGTGGCGTGGTTCTTGATGGACAAGGCCGGGATCGGCTACTGGCCGGCGCTGATCCTGGCGCCGCTGGCGGTGGGGATCGTCGGGGTCGGCATCGAGCGGGGCCTCTTGCGGCGGATCTCGGGGCTCGACCCGCTCTACGGGCTGCTCCTCACTTTTGGCCTCGCGCTGATCCTGCAGGGCCTGTTCAGCAACTGGTTCGGCTCGTCGGGAATGCCGTACGACATGCCGGAGCAGCTGCGCGGCGGCCAGATCCTGCCGTTCATGGTCCTGCCGAACTACCGCGTCTGGGTGATCGGCGTCTCACTGGTGGTGTGCCTGGGGACCTGGGCGGTGATCGAGCGGACGCGCCTGGGGTCGTGGCTGCGCGCGGCCACCGAGAACGCGCCGCTGGTGAGCGCGTTCGGCATCAACGTGCCGCGGATCGTCACCCTCACCTATGCGTTCGGCGTCGGGCTGGCCGCGCTCGCGGGCGTGCTGGCGGCGCCGATCTACCGGGTGAGCCCGCAGATGGGCGCCGACCTGATCATCGTGGTGTTCGCGGTGGTGGTGATCGGCGGCATGGGATCGATCCTCGGCTCCATCGTCACCGGCTTCGCGCTCGGCGTGCTGGAGGGCTTGACCAAGGTCTTCTATCCCGAGGCCTCCAACACGGTGATCTTCGTGATCATGGCGATCGTGCTGCTGATCCGTCCGGCCGGCCTCTTCGGGAAGAGCGCATGACCGAGGCGGCGATCGAGCGGCTGGAGACGCAAGAGGTCTCGCAGCGCGTTCCCATCGGCATCCTTTTGCTGCTGGCGCTGGTGGCGCCCTGGGTCGTGTACCCGGTGTTCGCCATGAAGGCGCTCTGCTTCGCGCTCTTCGCCTGCGCGTTCAACCTCCTGATCGGTTACGTGGGCCTGCTCTCCTTCGGCCACGCGCTCTTCTTCGGCGCGGCCAGCTACTTCAGCGCCAACGCCGCGCTGGTCTGGGGCTGGCCGCCGGAGCTGGCGATTCTCTTCTCCGTGCTGGCGGCGGCCGCGCTCGGCCTCGTGGTCGGCATCATCGCCATCCGCCGCCAAGGCATCTACTTCGCGATGATCACGCTGGCGCTGGCGCAGATGTTCTACTTCTTCTGCCTGCGCGCGGACTTCACCGGCGGTGAGAACGGCATCCAGGCGGTCCCCCGCGGGCATCTCGAGAACACCTACGTGATGTACTACTTCGTCGCGGCCGTGTTCTTCGCGGGCTTCGCTCTCATCTACCGGGTCATCCACTCGCCCTTCGGGCAGGTGCTCAAAGGCATCCGCGAGAACGAGGCGCGCGCCATCTCGCTGGGCTACAAGACCGATCACTACAAGGTGATCGCCTTCGTGCTCTCCGCCGCGCTCGCCGGCCTTGCCGGAGGGACCAAGGCCATCGTGTTCCAGCTCGCCTCGCTCACCGACGTGCACTGGGGCATCAGCGGCGAGGTGATCCTGATGACGCTGATCGGGGGGATCGGGACGATCTTCGGCCCCATCGTCGGCGCCCTGTTCTTCATCACGCTGGAGAACTACCTGTCGCAGCTCGGCTCCTGGGTCCTGGTGGTGCAAGGCTTGATCTTCGTCGTCTGCGTGATCGCGTTCCGGCGCGGGATCGTCGGGGAGCTGGCCCGCGTCCTCAAGAGGCCGTTATGAGCAGCAGGCTGCAGGGAAAGGTCGCGCTGGTCACCGGCGCCGCGAGCGGCATCGGCCGGGCCATCGCCGAGAGGTTCCTCCAGGAAGGCGCCCGCGTCGCCATCGCCGACGTCAAGGGCGCGGGGGAGGCCGCGGAGTCGCTTGGGCCCAGCGCCATGGGCGTCCAGATGGACGTCACCGACGAGAAGCAGGTCGACGACGGCGTGGGGCAGGTGGTTCGCCGCTTCGAGGGCGTCGACGTGCTGGTGTCGAACGCCGGCGTGCAGCACATCGCCGCGGTGATCGACCTGAAACTTTCCGACTGGCGTCGGATGCTTGCGATACATCTGGACGGCGCGTTCCTCACCACGCGCGCGTGCCTGCGCCGCATGCGCGACCAAGGCCGCGGCGGCTCCATCATCTATATGGGTTCTGTCCACTCGAAGGAAGCGTCGCCGCTGAAGGCACCGTACGTTACCTCGAAACACGGCCTGATCGGGCTGTGCAAATCGGTCGCCAAGGAAGGCGCGGCGTTCGGCGTGCGAGCGAACACGATCTGTCCCGGCTTCGTACGCACGCCATTGGTTGAAAGACAAATCCCTGAACAAGCTAGAGATTTGGGAATCACTGAACAGGAAGTGATCAAGAACGTGATGCTGAAGAACACGGTGGACGGCGAGTTCACCACGCTGGCCGACGTCGCCGAGGTCGCGCTGTTCTTCGCCGCGTTCCCCTCCAATGCGCTGACCGGGCAATCGGTGATCGTGAGCCATGGCTGGCACATGGAGTAGGCGCGATCTCGGCGGACTGCGTCAGGATTCGCGTCACGAGATCGACGCACGTCCCCTCGCGTTGCGGCATTTGCAAATCGATGTTGTCTTTTCGTAGAGTGCCGCGCGACAGGTTGCAGCAGGCAGCGCCCTCGCCTCTTCGTTGCGTAGCGTGACATGAAAGGATCGCCGATGAAGGCTACCCTGAAGGCTCTTCTTGCAACTTCTCTTTTGCTCGCGCCGGCCGCCTTCGCGACCAAGGTGCCCATCCCGATCGAAGGCGCGACGCTGAACGTGAGCGTCCAGGTGCAGACCGAGGCGTTCGTCACCGAGAGCGGTAGCCCGAACGGCAACGACGCTGCATACGACATCTTCGTCCGCCGCACCCGCCTGCTGGTGAACGGCGACATCAGCCAGAACTTCAGCTACCTGTTCCAGATCGACAACGCGAACTTCGGCAAGTACGGCAACTTCACGGGCCGCGCCATCGTCCAGGACGCCTGGATCGGCTGGGCGCCCACCGGGATCACCGGCGGCAACGTGCTCTACGTCGACGCGGGGCTGCTGCTGATCCCCATCTCGCACCACCTGCTGGAGAGCACCACCAACTTCGTCACCGGCGACGTGCACACCGACGAGTTCCGCTTCGGGAGCGGCGGGGTCACGATTCCCATCGGCGGAACGGGCAACCCCTTCCCGGGCAATCGCACGACGGGCCTCCAGGTCCGCGGCTGGTGGTTGGAGAAGAAGGTCGGCTTCCGCGGCGGCGTCTACCAGGGCTACGGGCCCATTGACCAGACGGCGGGCTGCACCCCCACCGGCTTCGGCTGCGTCACTCCCAAGCGGTATCCGCAGTTCTCCGGGTTCGTCAACTTGAAC
>Ga0137397_10002787_pt1 | contig 12162 bp, 10 predicted proteins | sample czorhiz116metaG_FD_106658 | JGI IMG/M metagenome (GOLD analysis project Ga0137397, IMG submission 106658) | Vadose zone soil microbial communities from Angelo Coast Range Reserve, California, USA - czorhiz1.16 metaG | ecosystem: Environmental > Terrestrial > Soil > Vadose zone | place: USA... | reverse complement strand
GAAGATCCGCTCCGCCGTGCTCTTCTTGCCCTGGATCATGAGCGCGTTGATGAAGCGCGTGACCAGGACGTTGTTGAAGCGCGCGTCGGGCGGAACCTCGAACTTGTGGATCTTGCTGGCGCGTCTCACGCGGCGCCCTTCTTCCGCTTGGTGCCGTACTTGGACCGGCTCTGCGAGCGGCCATCGACGCCGGAGGCATCCAGCGTCCCCCGGACGACGTGGTACCGCACGCCCGGCAGGTCCTTCACACGGCCCCCCCGGATGAGCACGATCGAGTGTTCCTGGAGGTTGTGCCCCTCGCCCGGGATGTAGCAGGTCACTTCCATCCCGTTCGTGAGCCTCACGCGGGCCACCTTGCGGAGGGCCGAATTGGGCTTCTTGGGGGTCGATGTATAGACGCGCGTGCACACTCCGCGCTTCTGCGGAGCGCCCTTCAGGGCGGGCGACGCGGTCTTGGAGAGCTGTCTCCTGCGGCCAAGCCGCACGAGCTGATTCAGAGTCGGCACTTAAGTTTCCTCACATCAAGGGATTTGGGCGCAAAGAACGAGCAGTGTACCCGCGCCTTCGAAACAGGGTCAAGCTGTTTTTATCTCTTCCTCGACTCCGGCCACCCGCTCGGTCTCATCTTCCTCTTCTGTAATGACTTCAATGCCTCGGTAGCGCGACATGCCGGTCCCGGCCGGGATCAGATGGCCGATGATGACGTTCTCCTTCAAGCCACGCAGGTGATCGGTCATTCCAAGCACCGAAGCCTCTGTCAGTACGCGAGTTGTCTCCTGGAACGATGCCGAGGAGATGAAGCTCTGCGTGGAGAGCGATGCCTTCGTAATTCCAAGCAGGAGCGGCTGATAGGTCGCCGGCTGCCCGCCCTCCGCCTCCACGCGGCGCTGCTCGATCCGAAGCTGGGCCTTGTCCACCTGCTCGCCCTCGAGGAAGTTCGTATCGCCCGGATCCTCGATGCGTACCTTTTGCAGCATCTGCCGGACGATGACCTCGATGTGCTTGTCATCGATGCGTACGCCCTGGAGCCGGTAGACCTCCTGGATCTCGTTGACCAGGTACTCCTGCACCGCCTGGATTCCCTTGATCTTCAGGGTGTCGTGCGGATTCACGGGCCCCTCCGTGAGCCGGTCGCCCGCCTTCACGTAGTCCCCCTCCTGCACGTGCATGTGCTTGCCCTGAGGAATCAGGTACTCGCGGCTGTCCCCCGCGTCCGAGACCACCATCAGCTTCTTCATGCCTCGGCTGACGCCCTGGAACTCCACGCGGCCGTCGATCTCCGAGACCGTCGCGGCGTCCTTCGGCTTGCGCGCCTCGAAGAGCTCGCTCACGCGGGGCAGACCGCCCGTGATGTCGCGGGTCTTCGAGATCTCGCGGCGGATCTTGACCAGAGGCTCGCCCGCCGTGACCTCCTGCCCGTCACGCACGAGGAGCCGCGCGCCGGTCGGAAGCGGGTAGCTGGCGACGCGGCGGCCGCCCTGGCTCAGGATGTCGATGTGCGGCTGCAGCACCTTCTCGCGATCGTCCACGATAACCATGAGGCGGAGCCCCGTGTTCTCGTCGACCTCGTCGCGGACGGTAACCTTTTCCTTGATGTCCACGAAACGCACCGTTCCCGGCTTCTCCGTGAGAATGGGCGTGTTGTAGGTATCCCACTCGAAGAGATCGTCCCCGAGGGTGACCGGAGCGCCGTCCTTCACGTCCACGGTCGCGCCGTACGGAGGCGAGTAGCGGTGCCGAACCTTGCCTTCCGGATCCAGCACCTCGATCTGCCCCTTGTGCCCGACCACGACCAGCGATCCGTTCTGGCGCTCCACCACTTCCAGCTCGCGGAAGCGGACGGAGCCGGTGATCTTCGACTTGATCCGCGACTGCTCCACGATGCGGCCGGCAACGCCGCCGATGTGGAAGGTCCGGAGCGTGAGCTGCGTTCCGGGCTCGCCGATCGACTGCGCGGCGATGACGCCCGTGGCCTCTCCCAGCTCGACCATGCGGCCCGTCGCGAGATTCCGTCCGTAGCACTTGCCGCAGATGCCGCGCGGCGCCTCGCACTTCAAGACCGACCGGATCGCCACCTTCTCGATCCGCCCGCTCTCCTCGATCGCCGCCGCGCCTTCCTCGTTGATCTCCTCGCCCGACCGGACGACCACGTCACCGGTGTTCGGATCGATCACGTCCTCGGTGGCGACGCGTCCCAGCACCCGGTCTCCCAGGGGCTCGATGACTTCCTCGCCTTCCTTGAGCGCCGCGACCTCGAGCCCGCTCACCGTGCCGCAGTCCTCGATGTTCACAATGACGTCCTGCGCCACGTCCACCAGACGCCGCGTCAGGTAGCCCGCGTCGGCCGTCTTGAGCGCCGTGTCCGCGAGACCCTTGCGCGCGCCGTGCGTCGAGACGAAATACTCGAGCACCGTGAGCCCTTCCTTGAAATTGTGGATGACGGGGGTCTCGATGATCTCGCCGAGGCCTCCGGTGATCTTCTTCTGCGGCTTGGCCATGAGTCCGCGCATTCCCGCGAGCTGGCGGATCTGCTCCTTGGTGCCTCGGGAACCCGAGTACGCCATCATGTAGATGGGGTTGAAGCCGTCGCGGTCCGCGGCCAGCCCCTGGAACGTCGCCTCTTCCACCTCGGTCGTGACGTGCGTCCAGGTGTCGATCACCTTGTTGTAGCGCTCGCCGTCGGTGATGACCTTCTGCTGGTACTGCTGGTTGATGTGCGCCACGGCGTCCTGCGCGCGCTTGATGATCGCGGGCTTGGCGCCCGGGATCAGGATGTCGTCGATTCCCACGGTGATGCCGGCCTGCGTGGCGTACGTGAAGCCCAGGTTCTTGAGCGAATCGAGAATGAGCGCGGTCGTCTTGTTGCCCAGATTGCGGTGGCAATCCCCGACCAGCTCCTCGAGCGCCTTCTTGTCCATCTCCGTGTTCTTGAACCCGATTCCCAGCGGAACCAGGATCTCGTTGAAGAGGACCCGGCCCACCGACGTATCGATCCGCTGCCCGTCCAGATGAAGCACGATCGGATCGTGCAGCCCCGCCTGCTTGTGGTCATAGGCGGCGCGCACCTCGGTCATGCCCGCGTAGTGCTTCGGCTTCTTCCCGGCCGGCAAAGGCCGCTTCCGGGTCATGTAGTTACAGCCGAGCACGATGTCCTGGCTGGGCGCCGCGACCGGACGGCCGTTCGAGGGGAGCAGGATGTTGTTCGTCGAGAGCATGAGCTGCCGCGTCTCGATCTGCGCCTCGAAGGAAAGCGGCACGTGCACCGCCATCTGATCCCCGTCGAAGTCCGCGTTGAAGGCGCCGCACACCATCGGATGGATGCGGATCGCCTTTCCTTCCACGAGCACGGGCTCGAACGCCTGGATGCCCAGCCGGTGGAGCGTCGGCGCGCGGTTCAGGAGCACCGGGTGCCCCTTGATGATGTCGCCGAGGATGTCCCACACCTCGGGACGCTCGCGCTCGACGAGGCGCTTCGCGCTCTTCACCGTCTGCACGAAGCCCTTGTCCTCGAGCTTCCGGATGATGAACGGCTTGAAGAGCTCCAGCGCCATGTTCTTCGGCAGCCCGCACTGGTGGAGCTTCAGCTCCGGACCGACCACGATGACCGAGCGGCCGGAGTAGTCGACGCGCTTGCCGAGGAGGTTCTGACGGAAGCGCCCCTGCTTCCCCTTGAGCATGTCGGAGAGCGACTTCAGGGGCCGGTTGCCCTGACCCCGAACGGCGCGGCTGCGGCGTCCGTTGTCGAAGAGCGCGTCCACGGCTTCCTGGAGCATCCGCTTCTCGTTGCGGAGAATGACTTCGGGCGCCCGGATGTCGATGAGCTTCTTGAGACGGTTGTTCCGGTTGATGACGCGCCGGTAGAGATCGTTCAGGTCCGAGGTCGCGAACCGCCCGCCCTCGAGCGGCACGAGGGGTCGCAGATCAGGCGGCAGCACCGGGATCACGGAGAGGATCATCCACTCCGGCCGGTTGCCCGACTGTCTGAAAGCCTCCACGATGCGGAGGCGCTTCAGCGTCTCCTTCTTGCGCTGGACGGAGTTCTCGATCTTCGCGATGGCGCGAAGCTCGGCCGAAAGCTCGTCCAGGTCGATCTCGGTCAGGAGATCGCGGATCGCCTCCGCGCCCATCTTCGCGTTGAGCGTGATCGTCTCATCCTGCGTCAGCTCGTAGTACTCGTCCTCGGAGACCAGCTGCTTCTTCTTGAGGCCGCTCGTCTGGGGATCGATGACCACGTAGCTCTCGTAGTAGAGAACCCGCTCCAGGTCGCGGATCGACATGTCGAGCAGGTGCCCGATGCGGCTGGGCACCGCCTTGAAGTACCAGATGTGCGAGACCGGGACCGCGAGGTTGATGTGTCCCAGACGCTCGCGGCGCACCTTGGCCTGTGTGACCTCCACGCCGCAGCGGTCGCAGATGACGCCGCGGTAGCGGATTCGCTTGTACTTGCCGCAATTGCACTCCCAGTCCTTGACCGGACCGAAGATCTTTTCGCAGAAAAGCCCGTCCCGCTCCGGCTTGAAGGACCGGTAGTTGATCGTCTCGGGCTTCGTGACTTCCCCGTGGGACCAACCCCGGATCGTCTCCGGTGAGGCCAGCATGATCCGAATGGAATTGAACGCGAGCTTACGCCGCGAATTGTCGCGGTCGTCGACGCGAGCCAGACTGAATCGCTGACGTTCCGTTGCGAGAGGCGACTTGATTCCGAACAGTTCCTGCATCGTCCCGTGCCTCCTCGGCTACGCTTCGTCCCGAAGCTGAACGTCCATGCAAAGACTCTGAAGTTCCTTGACCAGTACGTTGAAGGACTCCGGCGTGCTGGGGGCCGGTGGATTCTCCCCCTTCACGATCGCCTCGTAGATGCGCGACCGGCCCACGACGTCGTCCGACTTGACCGTCAGCAGCTCTTGCAGGGTAAAGGCCGCTCCGTACGCCTCGAGCGCCCATACTTCCATTTCTCCGAACCGCTGCCCGCCGAACTGGGCCTTGCCGCCCAGCGGCTGCTGGGTGACCAGCGAGTACGGGCCGATGGAGCGCGCGTGGATCTTGTCGTCCACGAGGTGGGAGAGCTTCATCATGTAGATGTAGCCCACCGTCACGCGCTGATCGAACGCCTCGCCGTTCCGCCCGTCGTAGAGGAAGCTCTTTCCGTCCTCGGGCAGCTTGGAATCCCTGAGGCAGCTCTTGATCTCGTCCACGGTCGCGCCCGCGAACACCGGGGTCGCCACCGTGAGTCCGAGCTCCTGCGCCGCCCAGCCGAGGTGCGTCTCCAGCACCTGGCCGATGTTCATACGCGACGGCACGCCGAGCGGGTTCAGCACCATGTCCACGGGCGTTCCGTCGGGCAGGTACGGCATGTCTTCCTCGGGCATGATCTTCGCGACCACGCCCTTGTTTCCGTGCCGTCCCGCCATCTTGTCGCCGACCGAGAGCTTGCGCTTCTTGGCGACGTACACCTTCACGAGCTTGACGACGCCGGGGGGAAGCTCGTCCCCGCGCGTCACCTTCTCGATCTCCTTCTCGAGGTTCTTCTCCACCCGATCGAGCGCGCGCGCGGCGCCTTCCAGGAGGCCCCAGAAGCGCTCGTTCGCCTGATCGTTCTTCGTGACCTGCGTCTTGTAGGGGATCGTCTCGAAGTCGACGGAGGCCAGGAACTCCTCGTCGATCTTCTTCCCGGCCCGCGCGACCGGCTTCTCCTCGTCCCCTTCTACCCAGCGGTTCACGTACTCGCCCAGGAGGACCTTGCCCACCTCGCCGGCGCGCGTCTCGTGGATGCGATCCTTCTCCTTCTTGGCCTGGCGGCGAAGCCGGTCGATCTTCCGCTTCTCCTGCTTCTTGGTCGACTCGTCCTTCTCCCGCCGGCTGAATACCTTGGTGTCGATGACGACGCCGTCCATACCCGGAGGCGCCTTGAGCGAAGCATCGCGCACGTCGCCGGCCTTCTCGCCGAAGATCGCGCGGAGGAGCCGTTCCTCGGGCGTGAGATCGGTCTCACCCTTGGGCGTGACCTTCCCGACCAGGATGTCCCCCGCCTTCACGCGGGCACCGATGCGGATGATGCCTTCCTCGTCCAGGTTCTTGACCGCTTCCTCGCTGACGTTCGGGATCTCGCGGGTGATCTCTTCCGCCCCGCGCTTCGTGTCCCTTACTTGTAATTCGAACTCCTCGATGTGGATGGAGGTGAAGCGGTCCTCCTTGATGAGCCGCTCGGAGACCAGGATGGCGTCCTCGAAGTTGTATCCGCCCCACGGCATGAACGCGACGAGCACGTTGGCGCCGAGCGCCAGCTCGCCGTTTCGCGTGGCGGCGCCGTCCGCGAGGAGCTGCCCGCGCTTCACGCGGTCCCCCTCCGAGACGAGCGGACGCTGGTTGATGCACGTGTCCTGATTGCTGCGCTTGAACTTGGTCAGCTTGTAGGAATCCACGCCCGCCATCTCGGAGTAGTCGACGGTCCGGGCCTTGCCCTCGGGCTGGTCGTAGCGGACGAAGATCTGATCGCCCGAGACCGACTCCACGACGCCCGCCTGCTTCGACAGAATCAGCGCCCCGGAATCCTGCGCCACCTTGCCCTCGAGACCGGTGCCGACGAGCGGCGCCTCGGTGAAGAGGAGCGGCACGGCCTGCCGCTGCATGTTCGAGCCCATCAGCGCGCGGTTCGCGTCGTCGTGCTCCAGGAACGGAATCAGCGCCGCCGCGGGACTCACGAGCTGGATGGGAGAGATGTCCATGTAGTCGACGTCCTTGGGCTCCACCATCGGGAACTCGCCCTTCTCCCGGACGTTCTGCTCGCCCGTGAGATGTCCGCTCGCGTCCATCGCCGCGTTCGCCTGCGCGATCTTGAAGCGGTCCTCGACGTCGGCGGAGAGGAACTGGACCTGCTTCTTGTCCACGAGGCCGCTCGTCACGCGACGGTAGGGCGTCTCGAGGAAGCCCAGCTCGTTCACGCGGGCATAGGTCGCGAGCGAGGAGATGAGTCCGATGTTCGGGCCTTCCGGCGTCTCGATCGGGCACATCCGGCCGTAGTGCGTGTAATGCACGTCACGCACCTCGAAGCCCGCCCGATCCCGCGTCAGTCCGCCCGGTCCGAGCGCGGAAAGACGGCGCTTGTGGGTCAGCTCCGCAAGTGGATTGGTCTGGTCCATGAACTGCGAGAGCTGGCTCGAGCCGAAGAAGCTCTGGATCACGGCGGAGATGGTCCGCGCGTTGATCAGGTCGTACGGCGTCACCTGCTCGGCGTCCTGGAGCGTCATCCGCTCCCGGATGATCCGCGCCATGCGCGCCAGCCCGACGTTGAATTGGTTCGAGAGAAGCTCGCCCACCGCGCGCACCCGGCGATTCCCGAGATGGTCGATGTCGTCCGTGGTGATCGGGAGACCCGGCACCTCGGCACCCAGTCTCAGGTGGGTCAGGTACGCGACGATGACGATGAAGTCCTCGGGACAGAGCGTCGTCTGGTCGTCGTCCGGGACCGAAAGCGTGAGCTTCTTCCGCTTGTCCTTCGAGCCGAGAAGGATCTCGTGCGGGAGCTTTCGATTCAGCTTGTAGCGTCCGACCTTGGCCAGGTCGTAGCGCTTGGGATTGAAGAACAGCTTCTTCAAGATGTCCCGGGCCGTGTCCGCGCGGGGCGGCTCGCCGGGCCGGAGGAGGTTGTAGATGCGCGTGAGCGCCTCGTCCTCGGTCTTGGTGGAATCCTTCTTCAGCGTGTTCCGGACGATGTCCGCCTCGTCGCGATGCGGGATGACGAACGTCTTCACGGTGGCGAATCCGGCCTTCCTCAGGCCTTCGATCCGCTCCATCGTGATGACCTCGTTCGCCTCGAGCAGCACTTCGCCCGTCCGCTCGTCCACCACGTCTTCCGCGGCGATCTTGCCGACCGCGTCCGGCTCGCGCTTGCTCCGGGCCCCGCCGATCTCCTCCTCTTCCGTGTCGTAGAAGAGCTCCAAGATCTCGCGGTCCGTGACGTAGCCCAGCGCCTTCAGCAGCACCGTTACGGGTAACTTCCGCTTCCGGTCGATGTGCACGTACATGATGTCGTTCACGTCGAGGCTGAACTCGACCCACGAGCCGCGATAGGGAATGATCCGCGCCGTGAAGAGCTTCTTTCCGTTCGGATGGATCTGGTCGTCGAAGAAGACGCCCGGCGAGCGGTGGAGCTGGCTCACGATCACCCGCTCGGCGCCGTTGATGATGAAGGTGCCCTTGTCGGTGATGATCGGAAGCTCGCCGAGATAGACTTCCTGCTCGATGATGCTCTTGTCCTTGCGCCCCTCTTCCGTGTCCTCGCGGACGCGCAGGCGCAGGGTGGCCTTGAGCGGCACGGAGTAGGTGAGATCCCGCTCCTGACACTCGTCCACGGAATATTTCGGCTCCCCGAGGTCGTAGCGCACGAACTCCAGCGAGAAATACTCGCGCGCGTCGCTGATCGGGAAGACGCTGTTGAAGACCTCCTGGAGCCCTTCGTTCTTCCGCTTCAGGGGCTCGAGGTCGGTCTGCAAGAAGTTGCGAAACGACTCCAGCTGGACGTCGAGGAGGTTCGGGATCTGGATATCCCAATCCCGCTCGATCTTGCTGAAGCTCCGTCGCTCTTTGCGGCCAATCGCTTTAATCACAAGTGTTCACCCTTTCGATAATGCCCATGGCGGTAGGTCGCGCCGCGCTCCGTCAGAGTGGCGGCATCGTTCCAGGCTGGGGTTATCGGTATCGGAATCGGAGCTATCGAATCTCGACGCTCGCGCCGTTCTCTTCCAGCTTCTGCTTGATCGATGAGGCCTCTTCCTTGGAGACCTTCTCCTTCACGGCCTTCGGAGCGCCGTCCACGAGATCCTTGGCTTCCTTGAGGCCCAAGCCCGTGACCTCGCGGACCACCTTGATGACCTGGATCTTCTTGTCTCCCGCGCCCATCAGGACGACGTCGAATTCCGTCTTCTCCTCGACCACCGCCGCGGCTCCCCCGCCGGCGCCCGGCATCGCGGCCATCATGGGCATCGCGGCCGTCACGCCGAAGTGCTCTTCCATCTTCTTCACGAGGGCCGAGACTTCGAGCATCGTCATGCCTTCCAACGTCGAGATGATCTGCTGTTCCTTGGTCGCTGCTTCCACGGTTTGGGTCCTCCTCCGGACTCGCGGGGGGTTCCGAGCGGTTGGCGCGGATCCTCAGCCCTGTTTCTTCTTGGCGATCGCGTCGATCGTCCCCACCAGCTGCCGGATCGAGCCCGAGAGCACGCCGGCGAATCCCTGGAGAGGCGAGCGAAGCGCTCCGATGAACTGGCCAAGCAGCACCTCTCGCGGAGGCAGTTGGGCCAGGATCTTGATGCCGTCGGGGCGGTACAGCTGGCCGCCGACATACGCCGCCTTGAGGGCGGGTTTTTCGAATTCCTTCGAGAACTCGGCGAGAATCTTGGCGCCCTGGATCTCGTCCTGCCCCAGTGCGATGCCGGTGGGGCCCTCGAGATAGGGGTCGAGCTCCTTCACGCCGCTCTCCGCGAGCGCGCGCTTCGTGAGCGTGTTCTTCTCCACGATGTATTCCACGTGGGCGTCGCGGAGGCGCCGGCGCATCTTCGTGACCATCTCCACGTTCATTCCCGTGAAGTTGGTCAGCACGATCGACTTCGACCGCCCGATGGCTTCGGTCAGCTCCTTGACTCTCTGTTCCTTCTCCGACGTCGGCATGGACGCGAGATCTCCGTAAGGTGAATCGGGTTCGGGAACGCCTAGGCCTTGAAGGCCGCCTGGACCGTCGCCGGATCGAGACGCACCGGGGGCCCCATGGTGGAGCTCAAGGTGACGCTACGGATGTACTGGCCCTTCGCCGCGGGCGGGCGCGTGCGCACCACCTCGCGAAGGAAGGTCTCCACGTTGGCGAGGAGCTGCTCTTTTCCGAACGAGGCTTTGCCGACCGGCGCGTGCAGGTTGCCCGCCTTGTCGACGCGGTACTCGATCTTCCCTCCCTTGACGTCGCGGACCGCCTTCGCCACATCGAAGGTGACCGTTCCGCTGCGCGGATTGGGCATGAGCCCGCGCGGGCCCAGCACGCGGCCCAGCTTCCCCACCTCGCCCATCATGTCGGGCGTGGCAATGATGCTGTCCACGTCCAGCCAGCCCTCGGTCAGCTTCTTGATCCACTCGTCGGAGCCGACGTGATCGGCGCCGGCCTCGCGCGCCTCGCGCTCCTTGTCCCCTTTCGTGAGCACCAGCACGCGGACCTTCTTGCCGGTCCCGTGCGGGAGGACGACGGAGCCGCGGACCAGCTGCTCCGCGTGGCGCGGATCGACGCCGAGCCGCATCGCGACCTCGATCGTCTCGTCGAACTTGGCGGTGGCCGTCGACTTCAGCCGCTCGATCGCGTCGGGGAGGTTCTGGACCTTCCCCTCTTCGACCTTGGCGGACGTCGCGGCGTTCCGGTAACGCTTCCCCGTTTTCATCGCGCCCCCTAGCCCGCGATCTCGATGCCCATGCTGCGCGCCGTGCCTTCCACCATCTTCACGGCGGCGGCGACGTCATTGGCATTCAGATCGGGCTTCTTGAGCTCGGCGATCTCGCGGACCTGGGCCGCCGTGACCTTGGCGACTTTGTTCCGGTTGGGCTCGCCGGACCCCTTCGCGATACCGGCGGCACGCTTCAGAAGCACCGCGGCGGGAGGGGTCTTGGTGATGAAGGTGAACGAGCGGTCCGCATAGACCGTGATCACCACGGGAATGATGAGGCCCGGCTGCCCCTGCGTGCGCGCGTTGAACGCCTTGCAGAACTCCATGATGTTCACGCCGTGCTGCCCCAAGGCGGGGCCGATGGGCGGAGCGGGAGTGGCGTTTCCGGCGGGCACCTGGAGCTTGACCAGAGCCTGGACGGGTTTCCCTTTAGCCATTGGATGTCCTTTCCTGTCGCGGGATTCTTCCCGCTCCCACGTTCGCGTGGTGACGTGCCGGCCCTCGTGAGGCCGGCTTCAGCTGCCGGCCGTCAGACCGGCTGTACTTGCAGAAAATCCAGCTCCACGGGCGTCGCGCGCCCGAAGATCGATACCATCACCTTTACTTTTTGACGCTCCGGGTTCACCTCGTCGACGACCCCGGTGAAGTCGGTGAAGGGCCCATCCACGACCTTCACGTGCTCGCCCGACTTGAACGGCACCTCCGCGGTTCCCTTCGCGCGGCCGCCCGACTCGAGCTGCCCCAGCACCCGCTTCACCTCGGTCTCGCGGAGCGGGATCGGGTCCTGCCCCGAGCCGACGAACCGGGTCACCCCCGGCACGTTCTGCACGAGCAGGCGGGTCTCCTGGTTCAGATCCATCTCGACCAGCACGTAGCTCGGGAAGGTCTTTCGCTTCGAGGTGATGCGCTTGCCGTCCTTCATCTCGGCGAACTCCTCGGTTGCAACGAGGATTTGGCCGAAATAGGGCTCGAGTCCCGTCGAGTGAATGGCCCGCTCGAGGTTGGTCTTCACCTTGTTCTCGTGCCCCGAGTAGGTGTGAATCACGTACCACTGTTTTTCCTTCACGCTTCCTTCCATGGCTACCCCAGCATCCGGATCAGGCCTTCGAACGCCAGCGTGAGCGCGCGGTCCACGATGCCGATGAAGACGGCCACGATGACGACCATCACGATCACGACCATCGTGGAGTCGCGAAGCTCGCGCCTCGACGGCCAGCTGACCTTGCTCATCTCGACCCGGACGTCGCGGATGTAGTCCGCGATGGCTCGGGTGATGCTCGGCCGCTCGGCCGCCTTCTGTTCGGTTGTCAGCTCTGCACGCACGGAATGTTCCCTTTCAGACTCCTGAAACGATGGCAGGCCAGGAGGGATTCGAACCCCCGACACCCGGTTTTGGAGACCGGTGCTCTAGCCAGGCTGAGCTACTGGCCTACCCAGGTCTCGGCCCCGGACTACCGGGTTTCCTTGTGAACCGTGTGCTTCCGGCAACGGGGGCAGAACTTCTTCCACTCCACGCGGTCGGGGTGCAGCCGTTTGTTCTTCGTATTCGTGTAATTGCGCTCCTTGCATTCATTGCAAGCGAGCGTGATCGCGTCGCGCATGACTCTCCGCCCCTATTGAACGATTTCCGTGACGACGCCGGCACCAACGGTCCGGCCGCCCTCGCGAATCGCGAACCGAAGCTCCTTCTCCATCGCGATCGGCGTGATCAGCTCCACCTGGATGTCCACGTTGTCCCCGG